>Ga0207675_100001705_pt1 | contig 22013 bp, 20 predicted proteins | sample KBSSwiS42_FD_184305 | JGI IMG/M metagenome (GOLD analysis project Ga0207675, IMG submission 184305) | Switchgrass rhizosphere microbial communities from Kellogg Biological Station, Michigan, USA - KBS Switchgrass S4-2 (SPAdes) (version 2) | ecosystem: Host-associated > Plants > Roots >...
ATGACACGCTCGATAAGATCGCTCCGAAAAGTTTGAAAGCGGTAGGTGACACCGTGATCCTGAGTCTGCCGAAGATCGAAGAGCGGATAGCAAGCAAGCCGCGGTGAGAGCGCGCGACGCGGTACCCCTCACGGTCGGGTTTCTCCCGCCAGCTTTCGCAGCTTCGCTTCCACAGCCGCCCCTACTTCACTACATCGCGAGGCTTTCTCTTCACCGATTAAATCGTAAGTCAAGGTCTTTCCTTCACTGAGAAGCTCCTCAACTGCGGCTTCGACTTTCTGCGCAGCGTGCGTCAATCGCTCGTCCTCGTGCCGGGTGCCAAGCCAATCGAGCATCATCTGTGCTGAAAGGATCGCTGCCAGTGGATTCGCTTTGTCTTTGCCGGCGTGCTTGGGGGCGCTGCCGTGAATCGGTTCGAACATCGCGTGCTCATCGCCGATGTTTCCGCCGACCGCGAGTCCCAAGCCACCTGCCGTTGTCGCACCGTTATCGCTGATGATGTCGCCGGGCAAATTCGGAGCGACAACCACGTCGTACCATTCGGGGTTGCGAATCTGCCACTGACAAAACGCATCGACGTAGGCGTAGTCGAGTTTCAAATCGGGAAATTCCTTCTGACCGATTTCGCGAAACACATCCCGAAAGAAGCGATGCGCGCCGATGATGTTCGACTTGTCGACGCAGGTAACTTTCAACAGCTTGTTTCGCTTGCGTGCGAGATTGAAAGCGAATCGCACCACCCGCTCAGTCGCCGCGCGAGTGATCTTGATCGGCGTCATGCGACCACCTTCGATTTCATTGGTCTCACCCGTGTAGGCGTCCTCGGTATTTTCGCGAATCACGATGTAATCAACTTTGCCCGCCTCCCAAACCTGCTTTAACTCGCCGTGAATCTTGTGCTTCACGCCGGCGTAGAGCTTCACGGGGCGCACGTTCGCATAGAGATCCAGTTTCTGACGATTGCCGATTACCTGAGCGAATCCGGCGAGTTGCGGCTCCGGATAAGGTTTGCCCGGCTTTGTGAAAATCGTTTTGCCGTCGACTTCGTGGCCGACAGCGCCCAGCAGAATTGCGTCGGCAGCTTCGCATTTTTCGAAAGAGCCTTCGGGCCATTCGATTTCATGTTCCGCGTAGTAATGACCGCCGCAGGGAATTTCTTCAATGCGAAAGTTGATCTGAAAAAGTTCGCCCGCCGCGCGCAACACGCGCAGAGCTTGATTCAGGACTTCGGGCCCGATGCCGTCACCGGGCAGGGCAACGATGTAATAGGATTCTTTTGTCATGAGTTGTGGAAAAAGATTGACTATAAGCGACGCGCTGAAAAATAGACAAACGCAGTTCTTTTGCGATACGCCAATCGTCGTCAGTCACATCCTTGGATTTCTTCCTCTGTGTTCTCTGTGATAAATATCCTCGCCAATGCTCTCCGCCGAAATCATCGCCATTGGTTCGGAGCTCCTCTCGCCGAATCGCAGTGACACGAATAGTCTCTGGCTGACTGACCAACTCAATCGGATCGGTATCGATGTGAAGTTGAAAACAATCGTTGGGGATGACGACGCGCGCCTCGAAGAAGTGGTGAAGGACGCAGTGAAACGTTCGCGAGTAGTAATAACGACTGGTGGCTTGGGTCCCACTGAAGACGACATCACACGCAAGGTTGTCGCGCGGGCCTTGGGACGAAGGTTGTCACTCGACGAAAACGTCTTGAACGAGATTCGCGCGCGATTTCAAAGTTTCGGCGTGAACATGCCCGAGCGGAACTCGCGACAGGCGATGGTCATTGACGGCGCTGAGGTTCTGCCGAATCCGAACGGCACCGCACCGGGTCTTTACCTGGAAGAAAAGGAATGTTCGATCGGGCTTTTGCCCGGCCCGCCGCGCGAAATGAAGCCGATGTTTGAGAATCACGTGCTTCCGCGTATCGGGAAGCTCGCGGGCGACACGCGGTTTGCGACGCGTCTGCTGCGTGTCACGGGCATGGGCGAATCCGCTGTCGATGAGAAAATTTCACCGATTTACACCAAGTACGAAAATCCGCAGACGACCATTCTCTTCAACAGCACTGAAATTGAAATTCACCTGCGTGCACACGGCCGCACGGAGCAGGAGGCCGATGCGCTGCTGGATGATCTGTCTTTGAAGATCGAGAAGACCCTTGGCAATTCCGTATTTTCTTTTGGCGGCGAGACGATGGAGGAGGTCATCGGACGTCGACTCTCGATGACCGACTTCACTTTGGCGGTGGCTGAGAGTTGCACCGGCGGATTGATTGCGCAGCGACTCACCAGCATCCCCGGCTCTTCCAAATACTTCCTCGAGGGCGTCGTGACTTATTCAAATGAATCAAAAACGGGCCTGCTCGGCGTCGACAAGAAGGTCATCAAAGAATTCGGCGCGGTCAGCCAACAGGTCGCGCGCGACATGGCGCGCGGTGTTCGTCACAAAGCGAAAACTGATTTTGGATTAGCCGTGACCGGCATCGCCGGTCCAGACGGCGGCACGAAAGAAAAGCCGGTCGGTTTGGTTTACATCGCTCTCGCCGACGACGCGCACACCCAGCACAAGCGGTTCGTGCTACCCGGCGACCGTGAACTCATTCGCTGGCGCGCATCGCAAGCGGCGTTGGACATGTTGAGAAGAAGGTTGATTTGATCAGCGCGTTCAACCAGCCTGCGAGCAGGCGGAAGCGTAAAGCCTGGGGTGAGCGGAGCGAACCCCAGGAACCAAGACCCAAGGATTAATGAGGCCGCGTTAGCGGGCGACAGATCACTAATCACACGTCGGTCGCCCGCTAAAGCGGGCTACCGGAATACAGAACCGCGACCGGTAGCGGAATAAAGATTCAACATTCGCAAGACAATTCTTAGCTTAGTTGCGTCCTTATCCCGCTCGCTACCGCTCGCGGTTCTGTATGCCGTCGTTTCACCCGGGCTAAACTCTGCCGCCGCTCCGCGGCTCATTGACGCCGTCGATAAACATGAATGTTGGTGAGCAGAAACTCTGTGTGGGCTTCGGTGATGAATTCATAGTCTGCGATCGGATCGCCGTATTCTGAATTGGGAAATAATTGCTCAGGTTTCGAAGTCTCGTTCTGGATCGCCACCAAGTAATCCACCCGATTCTGATGCAGGTATTCAACAAACGCGTCTGGGTCACGCGGGGCGTTAGCTGAACCTAGAAAACGATCCTCTGAAATCCCCGACAGTGCTCTCACCGTTCCTTCATCGCAGAAAATCCTCGCATTGGACCGTTCATCAAAATGTGTTCGCAGGTAATCAGCCACGTGTCGCTGTGCTGAGTAGCGATTTAACTCTCCAAGCGCACCGGCCAACTGCGCCGTCGCATTCAACAAGCACAGCACAACGACCGTGACAAGAACTCGCCGCGACACATCCGGACGTCGTTTCTTAATCGCGAAGTAGGTCCACGCCAGAATTGGAATTCCCAAACTGAAAAGAATCAATCCATATCTCGGAAAGATAATCGGCTGTTGGTGCGTCAAATACGCAATTGTTAGCAGCGCGAAAAACGGGAAGAAGAAAACTAGCGGTGGAATGATCGGTTCGACATTCTGATGGGTCACATCGTCGGTATTTTTTGTCGTGAACTTCCGAAGTACAAGCCAACCGGCTACGAAAGCAGCAATCAGTACCGCGACATCAGCGCCAGACAAGAACATCGCGCTGTCCTTTACGACACCGGCGAACGTGAAGTGTTGGAGCGCCGGATTCTGTTGCAGCAGCCAGTCGTGATACTGCTGCCGCACTTTGAATGTCGCGAGCCAGTCGCCCGCCGCTTTCCACGACACCCAAAACCAGAACAATGGCGGTAGCAGCATGATGAGCAGCGGACCAACGGAAACTCTGCGCTCTTTCCAGAATTGAAGGGCGGGAATCAAAGCGATTAGCATCCAGCTCTCGACGCGTGTGAATCCCGCAAACGCAGCAAAGACCGCCGCGGCCAGCCAGCGTCGCCGCAAAACACAGTACAGCGCCGCGAGAACGAAAAAAGCGTGCGGCACATCGGTCAGGGCTGACGTCGACGTCAAGATGTGCAGCGGACTGAAAGCGAGCAGCAGAAACGCCAGCAGCGCCGCGAGCTTGTGTTCGACTAACTGAAGCGTGATGGCATGAACCAGCAGACACGCGCCAACCCCAAACAATGCGGCGACGGTCTTTCCTGTGTAAAAGCCGTTGCCGACGATCACGTTTATGACCGCGGAGATGAACTGATATAGCGGCAACCAGAAGCCGTAAAGGTCCGTGATCGCGAAAGTGCCGGCTTTGATCTTTGTGCTCAGGACACCGATGTCGCGGATGTAGACGTAGGCGTCACCGAACGTATTTGGCAGAAAGAACGCGCCGAGTAGCCGCGGAGTCGCCGCAACCGCAAACAGCCCCAGGCCAACTCTAAATCGCCGATTCATTGCGAATTGCGCGAGGATACACCAACCCGTGAACGCACGCCTGCTTGTTCCGCCCTGAACGCCTTGTTATAGTCACCATTCAAAATTCTTAATGACAGCGGCGAAGGAAGAGAAGGTCCTGGCGACCAACCGGGCGGCGTTTCATGACTATCATATCTCCACGAAATATGAGGCCGGCGCGGCGCTGAAGGGGACTGAAGTAAAGAGCGTCCTCGATGGTCGCATTCAACTGAAAGACTCTTACGTTGGTGTGCGCGAAGGCGAGGCCTGGCTGTTCAATGCGCACATCTCTCCGTACTCGCACGGCAATCGTGAAAATCATGATCCGCTGCGCACGCGCAAACTCCTTTTGCATCGGAGAGAGATCGACAAGCTGGAGCAGGCCGCCGCGACTGAAGGAATGACGCTCGTAGTAACTCGCGTTTACATCAAGGGACGACGTATAAAATTCGAGGTCGGCGTCGCGAAAGGCAAGAAGCTTTACGACAAGCGGGAGACAGAGCTGCGTCGCATCGTTGATCGCGAAACGCGCGCGCAATTGAAACATCGAAATCGATAATTAGAGAGGCGAATAAATGGACGTACGAGGTAATGCACAACCAGTTAATAAAATTGATGCTGACGCGTTGGCCGTGGCGGTCTTCAAAGGCGAAAAGGCAGACGACGGCGTACTGAAAACTTTTGACAAAGCGACGGACGGCATCGTCAGTTCCGTAATCAAGTCTGAAGAATTCTCTGCGAAAGAAGGCGAGACCGCCTACTTTCATCTCACTGACAGCTCGTTGCGCGCGCGACGTTTGCTTTTGATTGGTTGCGGCGAACGCGACGAATACAAAGCACGACAGATATCGCAGATGGCCGGAAGCGCAGCGCGGTTTCTGCGTAGTAAGAACGCCAAGACGATAGCGATTGTCCCGCGGAGCGAGAGCGATGTTGAAAAGACTGCGCAATGGACAATCTCCGGCGCGGTCATGGGACTATTCGAGCCCGACAAGTACCGCACCAAAGAAAAAGAACAGCGACAAGTTGATCGCTTCGAAGTCGTAATCGAAGGCGCGGATAAAAAAGCGCTCGAACGTGGTGCCGAACGTGGCCGCATCATCGGCGAATCGGCGAACTTCACGCGCGACATGGCGAACGAACCGGGCGGTTACATGACGCCGACCGCGATGGCCGATGGCGCAAAGAAAATGGCCAAGGAATTCGGATTGTCCATTGACGTGCTGGATCAAAAGCAGATCGAAAAGCTGGGAATGGGCTCGTTTCTTGGCGTGTCACGTGGCTCAGATGAACCGCCGAAGTTGATCGTCCTGAAGTACACGCCTTCGAAAAAGACGAAGTCAGACGGATTGCTGGCGCTGGTGGGGAAGGGAATCACGTTTGATTCGGGCGGCATCTCGCTCAAGCCGGGCGAGAACATGGAACTCATGAAGTATGACATGTCGGGCGCAGCCACGGTCATCGGGACGATGCGCGCCATCGCTCAATTGAAACCGTCGGTGCCCGTGTTGGGAGTCGCACCGTGCTGCGAGAACCTTCCATCCGGCAAAGCAACCAAGCCCGGCGATGTCTTGCGCGCCATGACCGGCAAGACGATTGAAGTCATCAACACGGACGCTGAGGGACGTTTGATTCTTGCCGATGCGATCGCCTACGCGAAGAAACTTGGCGCCACGCAAATCATCGACATGGCGACCTTGACCGGCGCTGTGTCGATCGCGCTCGGCGATGTGCATACTGCAATTCTCGGAACAGATCAAAAGCTGATCGATTCCTTCATCGCTGCGGGGAAGGAAGTCGGTGAAAATTTCTGGCAGTTGCCCTTAGACAAAGAGTACACAAACCAAATCAAGTCCGACATCGCCGACATCAAGAACGTCGGTGGCAAGAAGGCCGGCACCATTACCGCCACCGCGTTTCTGAAGGAATTTGCGGACGGCGTTTCGTGGGCTCACCTCGACATTGCGGGGACCGCTTGGGGCGATCCGGCTACGCCATATCGGTCGAAAGGACCAACGGGGGTGGCCGTCCGGACTTTGATTGAATTTATTGAGCGTTCTGCACAGTAAGTACGAATTAATGTTCGCAACCGCACTCCCAACGGTGCTAGAATTTTGCTGAAATTCGGATGCGGTCGTGGTGGCCCCAGAACGACGTCGCCTGAGTTCCCCTACCATGATTGATTATTATCAGGTACTCGGAGTTAGCCGAACGGCGTCAACTGCGGAGATTAAGTCCGCTTATCGCAAGCTGGCGCGCAAGCGCCACCCCGATGTCAATCGTGGCTCAGAGAAAGCCGCGCGCGAGTTCGCGCTGCTGTCGCTTGCTTATCACACCCTCATCGATCCGCAAGAGCGAGCTTTTCACGATCAGCAGCTGGACAAACCGCAGACTGCGTCCATTCTGCATTCCGACAACCCGCACGCGCAGCGCGTCCGCGAAATGCAGGCGCGTTGGGATCGCGTAGTCAATCAGATTCTCGAGAACGACCGCCGCGACAGCGTGGCGCGCCAGCGCGCAGTGTTCACCACTGTGTCGCTTTTTCTTTCCACGTTTTTCGTGGCGATGATCAAGCCTCCGCTTTGGCAATCATTCGGACTGTTCGGCCGCGCGATTCTCGTGACATTGTTCATGACCGGCGTGTGGCATTTGATTCGACGGCTACGCGAGTACTTTCGGTACTACACATATCGGCCTGATGATATTCATTACTCAATAACGGAAGAGAAAGAGACTGCGCCGAAGCCATTCACTCGATTTTCCGCGTCGGCATTTCTCGTCGGCGGTTACGCGGTCAGCCTTGGTATTGGGCTGTTGATTGGCTGGCACGCGGAGGACTTTTTCTCAGATTTGACGTTACTGTTTCGACACGTTCCCTCGATCGGTGGCGGCTCATCTTCTGCGACTGCGATGCTCATTTCCGACCTCTTGTTATATCCTCCCATTGCTGTTCTGATTGTTGACACGATGCATGGGCTAGCGTCACGAATCGATGCTGGATAACTTCAAATTGAATCGCGGCTCTGACGGGTTAGGGAGTCGCCGATTGATTCTGCTCGTTGCGCTGCTGATGGTGGGTGGGCTTGGGTCCGCTGACTTGGTTGAGGCGGGCCGCGCGACAACTCAGCAGGAGCGACTCACGCCGATTCAGCGAGAGATTGAGCGACAGCGGCAGCGGCTTTCGTCGACGGAAGTTGAAGATAGACGCGATGCGTTGATGCATCTCGGAAATTTGAAACGTCCGGAAGCATCACGCGCAGCGGCCGCCGCCTTGAACGACGAGATTCCGATAGTGCGCGTTGCCGCCGCTCATGCAGTCCTGTCCTTGCCGCCGAACGAAGCAGCCGCTCTGCTGATCCCTTTGTTGAAAGACAAAGACGAATTCGTGCGTCGCGAAGCAGCATTCGCGATAGGTAAATCGCGTTCGCGCGCCGCCACGACAATGCTTGCTGATCTGATGCTTCACGACAAGAAGCCATCTGTGCGTGGCGCGGCCGCGGTCGCGCTTGGACAAACCGGCGATGAAAGTTCGTTGACTGCGCTTGCGCAAGTTGTTACCGGACAAGGTTCGAAAAAGAAGAAATCAAAAAGCTTCGAAGAAGAGTTTGTCGTGCGCGCTGCTGTGCGGTCGCTCGGGCAAATCAGCAGTCGCGCGTCAGTGCCCACTCTAATTTCCGCACTTCACGATGAAACCAACTCGATCGAAACCCGACGCGAAGCAGCGACCGCGCTTGGCTCAATTGGTGACCCATCTGCGCTATCAGCGTTACAGGCCGCCGTTGCAGCCAACAACGATCCTTACTTGTTGGAAGCCGCGCGCGCCGCCATCCGCCAAATCAATCACGCAAAAACAAAAGGCGCCGGAAACTGATTCCGACGCCTTCGCTTTTAGTGATGGAAAGCGGTTTTGTGACTTCGCCCTCGAGCTTCTGTCACGTGCCTAGCTTTCTGTGGTGCGCTCGCCGCGCCCCTGACCCTTCTTCGCGGCCTTTTCCTTGACTTGGGGAATCGGCACGCCCACGCTGCCAGACCGTGCAGCCAGTCGCTGGTCCTGAACCGTCGTTTCCGGCATGTCAGTGATCAACGCGCCGCCCGATTGTTTCGAGAACACTAGCCGTTTCGTATCTGGATTCAGCCCAACGAACACCAGGTCGCCGAGGCCAATCTGCCCAGTCGCCACCAGGTTCGACAGCGGGTAGACGAGGAACCGCTCGACCGCGCGTTTCAAATGGCGTGCGCCGTATTTGAAGTCGATGCCTTCGTCCAGCAGCATGTCCTTGGCTTCGGGCGAACACTGGAACACGAACTTTGTTCCGGCCGAGAGCATGATGCGATCCTGCACGCCTTGTAATTCCAGATCGAGAATCGCGCGCAGGTGATGTTCTTTCAGTGAACGAAAGACCACGACTTTGTCGATGCGGTTCATGAACTCAGGCGAGAACTTTCGCCGCGCAGCCTCGACTGCTGTGCGATAAATCTTTTGATCAACTTCGGTGTCAAGCGGGTGCTTCCCCGCCTTACTGGAATGGAAACCGATTCCTCCCGTGATCAATTCGGACATCTCGCGCGCACCGAGGTTCGACGTCATGATCACCATGCACTTCGAAAAATCGACGCGCCGATTATCTCCCAGCGTCAGCGTGGCCTTGTCGAGAATGCCGAGCAGCAGTTGCCACAACGCGTCCGAAGCCTTCTCGATCTCGTCAAACAGCACGAGCGTCAGCTTCAGATCTTCCGTATGCATGCGGTCGAGGTTCTCCTGGGTCAGCATCGGAGAAGTCTCGCGATGGCCGAGGTATCCCGGAGGCGAGCCGATTAGCTTTGCGATTTCGTGCGAGTGTTGAAACTCAGCGCAGTCAATCTTTACGATGGCGTTTGAGTCGCCGAACAGAACTTCTGCGGCAGCTTCGATTACACGTGTTTTGCCGGAGCCGGTCGGTCCCAGAAACAACATCGTGCCGATCGGGCGATTAATCGGGTTCATTCCGGCGAGAAAAATTTGATAGAGGCCGGTCATACGGCGCACCGCCCGCTCCTGGCCGACGATGCGAGCTTCCAGACGCTCTTCGAATTCCTGCGCCCTCGGACTTTTTTGATCGGGGTCAAGAAAAACTGTTTGCTCTAATTGTTTCTCAGGGGTTGCCATACTCTCTGTTTCACTTCCGTCGCCACGCCAAACTGTGAACCGCGCGTGGTCACCGGTGGATCCTCCGAAACCCTCTCATGCAAAGAACGATCCGCTACCGCAAATGATGCGCGCCGTCATTCTTTTGTTCGCCTTCGCACAAAACTCGACAAGACGCGACAGCTATATATACGAATGCGTCGTAACTTGTCATCCAAAATATTTGATGTAAATCCGAAATCGCGCAGATTCGAACGCAGTTGATATCGAGGCGTGACAAATCCCGGCACTTTGTTACTGACAGTTTGCAGTTACTGCAAAATGGTTACAAAGAGGGCATGCACGGAAACGGCTGGACGCTTCTCAAAACGTGAGGCGCTGGTGAGGTCAGTCGTAGTACTCCAACCCAAGGTGCGTGATGAGGTCCTCGCCGCGCAGATGCCGCAGAGTGTTCTTTAACTTCATGAGTTGGATGAAGATGTCGTGTTCCGGGTAAAGTCCCGGCGCGGTCATCGGCGATTTGAAGTAAAAAGAAAGCCACTCCTGCACTCCCTTCATGCCGGTCCGCTGAGCTAAATCGAGGAAAAGTGCCAAATCCAGAACGATAGGGGCTGCCAAGATCGAGTCGCGACAGAGAAAGTCAATTTTGATCTGCATCTTGTAGCCCAACCACCCAAAAATGTCGATGTTATCCCAACCTTCTTTATTGTCGCCGCGTGGCGGGTAGTAGTTGATGCGCACCACGTGCGAGAAATCCTTGTAAAGCTGCGGATAGACGTCGGGCTGAAGAATGTATTCCAGCACCGACAGCTTTGATTCTTCCTTGGTTTTGAAGGAATCAGGATCGTCGAGCACTTCGCCGTCGCGGTTTCCGAGGATGTTTGTCGAATACCACCCATGAAGCCCGAGCATGCGCGCCTTCAATCCCGGTGCCAGAATCGTCTTCATCAAGGTCTGACCCGTTTTGAAATCTTTTCCACAAACGGCGATGCCGTTCTTATTCGCAAGATCCATCAAGGCCGGAACATCAACCGTCAGGTTAGGAGCACCGTTCGCGAAAGGAACTCCAGATTTCAACGCCGCGTACGCGTAAAGCATCGAAGGCGGAATCGCCTTGTGATTGTCGCGCATTGCCTGTTCGAGTGAATTCATCGTGCGATGAACGGCGTGCGGCTTCATGAAGATCTCCGTCGAAGCGGCCCAAATCATCACCAGCCGATCGCATCGGTTCTTCCGCTTAAACTCGGCAATTTCTGCGATGAGTTGGTTCGCGAGATCGAGCTTGTTCTTGCCCTTCTTCACGTTCGTGCCGTTCAGCCGTTTCACGTACGACTGGTCGAAAACGGCCTTCATCGGCTTTACCTTCTGTAAAGGCTTCTTCAGTTTTTCGATTAACTCTTTTTCGAGGACCCCGGCGTGAAGTGCAGCTTCGTAAGCTGAATCCGGAAAAATGTCCCAGGCGCCAAATACGAGATCGGTCAGGTCGGCCAATGGCAAAAATTCCTTAATCGCCGGCACGCGATTGTCGGTCCGCTTGCCGAGGCGAATCGTGCCCATCTGGGTAAGACTGCCGATCGGCTCGGCCAAGCCTTCCTTGACGGCTTCGACGCCGGCGATAAAAGTTGTGCTAACCGCCCCCAGCCCGACTAACAGCACGCCGAGCTTACCTTTTGCAGGCGCGACTTCCGCACCTTTCGTAACTGGCATTCCTAAGATTGACCTCCGGATAAAAACAGGAAATGGAAAAGACGCACGATGATACATGAGACATGCGCGATTCGCACGTGGCGGGTGGTGGCTATCTCGCGGCCAGAAGTTTAGCGGGATGATTTGTTATTAACGCATGAAGCCCGAGACGCCTCGCTCGTTCAATCCATCCGCCATCATCCACCGTCCAGACTATGACCGGCAGTTCGGCGTCGTGGGCCTTTTCGATCACTGTCCGGCGTGCCAGCAGGCGATGAAGCAACAATTCGTTCGCGCCACAGTCAAGCGCGGCCGCCAGCATGTTCTCGCGCCAATTCCGGTTAGTGATCCGAGTTGATCCAAACAATGCGCCAGTCCGAATCGAATGATCGAATTTTTTGAGAGTTGCTACTGCACCGAGATCAAAGCTGATGACAATAACGCGGTCGTGGAACTTGAAAGTCTTAACTTGTTTCGCGACGGAATCAGCCAACTCGACCCCGGCATCAGCGTTTTCGCTTTTCATCTCGACATAGATTATCGCGCGATGGCGGCGGCAGAGTTCGAAGACCTGAGCCAGGGTAGGAATACGCTCCTGGGCATATTCGCTTCGCGCTAATTTTGGGTGCGCACGATTGAACCAGGTGCCAACATCGATCCGAGTGAGTTGCTTGGAATCGACCCGACTGATTGATTCCGGCAACAGCCCGGTTCGTCGCAGCGTTGCGTCGTGAATCACAACTGGCACGCCATCGCGCGAAAGTCGCACGTCGAGTTCGATTCCGTCAGCGCCGGCAGTTAAGGCGTGCTTGAAAGCTGCCAGCGTGTTTTCCGGTGCAATGGCTGACGCGCCACGATGACCGATGATAAGCGGAGAGTAGGTTTCGGTCCTGATGACTAATGAAGAGTGCGCAAGCTATTTCTGCGCAATGTCCGCATCACGATAGCTGACGCGTTTAAGTTTGATATCGATTGTGCCGATGTTCGATTTCACCTGCGCTCTTACCGGAAGGTGGCGGGCATCGTCGGTCATCGAAATGACCAGTGCGCCGCGCGGTCGTACTTCCCGCTCGCCGTCAAAGATGGCCGGCTCGACAGTAACGGTATTCACTCGCCCGACGGCGGTGTTCATCTTCTTTCCCGCTACGACGTTAACCACGCAACGGTAGGTGCGCCCGGCATCGACCATCGCTACTTCAAATGATTGGCCGGGTTTCAAGTTTTGGGCGCGCACAAAGTAAATCAACGTCAGGACATCATGCACGGGATCACTGAATGAAAGAGTCTTGGCGTCCGGCTTTTTATCTCTCTCGGTTTGCTTCCAGATGGCCTTTCGGGCGGTGTGATCATAAACCGCTTCACTGTTAATCGTCGTTCGCTTGTCTTCGTACAGCCCTTTCGTTTGCAGGACCGCGAATGGTTGCGAACCGGCGAGCGATTCAATGTGAATGTGGAATCTGTTGCCGGAGAGTCGGAGCAAAAAGCCTTTGCTGACGGCGTCTCCTACGAGGTTCAGCATCTGCCCGGTGCCCGCATCTGTCGCGCTTGCGCTGAATCGCAATTCCCCTACGTCGAAACCACGAAATACACCGCGATTTAACTCAGCCTGGTAAACCAGTTGTTCACCGCGCGCGAACGTGAGCGCGAGAGAACTCTTCTGCTGCGCCGATGCCAGGACATAACTGCTCATGACGAGCAACAGACCAAGCGCCACACGCAGAACGAAAGATTGACGATTGAAGATCCGAGCCATTACTTATCGAAACCAAATTGCCTTGGCGACCAGGATCGCAAAAGCCGCCAGGAAACCGAGCGCGGCCTGGTACTCGCGGTAACGTTTGTACAGCGCCACGTCGAACTCTGCGTTGGCCGCGCCGTGATACCGCGTTAACCGCGGTAAGAACATCGGAACAGCCTGAGTGTATCGTCGATACTTGTGACCAAAGAGCTGTTCCAGCGTCTCGGATTCGACGCGCATCACCGGCACATAGATGCCCAGAAACAGCAGAGCGAACAATGCCGCGAGTTCCCAACGTCCCGCCGCAATAGTGAATCCCGTGCCGATCAAGAAGCTGCCGAGGTACAGCGGATTGCGAGTGTACGCGAATGGGCCAGTCGTCGCCAGCGCGTCATTCTTTCTGAGATGACCCGACGCCCAAGCTCTCAACGCGAGCCCTACCAGAGCGATGGCGGCGCCGACCGCAAGCGTCCACAGCCGCGGCTTCGCCAGAAGAATAAATATCGGGGCGATTAGGAACCCCAAAGGCACGCGCCAGCGCTGAAACCAGGTTCCGCCTCTGCGCGTCAACGATTTCGCCTCGAATTTTGAGATTTTATGAGGAAGAGACCTGAATCGGAGGTCGCAAAAAAGCAAAAGCCCGAAGCGCCAAGCAGACGTAACTGCTGGCGCGTTGCCCGCAGCGTCTCCCCAGACATCAGCCCGCGCTTCGGACTTTCAGGCGTGAGATGAGACCCTGCCGAACCGAGTTGTCCCCGATCTGTGTAAAAATTTTTCAGACCCCGATCTCCTGATGGCGCCGGATTAGGGCTACTGTCCGCTGAAAGACTTCTTCGGGCGTAATCGCCGTCATGCACCGATGGTCAATCGGACAATCGCGCAACATGCACGGGGCGCAGTCTGGTGGATGCCGAATGACCTCACCGGCGGATCCATACGGCCGCGTGGTTAGTGGATTGGTCGGGCCGAAGATGACCACTGTCGGCGTGCCTAATGCCGCGCCGATATGCGCGGGACCTGTGTCGTTTGTGACCAGCACGTCGGCGATGCTAATGAGAGCCGTGACCTCCGCGACAGAGGTCTTTCCGGTCAATAGCACGGGCGGTCGTCTTGCGAGACTGATCACTTGTTTTGAGACTTCCAGTTCGCTCGGTGAGCCGATCAGCGCCACTGTTGTTCCGCATTCGGCGAGTTGATCGGCGAGCGCAGCGTAGCGTTCTGCCGGCCAACGCTTCGCTCGACTGTTGACGGAGCCGGGACACAGCAGCACCAAAGGCTTGTCCGCGCCGTGTGTCATCAGCAGCTTTTGTGCTTCGTGTTCGCGTGCTGGCGAAACTGTGAGTTGGAATTGCGGTTCACGCGCCTCGCTTCCGGTGCCAAACAATGCGCGTGCTAATCCCGCGACAAGATTGAGATAGTAAAAGACTTCGTGACGCTCATCCTTCCACCCCGGGACTGCAACGGGATGGGTCAAGAGAAACCCGCGCCGCTCAGTGTTGTAGCCAATCCGCAGAGGCACACGCGCCAGGAACGAAATTGCAGCCCCCTCAAAGGCATTCTGAAAAAGTAACGCGAGATCGAATCTTCGGTTTCTCCATTGGGCGATTTGCTGCCAAAAAGATCGCAAGCCACGCCGTTCATAAACCAAGACCTCGTCAGCGAAGTCTGCATCCGCGAAAACATCGGCTGTCCCAGGTTTTGAGACGACTGTGATTTGGGCGCTGGGAAATAGTCGTCGCAGTTCGCGGAAAGCGGCGACACTCATGACCGCATCGCCGACCCAATTCGGTGCGCGAACAACAATCTTGTTGATTGCCTTCGGATTCAAATCAAAAAAGCGCCGGCAGGATGCCGCTCCCAGAATTAAATCAAACCGCGCAAGCCTTCTTCGACGCCGATTTGTGGTTCCCAGCCAAGGTCGCGCTTGATTCGCGTCAAATCAGAAATGTAATTCAGCGGAACCGGCGGCGGGATAGTGTCCTCAACGTCGAACACCGCATTGCACTGAATGATCTCAGCTGTCTTATCGATTATCTCGCGCAACGACAGCGCGTTTTCGCGACCGCCGCCAAGATTATACAGCCCATGCTGGATGGGTGAATCGAGGAAAGTCTGGCACGCGCGCGCAAAGTCGTCGACATGCAAGATGTCGCGCACGGGTTTGCCTTCGACCGGCAGGCGAATCGGCCAACCCCGCTTCACCGATTCGACATAGTGGGTAACAAATCCACTCACGTTTCCTTCTGATGGTCGCGCGTAAACGGTCGATAGACGAAAGATGCACGAACGAAAGTGTCGCTGCGCCGCGTAGTAGGCGACGTACTTCTCGGCGATCAGTTTCGACCACTCGAGCGCGCTGTGAGTCGCGTACTCAGTGCTGCAAGATTCCGGCACTTCCTCGAAATTGTCGGCATACGGCCCGTAAACATCTTTCGTCGACGCAAAGATAAACACTGAATTTGGAGCCATCTCGCGCAGCACGTTGATAGTACCTTCGACGTTCGTGCGAAATACCGCCTCAGCGTCGGCCGGATCTTTGCTGAGATGAGCTGCGAGGTGAATTACAACTTCGTAAGATCCGACGCGCGCGCAGTCGAGCGAGTTAAGCACGTCAAGCTGTGCGCGACGAGAGAAATCGTCGGCGTTGAAGAAGGCGCGGAGGTGAGTGCCGAGATAACCGCTGCCGCCTGTGACTAAAATTCTCAAGGTTTCGAGTTTGGAGTTTCGCGCTTCGAGATTCGAGTTAAGGGTTCAACATAGCCTCGTAGGAATTCCTCGCGAAAGTGTTGCGAACTCGAAACTCGAAACTAGAAACTATTTCGCGATCGCCATCTCATTGAGCCGGCTCAACGCTTCAACTCTTCCAATCGCGATCAGGATGTCGCCGTTTTCAATAACGGTGTCGCCAGCTGGATTAAATACGGTTTCGCCGTTTGCGCGTCGGATGCTGATGATGACGATGTCCAACTCGGCGCGAATTGGAGTTTCTCGCAGTACCTGGTGGACCAACGGCGAACCGTCTTCGACCAGCACTTGTTCGAAACTCAAACCGATTTTGCTTCCCGTGATTGAATCAAAGAATTCACCCACGGCTGGCTTCGTTAGTGAAATTGCCATCCGGTGACCGCCAATGATCGTGGGCGCCACCACGTGATTGGCGCCGGCGCGCATCAACTTCGCTTCGGCTTGTTCCTCTGCCGCGCGGGCCACGATATGAAGGCTTGGATTCAGATCGCGCGAAGTGAGCACGACATAAACATTGTCTGCGTCGTTCGGCAGACAAGCAGCCAGCCCGCGCGCACGCTCGACTCCGGCCGACTTCAAGGTTTCTTCCAGGGTCGCATCACCCACCAAAACGTGAAGTCCTCGTTGGCTGAATTCAGCAGCGCGCTGTCCATCGTTTTCGACTATCACGAAATCGGTGTTGGCTTGCTGAAGATCGCGAACCAGATGCGAGCCCACTCGACCTGAGCCGCAGATGATGTAATGGCCGTGCAGCTTGCTCATGCGTTTTGATTGTCGCCGTTCGCCAAAAGCGGAAACCATTTCCGACTGGACAACAGATTGAACAATGGTAGAAGCAGCGAGCGCAACTCCGCCGACGCCGATCAGCATGACAATGACCGCAAACCCTCGGCCGGCGACGCTGCGGGGCGGCAAGTCGCCATAGCCCACCGTGGTCAGAGTCTGAACCGTGACATAGAAGCTGTCGACAAAAGACCAGCCTTCGATCAGCCGAAACCCGAGCGTCCCCAAGATAATTGCGATTCCGAGGGCGATAATCGCATTGCGAATTCGAAAGAGCGTGCGGAATCGATGGATGACGGGGAAAGGCATAGGGAAGTTTGGAGTTTCGAGTTTAGGGGTTCGAATTCAGAGATTACGTTTGACGGTCTAATCCCGTCAGTTTTGTTGGCGACGCCAGTGCACGACGCGATTACAACCCGAAACCCGAAACTGATTTCATTTCTTCTTCCACCGCACGCCGTCTTTCGTGTCTTCGAGAACGATGCCACGTTCTGCGAGTTCGTCACGAATCTGGTCCGCTCGCGAGAAGTCACGACGGTGGCGGGCGTCCTGACGCTCATCGATGAGGGTCTGGATTTCTTCATCGAGCAACTCAGGCTGTGGTTTGCCGAAAATATTCAGCACGCTGTCGAATTTGTCGATCGCGGCAATCAGTTCGCGCTTGTTGTCTGCAACCAGGTGACCTCTGGCGAGGACGGGATTAACAACGCGGGTCAATTCGTGGATCGCGGCGAGCGCGACGGACGTGTTCAGATCGTCGTCCATTCCGGCTTCGAAATCTTTCAGCGCTTGTGCCGTCGCATTCTGCACCGCATCGTTGTTGCCCGGTTCAGTCTTGGCTTCTTCAAGTCGTGCGCGGAAATCGCGCAGACTCTCGACGGTCTTCTCCGCGCCTTGCAACGCATCGAAGGTGAAGTTCAGTTGCTTGCGAAACGGCACGCTCAAAAGGAAGTAGCGTACGGCCGCGGCTGAGAATCCCTTCGCCGCGACATCACGAAACGTGTAGTAATTGCCCTTCGACTTTGACATCGTCTCGCCTTCGACCTTCAAGTGTTCGAAGTGATACCAGTAACGCACGAACTGCTTGCCAGTCGCGCCCTCGCTCTGCGCAATTTCGTTTTCATGATGCGGAAACACAAGGTCAATGCCGCCCAGGTGCATGTCGAACGTTTCGCCAAGATACTTCATCGACATCGCCGAACATTCGAGATGCCAACCGGGCCGGCCACGTCCGATCTGTGTATCCCAACCCGGTTCGTCGGCGTTCGTTGCCTTCCATAGGGCGAAGTCCCGCGCATCTTCTTTGTCGTACTTATCCGTGTCGACGCGTTGGCTACCGCCCGCGACGTTTCCGGCAAAATTGATCTTCGAAAGCTTTCCGTAATCGGGAAACGATGTGATTCTGAAATAAATCGAATCGTCCGATCGATAGGCGTGACCGCGCTGCTCAAGCTTCTCGACCAGGTCCGCCATCTCCGGAATATGTCGTGTCGCGCGCGGCGCTACATCCGGCCGTTCGCAGCCAAGCGCGTCGAAATCTTCCCAGAACGCGTCGATATATTTCGCTGTGTAATCGTCGATCGATTGTCCGGCCTTTTGCGCCTGGGTGATGATGCGATCGTCAACGTCAGTGAGGTTCATGACCGACGTGACACGAAAGCCTTTTAACTTGAGATAACGGCGCATGACGTCGGCCGCGATCGCCGAACGGAAGTTGCCGATGTGTCCGTAATCCCAGACCGTGGGCCCACAGTAATAAAACTTGGCTTCACCTTCTACAAGCGGCTGGAACTCTTCAACTTGACCTGAGAGAGTGTTGTGTATACGGACCATTGAAGAGCGAGGATAGGGAAGGGAATTCAGCGAGTCAAACGCACTCGCCGTTGCTCAAATTCGTTCGCGAGGCACAGAATCGAAGGCGCGCGTAGTGTGCTCAGTGACGCTTGCCAGCGGTTCGGCCAGGGCCGCCGGATGCTTCATCTCCAGTTCGTTCGTTTGCGGGCCCTTGAACTGATCCCTTTGATCGGTTTCACCTTTCCGAGATCTTTGACGTAGCAAAAGCACGAGGAATACAACTTCCAAGGCGACGAGCAACAAAAGAGTCACCCATGCGAAGGCCATGGACTGTTGCGGATCGAGGCGCACGGCGTTCAGCATGAAAATGAGGAAAACAATGGCGGGCAGTCCGAGAACAAAAACTCCCGCCATTGCGCTTACGATTAACCCGGGGCGAACCTCCCGGAATTCCAACCCGGTCTCAGTCGACGCAAGCCTCTCGCCGCAGTAGTTGCAGAAGCTCACGCCTTTCGCGACAGCCACGCCACAGGATGAACAATACATGTCTCCACCTCCTGCACCGACTACGATCACGGTTTAGACGAAGTTCGGATTCAATGCGTATCCGAAACGAGAAAGACGCAACCCGCCCGGCTACCCCTCTCTAGAATCCTTCAATTGGAGATTTTTCCAGTCTCGCTTGCGTCCCTGGTTCGTACGAGCCGCTTTCCGGAATCGGATCGTTCGGGTTGTGCATGTTCCAAAGTTTCTGAAACGCTCGAATGCCCTCCCGACCGAAATCTGGATCCTGGGGGCCTTTGAAATTGAAATGCGGAGGATCGTCGTCACCGCGCCATTTCCAATTGTGGTGTTTCAACACGGTAATCCACTCAGCGTGATTCTCGATGTCGATCGCAATGGCTCTCTCGTGTGGTGACGTGCCGGGAGTCGCCGCGAGTTTGACGCCGCACTTCTTACCATGCGTGTACCAGTAGAAGACGGCATATTGCTGCGGCAGAACTCGCAACGCGTGAACGAGCCTGGGCTTCACCCCTTTTTCGTCGATGGCCGCGATCAGTGCTTCGCCTGCCTCCTTCTGCAGCACCGGAATTGTGGAACCTCCGACCATGGTGACGTGTGGCGAGATGTCGATGATGTCATCAGGAGGCATCGTGGTCAGAAGCACGTCGGCAATCTGTTTTGCGAGTGGGGCAACACCAGCAGTGCTGCAGTTGTTGGGTAAGTAGTCACCAATTAACATCGGATTCTCCTCTCAGGTGGTGTTCGCGCGCATCACGGAAGCGTCAGCGAGAACGGGAGACGTTCCGAACAGATGCGGGATAGAGCGCGGGAATTTCATCCGCAAACTAACGGAATGTCAATACTCAGGGTGGCTCGCGGTAAGACGCGCTACGGTACGCGCCTGGTGAAATGAGTGAAACCCTGTGGTTGCAAATTCCAACTGCGATTCTTTTCTTGAATCAAGACGGCACAGGGCTTATCGGTAAGTTCGCCAATTCGAGAGCAGGAAACTGCGTCGACGCGTTTTGGCAGGCGCGAAACGTTTTCGGGAGACATAGTGAAGAGGAGCTCGAAGTCTTCGCCGCCATGAAGAGCCAGCGCGAGTGGATCAAGGGCGCGCCGGCCGCAAAGTTGAACGACGTTTTCATCTAACGGCAGTGAAGCGGCATCAATCGCGGCGCCCACGTTACTCTCATTGCACAGGTGGTGCAGATCGGACGAAAGGCCATCGCTAATGTCGATCATCGAAGTCGCGAGGTGCTCTTCGCCGAGGACGATGCCCCAACCCACTCGTGGCTGAGGACAAAGTTGACGCAGCAGGAGAGTTTGGATCGCATGGTCGTCACCAGTGAGACTCGACCCGGTCGCCACCGCTCCCGGTACTGACACGTCCTGCTGCCTGCCGTCTGCCTCCTGCTGACTGTTTTGCCCGCCCGCTACCGCATCCGGTTCTAACACACGTGCGCCGAGTTCGATCAACTTCAGACCTGCCGCAGCTCCGCCAAGATTGCCGGTGACGAAGATTTGGTCGCCGGGTTGTGCCGTCGATCGCATTACCGCACGGCCGGCGCTTACTTCACCTACCACAATAGAATCGATCACAATTTGTGTTGACTCGGAGATGTCTCCACCTGTCAGCGTCACTCCGAAACGATCGGCGAGCGTGAAGTAACCGGTGAAGAATTCGTCTTTGAAATCACTGGCCCACGCGGATTGGGGCAAGCCGATTGAAACCAATGACCAAAGCGGACGCGCGCCCATGGCGGCAATATCAGACAGCGAGACCGCCAACGCCTTGTGACCGAGGAGTCGCGGAGGCGTCGCTTCGCGATGAAAGTCGATGCCTTCGACGAGGAGGTCTGTGCTGATTACAAGATCGCGATCAGAGGACTGGCGGAAGACCGCAGCGTCGTCGCCGATTGCGGCCACGACACGCGTGGAAGTTTTGCGCGTGCTTAATTGCTCGCGGAGCCGGCGAATGAAGTCGAACTCGTTCATGAGTGCGGCAAAGAGCATAGCGCACAGGGCCAGGGGTAAGGGAACGCGCTCAGCACGTACCGCTTTGCTCATAGGTTGCGCCGGAGGGATTCCAGCCCGTCTTCGATCGTTTCGAGAGAAGTCGAGAAAGAGAAGCGGACGTGTCGTTCGCCGTCAGGACCAAATACTGCTCCGGGTACGGTGGCGACTTTTGCGCGATTGAGCAGAATCTCAGAAGCGTCACGACTGTCGCTGCTGATGAGCGACACATCGGGAAATGCATAGAAGGCGCCCGCAGGCAACGCACAAGTCAGCCCGAGCTCGTTCAAGCCGCCCACCAACAAATCGCGCCGCTCACGATAAGCGGCGCGCCCAGTCTCGATAAAGTCTGACGCTGTGGTAAACGCTGCGAGCGCGGCCCACTGTGTCGGCGTCGACACGCCATTGGAAGAATAGAGAAGCGCTTTACGCATTCCGGTCATCCACGGCTCGCCCGCGACTGCGTAGCCGATGCGCCACCCAGTCATCGCAAAAGATTTCGACATCGTGAAACAAGTGATGGTGCGTTCGAACATGCCGTCGAGCGATGCGATGGACACGTGCGGTTCGTCGTAGACAATGTCTTCGTAAGCCTCATCAGCGATTACCACGAGGTCGCGATCCCTGGCAAAGCGCGCAACTTCTTCCGCCTCGACACGTTTGAAAACCACACCCGAAGGGTTTGTCGGTGTGTTGAAATAAATCGCGCGCGTCTCTGACGTTGCGTAGCGAGCAAGCGTTTCAGCGAATCCATTTGTGCGCGCTTCTTCGGTAGGCACGAGCACGATTCGGCCCTGACAGTGCGCGACCAGATCCTTGATCGGAGTCCAGTAGGGCGAGAACACGAGCACTTCTTCGCCCGGATTTACGATCGACTGAAACGCGCTGTACAAACCCTGCATGCCGCCGTTGACGACCAGCACGTGCTCGACCTTCGCGGGAATTTGATTCCGACTTTGGAGCTTGTCCGCAAGTGCTTGTCGCAACTCAGGAATTCCTGACGACGGAGCGTAGCGCGTCTTGTTCTGTTTCAAGGCTTCAGCGACGGCATTTTTTATGTGATCGGGAGTCGGCCGATACGGTTCGCCGCCTTCGAATTGATAGACGCTGGCGCCCTGGGCGCGCAGCTCCATGACGCGGTTACGAATATTGACGATGTCTGAGAAACCAACTTCATCAAAGCGAGCGGCGAG
>Ga0207675_100001706_pt1 | contig 22007 bp, 21 predicted proteins | sample KBSSwiS42_FD_184305 | JGI IMG/M metagenome (GOLD analysis project Ga0207675, IMG submission 184305) | Switchgrass rhizosphere microbial communities from Kellogg Biological Station, Michigan, USA - KBS Switchgrass S4-2 (SPAdes) (version 2) | ecosystem: Host-associated > Plants > Roots >...
GGTGCCTGTTGTTTAGGTCGCTGCTCGCGGCCCCGATCGTCGTCCTGATAGCCGCGCTGCCGGTATTTACGATCGCTCATGGTCGTTCTTTGAGCCTTCCGAGTGACCGAATCATATTTGAGATTGCGGCAGACAACAACCGTCAGAGAATCGCCGGCCCGGTTGCGAGGATATTATTGGGGTGCTAATCAGCGAGCCGCATGTCGGTTGACTATTGAACATAAGAAATAAGATTCAGTGTCAACCTCGATCGCCACTGGTGAACCATCCGGAAGCTTCGCGTCAAGCAAGGCATCCACGGCTGCCTCTGACTTCGCCGGCAGGAATTGGGCATAAGCATTACCGATTGCAACATCCTTTGCCGGGTCGCCTCCCGTGAAAAACGAATAGGCCGGCGCAACCCCAAACACATGCCATAGCGTTCTGAATTCGCCATGTCCCGGATCCGCGGGCATCGAATCAAGAACGTGATCATGAAAGTCAAAGAAATCAATGCCCTCGCCGTCGTGGTCACAGGGGTTGCACTGCGGCGGCGCAATGCCGAGCCCTTCCCAGCCAAACGGATAGACCACCAGATACAAATCAGCCTGCGCCTGAAGCGGCGCATGTTGCGGGACCTCAATCGCGTTCATCGTTATCGTTTTCCCGTTGACGTAAGCTGCTTCATACTCCGGTCGTTGTGCGGACACGCCGCTTATCAGTAAGAGGCTCAGGGTTGCGGTGAGCAGCGAGAACCATAGAAACGTCTTTTTTCTTTTGTCGTTTTTCATCATCATGTTGTCCTTCCTTTCAGACTGCCATTAGCGGTTGTTAGTTTTCTAATCCGGCTCCATACGGAAAGCTATCTTTCAATGCGATACGACGGTGACCTCCATGTGGGCGCCGGCGAACGTGTTGAACTGTTGAAGGATTTTGTCTATGCATATTTGTTTACCCCTTCACTGAGCGTTCTCGTTTCAACTCGCAAAGACGAACAACAAATCAACAATTCTCCGCCGCTCGTTTCGACGAAATGCACCTCGTCTCTCTCTACCTGCTGGTAAATTCCCCGCGGATTGGTTTTCAGCATTTCGGCAGCGCGCTCCGGCGTGACCATCGCCGTGGTTGCGCCGCACGCCTCGCACCAGAAATTGACCGGCTCAGCTGTGGCGCGCACCACCGTCAGGCTATGCGTTTCGACTCTGGCAATGGTTTTGTGTTTGAGCGGCATCTTTCCAACCCGAATGCTTTCTAACTCTGTATCCAGTTGTTAGAATCCCGCTTGTCCCCCGACGGAGGGGAGCTTGACATCAGCGGCTCCAAGAAATCTTTAAGCGACTGGTTAGATCTTCTTAAATCCTCCAAGACGCAACTAAATGCTCGAAACGCGGCGCACAATTTACGTCTTTGAAGAATTCCAGATAGACGCGCAGAAACGCATCTTGTGGCGTGCCGGCCAGACCGTGCCGCTGACTTCCAAAGCGTTCGAACTATTACTCGCGTTGGTTGAGAACCACGGCCGCGAGCTAACCAAAGAAGAATTGATGGAACGAATCTGGGGCGATCAGATCGTCGAAGAAGGTAATCTGACCGTCACAATGTCGTACGTCCGCAAGGCGCTGGGCGAAAAGGCTAACGACCATCGCCTTATCGTTACGATTCCCGGACGCGGTTATCGCTTTGTTGCCGAAGTTTCGAATTTAGCCGAGCAGCGTGAGTTCATTATCGAATCGAAAACGGCGTCGCAGGTCACAATTGAACAAGAGATTTCGGAAGCTGATGAGAAGTTGATCGGCAGTGGAAAACTACGCCAGCCCGCTATCGCAGCGAGTAGTGATCTTGCGCTGCCAGGCGCGCCCGCGCTCACAGCGATTGCACTCCCAGCAATTGCCGGCAAGAAAGTTCGCGCTCCTGGCAATCGCCGGTTGATTGCATTCGTGTCTTCCATCGCGTTACTCGCGATTGCGGTCATCGCCTATTACTTCTGGAACAAGCACACCCCAGCGACGACGACTCCACGAATCAAATCGATCGCAGTCTTGCCCTTCAAGCCCCTGGTTGCGCAGAGCCGCGATGAATCGCTCGAGATGGGCATGGCCGACACGTTGATTGCACGCCTGAGTAACATTCGCGAGATCAACGTGCGCCCAATCAGTTCAGTGCGCAAATACTCGGCCCTGGATCAGGATCCGATCGCGGCCGGACAAGAGCAGCAAGTCGATGCAGTACTTGACGGCCAGATTCTGAAAGCCGGTGAAAAGGTGCGGGTGACGGTGCGCCTCTTGCGCATCGCCGATGGCGCGCCGCTCTGGTCCAGTCAGTTCGACGAGAAGATGACGGATATTTTTACCGTTCAGGATTCAATCTCTGAGCGCGTTACCTCCGCGCTAGCCGTAACGCTGACCAATGAAGAACAACGCGGAATCACAAAGCGATACACCGCCGACACTGAGGCTTATCAGCTTTATCTTCATGGTCGGTATCAACTCAACAGGTTGACGGACGATGGCTTTCTTAGAGGTCGCGATTTTTTCCAGCAGGCCATCCAGAAAGATTCTAATTACGCTTTGGCCTACGCCGGATTGGCCGACGCTTATAATAGGCTCGGCGGTTTTGACGCGCTCGCTTCAAGTGAGGCGTTTCCGAAGGCGAAGGACGCAGCCCAGCAGGCGCTGAAGCTTGACGACAGTCTGGCGGAAGCTCACTCGGCCTTGGCCACAGTCAATTTCGCATATGAATGGAATTTTGTGGCCGCTGAACAAGAATTCCGGCGAGCGATTGAACTCAACCCAAACTATTCCGATGCGCACCAGATGAATGGCTTTTATCTGGCGGCGATGGGTCGATTCGACGAAGCGCTCAGAGAGATGAAGCGTGCACTTGAACTAGATCCGTTGTCATTGGAAAAGACTACCGGCATCGGAGAAATTCTCTACCACCAGCGGAAGTACGACGAAGCGATCGAGCAATTCCGAAAGGCCCTGGAGATGGATTCGAACTCCGGCTTTACGCATTGGGCGATGGGCCGGCCATTGCTGGCGCAAGGTAAGTTCAATGAAGCCATTGGCGAATTTCAGAAATCGATTCCGCTGTCAGGTGACAGTCCGGACGAACCGGCAGAACTTGCGCGGGCGTATGCGATGTCTGGAAGACGAGATGAGGCGTTAAAGATAGTTGCAGAGCTGAAAAAGTTATCAGAGCACAAACACGTTGCCCCGACGGTGATGGCATCGATTTATGCAGCACTCGGAGACAACGACCAGGCGTTCGCTCTGCTCAATAGAGCCTTCGATGAAAGAGACTTCATTCTCACATTGGTCAAAGTTGAGCCAATGTTCGATCCATTGCGCTCGGACCCGCGCTTTCCAGAATTAGCCCGCCGCGTCGGACTTTCTGAATGAATGCCTAAGCGCTTGCTCTTCCATCAAAATCCGGTGACGGCGGGTCAAGGCCGTGTTAAAATGCGCCGCATTATGCGCTTTGATATCGTCCTTATAAGGGTAATTTTTACTGCGATTTTGCTGGCTGCGGGGTATGTGCTGCATCCAGTTCCGGGGCATCGTCTGATTTCGATGGCCTCGGCTGGGGTGGTTGCGATCGCGATCATCTTCTTTGAGGTGCGCATCCGCCGGTCGTCTCTCAAGACGCTGATCGGCGCCGCGGTCGGATCAATTCTTGGCATCATCGGCGCCTATCTCATCGGATCGCTCATCATCAACCAGGAAGCGACGGCAGTCTCTGCGGAAACAAAAACGTTTCTGACACTCGCGCTCACCTTCTTCATGGCCTACGTCGGATTGATGGTCGGCGCGGCAAAAGGTGACTACATCGAGTTGTCCGCGCTCGGCGGAATCTTCAGCGACAAGACGGCGCGTCGCGATGTCAAGATTTTGGATACGTCGGTGATCATCGACGGGCGCATCGCCGACGTTTCCGAAACAGGATTTCTGACGGGGACTTTGATTGTTCCGCAGTTCATTCTGCGCGAGCTGCAACAGGTGGCGGACTCGCCCGATTCGTCCAAACGTCAACGCGGGCGTCGCGGGCTCGACATGCTCAATCGTCTGCAGAACAATAACTCGCTCGATATTCAGATTGTTGAGACTGATTTTCCGTCAGTGCGCGAAGTCGATTTGAAATTGATCGAATTGGGAAAGCAGCTTGATGCGGTGATCGTCACGAACGATTTCAATTTGAACAAGGTCGCGCAACTACGCGGCGTAACGGTGCTGAACATCAACGAGTTGGCAAACGCTTTGAAGCCGGTCGTGTTGCCGGGCGAATCGATGCGCGTTTTCATTCTGAAGGAAGGCAAAGAGTACAACCAGGGCGTGGCCTATCTCGATGACGGCACGATGGTCGTGGTGGACAACGCGCGACGGTTGATTGGAAAAAACGCCGACATCGCGGTGACGAGCGTGTTGCAAACCACCGCAGGCAAGATGATCTTTGGGCGTTTGGCGGAAGACGCTGAAGGGACAGGAAACGGCGAGCGAGCACGGCGGCCCTTGCGAGAAGTGAAGACGGCGCCTTCGTTGACGCGCATCACCGACACAGAAGCTTAGAATGAACGTCGCCATAGTCGTGGCTGCCGGCAAAGGAACGCGGCTGGGCGGCGATCGCCCGAAACAGTTTCTGCAACTGGCCGGCGTTCCGGTAATCATTCACACGCTCAAGCAATTCGAGCGTAGTAAACGCATAAACGAAGTCATCATGGTGCTGCCCGCCGAAGATACGGCGGGTTTTGAGTCTCTTGCGCAAGAATTCGAGTTGAGCAAGGTGCGTCGCATAGTGGCTGGAGGCTCAACGCGCGCGCAGTCTGTGCGGAACGGACTGGCGGCGATTGTGGATGCCGAGATCGTGGCAGTTCACGACGGCGTGCGGCCACTGGTGACGCCCGAGGAAATCGACGAAGTTGTTGGCGCAGCAGAACGAGCCGGCGCGGCAATATTGACCGCGCTGGCGGCAGACACAATCAAGCGGGTCGAGAGCGATCGCATCGTGGAGACCGTCTCGCGCGCTGAATTACGTCGAGCGCTGACGCCCCAATGCTTTCAATTTGAGGTTCTAAAACGCGCGTACGAACAACTCGATGAATTGGAATCGGCGGGCGTTGAGATCACCGACGAGAGTTTCCTGGTCGAGCGGCTTGGACTCAAAATCGTTTCAGTAGCCGGGAGCGCGCGAAACATCAAGATTACCAATGCGGACGACATTGCGTTAGCGGAAGTATTAATAAAGTCATTAGCGTGATGATTGTTCTTTGCTCTTTGTGCTTTGTACTTAGATGTGAACGCCGCGGAGCGCTTTCCGACTAACAAAGCACCAAGCACTAAGTACCAAGCACCAAGTACAATCTTTTCATGTTTCGCATCGGCATCGGCAATGACACGCATCGACTGGTTGCGGGGCGACCACTCATCATCGGTGGCGTAAACGTGCCTTACGAATTCGGCGCGGAAGGACATTCGGATTCTGACGTCTTGGCGCATGCAGTCATCGACGCCGTGCTCGGTGCGTTGGCCGAAGGTGACATTGGGGTCCATTTCCCCGACAGCGATGCGCAATGGAAGGACGCCAACAGCTTCAAGATGCTCGCGCATGTCATGCGGCTCGCGCAGAAGCGCGGGTTCCATGCCGTCAATGCCGATACAACGGTAATGCTTGAGCGGCCGAAGTTGCGAGAACACATCGATCAAATGCGTAAGAATCTCGCGGAAACGTTGCGACTTGATGTGACCTCAGTCAGTGTCAAAGCAAAGACGGGCGAAGGTCTTGATGCAGTGGGCCGTGGCGAAGCAGTGAGCGCCCAGGCGATCATATTGCTCTCGGATTAAGCCTTTGAGACCACAGGACATCATCCGTAAGAAACGTGACGGCGGCGAATTATCGCGCGACGAAATCGCGTTCTTCGTCAAAGGTGTGACGAATGGCGAGGTAGCCGAATATCAGGTTTCGGCCTGGTTGATGGCGGTCTTTCTGAACGGAATGACTGACGCCGAGCAGTCGTCGCTCACCGAAGAGATGCTTCACTCAGGCGAGATTCTCGACTTCTCTGACATTGCAAAACCAAAGGCGGACAAGCATTCAACTGGCGGCGTGGGCGACAAAACCTCACTGCTCATCGCGCCGATGGCCGCGGCGGCGGGAGTATGCGTCCCCATGATTTCCGGCCGCGGCTTGGGCCATACCGGTGGCACCCTCGATAAGTTGGAATCAATCCCCGGCTATCGCGTGAATTTGTCCCTCAAAGAGTTTCGTGCGGTGCTCGAACAAGTCGGATTTGCGATGAACGGACAGACGGCAGAGATCGCGCCGGCTGACAAGAAGCTTTATGCGATGAGAGATGCCACCGCGACGGTTGAAGCGATTCCCTTGATTGTCGCATCAATCATTTCAAAAAAAGGCGCCGCCGGCTTGGGTGCCATGGTGATCGATGTCAAAACCGGTTCGGGCGCGTTCATGCGCGAGCCTGCGAAGGCGAAACTGTTGGCGCGCGCGCTGGTGAAGACTGGCAACGACCTTGGCATTCGGTCACAGGCCTTAATCACAGACATGAGTCAACCACTCGGCCGCGCCGTAGGTCACTCGCTTGAAGTCCTTGAGTGCATTAGGTTGCTGCGTGGTGAAATCGAAGAAGGTGCGCGACCGGTTCTCGATCTCTCGATCGAACTCGCGGCGCGGATGGTGTGGTTGGCAAATCTCGAAGACACCATTGATGCGGCGCGCGCGCGTGTCAGGAGTGTTCACGAATCCGGCGCCGCTCTCGAGACATTCCGCCACAATGTGGAGGCACAGTCAGGCGATCCGGATGTCTGCGATGACCCGCAAAGCATTCTGCCGTTGACAGATAAAGCGTTTCCGGTAGAATCGCCGCGCTCTGGAGTTGTGACTCAGGTTGATGCGGCTGAGATCGGCCATGCAATCGCCGAAGCCGGCGGGGGCCGTGTCAGAATCGAAGACAGAATTGATCCACGAGTCGGGTTCATCACCAACGTCAAAATTGGAGACCAAGTGCGTGCCGGCGACACGATCGGTCTCGTGTTCTGTGAGGACGCCGACCGCGGGCAGGCAGCCGTGACGCGAATTCGGGCGTCGTATCAAATTGGCGACGAAGCGACGGAACGCCCTGAGTTGATCAAGGAAGTAATCGAAAAATGAAAGTCAAAGTAGCCATCGCATTATTGGTTGTCACGCTACTCGTAATAGGCGGTGTTGGTTGTCACCGCGTCAGTTACAGCGCCGACGATCCACACAAGATTCGTGTCGGCATTGTCTTTGACATCGGCGGCAAGGATGACCGTTCATTCAATGCGGCCGCATGGAACGGCGTGAAATGCGCTGAGAGCGGCACACTCCCTGACGGCAAAACGAGCTGTGGCAAGCCTGCACTGGGTGTGATTGTTCGCGACGTGGAACCCGGTAACCCGGTCTCCATCGAGCCGGCGATGCGCGCATTTGCGGAACGCGGTTACGACCTTGTCATTGGCGTTGGTTTTGCGCAAGGCCCGATCATGCAGGCAGTCGCGAAAGACTATCCAAACATCCATTTTGCGATCATCGATGGCGTGATCTTCGAAGACGATGGCAAGACGCCAAAGTCAAACGTCGCGTCGTTGGTTTTCAAAGAGCATGAAGGATCATATCTCGTCGGGCTGATTGCGGGCATGACCACGAAGACCAATACGATCGGTTTCCTCGGCGGCATGGATATCGGGTTGATTCATCGCTTTGAGGGCGGGTATGAGCAGGGCGCGAAATCGATAAACCCAAATATTCGAGTGATTCAAAACTATGTCGGCGTCACCGATGCGGCGTGGAACAACCCGGGTAAAGGAAAAGAGATTGCGCTCGCGCAAATCAGTAAGGGCGCTGATGTCATTTTCACCGCCGCCGGCAATTCCGGCCTGGGCGCATTCGACGCAGTTGAGCAGGCAGGCAAGGACTCGACCGGACGCGCGACTCATTTCGTAATCGGAGTCGATTCAAATCAGAACATGGTGAAACCCGGCTTCGTGCTGACCAGCATGGTCAAGCGCGTGGACAACGCGGTCTATGACATCGTGAAGGACGTAGTCAATCACAATTTCAAAGGGGGCTTTCACGTATTTGGCTTAGACACGGAAGGCGTTGGCTATGTTGTCGATAACTACAATCAAAGTCTGGTTCCGCCGCAAACGATTCAAGCCGCAGAAGACGCAAAGAAGAAGATTGTGGGCGGCGAGATCAAGGTTGTCGATCGAATGACGCAATAGGACGTCAATAGCAAATCGCGAGCATCAAGCCACTTATCGACGAACTGGCGCCCAAACTGAATGCCTATCTCAAGTCTATCGGCAAAGTGCCAGTATTATCAGCGAACAACTGACAACGGACGACTGACCACTGACCGATGATTGAATTAAGAAATATCACGAAAAGATTCGGCGCCGTCCTCGCCAACGATCGTGTATCAATCAAGGTTGCGCCGGGAACGATTCATGCCATCGTCGGTGAAAACGGCGCCGGCAAATCCACGGCAATGCGCATCGCTTACGGCTTCTACACCGCCGATAGCGGCGACATTCTGATCAATGGCGAAGTGCGACAGATTCGCACACCGCATGACGCGATTGCGCTGGGCATCGGCATGGTGCATCAACACTTCATGCTGGTTGAGCCAATGACCGTGGCTGAGAACATTGTCCTCGGGGCCGAACCCGGGACAGCCGTTTCTCTCGATTTGAAAAAGGCCGCGGAAGAAATCCGCAAGGTCTCGGATGAATTCAGGCTGGCAGTCGATCCCAACGCGACGATTGAAACTCTGTCAGTCGGCCAGCAGCAGCGAGTTGAATTACTCAAAGCCCTCTATCGCCACGCCCAGCTTTTGATTCTTGATGAGCCAACCGCGGTATTGACGCCGCAGGAAGTTGAAGAGTTTTTCGCCATCCTTCGGCGCATGCGCGAGCAGGGAAAGACTATCGTCATTATCACGCACAAACTATCGGAGGTGCTCGCGATATCTGATGAAGTGACGGTCATGCGCGACGGCAAAGTGGTGGGCGAGGTGAAGACAAGCGAAACGAACGCCGCAGAATTGGCGCGCCTGATGGTTGGTCGCGAAGTTTTGTTGCGCGTAGAAAAGCCTGATGCCAACCCGGGCGCCGCGGTGCTGAAAGTGAAAGACTTGTCGATCGTTGGGCGCGACGGCTCGAAACGCGTTGATGGGGTGACCTTTGAAATCAGCGCGAGCGAAATCGTGGGCATTGCGGGCGTCGAGGGAAACGGCCAGACTGAATTGATTGAAGCGCTCGCTGGACTAATTCCCGGGTCGCACGTTTCCGGTGCAATCAGCTTTGAAGGTCGCGACATAACCCAGACGAATGCGCGCAGACGCAAAGAGCTCGGCATCGCGCATGTGCCTGAGGATCGACATCGGCGCGGACTGTTGTTGGATTTCAGTCTTGCGGAAAACACGATCTTGGGCGTGCATTATCGAAAGCCCGCTGTCTCCCGCGACGGGATTCTGCTCGACCAAAAGGGCATTCAGCGTCGCACCGAACAGGTGATCCGCGACTTCGATGTGCGTCCGCCCAATCCCCTCCTACCGGCACGAGCGCTGTCCGGCGGTAATCAACAAAAACTGATCATCGGTCGCGAGTTTGAATTACCGCCGAAGCTTCTGCTCGTGTCTCAGCCCACGCGCGGTGTGGATATCGGCGCCATCGAATTCATTCATCGCAAGATTGTCGCCCTGCGGGACGCGGGCTGTGCGGTTCTGCTCGTCTCGGCTGAGCTTGAAGAGGTCACGGCATTGTCGGACCGTCTGCTCGTAATTCATAACGGCCAGATTGTTGGTGAAGTGGATCCGAAGAAAGTGTCGAATGAGGACATCGGACTCATGATGACGGGCGGTCATAAATAATGAAGCTGCTCAAAGAAATTTTGTTTCCTCTGATCGCTGTCATCGCGGCGTTTATCGTCGGCGGCATTGTTGTTTGGATTATCGGCGACAGCCCGATTCAAACTTACAAGCTGCTCATCGGTAGCGCCTTTTCCTGGCCCGACGGAATTGGCTACACGCTTTTCAACGCGACGCCGCTAATTTTCACCGGTTTAGCAGTCGCGGTGGCGTTTCGCTGCGGCCTTCTAAACATCGGCGCCGAAGGTCAGCTCTATGTGGCGGCTTTTGCTGCCGCATGGGTGGGGATGAAGTTTGGTGCGCCGGATCCCGGCAACACATTTGTCGCGCAATGGGCGCATCTACCAGCGATCGTCCTGTTGCCGATGTGTTGTATCGCCGCGGTCGCCGCCGGGGCGATCTGGGGTGGCATTCCCGGCGTACTCAAAGCAAGATTTGGATCGCATGAAGTCATCAACACGATCATGTTGAACTTCATCGCCGTCGCTTTACTCAGCTACTTCACCCAGTATCGCTACAAAATTCCCGGCGATCCGATCATGCAGACTGCGCCAACCAGCCCGAGCGCGAACCTGGTTCATCTTGGCAGGTTCATTCCTGGTTTGCCTGAACGAATCCCTTTGAATTTCGCGTTTCTGCTCGCAATTCTCGCGTGTGTCTTGGTTTACATCTTCCTTTGGAAGACGAAGTGGGGTTACGAGTTGCGCGCGACTGGAGCAAATCCATCCGCGGCTGAATACGGTGGGGTCTCAATTCGCAAACAGATCATTTTAGCGATGGCGATCTCGGGCGGGCTCGCGGGAATGGTCGGCATCAATGAAGTGCTTGGCTATCGTCACCGTTACTACGATGGGTTCTCAGCTAATTATGGATTTGTCGGAATCGCCGTGGCCTTGCTCGGTCGCAATCATCCAGTGGGAGTTTTCCTGGCGGCGATTCTGTTCGCAATTCTTTTACGTGGTGGCATTTTCGTCGATGCGTTCACAATGCACGTTTCGAAAGACATCGTCGACATGCTCCAGGGAATTGTGATCGTATTCGTCGCCGCTGAAGCAATGTTTCGCGGCCCACTGAAGCAGTTTGGATTGATGAAAAAGATCCGTGCTTAGTGCTTTGTACTTTGTGCTTTGACGTTGTCTCAATGTTGAAGCTAACGGTTGGAGGCTCCCATGGAAAGGACGAATTTCGAAAAACTTCAGGTGTACCAGTTATCAGAAAAGATCGCGGACAATGTTTGGAACATTGTCGTAACGTGGAGCCCATTTGCACGAGATACGGTTGGCAAGCAGATCGTACGAGCTGCTGACAGTATTGGTGCAAGTATCGCTGAAGGCAGCGGTCGCGGTAGTCTCGTCGACAACCGACGATTTGTGCGAATGGCTCGAGGTTCGCTTTACGAGACTTTACATTGGCTACGCCGTTCTTACATGAGGAAACTTCTTTCGCAGTCTGAAGTGAAGAAATTGCGTGAGCTGGTACAGGAACTGTCGCCGAAACTAAACGCATTCCTTCGCTCGGTAGATCAGCGCGCCATGGCTAAGTAGCCAACAAAGGACAAAGGACAAAGGACAAAGTACGAAGAACACCTCTTCGATGCGCCAGATTTTCACCTTCTCATTATTGTTCTCGACGATTCGCCTCTCGACGCCGCTGGTGTTGGCGGCGATCGGAGGGCTCTATTCAGAGCGCTCGGGCGTCATCAACATCGCGCTGGAAGGATTGCTTCTGGCCGGGGCGTTCACTGCGGCTTCGGTAACCTACTACGCGCATAGCCCATGGGTTGGCCTCGGGTCGGCGATAGTCGCAGGCGCGGCGGTCGCCGCAATCATCGCTGTCGCCTGCATTCGTTTCAAAGCAGATCAGGTCGTCACCGGCACCGGCATTAACATCCTCTTCATCGGGTTACCCGCAGTTTTGAGCGGCGCACTGTTTCTCTCCTCAGGTTCGACGCCCCAGATTCCGAAAGAGAATCTGCTGCCGGATTTGTCTCGCCTCCTTCCGTTTCTGCCTTCGTGGCGAATCCTTACTGACGTATCGATCATCTCGGTGCTCGCTTTGATTGCGGTAATACTGACGCGATACATCCTCTATCGAACGCCGTTTGGTTTGCGACTGCGCGCCGTGGGAGAGAACCCTGAAGCGGCCGACGCCGCCGGAGTGAAAGTGACCCGCATTCGCTATCTCGGGGTGATTCTTTCCGGTGCGCTTGCCGGAATTGGCGGCGCCTATCTGTCGATTGGCCAGTCATCGCTCTTCACCCGGAACATGGCCGCAGGCCGTGGATTCATCGCCTTGGCTGCACTAATTTTCGGCAAGTGGCGGCCGGTGCAGACGATGCTCGCATGTCTGCTTTTTGGACTTGCTGATGCGCTAACAATTCAAATGCAAGGCGTCGCAAAACTTCCGTCTGGCGAAGACATCCCCGTGCAGTTCATTCAGATGATTCCCTACGTAGTTACGATCATCGTGTTGGCCGGCTTCATCGGCCAGTCCCGCGCGCCGAAGGCGATCGGAATTCCCTACGAGAAGGAAAGGTAAACAGCAACCCAGTTCGGGATAGCGCGTGCCGAGCTAAATGTTGTAATGTCTTCATTCGAACAGATATGGCAGCCCGACTAGACCCAACCACATCTCTTTACGATCGCGCAGAGAAAGCGGCCCGGTTGATTCGCTCGCGCACTGAGACCGAAGCCTCAGTGGCGGTAGTGCTTGGCAGCGGACTCGGCGCGTTCGCGGACGAATTAACGAACGCGACGCCGATCCGTTACGAGGAAATTCCCGGGTTTGCGCATGCCACAGTCGCAGGTCACGCCGGACGGCTGGTGATTGGCCAAATTGGCGATTCAGCCGTCGCTGCGATGCAGGGGCGTTTTCATTTCTACGAAGGCTATTCGTTGGAAGAAGTCACGTTTCCGATACGTGTCCTGAAACTGCTGGGCGTCCGCACCTTGATTTTGACTAACGCCTCAGGCGCGCTGAATGTTGAGTTCACACCGGGCTCGTTAATGGTGATTACCGATCACATAAACTTAATGGGCATGAACCCGCTGATTGGCCCGAACGACGAGCGTTTTGGGCCGCGCTTTCCGGATTTGACCAACAGCTACGCGCCGGAGTTGCAGGACGTCGTCTTGCAGGAAGCGCGCGCGATGGGCATGCAAATGTTCCGCGGCGTTTACGCTTCGCTGACTGGCCCAAGTTACGAAACGCCGGCTGAAATTCACATGGTACGTTCGCTGGGCGCCGACGCCGTTGGCATGAGCACGGTGCCGGAAGCAATCGTCGCGCGGCACATGGAAATGCAGGTCGTTGGTATTTCGTGCATTACGAATCTGGCAGCCGGTGTATCTGATCGACCGGTAGATCACGATCAGGTCATTGCGACGGGCGAACGCGTGCGCGAGCAGTTTACCGAATTGCTAAGACGAGTGATTCCGCGACTCTGAAGAGCTTGTACTTTGTACCTGGTGCTTTGGCCTTTGATGTGTTTGGGAAGTTGAGCCGGCTGATTAATCGTAACCGCAGCAAAGAGATCTAAGCACCAAGCGCAAAGTACTAAGTACGAAGTTTTTATGATCATTGGGATTTGCGGCGGTACTGGTTCTGGCAAAACGACGGTTGCGAACCGGATCCTCGAATCGGTCAGCGCGGATGAAGTTGTATTCATTCAGCAGGATCTTTACTACCGCGATTTGAAAGACATGCCGCTCGATTATCGTAACGCGGCAAACTTCGATCATCCGGATGCGGTAGACAACGACCTGCTGGTCAACCACTTGAAGAAGCTGAACGCGGGCGAGCCGGTCGAGTTGCCGATTTACGATTTCAGAACGCACACGCGTCTGCCGGCGACGACGCGAGTCGAACCGAAACCGATCGTCATCGTTGAAGGCATTTTGATCTTCGCTGAGCCGCGTCTGCTCGAGCAGATGGACATCAAGATCTTTGTCGATACGCCTGATGATCTGCGTTTCATTCGCCGCCTTCGGCGTGACATCGCCGAGCGCGGACGCACGCTTGATTCGGTCATCGATCAATACATCGCGACCGTGCGGCCGATGCATATTCAGTTCGTCGAACCGTCGAAGCGTTTTGCCGACGTAATTATCCCCGAGGGTGGGCATAATCTTGTGAGCATTGATTTGATCAGCGGAAAAATTCGCGAGAAGCTGGCCCGAGACATTCAAGTTGGAGGTCAGATTTGAGCGATACTGAGAATTTGGTTGAGATTGCCACCAAGGCGCGCACATGTTCACTCGCGCCGTTTTCGAATTTTTTGGTGGGCGCCGCGTTGCGTACTGAAGCCGGAAAAATTTACACCGGCTGCAATATCGAGAGCGCCAGCTATGGCTTGACCGTTTGCGCTGAACGCGTAGCGATTTGGAAGGCACTGTCTGAGTGTGAACGCGACTTCACCGATCTTGTGATCGTGGTGGACACGGAACAGTTAACGCCGCCGTGTGGGACTTGCCGGCAGATCATTTGGGAGTATTGCAAGCAGGCAAAAATCACGCTCGCGAATCTCCGCGGTCAGCGTCAGGAAGTGAGCATCGGCGATTTGCTGCCAAGGGCATTCGATGCCAGGTTTTTGAAAGACGCGACCGCGAAGTCGTAAGAGACCAATTCCGTCAGCCATGCGAACGAAGATTATCGGCCTCGTGTTGTTGATTTCGTTTGCGCAATCGATAACGATGGCGCAGCGCAGGAAGACCAACGTGGACCTGATCATTAAAGGCGGCACAGTCGTGACGATGGACGGCTCGCGTCGTGTGATCGAAAACGGCGGCGTCGCCATCAAAGGCGGGCGCATCGTTGCAGTCGATGATACCGCCGACATTGATCGCAAATACGCTGCGCGCGAGGTCATCAACGCGGCCGGCAAGGTTGTCATTCCTGGCCTCATCAACGGCCACACGCACGTGCCGATGACGCTCTTTCGCGGCATCGCCGACGATCTCGATCTGCAAGAGTGGCTCACCAAGTACATCTTTCCGGCCGAAGCCAAGAATGTCACCGAAGACTTTGTGCGCGTCGGCACGCGCCTCGGATTGGCCGAGATGATTCGCAGCGGGACGACGACCTACTGCGACATGTATTACTTCGAAGATGCGATCGCCGACGAAACATTTAAAGCCGGCATGCGCGGCGTGTTAGGCGAGACCGTCATCGATTTTCCTGTCGCCGATAACAAGACGTACGAAGCGGGTCTCGCTTACTCTGAAAAATTCATTCAGAAGTGGACAGGCAACGCCCTGATTGTTCCGGCGATCGCGCCGCATGCGCCATATACGGTCTCCGAAGAACATCTGAAGGCCGCGCGTGCTCTTTCTGATCGGCTACGCTCTCCGATAGTCATTCACATCTCTGAAACAAAACGTGAAGTCGAGGACAGCGTCAAAGCGAAAGGCGCTTCGCCGGTCGTCTATCTCAACCGTATTGGTTTTCTGAACGACCGTGTGATCGCGGCGCACATGGTTTGGCCGACCGAAGGTGAGTTGGGCGTGCTGAAGAGGCTGGGTGTCGGCATCGTTCATAATCCACAATCGAATATGAAGCTCGCGTCGGGAACTGCGCCAGTTCCGGAAATGCTGAAAGAGAATTTGCCGGTCGGGCTCGGCACAGATGGCGCCGCTTCAAACAACGATTTGAATCTTTGGGAAGAGATGGACACGGCGGCCAAGCTGCACAAACTCATCAGCAACGATCCGAAAGTTGTGTCAGCCCAGGATGCTTTCGAGATGGCTACGATCCGCGGCGCGCGCGCGATGCATCTCGAAAAGGAAATTGGTTCGATCGAAACAGGAAAGCGTGCGGACATCGTGATTGTCGATCTCGATGCGCTTAACCAGACGCCCTTCTACAACATCTATTCGGACCTCGTTTATGCGACGAAGGCCGGTGACGTGCGCACGGTTGTCATTGAAGGCCGCATCGTCATGCGCGATCGTCGTTTGCTAACTCTCAACGAAGAAACCATCAAAGCGGATGCGCGACGTTATCGCGAAAAGATTGTGCAGTCGATTGGCGTGAAGACGCTGCCTGAGGAATAAGGGACGGTCGTGAGCGGCCACGATCTTTGACGTTGTCGAGAATTGCTTCGGCCAACAGAAAAACCAACGATGGCGCCTTTACCAGGACGCGCACTCCTGTGATCCCAGTACTGAAGCACAACTTCCCGTAATTCACCGCAGTTAGATCAAAGTTCAGCAGACCTAATCGGTGGTCTTCACAGATGTCGATCACACTGTCAACCAGACAGCCGACCGCGCCAATCTCTTCCATCAGCCGGCAGAGACTCTGATTAGGTTCACTCAAAGCGGATTGAATCAACAGATAAGACTGTCTCGCCGTCGCGCGGCCAAGGGCCTTTCGATGACCGATATATGTGCCGACAGACGTCGCCCCGCGCTCGCGGACTACTTCGCGGTGTGCACGCCGCAGCGCGCGCACGATCGGCATACGACTATCGTCTTCGATGTGACACTTCAACATTTCGATTACGATCGCAACATCCGATGCGGGTGAGATTTCATTCACGCTGCACGCAACCTGGCTGAGGCGATCGAAAACCGTCTGCGCCACGTCCGCCTCGCCTGAATCAATGGCGTCATCGACTAAGGCAATGAACAGGTAATGGGCCAGCAATCGCTCATGAACAGCTTCTCGATCGAACTCGATGTGGAAGCTATCCAGGAAGCGGACAATGCGCGCTGGAATCCTCGTGAAGTGACTGTAACGGGAATTGTCAGCGATTTTCTGATACCGGCGCGCGAGCTCAGGATTTACGGACGATGAAGATGTCTCGGATGAGACTGCGGAGTCCGGCAAAGGGTGCTGTGCAAGCGCCATCAATAATCTCAGCACCTGCGATTCTAAATCAGTTTTTGAAGAGGATCACAGAAATCAATGACGCACGAGGCGCCTTCCCGAAACTTGACGAAAAAGTCAGGAATGCTAGAATAGCCTTGGTTTTCGAAAAAAAGCGCACAAAATGAAGATTTCAGCTCACGAAGAATATGGCCTGCGATGTCTTGTGCAATTAGCGCGGGCTGAGACCGCCGGCGAGTCTCTGACGCTGAATCAGATCGCCGACCGCGAAGGGCTTTCGGTTGCGAATGCGGGCAAGCTCATGTGGATTTTGGTCAAAGCCGGGCTGGTGCAATCGCAGCGTGGCGCAAACGGGGGTTACACGCTGGCCCGTCCCGCTTCCGAGATCCACTTGAATGAAGTCATCCGGATTCTCGACGAGGATACTGTCGACAGGTTTTGTAAGACGCACACGGGAGTGCTTGATACATGCGTCCACACGAGCGACTGCGGCATTCGACCGGTGATCGTGGGACTCCATGAAATTGTCCAGAGCGCCTTGTCGGAAATTACGCTGGCTGAATTAATCGGATCTGAAGAAAAGGTTGATGCGCGCGTGCATCAGATCCAAAGAATGCAAACTCCTTTACGATCCATGCGCGGCACAAACTGAGAAACAAAAATGAGTACTGCTGAAATACTCGCAAACCGCGAATACAAATACGGCTGGGTCACTGACATCGAGTCGGAAACCATTCCGCGTGGCCTGAGCGAAGACACCGTCCGCCTAATTTCGGCGAAGAAGAACGAGCCGGAATGGATGCTCGAGTTTCGGCTTAAGGCTTATCGCAACTGGCTGAAGATGGAAGAGCCGCGACGCTGGCCCAACCTCACGTTTCCGGAGGTTGATTACCAGGACATGATTTATTACAGCGCCCCGAAGCAGAAAGCGAAGAAAGCGAGTCTTGACGAAGTCGATCCTGAATTACTGCGCACGTTTGAGAAACTCGGCATTCCGCTGTCGGAACAGAAGCAGCTCGCCGGCGTGGCCGTCGATGCCGTGTTCGATTCGGTTTCGGTTGCGACGACTTACAAAGAGAAGCTGAAAAAGGTCGGTGTAATCTTCTGCTCGTTCAGCGAAGCGGTGCAGGAGCATCCGGAGTTAGTGCGCAAGTACCTCGGCTCTGTCGTGCCGACGAACGATAACTTCTATGCGGCATTGAACAGCGCGGTTTTTTCGGACGGTAGTTTCTGTTTCATTCCGAAGGGCGTGCGCTGTCCGATGGAGCTCTCGACCTATTTTCGCATCAACAATTCCGAGTCAGGACAGTTCGAGCGCACGTTGATCGTGGCGGAAGAAGGTGCCTACGTTTCGTATCTTGAAGGCTGTACCGCGCCACAGTTCGACAAGAACCAGCTGCACGCGGCCGTGGTTGAGCTCGTCGCGCTGGATAACGCTGAGATCAAGTATTCGACGGTGCAGAACTGGTACGCCGGTGATGAAAGCGGTAAGGGCGGCATTTACAACTTTGTGACAAAGCGCGGCGCATGTCGCGGTGACAACTCAAAGATTTCCTGGACGCAGGTGGAAACCGGTTCGGCGATTACGTGGAAATATCCGTCCTGCATTTTGCAGGGGGACAACTCGATTGGCGAATTCTATTCCGTCGCGCTGACGAACCACGCACAACAGGCCGACACGGGCACCAAGATGATTCACCTCGGAAAGAACACGCGCTCGAACATCGTTTCGAAGGGCATCTCGGCCGGACACGCAAACAACAGTTATCGCGGGCTGGTCAAAATCATGCCGAAAGCCGAGAACGCCCGGAACTATACGCAATGCGACTCGATGTTGATTGGGTCAAACGCGGGCGCGAATACATTTCCGTACATCGAAGTGATGAACAACTCGTCGCAGGTCGAGCACGAAGCGTCGACTTCGCGCATCAGCGAAGAGCAGCTGTTCTACTTGATGCAACGCGGCATCTCGCAGGAAGACGCAGTGAGCCTGATCATTAACGGTTTTTGCAAAGATGTGTTCCTGCAACTGCCAATGGAATTTGCGGTTGAAGCCACCCGGTTGCTGGGATTGAAACTTGAAGGAGCAGTTGGATAAAGCGGTCTTTGATCTTTGGACTTAGGTCTTTGTCGTCCCTCTTTGCAAAGACCAAAGCTCTAAGACCAAAGACCAGACTTTTGGAGAGTAAATGTTAGAAATCAGAAATCTGCACACCTCGGTTGATGGAAATGAAATTCTGAAAGGTATCAACCTGAGAGTGAACAAGGGCGAAGTGCACGCCATCATGGGCCCGAATGGTTCGGGCAAGTCGACGCTCGCGAAAGTGTTGGCCGGCCATCCGCAATACGAGGTGACTGCCGGCGAGGTGATCTACGACGGCAAAAACCTGCTTGAGATGTCCCCGGACGAACGCGCCCGCGAAGGTGTCTTCATGGCGTTTCAGTATCCGATTGAAGTGCCGGGTGTTTCCAATGCACAGTTCCTGCGACTCGCTTACAACGAAAAGCAGAAGCATCACGGCGAAGAAGAACTTGATCCGTTGGAATTCAAGGACCTTTTGAAAGAGAAGGCGAAGATTGTGGAGATGGATGCGAGCTTCATGTCACGTTCGGTGAACGAAGGCTTCTCTGGTGGCGAGAAAAAGCGCAATGAGATTCTGCAGATGGCTGTGCTCGATCCGAATCTGGCGGTGCTTGATGAAACCGATTCGGGACTCGATATTGATGCGCTGCGCATCGTCGCAGAAGGCGTCAACAAACTTCACTCACCGGATAAGGCCGTCATTCTCGTGACGCACTATCAACGTCTGCTGAATTACATCATTCCGGATTTTGTGCACGTTCTGTCGGGTGGTCGCATTGTGAAAGAAGGCGGCAAGGAATTGGCGCTGGAGTTGGAAGAGAAGGGTTACGACTGGTTGAAGGGCGCCAATGGTAAGCCCGCTGTCAGCGTCGCAATTTAAATGACTGCCGAAATCGTTCAGAAAAATCAATACGAAGCGGCGTTTCGCGAGTTGCTCAGCCAACGCGTTAGCGAGCCATCCTGGTTGCGCACCGCTCGCCAAGCTGCGTTTGCTGAATTCGAGCGAACCGGTTTTCCCACCGTCCGCGAAGAGGACTGGAAGTACACGAACACTTCGCCGATTGCCCGCGCTACCTTCACGCCATCGTTTGGATCGGCACCGTCGCTGAATGGCGAACTCAGGAAGTTTACTTTCGAAGAATCGGGCGCCAGCCAACTCGTATTTGTTAACGGAGTGTTTCAGTCAGAGAGTTCGTCCACTGCGAACTTGCTCACTGGTGTCGTCGTCACAAACATGGCCGATGCGATCGCGCAGCCTCAGTACGAGATACTGCTGCGTTCAGATTTCGAGAACGGCCGACAGGGCAACGGATTTACCAGTCTGAACGCGGCGTTGTTCGTGAGCGGCGCTTTCGTGCTGATTCCCCGTGGCGTCGAAATCAAGACACCGATCCATTTGTTGTTCGTTTCCCAGGCGACGAACGGTGATGCGACGGCAGCGTTTCCGCGTGTGCGTGTCATCGCCGAAGAGAACAGCTCGGCAACAATTGTCGAATCGTACTTTGGAGCCTCTGAAGGGCCTTATTTCACCAATGCCTTGGTTGACGTGACGGTAAAAGCCGGCGCGCGCATCAATCATTATCGCATTCAGCGTGAAAGCGCAGACGCTTTTCACATCGCGAAGACAACGGCGACCACCGAGCGCGACGCGACTTACGAAACGACGAACATCAACCTTGGCGGATTGCTGTCGCGCCATGACGTAGCCGTGATGTTCAAAGACCAGGGCGGCCAGTGTGCGGTTGATGGCTTGTATTTGATCGGATCGGACCAGCACAGCGATACGCATTCGGTCATCGATCACCGCGAGCCGCATTGCACCAGCCGTCAGCTTTACAAAGGCGTGCTCGACGGAAGGTCGCGCGCAGTTTTCAACGGCAAAGTATTCGTACGTCACGGCGCGCAACAAACGGATGCACAGCAAACGAACAAGAACCTTTTGCTTTCAGAAGAAGCGCAGGTCGATACGAAGCCGCAACTCGAAATCTTTGCCGACGATGTGAAATGCGCGCATGGCGCTGCTGTAGGCCAGTTGAATGAAGATGAAGTGTTCTATCTCGAGAGTCGCGGTATCAATCCGGCGCTGGCGCGCAACATTTTGACGTACGGGTTTGCCGAAGAAGTGATCGAGAGGATCAAGATTGATTCAATCAAGCGCGAACTCGATGCGTTCGTCTTGAATCGTCTTCATTCGGACCTGGAGATTAGTTAGTCAATGGCAGCGGTCGAAGAACTAATTCCAATAAAACCTAAGCCGCGCGACGATCATTGGAACGTCGAGCGTGTTCGCAAAGACTTTCCCGTGCTGGAAACGCGCGTAAACGGGAAGCCGCTCGTCTATCTCGATAACGCTGCATCTTCCCAAGTACCGCAGATGGTGATTGAGCGCGGCAGTCAATACCTCAAATACGAACACTCGAACATTCATCGCGGCGTGCATTACCTGAGTATGAAGGCTACGACCGCGTACGAAGGGGCGCGCGAAAAAGTGAAACGGTTCATCAACGCGCGCGATGTGAAAGAGTGCATCTTCGTTCGGGGCACGACCGAAGGCATCAACCTCGTGATGCATGGTTATGGCCGCAAGTTCATCGGAGCGGGTGACGAAATCGTCATCTCAGCGATGGAGCATCACGCGAACATTGTTCCGTGGCAGATGCTGTGCGAAGAAAAGGGCGCGAAGCTGCGCGTCATTCCGATGAATGATGCCGGCGAGCTTCTGCTTGACGACTACGAAGCGCTGCTGAATGAAAAGACGAAGTTAGTGGCGGTAGCGCACGTTTCAAACGCGCTCGGTACAGTCAACCCCATCAAACTGATGATCGACACGGCGCACAAGTACGGCGTGCCGGTGCTGATCGATGGCGCACAATGGGTGCCGCATCACGCGCTGGATGTTCAGGATCTCGATTGTGATTTCTACACGTTCTCAGGCCACAAGATGTTTGCGCCGACCGGGAGCGGAGTTGTTTACGGCAAGCAGCATCTGCTCGAAAAGATGGATCCGTTTCAGGGCGGCGGCGACATGATTAAGAGCGTCACCTTTGAGAAAACGACGTTCGCCGATCTGCCGAACAAGTTCGAAGCGGGAACGCCGGCGATTGCGTCGCAGATTGGTCTCGGAGCGGCCATCGATTACCTCAACATCATCGGCCACGAAAAAGCTGCGGCTTACGAGCGCGATCTGTTGGACTATGCCACGAAACGGCTTTCCGC
>Ga0207675_100001707_pt1 | contig 22006 bp, 14 predicted proteins | sample KBSSwiS42_FD_184305 | JGI IMG/M metagenome (GOLD analysis project Ga0207675, IMG submission 184305) | Switchgrass rhizosphere microbial communities from Kellogg Biological Station, Michigan, USA - KBS Switchgrass S4-2 (SPAdes) (version 2) | ecosystem: Host-associated > Plants > Roots >...
CGGCGCGAGCGCCAGCAACAGCGCCAGCAGAGCCAGGATGTACTTCAGAATTGTTCGCATCCGGTTCAATCGCAATCGCAAGCTGCCAGCCTTCGGCTATCCCCAGGCTGCAGACCGGCCGTCGAAATCAGCGCGTCATTATGGATTCATCGGCGACTGTACACCAATAAGTCTTGCCACAATCAGACTTTTGCGGTAAAAACAGCGCGCACGCAAAGACCGCGTGGCGATGGGTTCATTACGCGGTTTCCCGATGTTTGCGAGCGCGGAACCCATAAAGCCCCAGAGGCCGCGCCGCTGAACCCACTCGACTCTCGAACGTATACACGATGCGATCGTCAGCGTCCTGATCGATCTTAAAGAAGGAGAAACACAAAATGTTTTCGTCCCTTTATTGGCGTAGAGCCTCTGCCCGGATTCTGTTAATCGGTTTCACCGTGATTGCCTGCGTCGGTGTCGCGATGTCACAAGCGCAGAGCAATGCCGCCGACCTGCAAGGCACGGTGCGCGATCCACAGGGAGCCGCCGTGCCTAACGCCGCGGTCACTGCGAAGAACTCAGCGACGAACGTCAGTCGTGAAGCAACCACCAACGACGAAGGCTTCTATAAGATCGTCAATCTGCCTCCAGGCGATTACGCGGTGACAGTAACTGCGCCGAACTACAAAACGGCCATTCTTCCGATCGTTAAGATCACAGTCGGCCAGACTGCAGTTCAGGACATCCCGTTGGAAATTGGCGAAGTCAGCGCGACGGTTACCATTCAAGGTGCGTCGCCGACGATCGTCGAGACCACAAACACGGCAGTCGCCTCGACAATCGATCAGCAGCGAATTGAGAACCTTCCGATCAACGAGCGCAATTACCTTTCGTTCGCGCTCACCTCCTCGATGGTGGGTCGTGATAATGGGAGACCGATTGGACCAGCGCCCACGACCGGTCTGAACTTTGGTGGTCAGCGCGGTCGTTCGAACCTGGTTCAGGTCGATGGCGCGGACAACACGGACAATTCAGTCAATGCGTCGCGTTCCACGGTTAGCCAGGAGGCGGTGCAGGAGTTTCAGGTCGTCACCAATTCTTTCGCGCCTGAGTTCGGGCGCTCGGCCGGCGGCGTCGTCAATGTCGTCACGAAGAGCGGCAGCAACGATTGGCACGGAAATGTCTTCGGCTTTCTCCGTCACAAGAGTTTTCAGGCGCGCAACCCATTTGCTCCGGTCGACAAACCCGCGTTCACGCGCGCGCAGTACGGAGGAACGTTGGGTGGACCGCTCGATAGGGATCGCACATTCATCTTTGCCTCGTTCGAACAAAGACAGCGTCATGAGTCCGGGTTTTTTACCAGCAACGTCGCCACAGGTTTGACGAGCAGTGTCACGATCGGGGCGCCGTTTCTACCGTTCACTCAGACGTTTCCGAACTTGCGGCCTGAACAGGCTACGTATGTGAACACCGGACTCACCCAAGCGCTCGCGCTCATTGGCGGAGGACAGGTCGCGCAAGGTACTGCGCTGGCCGGAGCAATGGTTCAATATGCAACCCTGGCGTCGAGCGGCAGTCTCACGGCGCTTACTGGAACAAATCCTTTGATTAGTCCCGGCGGCGCGATTACCGCGGGAACGGTCATTGGCCCGCGCTTTTTCCTGACTGGCGCACCGGTGCCAAACGGGACGGTTAACGCGGCGGGACAGCCGATCGCATTTCGCGCGTTGAATAACTTGCAGCGCGTCTTTCCCGTAACGGATCGCACCACTTTCAACTCAGTCAGGTTCGATCACTTCATCGACGAGGCGCAGAAGCATCACTTCTCCTTCCGCTTCGGCTACAACCCAAGCACGATTACCGGCATTCAGGTTGAATCACAAAACCAGTCGCTGGGCCAAAACGATTTCTCGCGCACCGGCATTCAGAAGCTGAAAGATGTGAGCGCGGTTGCCACGCTCGGATCGACGCTTTCAGCGCACATGTTCAACGAGTTTCGGTTCAACTTTGGAGAGCGCCGCGCGACTTTCAAATCGCAAAACGGCGACGCCGTGGCCTTCAACATCTCCGGCACTGCGTTTATCGGCCGCGAATTATTTTCGCCGGTGGTCCGAACTGAAACGCGTTACGAATGGACTGACAATTTGCAGATCGTTAAGGGTATGCACACCTTCAAGTTTGGGGGCGACATTGCGTTCATCAGAATTCCGGAAGCGATCTTCGAACTCAACTTTGCGGGTCTCTTTAACTTCGGCGGACTAACGGCCACGACGCTCGCCGCATTTCCGACCTTAGGCGCGTTGGCACCGCCGGATTTCACACCGGTGCAGCAGTACGGTTTGGGGTTCCCGTCGAACTACATTCAGGGATTCGGAAATCCGGTGAGCCGTATTGGCAATAAACCGGTCGCGTGGTTTGCGCAGGACTCATGGCAGATTCGCAGGAATTTCACATTGAATTATGGCGTGCGTTACGACTACGAAATTACCGAGCAGATTCCGACAGTGCCGTTCCGGGATCCGCTGTCGGGCATTTCGCTTTCCGCCGCAGACCTGCTTGCCGCACAAGACGCGATGAATGTTCAGCAAGGATTCCCGCGCGACAAGAACAACTTCGCTCCGCGCGTCGGTTTCGCCTGGGACATCAAGGGCGACGCCAAGACGGTGATTCGCGCGGCCGCCGGCATGTTCTATGACCATCCGTTGCTGGCAATCGCGTTCAACTCAGACATTGCCGACGCGGCACAACAACAACAAGGCATCCTGATTCCCGGTAACCCTGCGCCGAACCAACTCTTGAACGCAGTCCAGGTTTTCCAGGGAACTGTTTGCCCGCAGACCGGCGGCAATCCCGTCTGCGCACCGGGAGTTTTCACGCCCGGCGTAGCATCGACCGCGCAATATCAATTCGGTCGCATGCGCTTCAACGATCAGACTTTCCCGGGTTTTGGTCCGGTCTTACCCTTCACGCTTCACGTGAGTAAGGACTTTGAGTATGCCTATGCGAACCAGGCGAACTTCACGATTGAGCGGCAGTTGACGAAGGACATGTCGATCTCAACGGGCTACTTGTTCGTGGGCGCGCATCACTTGCCGCATCCACTGGACGTGAACGCACCGCGCACCGATTTGCAAATTCAAAACTACGTGCGCTGCTTCGGCACGCTGCCGACCAACACCACTGCAGTGGCGACAGTGAATCCGGCCGCGTGCAGCAATATCGTCGCGCAGCCGATTCCAGGAATTATTTCGGTAACCACGCGCGGCGGTGTCGTCCTCCCGGCGGCCGCGAATTTCTTCAGGCCAAACGCACCGAACTACTTCCTTGTTCAGGCAGTTACCGGCGGCGCAGTCACTCCGGCCGTCTTTAATGGTGCGCTGGCCGCCTCCGGCACACTGCGAACGCCGGGCGCCATCTCGCCGTTTGGATCGATCAACGCGCAGAGCTCCGACGGGAACTCCGTTTACCACGCGATGAATATCGACCTCAAGAAGCGCTTCTCGAATAATTTCCAGTTTCTCGCTTCTTACACGTGGTCGCATTCGATCGACGATTCGTCAGACTTGCAGACACTTTTGCTGCCGCAGGACAACCGAAACTTCCGAGCTGAAAGAGCAAACTCATTGTTCGATCAGCGCCAGCGATTCGTCTTCAGCGGAATCCTGGCGTCGCCGCCTACGTGGCGTTCGGGAAGCGGCTGGCAGAAAGTCTTGTCGGATTTCACGTTGGCGCCAATCGTCGAAATTTCGTCCGGCCGGCCATTCAACATCCTGAGCAACCAGGACACAAACAACGACCAATCGAATCAAACCGATCGGCCATCCGTCCTTGCCAACAGGCTATGCGTTCCAGGGTCGCTCGGCTGCACCCCTCTAATCACTAACGGCGTCTTCTCGACAGGCGACCTGGGCCGCAACATGGGCATCACGCACAAGTTCATGTCCTGGGATCTCCGGTTAAGCCGCGTCGTCAGATTGAGCGAACGCGTCCGGCTGGATCTGATTGCCGAGGGCTTCAACCTCTTCAATCGGTTCAATGAAGGTTCGGCGTCACCCTTCCTTGACGACGTCAACGCGTTTAACCAACGTGCCGCCAACGGTCGTTACTACAGCCGTCCGACGGCGTCGTTTGATCCGCGACAGTTCCAGTTCGGAATGAAGATCAACTTCTAAGACCGTTTCCAACAGACACTCTTGGGGCCGGTGTCATATGCACCGGCCTTTTTCTTTGAGTAGCGAACGGCGGTCCTGCTTCGAGCATCCGAAGACGAGACTTTTCGCTCTCTCGTCGTTATCATTTTCCGCGGAAATCTGAAAGAATCAGGGTAATGTATCGAACTTTTTTGATGGCACTTGCCGCTTGTATCGCCCTGGCGGCGGCGGGCCTGACGGCCGCGCAGTCAAGTCGCCCGCGGCGCGTGAAGCCGCCCGAGACGCTGCTCGGACCCGAGCCGACGCCTGCTCCCGTCGCGAACAAGAACGCGCCGCTGCTTGACGTGAAACCGACTAAGCCTGTCGGTGCCGGTCCTGTTTCCAGTGACACAACCCACGCATATCAACTGTTCCAACAGAAGCAGTACGCCGACGCTGCGAAGGAAGCGAAAGCAATCGCCGCCGCTGATCCATCGAACGCCGAAGCTTGGAAGCTCGCCGGATTTTCAGAGTTCTATTTGAAGCAGTACGCCGACGCCGCTGATGATCTGCAGAAGGCGCTCGACCTGCAGCGCACCGCGAAAGAAGAAGACGCAAACACAGTTGATGCGCTGGCTGAAAGTTATGTGTTGGCCGAACGATTCGAACAAGCGCTGCCGTTGCTGATAACGGTCTTGAGTCGCCCTGGCAAAACACCTGATCCGCTGTTCCTGTATTACCGCGGGCTCGCCGAATTCAGGACGGGGAAAACTGAAGATGCCGAGAAGTCTTTCAACGCCGCGGTCAAAGCAAATCCACGCAGTACGGCTTCCCTTTTTTATCTCGGCAGAATTGCGTTCGAACGAAAAGACTTCGATGCCGCGATCGCGTGGCTGAATCGCGCAACGACCAGTGATCCGCGTCTGGTGGACGCATGGTCGCTGCTGACTTACGCATACCTCAATCGAGGCGGCGCGAGCGACGGCGCAAAAGCAGAAGCGGACTATCTCGCAGCGGTTCGTGCCGGCGAAACGCTGGCGCGTTTGCGACCTGATGAAGGGTCAGCTGGATTGTTGGCGCAGGCACTGATTCGCGCCCAGCAATTCGCACGCGCCGCGACCGTGCTCGAGCCATTTGCGACAAAACCTGATGTAAAAGGTACCACGCTCTACTTGCTCGGCCTGTCTCACACGCAGGCGAAGAACTATCCAAAGGCGATCGTCGCGCTTGAGCGAGCGGCTGAGAAGACACCTCAGGACGTGAATATCTATCGCATGTTGGGCTATGACTACGAGGTTTCGAAGCAGTATGCAAAAGCACTGACGGCCTACGAGAAGGGCCTGCAACTGCAGCCTGGCGACGCTGACTTGAAAGAGTCAGCCGACCGTGTGCGCCCGTTTGCAAAAACATAATCCTGCTTTACGCTTGCTGAGATGAAGTGCGCTTTCAAAAGTTCAAGTTCGTGCGGAGCATTAACGCTCTTCGTGTTGCTCCTTTTCACGGCCACCGCGCAGGCTGGTTCCTGGCGTGGAATCGAGCCCTTGAAGACCTCTCGCGCAGAAGTTCTGAGAGTATTGGGGACACCGATTCACAATGGCGACGGGCCGCTTACCTTCAAAGTAATGGGCGGCACTGTTACGATTTTCTTTGTTGACCAAAATCTCGTGCGGACGAAGCGTCTGCGACCCGATGTGGCCGGCACCGTCCTGCAAATCGTGCTGCAACACGAAAACTCTTCGGACACGCCAGATTCACTGGATCTTCCGAAGAATAAAAATTACTCGCGCGAAGATGCCAAAGGGGCGGTCATCTTCCGCGACTTGAAGGAAGGCATCGTGTACACGTTCGTCAATGGTAAGCTCAAAACGACGCGTTACACGTTCTCGGAAGATCAAATCAGCCATGCGCGTCGCTGATGCCGCGGCGCTTGCTTGGTAATTCAAATGGCTAAGTGGCAACCCAAAAATATTGTTTCTGCGTCTGTAAAACAGCAGCCAACTATTCAGTTTCAGTGAGGTTCTCATGCTAAAGAAAATATTCGCTTCGACTTTCGCATTTGCCGCGTTCGCGATTCTGCCGGCGGCTGGTGTTGCCCAACGCCCCCGCACCGTGCCACCAGACAACACGCCCGGCGCGACACCGACACCACCACCGGCGCCATCGGCGGTGAAAGCCAAATACGAAGGCGGCGTCTTCGGGTTCCCCAACAAGAAAACGGGAATGCTCACTATCGACACGACGAATAATCGGCTCGTCTTTAGTGACGGCAAACACAGCGAATTGTTCTCGATTCCTTTCGCCTCAATTACCGGCGCATATGGCGACAGTCATTCTGTGCAACCGGCAGCAGCGACCGTCATCAGTCACGTGCCGCTCTACGGTATTCCGGCGAGCTTCGTGAAAACTAAGGTCCGCTATTTGACGATCCAATATGATGATCCAGATAGCAAAGCCGCGGGCGCCACGAGTTTCAGACTCGAAAACAAAGACATCCTGGACTCAGTTCTTTTCACCGTCGCGAACAAGGCTGGCCTGAGCCAGCGCGGTCAGATCTACGTTCGCAAAAAAGATTCCGACTAGTCTTTTTCTTTCGCTCGACCTCCCATCGTTAGTCACTTCCGCGGCGTTGCGGTAAAATCAGCGACTAATTCGATGCAGGACATTTGTGTCAAGGCTGAAGAATTGGCCAATGCAATTCTTCGTGGAGCGGGTTTCAGTTTGCACGCGTCTGTGAGCGAGACCGAGCAAGGGTGCCTGGTCTCGATCGACGGAGCAGACAATGGCCTCCTGTTGAATCAAGGGGGCGAGTTGCTGGACGCGTTGCAGCAGATTCTCAACCAGGCTGTCGGGCGCAGTTTGCCCAAGGGCCAACGGATCGTCTGTGACGCCGACAACTATCGCGCTGCACGCGAAGCTGAACTTCGGGCAATGGCGCATCACGCAGCGCGCCAGGTCCGCTCGACTGGATCGTCTTTCGTATTCGGACCCATGGACGGCAACGAGCGGCGCGTCATTCACCTCACGCTCGCGGACGAAACAGACCTGCACACTGAATCAGTTGGCGAAGGAAATGCCCGCCGCCTGCGCGTGAGCCCAAAGGCCGTCTCAGCGTAAGATTCTTTCCCTCCGCCTTTCTTCATGAGCTTGTCAGCAGATTCCATCGTTGCGCTATCGACTCCGCCAGGCCGTGGAGGTATCGGTGTCATACGCGTCAGTGGACCTGACGCACTTGCCGTTCTGCGACGGATGACGGGCGACGCTTCTAAAAGTGCACCCACGCCGAACTACATGACATTGCGTCCGATTATCGATCCGCGGACGGGCGATACGCTCGATCAAGCCTTGGTCTGCTTCTTTCAGGCACCACATTCATTCACCGGCGAAGACGTGGTCGAATTTCATTGTCATGGATCGCCAGTCTTACTGCGACGAATACTCGATACCATTCTGCAACTTGATGTTCGACTTGCGAGTCCAGGTGAGTTTTCGTTGCGCGCCGTGATGAACGGCCGAATGCAGCTCACGCAGGCTGAAGCCATTCGCGATCTAATCGACGCGCAAACCGACGTCGCTGCGCAACAAGCAACACGTCAACTGAGCGGGGAGATCTCGCATCGACTTCAGCCGGCAAAAGATCAACTTCTGCGAATCATTGTTCGCCTCGAGTCTTCGCTTGAGTTTGTCGAAGATGATTTGCCGCAACTCGAGCAGGACGAAATCCTGAGCGCGCTAAGTCGGCTCCGATCAGACTTGAGACCACTTGCCGATACTTTCGTGCGAGGCAGACTGCTGCACGAAGGACTCAAGGTGGCCCTCGTCGGTCGGCCGAACGCCGGTAAGTCGAGTCTTTTCAATAGTTTACTCGGACACGAGCGGGCGATTGTGACGGAAGTACCCGGAACTACTCGCGATACGATCTCTGAACCGGTTGGCTGGGATGGAATACCGATCACGTTGATCGATACCGCCGGAATGCGCGCCACGACCGACCAGGTTGAGTTGCTCGGCGTCGAGCGAACGCGACGCGTGGCCGCCGACGCTGACCTGATTGTCATCGTCGTTGATGGTTCGCAGCCACTGACAGCAGAAGATCAACTTGTGCTCGACGACGCTTCCGGTAAGCGTCACGTCGTTGCCGTTAACAAGAGTGATCTACCGAATTTTTCTTCACAACGAGTCGGCGAAAAAACTCGGGAAATTAGTGGCCAAGCAACCGCTGTCGCAGTCTCAGCGCTGACCCAGGACGGCATCGCGCAATTGCGCGCTGCGATGCTGAAACCGTTCGTCAACGGGAACGGTGTAGCAGAAGGCCTGATGATCACTAACGCGCGTCACCACGATCTCCTGGTGCGAACGATCGACGCAGTTGCTTCTTCCGAAACGCTGATTCGCGAACGCGCGAGTGAAGAGATCATTTTGGTTGGACTACACCAGGCATTAAGATTCCTCGGTGAGATCACTGGAGAGACCACGACCGAGGAGATCCTGGGACAAATCTTTTCGACGTTCTGCATCGGTAAGTAAACGCCGCTTCTGACCGTTAGTAGCAAGATGGTGTTCGACGAAATTTTTGATGTGATTGTGATCGGCGGCGGCCACGCCGGTTGTGAAGCTGCGTCCGCGGCGGCGCGACTCGGCGCGAATACGGCGCTGGTCACTCTCAACCTGGATCTCATCGGCCAGATGTCGTGCAATCCGGCGATCGGTGGCATCGGCAAAGGACATCTGGTGCGCGAGATTGACGCCCTCGGCGGGATCATGGGTCGCGTCATCGATCGCACCGGTATTCAGTTCCGTCTGCTGAATCGCTCGCGCGGACCGGCCGTGCAAGCACCGAGAGCGCAAGCGGATCGAACCCTCTATCGCGTCGAGATGCGGCGCACCCTCGAGGCTACACCGAACCTCAGTCTGCGTCAGGGACTTGTCACTGATTTGCTGGTGAGCGGTGACCGGATCGTGGGAGTTGAGTTACAGGATGCCCGACGCCTCGCTGCGAAGGCCGTAATCGTTGCGACCGGAACATTCCTCAACGGAAAAATTCACACAGGGCGCAGAACATACGCCGGAGGACGAACCGGCGAGCCGGCATCTACCGAGCTGCCTCAAGCCCTACGACGTCTCGGTTTCCCTGTAGGGAGATTGAAGACAGGCACTCCCCCACGGCTCGATGGCCGCACAATTGACTGGGACACGTTCGAGCCACAGCCACCGGACGACCGCCCGGTTCCCTTTTCGTTTTCGACTGATGCGATCGAGCAGGATCAGCTCAATTGTTTTCTCGCCTACACGAACGAGCGGCTCCATCAAAAGATCCGCGACAACCTGCATGAGTCGCCGCTTTACTCGGGCGCAATCAAGGGTATTGGACCGAGATACTGTCCTTCGATCGAAGATAAGGTGGTCAAGTTTCCAGAGAAGACTCGTCACCAATTGTTTGTCGAGCCCGAAGGGTTCAACACCAACGAGGTTTACCTGAACGGTCTGTCGACTTCCCTTCCGGCGCAACTTCAACAAGAGATGGTCAACTTAATCCCGGGGATGGATGAGGCGCAGATTATCCGTCCCGGTTACGCCATCGAATACGACTTTGTCGACCCTAAAGAGCTGACCCCGTTCCTCGAGACCGCCCGGGTTAGCGGTCTGTTTCTCGCGGGCCAAATCAATGGTACGACCGGATATGAAGAGGCCGCCTGTCAGGGATTGATTGCCGGCATCAACGCAGGACTAACCACAACCAGCCGCTCACCGTTTAGAACTCATCGCGAGGAGTCTTACATCGGGGTGTTAATCGACGACCTGATCACGCATGGCGTGGACGAACCTTACCGAATGTTTACTTCGAGATCGGAGCACCGGCTATCGCTGCGGTACGACAATGCCGACGAGCGGCTTGAGCCCAAGGGTCGAGAGCTGGGTCTCGTAGGTGACACCGAATGGGATCGTTTCAACGGACGAAGAGAGCGGTTGGCAAGGATTCGTGGACTGTTCGCTTCGAAGAAAATCCGACGCTCGGATCCGGCTCACGAACACCTACGCCAAGTCACCGGACAGGAACTCGGTGACTCGATAAGCTTGGGACAACTTGCCCTGCGACCGAACATTACCGTTGAAGTGATTACAGGCCTGCTTGACCAGGAGGACAGGGTCGACCTTCAGTTAAGGGACATTGAAACGGCCTTGGCCGATTATCTTTACGCCGGTTACCTGGATTCGCAGAACCAGACCAGCCGCCGGCTACGACAGCACGATACGTTGTCGATTCCTGAGAATCTCTCATTTAAGGCCGTGGGCAGTCTGTCGCATGAGATGGTCGAGCGGCTCGAGCGAGTCAAACCTCGCAACTTCGGCGACGCCCGCAAGATTCCAGGTCTGACACCCGCCGCTCTCTCAAATCTCCTCGTTTACCTTACGGCACAACGATCCAACTCGCGTACCTTCGGCGTCTGAAGTTTCACGTGTAACGTTTGAGGGACGCGGACGTCCGGGATGTTACACGTGAAACAGAGGGGCCTAAAGGACGCTGTTTAGCCGAAAACATAGCCCTTTCCGTTCCTTCTGTGTTAAGGTATCACCTTAAATTTGTCGGCGACCGGGCTGAATGGGAAAGACAATCGCCATTGCCAATCAGAAAGGCGGTGTGGGAAAGACGACCACTGCCGTCAACCTGTCCGCAGCTCTCGCGAAATCAGGAAAGCGTGTTCTGCTCTTCGATATTGACCCTCAAGCAAACGCTACTTCCGGCCTCGGCGTCGCGCGCAACGCCATCCCGCGTAATTCCTATCACGCCCTTGTTTTGGGAGACGCAATAGACCCTCTGAGGATCCCGACGGAGTTCGGAGTCGATTTGCTGCCCTCGGATAGAAATCTCGCCGGCGCCGAAATCGAGCTGATTGAAATACCTGAGCGAGAGTTTCTCCTCCGCAAGTCGCTCGAACCCATAAAGGAAGACTACGACTACATCATCGTCGATTGCCCGCCTGCGCTAAATCTTTTGACGATCAACGCACTCGCTGCGGCGGACTCGCTACTCGTCCCAATTCAGTGTGAATACTACGCCCTTGAGGGCGTTACGGAACTCTTCAATACGTTAACGTCAATTCGGCGCGCCGTTAATCCCAGGCTCCGAATCGAGGGCTTGCTTCTCACCATGTACGACGATCGGATAAAGCTGTCATCAGCCGTCGCCGCCGACTTACGAAATTTCTACGGCAATCTCATCCTAAAGACAGTTATTCCCCGTAACGTTCGCCTGGCGGAAGCGCCAAGCCATGGACAGCCCGTCATTTACTACGACCCGCGCTCCCGCGGCGCCGAGAGCTATTTCCAACTCGCAGAGGAGGTACTAGCACATGAACAGGAAACCGTTGGGCAGGGGGTTGAGCGCGCTGATCTCCACAGCGCCGTCGCCGCAGGACAATGAAGAACTGCGCGATATTGAGATCGACCTAATACGCCCCGGCGAACAGCAACCGCGTAATACTTTCGACGAAGCGAAACTCCAGGAACTCGCCCAATCTATTCGTGCAACCGGCATCATCCAGCCGCTCCTGGTGCGGAGACGAGGCGGCCTGTTCGAGCTCGTCGCAGGCGAGCGACGTTGGAGAGCCGCTCAGATGGCGGGCCTGACGCGCGTGCCGGCTATCGTTCGGGAGATAGCTGACGAGAACCTCTTAGAGTTGGCGCTCATCGAGAACATTCAACGACAGGAATTGAATGCAATTGAAGAGGCGAATGCATATCGACGGTTAATTGAGTCGTTGGGACTGACCCAGGAGGAAGTGGCGAAACGCGTCGGGCGCGACCGCACTTTCATCACCAACTATCTGAGGATTCTGAAGCTTCCCAACGAAATTCAATCCTTACTCGAACAAGAAAAGTTGACGTTCGGCCACGCGCGCGCGCTTCTGGGAATTACGGACCCGCAAATGCAACGCCGGCTCGCCCAGCGAATCCACAAGCACAATTGGTCAGTTCGTGAGACCGAGCATCGAATCCGAAATCTTAATTCGCAGAGGCCCACGGCTGTCGTCGCGCCTGCGCAAAATATCGATCCAAACATACGAGCTGCGGAGGCAAAGCTGCGGAGGCGATTCGGAACTCAAGTGCGCATCGTGTCGGGCAAGCCGGGAGGAGCGGGTCGAATCGAGATCGAGTTCTACGGCGCAGAGGACCTGAATCGAATCTACGACCTGCTTCAAGAGTCGCATCAACCGCTGAGTGCGTCTGCTACACCGTCACTGTAATATTCATTATGCTACTAAGTGCAACTCAGTCACGTTCAGCGACCGGTCTCATTTAGCCGAAGCTCTCGAAAACGGAATCTTCCTAACCAGCAATAATCGCGGCGCAGCTTGCATCGCAAGGTACGCCGACTCCAGAATTCGCCCGGTCCTCAGGCCCTGCAAAACTAGTCCGGTGTTTTTCTTGCCGAAGCTTTTGGCCTTATGGTAGGTTCACGCTTCGATAAATCGCAGGCTCGACTTAGAGCAGCAATACTCCCGTGTTGTACTAAGTAGTGTGCGTTATTTCCCCAAATGTACACAGGACATCAAGACGCGGAGTGGCGACCCTTTCTTCAGGCAATCCACAGCAAACTAACTGACCAGGCATTCGAAACGTGGTTTCGACCGTTACGCTTTCAACGCAGTGTTCAGGAGGGGGTGCTCCGCATTGCCGCCCCGAACGACGTAGTGCGTGACTGGATTCTTTCGAAGTACGCGGAACCACTGCGTCAGTCGCTTAATGAATCACACCTCGGATCGTTACGTATCGAGTGGCAGATAGCCAACAACTCTATGCCGTCCGAAGTTGCGGAGCCGTTGCCCAGGGAATCTGATCGCGTACAGTTGCAGTCGGCCGAGTCTGCTCTGCCGGAAGTCGGTCTGTCAGACGTTTCGCGGTTGAACGCGAAATACACTTTCAACGATTTCGTGGTGGCTTCATGTAATCGTCTGGCCCACGCCGCGGCGCTGGCTGTGGCCGATTCACCCGGACAGACTTACAACCCACTGTACCTTTATGGCGGCGTGGGTCTCGGAAAAACACATCTCATCCAGGCAGTCGGTCATGCGATCGTCAGCGCAAATCCGACTCTGCGTATCGCGTATCTTTCGCTTGAGCGGTTCATGAACGAATTGATCAGCGCCATTCGCTTCGGTTACGACAAGACCAACGCGTTTCGCGAGCGCTACCGCAGTATCGATGTGTTGCTAATCGACGATGTGCAGTTCATCGCCGGCAAAGAGCGAACCCAAGAGGAGTTTTTTCACACCTTTAACGCTTTGTACGATCGACAGAAACAGATCGTGTTAACGTCCGATTGTCCGCCGCGTGATATTCCTGAAATCGAGGAACGGCTCCATTCGCGTTTCGAGTGGGGTCTCATCGCCGATATTGAGCCGCCGGATCTCGAAACGAAGGTTGTGATCATAAAACGCAAAGCAGAGGCCCATCGTGTGAACTTGCCCGATGACGTTGCCTTGGTATTGGCACGTCACGCCAAACATAACATTCGCGAACTTGAGGGTTCGTTGATTCGTCTCCTCGCCATGTCTTCACTGCGCGGTCTTCCTCTTTCGAAGAGCCTGGCGGAAGAGTCTTTTCGCGGTGTCACTAACGAACCAGTCTCTCACGAGGTTTCAATTTCGAAGATCCAACACCTGGTCGCGCACCATTACAAGATCGATGTGGAAAACATGAAAGCGAGATCCAATGTTCGGCACGTCCTCATTCCGCGACAAGTCGCGATGTATTTGTGTAAGCGGCTCGCCAAGAAAAGCTATCCAGAGATCGCGAAGCACTTCGGCGGCAAGCACCACACGACTGTGATTCACTCTGTGGAAAAGATCGAGAAAGAGATGAACGCAAACGGAGAGTTGGCAGGAACGATCAATCGACTGATTGAGGCTGTGAATGCGTAAGAGTTTTTTCTCTAACTTCCACACGGCTTGGTGAGGCAAAGTTAGCGGCAGGCAGCGTTCATTTGTCAGGAAGAAAAGTCGACTACGACTCACGATGCACAGTTTTCACATGCACTACTACTACGACTAAGTATTAATCAGTTTCCAAGATCACAGGTTTTCAGTAGTTGATGTGCGTTGTGATATAAAGGCGAGGAAATTTTTCCAGCCCTTAAGGAGTAATCAATGCAATTTGTAATCGCGCGTAATGCTCTGCAAAAAGAACTGGCTTTTGTGCAGGGAATAGTCGAACGCAAAAACACAATACCCGTCCTTGCAAATATCCTCATCGAGTCTGCCGGTGAAGATTCGATTCGTATCAGCGGTACTGATCTCGACGTGACAATTCGTTGCGACGCGGATGCTCAGGAGATTTCCACACAAGGCGCGATCTGTGTTCCCGCGCGAAAGCTGTTCGACATCGCGCGACTGCTGCCTGACGCGCCTGTGAGTTTTCGCAAGGAAGAAAACGAATGGGTAACGGTTGAATGTGATCGATCCAAGTTTCGTCTGCCGGGAGTTTCGAAAGAGACATTCCCCGAACTTCCCGGCTTCAAATCGACGCCCATGAAATTGCCGGCGTCGGTTCTCAAGATGTTGATTGAACGGACGATCTTCGCCATTACTCAGGAAGAAGGTCGGTACACTCTGTCCGGCGCAAAGTTTGAACTCGACAAGAATAACGTGAAGATGGTGACTACCGATGGTCACCGATTGGCTTTTGTTTCCACAGATCGATCGAACGGTACTGTCGACAGTCTGGATGTGTTGATTCCCAGGAAAACGCTGGCAGAATTAACGAAACTGACATCGGACTTTGATGGCGACATTAATCTCGGCGCCGATGAAAACCATGTGTATTTCCAGGTTGGATCGCGTCTTCTGATTTCACGTTTACTCTCAGGTCAGTTTCCGAATTATGAAATGGTGATGCCGAAAGGCAACGATCGGACCGCGACGTTCGATACTTTGAGTTTGAATCAGGCGATTCGCCGAGTTGCGTTGATGGCAGACGATCGTTCGCACGCGATCCGAATGCATCTCGCGAAAGAGCAACTGCTTATCAGTTCACAAAACGCCGAAGAAGGTGAAGCGCGTGAGACAATCACCACGAACTTCGCCGGCGATGAAACTGAGATTGGTTTCAATGCGCAATATCTTCAGGATTTCCTCAACGTGGTTGGATCCGAACAGGTGAATTTCGAATTCAAAGATGGAAATTCACAGGCGCAGTTGCGACCTGTCACTGAAGAGAAATATGACTATCGGTATGTGGTGATGCCGATGCGCATCTGACAAAATCGACAGGTTAATTCATCAAAAGGAGCGTCGATTCCCGGCGCTCCTTTTTACGTTCCACGAATCAGAATTGAAGCGATTCGTGTGCTAAAATTCGTCGATGTTTCTTAGGTCAATTGCCACAAACCAGTTCCGCAATCTCGCTGGTGAAATTGGCTGGGGATACGGTCTCAATATCCTTCACGGGAACAACGCCCAGGGAAAAACTAACTGGCTTGAAGCGATTTATTTGCTGGCACACGGCAAGTCGTTTCGCACACATCATCTTAAAGAAACAGTAAGGTTCGGGGAACGAGATGCCGTGGTGAAAGGCGTAGTAACCACCGGCAATGACCTTGAGCGCGAACTCCAGGTTAACCTGAACGGCACAACGAAGCAGACATTAATCAACGGCAAGCGTGAACCCATTTCGCGTTACGCAGCCCATCTTTATGCAGTCTGTTTTACCGCTGATGAATTGGAAGTGATCCGCGGGGGCCCCGAAGCCCGCCGCAACTTTCTCGATCGCGGAGCGATTTCGCTGCATCCGCCGTACGCGCAAACAATCGTCGACTACAACAAAGTCATTAAGCAAAAAAAGCGTCTGCTGCAACAAGCGGCCGAGGACCGTTTGAGTCTCGAGGCGCTCGCGAGTCTCGTGCAACCGTGGAACGAACAACTGGTTAACCTGGCGATTCAAATCCATCGTGCGCGCATGCGCTACGTAGAACTTTTGAACGAGGCGCTCGAGCACAATCTGTTTCAGGATGATGTTTCGATTCGCTACGTTTCGTCATTGGAAGGCAAAGGCGATCTCGCGGATTATCGCGCGCTGATCACTTCTCGTCTGGAGTTCAGAATGCAGGCTGAAGTCTTCGCCGGCGCCTGTCTGATCGGCCCTCATCGCGACGAGCTTCTGGTGCTTTTCGGCGGCCGCGACATACGCAGTTTTGGCAGCTCCGGACAGCAGCGTAGCGCGTTGATAACGCTTGATTTAGCGGCGATTTCCGTGTACTATTCCAGGCATCAGAATTACCCGATTTTCCTCATTGATGACGTGGACGCTGAACTCGACGGAAACCGCATTAACCGCTTGCTGGAATACCTCGACGGACGCACTCAGACATTCATCACCACTTCAAAGAGAAGTCACTTTGAGCGGTTTGAAAACCGGGCAAATTTTTATGAGGTCTGCGGCGGCGTGGCGACACCCGAGCAGGCCGTAAACGCAGTATCAGTGAGCGCGTGATGCCATCCGACAAGCAGGACAAAGGAAGTAAAGGTAAAGACGAATTGGCTACACCAACATCAAAATTGAAGAATAAAAAAGAGACTTATGACGCTTCGACTATCGCTGTGCTCGAAGGCCGTGATGCGGTACGCAAGCGACCGGCGATGTACATCGGCTCGACCGGTGAACTCGGATTGCATCACCTGGTTTACGAAGTTGTCGACAATTCAATCGACGAAGCTCTGGCCGGCTATTGCGATTCAATCGAAGTAAGTATTCACCTCGATAACTCAATCACCGTCATTGATAACGGCCGCGGCATTCCTGTGGACATGATGAAGAAAGAGCGGAAGTCGGCGGCTGAAGTCGTCATGACCAAGCTGCACGCCGGCGGCAAGTTCGACTCGAACGCTTACAAAGTTTCCGGCGGACTGCACGGCGTGGGTGTGTCGTGTGTGAACTTTCTCGCCGAAGATCTGCACCTCGAAATCTGGCGCGACGGCCTGACTTACGAACAGGATTACGAGCGCGGCATTCCTGTCGCGAACCTCAAACAAACAGGGAAGACAAAGAAACGCGGCACCAAGATAACTTTCAAACCGGACCCGCAGATCTTCGATACGATCGAGTTCAGTTTCGACAAGCTTTCAGAGCGTCTGCGGGAAAAAGCCTTTCTCAACAAAGGCATTCGCATCACGATCAAAGACGAACGCGAAGAGCCTGAGAAGTCGCACGAGTTTTACTATCGTGGCGGCATTGCTGAATTCGTGAAGCACCTCAACAAGAACAAGACGGTGTTGCATGACAAGCCGATCTATTTCGAAAAAGTCGGCGATGCGCTGTCGATCGAAGTCGCAATTCAGTACAACGACGCCTACGACGAAAAAGTCTATTCGTTTGCGAATAATATCAACACCGTCGACGGTGGCTCGCACCTCTCTGGATTTCGCTCCGCGTTCACGCGCACCATCAACGCTTACGCGCAATCGTCCGGTCTCGCGAAAAACTTCAAGAGTTCGCTAACTGGTGATGATGTGCGCGAAGGTCTCGTCGCAGTGATCTCCGTGAAACTGCCGCAGCCGCAGTTCGAAGGGCAGACGAAAGGCAAACTCAACTCAGATGTGAAGGGCGCGGTCGAATCGTTTCTTAACGATAGACTGACTGATTTTCTCAATCAGAATCCGACAGTTGCGCGCCGCATTGTCGGCAAGTCGCTCGACGCCGCTCGCGCTCGCGAAGCTGCGCGCAAGGCGCGTGAAATTGTGCGCAAAGGCGCGCTCGGTTCGACCATGCTGCCCGGCAAGTTAGCCGATTGTCAGGAACGCGATCCGGCGCTTTCGGAAATCTACATCGTTGAGGGTGATTCAGCCGGCGGCTCAGCCAAGCAGGGCCGCGACCGCAAGAACCAGGCGATCCTTCCGCTCAAGGGCAAAATCCTGAACGTCGAAAAAGCGCGCTTCGACAAGATGCTTGCGCACAGCGAAATCAAATCTCTCATCACCGCGCTCGGCACCGGGATCGGCAAAGAAGATTTCGACGTCTCGAAGCTGCGCTACCACAAAATTATTCTCATGACCGACGCCGACGTCGACGGCTCGCACATTCGCACGCTGCTGCTGACGTTTTTCTTCCGGCAAATGCCGCAGCTTGTCGAGCAGGGTTATGTCTTCATCGCGCAGCCGCCGCTCTTCAAAGTGAAACGCGGCAAGAAGGAAGAGTACATCAAAGACGAAGGTTCGATGGTCCACTATCTGATGCGCCAGGCAACGGGCGACATGAAAGTGACTTCCGCGTCGAACAAGACGGCCATTGAAGGCGCGCAGCTCGTGCGCTCGCTCGAACGCATGGTCGAGTTCAAGCGCTACTGCGAGAAAGCGACACGCCGTTTGAAAGGTGATTCGCATCTGCTTGACGTTTTGCTGACGGCGTTCGGCGGCAAGAAAGGCGTGCTGCGACAGGAAGGCGCGACGATGAAACGCACATTTGAGAATGGCGACGTGATGGCGAAGATTGAAGGCGTGATCGCAAAAGCCGGCTACAAGACTGAGCTGACTGATGACGAAGAGCACGGGCTTTGGGAGATCGACACAACGACACTGTCAGGCGTGCCTGTGACGATTGATTGGAACTTTGCCAGCTACGTCGAATTCCAAAAAGCGGTGGAATTGTTCATGAAACTTGAAGATCGTTTAGCCCCGCCATTCATCGCCGGTGAAAACGGACAGAGCGAAGAGATTGCCACGCGCGACGCGTTGCTCGAGCGCGTGCTCACCGCCGCGAAGAAAGACCTGACGATTCAGCGTTACAAAGGGTTGGGCGAAATGAATCCCGAGCAGCTCTGGGAAACAACCATGAATCCAGAGACACGCACGCTCCTGCAAGTCCGCATCGACGACGCGGTCGAAACCGACGAGATTTTCACTGTGCTGATGGGCGACCAGGTCGAACCCCGCCGCAAATTCATCGAAGACAACGCGCTGGATGTGAGGAATCTGGATATTTAGTCCCAGACTACTTATCCGCAGATTACGCAGATTACGCAGAAGAGGTCTTAGAGCTTTGGCCTTCGGTCTTCAGCTCTTGAAACTTCCGCACGCTTTCACTGACGCCGACTTCACTGCCCGCGTCGCCTCTCACTCGTCATTCCTTCTCTACTAGTCTCATTGCAAGCGTGTGCCTAAGCCATGGCGGCCGCCAACCTCGCCGGCATTTGCACGATGGCGCCGACCTGGTGCTTGACGAAACACCTCCGAAAAGACAGTTTCCGAGTGTGATTCAAGTGAGCAGGATGTATATGTGTGGTAACCGACAGACGACTAATGATGCCGTCCTGTATAAGCACTTAGCGTCGCAATGTCAGAATGCTTTCCAACCTAGTTCACTACGGGCGAGATGCCGGTTCCCTGAAAGAACGTGGCAAACCCCGGGAACTAAACAAAGCAACAATGGAATCAGAGCAAGGAGAGTTTTATGAACAGGATCAAATTATGGCCGCACGGGATAATTGCCGCAGCGGTCGTTGCACTCGTCGCCGGCCTGGGCGTGTGGTTCTATGCAAGAAATGAACAGACGGCGGAAGCCGGGGCGCTGCCAAATGCTGCGCGCATTCAACGCGTAGATGGCGAGGTCGCTTTCTGCGCTGACCGCTCGAACACCGATGCCAATGCGCAGTGGACTTCCGCTACAGCGAATCAACCCTTCTCAGAAGGGGATCGGATCTACACGCGCGATAACTCGCGTGCCTCGCTCGCTTTTAGCGGGCGCAATTTTGCCCGGCTCGATCCAAACACTTCGCTCGACATCGTGTCGCTGGAAGATCGGCGCACTCAGCTCGCGCTCCGCGACGGCTCGGCAATGTTTGACGTGGGCTACCTGGCGCCCAATGAATTGTTTGAAGTAGCGACGCCCCAGGGCGCGATAAACTTTGACCAGCCCGGGCTCTACAACGTCGGCTTCGACCAGAATGGCGGGGTGCTCGTTTCCGTGCTGAGCGGACTGGCGCGGGTAGTTGGTCTATCAGGTTCCGGCGAAATTAATAAGGGCGAAATGCTTACTCTCCTGGGCCAGACAGCGTCCGAGCTGGTGCTCTCGCGCCTGAATCGCCAGAACGCCGGATACCAGGTGGACGACTATTACCGCTATCAATATCCGAATTCTTACGACGGCCGTTACAGTACCTACGACGCTTATCTTAATGACCCTTACTATTACGATCCTTACCAGCGCAACGCGAGTTATAAATATGCCAATTCAAACATTCCGGGTCTAAACGATCTCGATTACTACGGCGACTGGCAGAACGTTGGCAACTATGGCTATGCCTGGAGACCGCGAGTTGACGCGGGATGGACGCCCTATCAACAGGGCCAGTGGACCAACAGTTATCCTTATGGGCCGACCTGGGTTTCAAGTGAGCCCTGGGGCTACGCGCCCTATCACTATGGACGTTGGGCCAACGTGAGTAACCAGTGGTACTGGGTTCCCGAAGGAGTGAACACGCCGCCGGTATATTCGCCGGCCCTCGTTGCTTTCGTTTCGCCGGACAACAACCAAATCGGTTGGGTGCCGCTCGGCCCCGGCGACCCTTACGCGCCGCGTTATTACGATGACAACTGGCAGGCACATTATCTGACGCGGACGAATATCGCCCCGTCACAACTTGTTAATTACGGCATACCGGGCTCAGTGACCTTTGTGTCCACGGACGCGTGGGGTCGGCCCATCGATCGGCGCAACGTCCGTCAGGTTGATCAGCAGAAGTTGGCAGCACTGCGGGCCACGCTGGATCCTTTGACCCTGACTCCGCTGAGAAACGCAGTCATCCACTCAGCCTGGGGCCGTGGCAAGATCGATCTGCCGCCAGGCATTGCCAGGAAACTTAGAGACACGCCGGTTTATGTCGGCTCCGATATCAGGCAGTCAAAGTTTCGCAAGGACGTGGCAAAGTCGATGCGGGTGGAACGCGTTTCCGATACAGCCAGGAATCAAAAGTTCAAGGCCAGAGACGAACGTCAGGAATCGCAGCAGGCTGATAAAGGACGCCAACCGCAAATAGACCGGCCTAACGCTGAATTCAGGAAAGACAATAAGGAAGCTAAGCAGCAGGCACGTCAGCCTGAGCAGCAGCAAAGAAAAGAGACGCGTGATCAGGCGCCCACTCAGAATAAGGCGCAGGGTAAGTCTGACCGGGGACCGCAGGGTGAGCGAGTAGCCAAGCCGGCCAAGCCTGAGGCAAAGGGTGAAGGCGGTAACGGCGGCAAAGGCGGTAGCGGCGGCAAAGGCAAAGGCAAAAAACCGTAAGCGGTTCAAGCTCCGTAGGAATCTCTCCCCTCTCTCCTTTGTAAGAGGGTTGGGCGAAAGTCTTACGCGAACATCCCATCAACAACTCATTGCGCTGAAGGCGCAACATCCGGAAGAATCATTTTCAGCGCGCGGCCTCGATGGCCGCGCGTTGTCTCTTTAAGTTCCAGCAGTCACCGCACTTCGATCTCATATCCCTGTGTCAGACTCAGCACATACTTCTCCCACCTCCGTTTGAAACCTCTCATATCGACATTGCCCAGCACGCGACGCAGCGTTGCATAACCGGTGGGGTCGCTCTTCTGATGCGCATAAAACTCTCGATAGAACTTTGTCAGCAGGTCTTTCTGCTGGAGGTAATAAAGCAGGTAACGCGACTGTGCATAGTGAGTCCCGTGCTCATCGTCGTAGAACGCCGTCGCATTCATGCCCATCAGAGTTTGGAACGATGGTACGCGCCGAGCCTTGATTGATGCCTGCAAACCGGGCAACCGCCAGTTCGTGAATCCATGGATGCGGCCATTCACTTCGCCGGTCTGCTCGTACAGCGAGCCGAGGCCTTCATTCAACCACGGTGGACAGTTAGGAAAGTTCGCTTCGATGAACGGATGTACGATTTCATGAACGAG
>Ga0207675_100001708_pt1 | contig 22005 bp, 17 predicted proteins | sample KBSSwiS42_FD_184305 | JGI IMG/M metagenome (GOLD analysis project Ga0207675, IMG submission 184305) | Switchgrass rhizosphere microbial communities from Kellogg Biological Station, Michigan, USA - KBS Switchgrass S4-2 (SPAdes) (version 2) | ecosystem: Host-associated > Plants > Roots >...
CCAGAATCCTTTGTGCTTATACGCCATCAGCTGTTTGTCTTTGGCAATCTCGATCAGTGGCTTCTTCTCCCACTGAACGTTTTCCATGTCACCTTCCAGATAGTTGAAAATCTCCGGTTCCAGCACAAAGAAACCTGCGTTGATCCATATTTCATCACCATCATACTTCTCTTTGAAATCTTCGATCAGTCCAATATCATTGGTTTTAATCGTTCCAAAACGGCCGGGCATCTGGATGGAAGTGAGGGTGACATACTTGCCGCTTTTCTTATGGAACTTCAACAAATCTGCAATATTGATATCAGCAACCCCGTCTCCATACGTCAGCATAAAAGTTTCGTTGTTGAGATAGGGTTTGACCTTTTTGATACGGCCTGCTGTATTTGTCTGTAGCCCTGTATCTACCAGTGTTACTTTGAAAGATTCAGTACTGCTGTAATGAATATCCAATTTATTATTACTCAGTTCTACGGTTATGTCTGAATTGTAGAGATAATAATTAATAAAATATTCTTTTATATAATTTCCTTTATACCCAAGGCAAATGATAAAATCATTATACCCATACTGTTCATAAATTTTCATGATATGCCACAGGATCGGCCTGCCCCCTATTTCAACCATAGGTTTGGGACGCACGGAGGTTTCTTCTGCAAGCCGTGTACCGAGGCCACCGGCTAAAATGACGACTTTCATTCTTTGTAATTATTAGGTAAAAAACGCACCTGTATTTCAGGCATACATAACACTTATGCGATAAAGGTAAATCTTACTGCCATTTAATTCATGACCGATTCAAAAATCCGGTCCCATTTTTCCAGCAACAATTCTTTGCTGTGCCTGCTCCGCAGGTATGCATCAGCTTTGCGGACATACACTTTCTTTTCATCCGAGGTACTGTCTTTGTACCGTCTTATTTTCTCTACCCATTCGTTTTCCGTAGTGCAATAGAAATCAAGGCCAGCCTCGTCCATCACACGTTTATAAGCGGGTGTAGCGGATGCCAGCACTGGTACACCTGTTTCCCATAATAGTAGCATTTTATTCTCCGGTTTATTCCACATAATCTTCTGCGAGGAAGGAATAGGAATGATGGCAAGGTCACTATCTGAAATAATCGAAGAAAAGTTTTTTTTCTCCCAATTATGGAAATGCCAGGTGCACTTCAGCGGTTTCAGCACATCTGCTGTTTTCTTATCGAATATTTTGAAGGGAAATTTAATATCGGAGTCGGTAATAATATGCAATTCTATATCATCCTTCAGTTTTTCAAAAACATCATTTATAACCAGCAGGTTTTTTACCGTATAGGCCTGCCCTTCCCATACCAGCTTCAGCTTTCCGTTTGTTTCAAATGATTCTTTATGTTGTGTAATATCATCGGAAAAATAATCCAGGGATACATGAATATTATTATTAAGGCCCTTCATATTTTCTTTCTGTATAGGAGTAGAACAGATAACAGCGTCACATTGTGTCAGCATTTTTTTCAATGCTTTTTTATAATTCAAATACAGCTTACTTTCTCTTTTTGCAAAATAGCGGATGCATCCCCTGAAAAAAGTAAAGAGACCGGCATCTTCCATCAAATAAGAATCAATCAGTTCAAATATGATCTTGGTACCGGGATTTGCTTTTTTATAGGCCATCCATTTTGCAAGATTACACCCATAGGTGAGTAATACGATATCATATTTATGAGAAGGGTTGGCAAGCTCAAAATTGATCTTTCTTTCCTTTGCATAAAATATAAACCGCCTCCTGTCGCCGGGTACCGCACAACTGGCATGATAGGGCCAGTAAGCAAGCCGAATGTCTTTCCAATTCATTTATTGATAGGATTTATTCCCGTTCTCCGTTTTTACTTCCTGTATGATGAGCATATTAATCAGATTCGTTCAGGATTCTCCTGTACAATTCTTCATAATTGAGCGCTCCCTTTTTCAGGTCAAAAAAATCAAACGCTGCTTTCCGGATATTTTCTTTTGGCATATCCCGGAAAGAAATCATTTGCTTCACTGCTTCATCATATGCATTTTCCGAAAAATCTTTTATCACTACACCACTTTGCGTTGCTTCAATGATATATCCCGTATCACCGATATCATTACAAACCACCGGTATGCCCATACTCATCAGCTCAGCATGCTTGGTAGGCGAAGAGGCTGTTTTTGAAAACGTAGGGCGGATAAAGAAAATACTCCAATCACTCATGCTCAGGCAACCTGCAATCTCTTTACGGTTCGCAAACCGTACAAAGATATTTTCCCTGGGTATCCCCGATTCTGCAGCTTCATTCAATACTGTTTCGGGATCATCCTTGGTAAGCACCAGCATTACATAATCAGGATATGCTTTCAGCAAGCGCTTGTAGAAAGTAAACATTTCATCCGTCATGTACCAGCCACCAATTGAACCGAGATAGGTAATCACCTGTTTACCGGGCGGAATACCCAATTGTGCTTTCAATTCAGTGGTAAGTGATGCAGGTACTTTATGAAAATCAAAATGATCAAGGTCGGCACAACAGGGAATAACCTGTATGTCAAGGTCCTTGTAGAGCGGTTTTGACAGCAACACATCCTTAGCTGCCTGCGTAAGTGAAACAATTGCATCAGCCTCTGTTAAGAATTGCTGCTCTTTATTCTTATAATGACGGTAAATACGCCGGTAGATCATTTTCCGTTGATCCCATTGCCCGCAATCCACTTTTTCATCGGCCCAGAAACCACGCATATCAAACAGGAATTTTACTCCTGTTTTTCTTTTAAGCAGGAGGCCTGCTTCTGCAGCCATATAACTACGGCAATGGATAACATCAAATTTATGTTCTTTGTGCAGACGTGATGCGGTACGCAATAATTGCCAGCGGTCATACATCTTCGACAACAGAGGAGGCTTGCTTGTAAAGAACAGGGGAACCCAGTTAATCGAAGCTTCCTTTGTTATGCTTTCAATCACATTTCTTTCTGCTTCGTAACGGTTTCTTTTTTCAAAGCTGAGTATGGTAAAGCGGTAGCCTTTTCTGGATAGTTCAACAAGGTAAGGTAATACCTGGGATTGTCCCAGTGGATCTGTCATTCCATCATAAGAAATAAAAAGAGCTTTTTTCAACTGTGTTTTTCTTTATACCATTTATGCAATATGATCAGTGTCCAGAGCCGGTTGTAGAGATAATCCTGGCCTGCCAGGAAATTTTTTTTCAATTGCTGGACAGGTTTGTTTCTTACAAGACCGCATTCTTCAATGACCTGGGGTGAAAGATATTTATCCAGCAGGTATTTCAGCTCGGTACCCAGCCAGATGCGAAGCGGCACAGCAAACCCCCATTTGGGCCTGTCAAACAATGATGCCGGAACATAATCATATAAAACCTGTTTCAGTAAGTATTTTGCAATGTTGTTCTTTATCTTCAGTTGTTGTGAAAGGTTAACAGCAAATTCTACCAGCCGATAGTCAAGCAGCGGCACTCGTACTTCCAGTGCATGCTGCATGGAAGCACGATCCGTTTTCACCAGCAATTCTTCCGGGAGATAATTATTCAGGTCAAAAAAGCTTTGCTCTTCAACAGATGTAAGCTTGCGATACGTCTGCTGCAATTCTTCTTCAATTGTAATGGAAGCTGGTTGTATAAGCAATTCATTGATCTCACGTTCAGCAAAATAATATTGCTCCTGTGAAAAGATATGGCTTTTCTTACGTGCTGCAGTGGGATAATTAAACACTTTGCTGCCACGTTTGATCCGGTTGTTGCCAAACAGGTGGAGTGTTTTGGCAATGGGGTTTCTGAGCTGTTCTACCAGCGGGTTGTCCAGTCGCTGTGCCCATGTGTACGCACTGTATCCCATGAATAATTCATCACCGCCATCGCCTGAAAGGGCTACAGTCACATGTTTGCGGGCTAGCTGGGAAACCATATAGGTAGGTATGGCTGATGAATCTGCATAAGGTTCATCATAGATATCTGTCAGTTTATCTACCAGGTGCATAGCATCCTGCTCTGTCACTGTAAATTCATGGTGATCTGAACCAATATGCCTGGCTACATTACCGGCAAATACCGATTCATTGTATTTGGTTTCACGAAAACCAATGGAAAACGTTTTTACCGGTTTTGAGCTCTGCGCCTGGGCAATGGCAGCTACCGTGCTGGAATCAATTCCTCCGCTTAAGAAAACTCCCAGCGGCACATCACTGATCATGCAATATTTCACGCTGCTTTCCAGCAATGATTTCAATACGGATTTCGCTATGATTTCATCCTTTACTACTTCAGGCCTGAGTTTTTCCTCGGGCTTCCAGTAAGCGTGAACAGATAGTCCTGATTTGCTGACAATAGCATAAGAAGCAGGTGGTATCTTCCGGAACTTTTCGTAAATGGTATGTTCGCCCGGTATGTAACCAAGGTATAAAAAATCGGCAATGCTATTGCGGTTGATCTTTTTTTCGAGGGGGAGCAGAAACAGCGCTTTTAATTCGGATGCAAAAACAAATTCGTTTCCATCATGATAGTAATAAAGCGGTTTGATTCCTACCCGATCCCTGATGAGGTATAGCTTTTCTTCCTGTCTGTCCCAGATGGCAATAGCAAACATGCCATTGAAATCATTAACACAATCGATTCCTTTTTTTGCAAATGCCTCAACAATAATTTCTGAATCAGAAGTAGTGACAGGAGTGATATTATATTTAGCGGCGACTTCCCTGAAGTTGTAGACCTCGCCATTAAATATCATAATATAACGACCGTCCTTTGAATAAAAAGGTTGATTGGCTGCTTCAGAGAGATCGAGAATGCTGAGTCTTCTATGGCCTAAGCCTATACCGGAATTGCCATCAAAATAAAACCCTTCCGCATCCGGGCCTCTATGCTGAATGCTACGCGTTATGCAATGAAGATTCTCTTTCTTGTAAGTGGGGGATAAAAACCCTGCTATTCCGCACATATTTATTACTTAATGCCAGGTTTTTCCGGCGAATCAAAATAAAAGCCAGTCCGAAAAAAATCCAAAGAGTATAGGACAGGAAAAATGTAACATAATGAAAAATCCTTGCTTTGACAGCCGGGAATTTATTAGTAGCTCCATATATGGGGTTATTGAAAAGCGTAAGCATTTTTTCCGGGGGATGTTTTGCGTAAGCTTCCAGCATTACATCTGTATGTGTTGCAAGGAATTTTGCATCCGGGTAATTGTGAGAGGCGAACACTGTATAATCCGGCTCCAGGTCCGGGTCAAAGAAATGCCAGCTATTCTCATAGTATACTTCAAGACAAAAATGTCCGCCAGTCCTTGCATTGCCTTTAAAACCAATAGGCCTCACGGAAAATCCTTTTTCCTCAAGCGCTTCCATTAATATGATACATTGCTGACTGCATGCAGCAAAAGGATATTTCATTATTTCATCGGGAATTACTATAGCACTGAAGCTGGCGCCATAATTTACACTCGGCCTGTATGCCAGGTCACCGAACAGTGCGAGATAATTGTTACCAATTGAATAGGTAGAATAACCATGATAAAATCTGTTGCGTACGGCTTCACGCACAACACGTGTATATCCGATATTATATCCCAGTTTCTGCTGGTCGGTACTGACATTATAGATGCTGTCACAATAGGTAACCAGTTTTTTTACAGAATTGATGCGCTGAAGTGAGGGATCAAAATATTCTTTACCATTATAAACCGGGGCAGGATAGTTCAATTTGCGCAGAAAGCCTTGTGCTCCGGTAAATTCGAGCAGGGTAAAAAAGAATGTAAGGATGAACAACAAAAAGAATACTTCCTGTAAAAGACGGAATAGTTTTTTCATAAATACTGGACTGGTTCTCAACAGAGACGCTAAAGTACCAATATTTATTATTTTTCGGAAACCAGCGACGGAAAATTGGGTATTTCCCCGGGTTCCTGCCAGTAAATTTACTTTTCTTACATCTCAGGACGATAATTTATTGATCATATCCAATTGTTCAAGCGTATCTACTGCATACCATTTTTTAGGATAGATATTCGAAGAAAAAAGTTGTTTTTTTTCAATTAACTGCATCCAGACAGAATAAAAATCATCTGCAGGTTTACACATGCTGTTTATCCGCGCGGGGTTCAGTACCTGGATACCGGAACAATAAATTTCTGAAGGTTTATGACGGTTCAGTTCGGTAACACAATTGTCCTTGTGAAATATAAAATCTCCGTCCAGTCCTTCTACAGGTTTCACCGGTACTACCATGCAGCAGGGGCTGTTGAAGGATTCATAATCTTTGTAAATAAGATCGAGATCAAGGTCCACCACATTATCGCAGGTAAGTACGATCAGTGGCTGATCGAGATGTTTCATCAATGTATTAAAAAGCCACCAGGCATTCCCCTTTCCTTCTGTATTAAAAATAGAAGAAACGCCTTGTTCAATCACATGGCGGGCAAGATCGGCTCCTTTGTACCCTACCGTAATGTGTATATTTTCGATACGGCTGTGAATGCGACTGATAGCATCGGCAATAAGCGTAGAGTCTTTGAAATAAGCCATGGGTTTGGGGATACTTGCCGTTAACGGCATCATTCTCATCCCACGGCCTGCCGCCATTATAATTGCATGTCTGATCATACCAGGAATTTAGGAGGGTTAGAGATAATAAACATTATTTCCGCTTCCGAAAGCCGTTCCGCATTAGCAGAAGTGATTATATCATCAAAAGGCTTTTCAACCTTTTCATTAAAGCCGATAATATAATGTTCGACGCCGCCGAACATGATTTCCTTTGCATAAGGAAGCTCAGAAATACCGATCAGCGTTTCATCAATACTTTCACCGGGCCTTTCTCCTACTTTGGTATAAGTTCCCCCATACAGTTTTACAAACAGTTTTAATATATCCTCGATTTGCCCTGCTTTCATTTTCCTGGAAAGCACTCGGCCTGCTGTTGTATCCATTTCATCCATTGCTGTAATTACCAGCTTGGCTGCTTCAGATACATGGAAGAAGAACCGGCGCATGTGCGGGCCTGTTGTTCTTATTTCTCCCTTCTGTTCCAGCATTTCCTTCCATATAGGGAATACGCTGCCGGTGGACCATGCAATATTACCGAAGCGAACATTGGTAAAGCGGGTATCGCTTTTCCCATTCATGGCGCAGAAAAGCCGTTCCATCAATGCCTTTGAAAGCCCATATGTACTGCGGCAAGGTGGCGCCGCTTTGTCTGTAGAAACACCAATTACTTTTTTAACTCCCTTCTGGATAGCGGCGCGGGCGATATGCTGTGAGCCGGTAATATTTACATCGATACATTCATTTGGAAATTTTTCTGAGAGATCCACATACTTGGTTGCCGCAGCATGGATCACTATATCAGGACGGAATTCATCAAATACATCATTCACAGAGTGGATACTGGTAATATCCAATGGTGCGATTTCACAATCGGTGATCCTGTTTGCAATCTGGTTCTGGTTATTATTTCTTGCTGCAAGAATTACACGATACCTGTCCTTCAACTGCATCCCTAACTCCCTGCCTAAAAAACCCGTTCCGCCTGTAATTAGTAGAGTCTCCATTAAAACATTTTTTTTATTACTACAAATATATGCTTCCAAAAAACGACTTCGTCGAGTATTGCAGGATAACGCCGCACACTCCTGGTAATATAAAACCACGACTTCTTCCGCATTTTATGTACGGCGCAGAAACTGGCAAGATAAATGTCTGTATGGGCAAGAAAAGAGCCTTTATACTTCTTCATTTTTTCATTGAAGAGCGGGTTATCCAGTTGTTTTTGTATAAAATAATTTATTCTTTTATGTGTCCGTTCCCATTCTTCATGATAAACCGAACGTCCGCTGTGTTCATACACACCGCAACAATATTCATTGATCCTGTCTATCTTACCGGTATGCAATAATGTGTTCAATACAAAATCATAATCCTCCACTCCGATAATGATGGGCTCTTCACTGAATTTAACTTTGTCGAGCAATGGTCTCTTATAGAAAACCCCGATATTGGAAATAAAATTTCCTTTGGAAATGGCTTTAAACGGGTTTTTGATATCAGGGAAAACAGGCCGTTTTACAGGTTTATAGTTACCGTTGAGTATTTCAAAACAGCAATGGAAAAAAACAGATTCAGGATTTTTATCAATGAATTTAGCGGCTTTATCAAGACAATCAGGGTATAAGATGTCATCGGAATCCAGCAAAGTCACATACTCTCCTTTTGCCAGTTTCATTCCCTTGTTGCGGGAATAGGAACGTTCATAATTACGATCATTTCTCAGGTAACTAAGCTTTCCGCGCTTCACATATTCTGCCATTACTTCCTCTGTATTATCAGTAGAACAATTATCTACTACGATAATTTCCCAATCCTGATAAGTTTGCGCATACACACTTTCAAGGGATTTCTTAATCAGGTCGGCCCGGTTATAAGTAGGGATCACAACTGAAAACTTCATACGATCACGGATAATAACTGAATAATCAGGCGCATTTTGTTCCATTGGTAACGGCGGCAAAATGGCTGTTGTATTTTACTTGCCCGGCAAAAATATTTTTAAAACCAAGTTCTTTGAACCATGATTGAATGGTTCTGATATTCTGTGGCTGGTCATAAGCGGGTGAGAACATATCAAATGTATCGAGAATACACCATTCTCTCCGTTCCTTTTTGGAGAGGCCGGGAGGAAGAGAATTCACATCGCACATCGGTATGAACCTGTTCACCAGGGAACCTATTCCCAGTTTGTTGAAAAAAACAGAAGCGTTGATCATCCAGTCAATGTTTTTCTCAATCCGCCTGAGTAAATTTTCATGCGACATTTTTTTGGTGAACGGTCTGAGCATATACTTGGCATTCACTTTTGTCCACCAGCCATTTCGTGGATAAAAATCCACTACGAGTTGTCCGCCGGGTTTTACCATAGCAGCCAGACATTCGACAGATTTTTTTACATCGGGAGTATGCTGCAGAACTCCGAAACAAAAGACTTTATCAAAACTGCCGGGTTTGAACGGAAGGTCGTAAATACTGGTCTGGAATAATTTTAATCGTTCTCCATGGTGTCCATTGTTCTTGAAATTAGCTTCAACAGCATCGGAATAATCAACGCTGTACAGGGTGGCACGGGTATGATCGAGCACAATTTGTGTAAACCTGCCTGCACCGGAACCTACTTCAAGGATATTCTGGCCTGTAAGATCTTCCTTATCCCAACCGGTTTCGGCAAAAAACCTCGATTTTGATTGGGTAGAAGATTGTAATTCACGGTCAATCTGGGTTTTGACAAATCTATTCCATTGAAAGCCAAAATTATTGGTGTAGTTATCGTTGCTCACCATCCGGTAAGCACCTTTGGTATAAGGGAAAAAGTTCCCTTGTTCGTCTTTTAAACCATCATTGGTGATCATAAGCCTGGACCTTGTAAATGGGTTCAGGAGTTCAATGGAAGCACTCATATTTAAAGAATTGGTTCGCTTGTTTACAATATCTTATATCATTTTTCCGGCTGGTTAGGTTGTGGAACCTGCCGGTTATTTAATCCTGCGGATAAAGCATTCTCGAAGGAATAATCCCAAAAACCGGGCTAAAACCTTCGGTTTTAATAAATCCTGCCAGATACATTAATCGCCAGATCCCGGTTTGATTTTTATCAGGCGTTATTTCTACCTCGGCCTGTTCTGCTTTTCCATAATCGTAAACTTTGCCCTTCGGGTCTATTATTTTCAGGGTTCCGGTTTTTAAAAATTTAAAGGATTTCAGAGTTGCAGGAACATAAAAGTACAGGCTATGAATATATCCTACCTGCTGTTTCAATTGTTCGGGCATAAATAACGAATAAGCAATATCGGGCGACATCCTCAGTTGAAATCCTTTTCGCGGATCGTCCACTTTCAGTACATAGAGACCCTTCTTCAAAGCTTTCAATGAATAACGATTCCACTTTTTCCGGTCCGCATAAGAAAAATGCACAAGTGCCTTTCCCGTTGGCGGGTTATAATCAACAAAAGGAAAAACAGAAAATTCCACTGGCTGTTTGCGCCCTCCGCCTTCAATGAAATCACCCTGCGCTTCAAAATAGGATGCAGGATCATCTTCTTTCCGAAATACAAAATAAGTAGTTCCAATATAAGAATTCTGGTCTTCTCGTACATCATGCAATGAAAGAGCATATTCTTTTCCGCCTGGAACATTGATTAATTTTTTACCAGGGGTTACCCTGGTATATTCAACCGGCTTCTTCAGTCCAGACCTGTATTGAGTCAACCATCGCCTTACTTCTCCTGCTGAATAAGTAAACGCACGGGTTTTATTCTGGTTAAGTACTTCGTTTACATTAAATCCCGGTAAGCCACTGCTTAATACAAGCATGGCCGGATAATAAGTAACACTTTCATCATTGAGGTGCAGTTTAGCCTGTTCCATTAGTATACGCAGGTTTGCTTCACCTGGATTTGCTTTCAGGTTGTTATAAAAGACAAGGTATTGGAGATAATTACCGACCATTTCCAGTCGCTTTGTAACGCGTGTGTCTTTTTCACCCTGTAATGCTTCTACCCAAAGATCGATCCAACGGGCAATAACAGGCTGACTGATAAATGGATCATTGAACCTGCTTAATTCGGTAAACAATTTTTTTACAATAGGTGCTGATGACCGGAAACAATCATTAAAAAAAGCATCCGTTATTTTCTTATCATCGACCGCAGTATTCCATAGTAATTGCGACGTGAGATAATACCCGAGACCTTTACCAATCCAACCTGTATTGATCTCGGCCTCATATCCTTTAAGACCAAGCCTGCTGTATTTTTTGATTGCCGGGGCAATTGTATGATACGCTGAAGCCATTGCCTGGCCCGGTAAATCATAATCCCATGCATACAATGCCTGGTAATCATAAATACCCAGTTGCCTGACCTTTTTTTTCCATAATGTCATCAGTTCATCCATCGAGTATTTGCTTTCATTGAAAGCAGTGGTAAGTGATACGTATACGTTATCTGCAACGGGAGCTGTGGGGGGAGCGATATACTCACTATATGCAAGACAACCTACAAACGTGGACGGATAATCATTTCTTATATTCCTGGCTACAGTATTGATCAGGTAAAAGACACGGTCTGTAATAGTACCGATCTTCCTGCATTCCTTTGTATCGCAGATGCCAATGCCATCTGAAGGGCTTAATGAAATCATTTTATAGGCCGGGCTGTTTGCCTTTCTTAACGTTTCAATCTGATTCCGTGAATCCTCTATCACAAGTTTCACCAGGTCCGGTTTTGTTATATCGAATTTCGGGTTGTCTGGTATCACACCTGCACGCGTGGTGTTACTAAGCCATTCGGGGTGTTTCAAAAATGTTGCCTTATGACGTTCTACGATCTGGTCATATGAATGACCGACATTCGCATTCATTTCACCAAGCAGACAGTTAGCTTTCTCCCAGAAAGCATAACGCGTCCATACAATATCGGATCCTGTACCGTAAGCATACCAAAGACGCCGGTTGTTGAATGAAGGTGTGGCAAAAACTGTGGTCTTAAGCAACACATTTACTTTTTCGGGATAGATAAACCATTCTTCCTGCGGAAAATAATAACGAAACCCCAGCAGGTACAGATACCTGAATGCTGCATGCTGCACGCCAAGGCAGGAGTTACCTGTCAAAATCACCTGTTTACCATTGCCAACTATTCCGATTGATTCCGAAGCCAACCCTTTTAGGTTTTTAAGGGCAGTGGCCGGATAGCCATTGCGTACCAACTGATCAGCAGGAGCCAGTACAATCGTTGCTTCATTGATTGTATTGATTTTCCGGGTGACAATATTATTTATACCCGCTTTTTTTATTTCTCCTGCCAGCACGCCGGCAATTCCTTTTATAGTATCATTCGCAGAAGAAAAATAACCAATACTTACGGGGCTTTGGCAAAAGCAACTATAGCCGGACATTATTGCCAGGCAATAAAAGATAGTATATAATAATATTATTCTTTTCATTGATGTCCCTTTCAAAGGGGACTATGTTTTTGCCTGATCCTGGCATATGCCAGCAAGGCCATTACAGCGTTAACAAACAACAAGGTAAAAGCAGCGCCCCGGGCGCCGATCATGGGCACAAGCATGATGTTAAACAAAAGACTGGAGGCAATTGCGATCAGCGAAATAAACATGATATACTTGTTTTCCTGGTGATATAACAAAACGGGAATCAGGGACTGATAGATACTCCATGGCAGATAGGCGCTGGTGAGCAATAAGGCATAAAAGCGACCTTCCTGGAATGCATCCCCTATAAACCAGCTGAACACCAGGGGTGTAGCAATCAGAACTCCCGCCACAGTAATGACCGAAACCCCTATATAGGCAAGAATTGCTTTCTTTACATTTCCGCCTTTTTTTTCATGTTTCTTTTTTAATTCGCCAAAGATATAAGGGTAAAAAAAATTGTTCATTGACAACAGGGTTAAGTTGGCAATGATGGCAATCTGTGCTCCTACACTATACAACCCAACTTCAGCCGTGCTGACATAATGATCGATCAAATAGCGGTCAGATGAACTAATCACGAAGACCGACATCCTTTCAATGATCAATGGGGAACTGACTACCAGGATTGTTTTGACAGAGGCAATACCAGAAAAAGGAATTAAATACCCCCATTTTTTTAATAATATATATACAGGAATTGATACCAGCGCAGGCGCCAGGATCAATGCATTGATTCGCCCGTTCCATGTTTCATGCAACACCAGCACAAATATTACAGACAAGCAGGCTTCCAATGCATTCTTTCCTATGGAAAAAGCCGCAAACAATCCTGGCTGGTTGCGGTTGCGCGTAATTGTTGCAATCATTTCAGTAAATAATATGAATAAGGCAGTTGCCGGAATAAGCCAGATAAAAAAATTACTGACTTTTAAAAAATGCATCAGTGGCACTGTAAAAACGAAGGCCAGGAATGTAAAAAGAAGTAAGCCGGCCAGGGGTATTGCCAGTGCATCGGAAAAAAATCGTGCAAATCCCGGTTTATCTCTTTTGAAAAATTCCACGTTGACTGTCTGCAGTATGCCACCGGATAAAAGTGGTGTAAGAAAAGCGATGGCGCCACTGTAAAGGTTGATAATACCGTAATCTTTGGTTGATAGATGATGGGTTAGCAATGAAACAACACCAAATGAAATAGCTGCATTTAAAAAATAAGAGAAAAAGTATATAGAAATATGTTTATACTTCTGCAAAGCTTAGGGCAATGTTATTTTAACAGGTAAGAATCAATTATTCAGCAGGTCGGATGTAAATACATCAAGCCCTTTAAAAGATATAAACCGGCCGGGTGTTTTTTCCTGGAAAAAAGATAATTCCAATCAGGCATCCTTCATCAATGATTGCCGAAGGATGTGCAGAATAACTCACTTACTTGATTATTTTTTTCAGGTAAAGGCCATACCCGCTTTTACTCAGCAACCCGGCTATTTCCAGTAATTTTTCTTTCCCGATAAAGTCCATGCGATATGCCACTTCTTCGATACACCCGATTTTGGTAGCCTGCCTTTTCTCGATTACTCTTACAAATTCAGTAGCATCACTTAATGAATCAAAAGTACCGGTATCAAGCCATGCGGTGCTCCTGTCCAGTATGGATACTTTTAAATCACCACGCTGCAGGTATTCTTTATTGACATCGGTGATCTCATATTCGCCGCGGGGTGATGGCTTTAGATTTTTTGCAATAGTTACTACTTCATTATCATAAAAATAAAGGCCGGGTACGGCAAAATTAGATTTAGGTTTAGCCGGCTTCTCTTCAATGGAAATTGCCACCATATCCTTATCAAACTCTACTACGCCGTAACGTTCAGGATCAGATACTTCATAGGCAAACACATATCCGCCGTTAATATCAGACAGCTTCTGTAGTTGCCGTCCTAACCCGCCGCCATAAAAAATATTGTCGCCAAGTACCAGCGCTACTTTGTCTTTTCCGATAAACTTTTCACCAATGACAAAAGCCTGGGCCAGCCCGTTTGGCACTTCCTGCATTGCATATTCGAAGCGGCAACCAACCTGGCTGCCGTCACCCAGCAATCTTTTAAACTGGGGGTTGTCTTCAGGCGTTGTAATAATCAATATTTCCCTGATACCTGCCATCATCAATGTAGAAAGCGGGTAATAGATCATTGGCTTATCATATACAGGCATCAATTGTTTACTGATTGCCTTTGTAATAGGGTAAAGCCTGGTACCGCTTCCCCCTGCCAGGATAATACCTTTCATAAAAAATTATCTTTTTGCGTATTGTTCTGCGTAATAATGCTGGTAAGCTCCGCTGGTCACATGCTTCAGCCATTCCTGGTTGTCGAAATACCAGTCAATGGTAAGTTTCAATCCTTCTTCAAAAGTGACCGATGGTTTCCACCCCAGTTCTTTATTGATTTTGGTGGCATCAATTGCATAACGGCGATCATGACCAGGCCTGTCTTTTACATACGTAATCAGTTCTTCGCTCTCTCCCTTTTTACGACCAAGCTTTTCATCCATTTGCCTGCATAATAGTTTAACCAGGTCAATATTCTTCCACTCATTGAAGCCGCCGATATTATAAGTATCGCCTTTTTTTCCTTTATGAAAAACAAGGTCGATGGCGGTAGCATGATCTTTTACAAACAACCAGTCTCTTGTATATAAACCATCCCCGTATACCGGTAATGGTTTTTTATGAATGATGTTATTGATAAAAAGCGGGATCAGTTTTTCCGGGAAATGATTAGGACCATAATTATTCGAGCAGTTACTGACTACCACGGGCAGATCATACGTATCGCTATAGGCTCTTACAAAATGATCTGAAGCTGCTTTGGAAGCACTGTAAGGCGAATGAGGATCGTATTTTGTTTCTTCAGTGAAAAACCCGGAATCACCCAACGCTCCGTATACTTCATCGGTAGATACATGATAGAAGCGCTTGTTGTCAAAGTCCCTGTTCCATGCATTTTTGGCAGCATTCAGCATGTTTACAGTTCCGATCACATTGGTGTAAACAAAATCCAATGGTGACAGAATGGAGCGATCCACATGCGATTCAGCTGCAAGATGAATCACACTATCTGGTTTGTATTTTTCAAATAGCTTACCGATGCTTTCAGGATCGAGTATATTCCTGCGTTCAAAGAAATAGTTGGGGCTTTTATCTATATCCCTGAGATTTTCGAGGTTACCTGCATAGGTTAATGCATCCAGATTGATGATCTTATACGAAGGATACTTTGTTACAAATAAACGTACCACATGAGATCCGATAAAGCCTGCTCCCCCTGTTATAATGATCGTTCGCGACATAGTAATAGTTTTATTATAGACGTCCGGGATTATTTTTATACCAGTCAAACGTTGTTTTCAATCCTTCCTGTACAGAAACAGAAGGTGAGTAACCCAATAAATTTTTTGCTTTTGAAATATCCGCCAGGCTATGTTTTACATCACCTGCCCTTTCGGGACCAAATACAGGATCCAGCGAACTTTTTGCCTGTTGCTTCAAAGCATTGAAAAGTTCCAGCAAAGAGGTTTGCTGACCGCATGCAATATTATATACCTGGTTCACGGCCTTCGCGTTGTCTGTAAACATGGCTGCAATATTAGCCTGTACAGCATTGTCAACAAAGGTAAAATCACGACTATGTGCACCATCACCATTGATCACAGGTGGCTTGTTTTCCAGCAAAGCTTTTAGAAACAATGGTATCACTGCTGCATACGGTCCTTTTGGATTCTGCCTTGGGCCGAAAATATTAAAATAACGAAGACCAATAAGGTCCAGTTTATAAAGGTTTGCATATACCTGTGCATATAATTCATTCACATACTTGGTAACCGCATAGGGAGAAAGAGGTTTGCCAATCTGGTCTTCTACTTTCGGAAGTCCCGGGTGATCACCATAGGTTGAAGAACTGGCAGCATACACTACTCTTTTTACATTTTTTTCTTTGGCTGCAGTGAAAATATTAAGGGTGCCGGTAATGTTTACATTATTAGTTGTTAGTGGATCGCTGATGGATCGCGGAACAGAGCCCAGCGCTGCCTGGTGTGAAATAACATCGACGTCTTCACAGGCTTGCAGGCATGTTTCAAAATCCCTGATATCGCCTTCAACAAAACGAAACTTTTTGTTGCCGGAAAGCTCATTGATATTTTGTTGCAAACCTGTAGCCAGGTTATCCAGAACACTGACTATAGATATTCTTTTATCTTCCAGTAAACGACCAACCAGGTTAGATCCTATAAAACCGGCGCCACCTGTAACTAAAACATGCATGTATGGGTAAAGATTTGAGTTTTATAGTTTTCTTAATTACCAATGTTGCATAAGCTGCAGCGAATCATATTCAAAAATTAACTTGTTTTATTTTTTTCGCCGAAACCATTTTTTAGGATTTATTTTAAGAAGGAATTTCTCGAAAGGAGTATTTGGCTGTGTTTCTTCTTCATAATAACTGCTGCTCTGACCATAGCCGTAACCGTATCCATACCTTCCATAACCATAATAGCCATATCCGGGTTTTATCTTCACATCGTTGATGATGATTGATATTTTAGGTAGTTTGTTATCCCTGTACAATTCATCGATCAGGGCAACCTGCTTTTTGAAAGTATGACCCTGTCTTACCAGGTAAAGTGTACAATCCGCAAACTTTCCCAATGTCATCGCATCACTTACCATGCCCACAGGGGCGGTATCTACCAGTATCACATCAAAATGATCCCGGAGCCAGGTAAATATTTCCGTCACTTTTGAATCAAGCAGCAATTCGGCAGGATTAGGCGGAATAGGTCCGCAAGGCAATACGAACAGGTTTTCATGTTCGGGCACAGGAACAATCAGGTCTTCCATCTTTGCTTTTCCAACAAGAAAATTACTGATCCCCGAACGCTTACCCATTTGCAACCCTGATAAAACTTTTGGTTTGCGGATATCAAACTCAAGAATGATTGTTTTTTTACCTGTCAATGCCAGCACTGCGCCCATGTTGGTACTGACAAAAGATTTACCCTCGCCGCTGAATGACGAAGTAACCAGTATCACCGGTTTTTCCGTTTTGGGAATCACATACTGCAGGTTGGAACGGATGATACGGAATTGTTCCGCTACCATGCTGCGGCTGGTTTTATTTACAATAAGCGTTTTATCAGAATAGGAATGACCTACTTCGCCAAGTATCGAAGCGTTAGTGATTCGTTCGATATCGAAACGGGTAGTCACTTTATCATTAACGACTTCACCAATAAAGATCAGCAAAGCAGGTAAGCCAAGACCGATCAATACAGCCAGTATCTGGATTGCTCTTTTATTGGGTTTGACCGGAGTAGCAGAAGCGATCGCTTCATCCAGCACTTTGGAATTGGAAATAGTGGATGCACGTGTAATCGCAGCTTCTTCCCTTTTACCTTCCAGCAAGTTGTAAAGTGATAGTTTTGTATTTAACTGCCGCAGGATTTCCGCATACTCTTTTAATTTGAATGGAAGCACATTCAATTCAGAATGTTCCGCACTGCTTTTCCTTTTTATTGTATTGATGGAAGCCTTGTAAGCGGAACTTATATTTCTAAGATTTTCCAGGATGCTTTCGCGCAGCTTTTCAATTTGCCCTTCCAGCCCTATAACGTTTGGGTTGTGTACAGGTATATTATCATCGAGCAGACCTTGTCTTTCTAACTGTACTTTGTTGTAAGCTCCAATCAATTCATTGAGGGTAATATCTTCCAGGGCGAGGGGAGATGGTACAACAACCTTAGTATACTGATTTTTTTTGTCCTCCATGTATTCGCGAAGCATATCAGTCATGCTAAGCTTCATGGTCTGTTCATTAATCGCTTTGTCGGATTCGGTAATCTTCTCAAAATAAAGGTTTGATTGAAGTTCTACGTCGATCAGGTTATTATTTTGCTGATATCTAAGCTGAATAAATTGTATGCTGTCAATTTCACTTTTAAGATTGGCCAAACGTCCATCAATAAAAGTGAGCATCTGGTCGGTTGAATAATTATTCTGCTCCACCGTCATAGAGTCGTATTGTATCATCAGGTTGTTGACGATATCTGCCGACAGTTGTGCATTGGTAGTTTGTATGCTGGTGGAAAGGATACCCGTACCAGGTGTTTTGGGTTGGACTTTAACGCTACCGACAAAAGAAGCGGCAACAGAACGGGTGGGTTGCCAGCCAATTTTATACTCTCCGCCAGTGGGAACAGCACCTCTTTTTATCAACCGGAAAACCCCGTATGAATTAGTGAATATCTCGTCAAACGTAAAATTGCGTGCCTGGTTGTTGATACGAAACTGTGTCTGATTAATAAACTTGATGTCAAGGGCAAAACTCTGTGAAGAGTCTGCTATCCCAAACGCCTGGATGATAAAGGGGCCTTGTTTATACACATTGAATTCCTTTATTTTCCCGATAGCTGTATAACTGAATTCAAGATTGAGTTTTTTCACTACACGTTCCATCAACGGGCGTGACTTTAGTATCTCAATTTCATTCTGAATATTATCTGAGCGATTATTACCGGCAATGATATCTTCTACTTTATCCGTACGGGCATTGCGTTGGTCATTTTTGATCAGCATAGTGCCAAGTGCTCCGTAGATACGGGTGGAATAACGCAAATAGGTCCATGCTACCAGCAATGCAAATGCAAGTGACAGCAGGAACAAAGGAAGGAACCTTACATACTTATAGAAAAGATCTTTTAAGCTTAGGCTCCAAAGCTCACTTTTACTACTGGGGACCTGTTCTCCTTCCATTAAAACTAGATTGATTTTTTAAAATCACGATTATTTGAAAATATTATACACCAATGCAATAGCTGTAATCACACTCAATGCAAAACCAGCCCGTTGCAAAACAACATCCTGGTCGGCTTTTTTGGCTTTGCGCGGAGTAGGATCAACAACTATCACATCATTCTGTCTTAAATTATAATAGGGCGATTCAAATAATTGTTTGGACGAAAGGTCAATCATACCAATCTCTCTTTTGCCATCGGTTTCGCGGATCACTTTTACAGCATTCTTGATGCCGTATTCGGTCAATCCTCCTGCGAGGCCGACTGCTTCAAGAATGGTAACTTTTTCACCGGGTATGCTCATTACTCCCTGGCTATTCACTTCTCCTATCACTGTTATTTTCAAATTTTGAAACCGGATCAGGACTGTCGGGTTTTCCAGCAATTCCACCGGTTCAGTGAGTCGTTTTTTGATCTGGGCTGCAAGTTCATCTTTTGTGAGGCCCTCTGCATGAAATACTCCAAGGCGGGGGTACTCGATATTGCCTTTCGCGTCTACCAGCAGCCCCGGCTGGGCAACAGTAACCCCGCCGGTAGTGCTGACAGTCGGAAGATTATACAGCACATCGGATCTGTCAGGTCTCGTGCTTATACTGAAAACCTGGATGGAAAGAATATCATTTTTCTGAATGCGAAGCTCAGGAACCTGCACATCACCTTTACCGGAAGTATCGGAAATATTCTGAAGATAATTAGGGAGTTTTTGCTGGGTGCCGCAGGAAATAAAACAAAAAATCACAGCAGTATATAAAAGCGACCGGATAAATTTCATTTGAGTTCTTTAATGGTGACTGGCACCGCAAAAATAGGTCTTACACTATTCTATACGTGCCGAAGTTAATTTACTTCTGTCAATATATGCTACCAGGACGTACCCCAGGCTGTCAATCGACACTTTTACCATTTTGTGCCTGAGCGCCATAACCTTTCCTTCATGATCCATCAATGGGCCGCTGGTAATTTTCACACGCTGACTTATATGCAGCTCCATAGGCTGCACTTCCACATTTTCATACTCGTTTAAAAACCGTTTGATCGCATTGATCTCTTTTTCTTTGATCACAGCAGGCTTTCCTTCCCAGTAAACAAAATTGATAGCACCGGGTGTCATTCTCACAGCTGAGCGATCTTCGTCGCTCACCTTCACAAACACATACGATTTAAATAAAGGTTCTTCTACTATTTTAACTCTGTCGCTCCATTTACGCCTTACCTTATTTAACGGGCAATAACTTTCCAAACCCTTTTCTGCAAGTCGTTGGTTTACCTTTTTTTCCCAACGAGGGCGGGTATATATTGCTAGCCATTTATTTGACACGAGGGAATTTTTTGGACGGCTTCGCCATCTCAGTCACATAAAATATTTTTTACATGACCGGTTTTCATCGAATTCGAATCCTTGTTAGTTCGCCTGCAAGGCGTTCTATTTCGGTTGCAAATATAGGGGAGAATGTGAGTGGAAAGACAATAAAATGTGCAGATTTTGAAGGATTTATTTCCCCACACCTGTTAATTATTCCACACTTGAACCTTGCCATTTTCCAACTTATATTTTTGTCGGGTTTGCGGACATATTGCAATTTGTTCAGCATTAAAATCAAGTGTAATGCCAGCTTCACTTACCCATCCTATTTGTTGCGCAGGATTACCAACTACTAATGCAAATGGAGCAACATCTTTTACCACAACAGTTCCGACGCCTATCATAGCGTATGACCCTATTTCAATTCCGCAAAGTATGGTAGCATTGGCACCAATAGTAGCTCCTTTTTTTATTATAGTTTTTTTAAACTCATTTTTTCTTTCAATAAAGCTTCGGGGATTGATCACATTGGTAAATACCATAGATGGGCCAAGAAAAACATCGTCTTCAATTATTACTCCATTATAAACGGATACATTGTTTTGGATTTTTACTCCATTACCAATTATCACATTGTTATCTATAAAAACATTTTGTCCAACTACGCAATTATTACCCAGTTTGCATGCAGACATCAAATGACAAAAATGCCAAATCCTTGTGCCTGATCCAATTTGTGCTCCCTGATCAACTATACTGGTTGAATGCACAAAAAAATCTTCTTTCATACTGCCAAAATAATTCTTTTAGTACATTTAGTTACCAAAACCTGATTGATTGAACCAACGTTACTACTCCCTTGATGTTTTTCGGGGTGCTACAGTTTGCCTGATGATATTGGTAAATAATCCTGGTTCCTGGAATCATATTTATCCACCGCTTGATCATGCCGAATGGCACGGCCTTACTCCCACCGATCTTGTCTTTCCTTTTTTTCTTTTTGCTATAGGCATTGCATTCTCTTTTGTAATGCCAAAATATGAAGCAAACAGCGGTTTGTTTTGGAAAAAAATAATTAAAAGAAGCTTATTGATTTTTTTGATTGGTCTTTTTCTGCAATGGTATCCTTTTGTAAGATGGAATGATGGTCATTTAGTATTCAGAGAATGGGTTGATTCTAAAAACCGGGAGAATGGAGTAAGAATTTTAGGTGTATTGCAGCGAATAGCTCTTTGTTATTTTTTTGGTTCTATAATTATATATTATCTCAAACCACGCAGGTCACTTTATGTTGGATTGATCCTATTACTTCTTTATTGGCTTCTTTGCATACTTGGCAATCCTGCCGATCCTTTTGGTCGTATGGGATGGTTTGGCACCGATATAGATAAACAAATATTGCATGTGCCGCACATGTACAAGGGCGAAGGCTATCCTTTCGATCCCGAAGGTATCATGAGCACTATATCTGCTATAGTTGAAGTGATATTTGGATATCTTATTGGCGATTACATTCAAAAGAAAGGAAAGAATTTCGAAATGATCTCGGGATTATTTGTTGCTGGTGTAGCTATGATCCTTACAGGTTTTTGTTGGGACATGGTTTTTCCTATCAATAAAAAAATATGGACAAGTTCTTATACCATCTATACTTCAGGTCTTGCAACGATCACTATTGCGACTATGATTTATTTAATTGAATTTAAGAACCTGAAAGGATGGCTTTCAAAATTCTTTGATGTATTTGGCAAAAATGCATTGTTTGTTTTTGCATTGAGTTCTTTTTTACCAAGAACACTTGCTCTCATTCGCATTCCTGATCATTTAAATGAGCAGGGAAAAATGATCTATATCTCGCCATGGAGTTG
>Ga0207675_100001709_pt1 | contig 21998 bp, 16 predicted proteins | sample KBSSwiS42_FD_184305 | JGI IMG/M metagenome (GOLD analysis project Ga0207675, IMG submission 184305) | Switchgrass rhizosphere microbial communities from Kellogg Biological Station, Michigan, USA - KBS Switchgrass S4-2 (SPAdes) (version 2) | ecosystem: Host-associated > Plants > Roots >...
CAACCCCCCGAGCGCCGCGACGACTTCGATCGCGGCGTCGCCAACCGCCGCGCCGTCCTCGGCGACGAGTGGGTCGATCGCTCGCTCGCGGGCGCGAGCGAGTTCAACGCCGACTTCCAGAGCCTGATCACGCGCTACGCCTGGCACGACATCTGGGGTCGGCCCGGCCTCGACCACGAGACCCGGCGCCTGCTCGTGCTCGGCATGACGATGGGGATGGCGCGCTGGGAGGAGTTCGAGTTGCACTGCCGCGCCGCGGTGCGCGGCGGCGTGCCGATCGACAAGATCAAGGAGACGCTGCTGCAGGGCGCGATCTACTGCGGCGTTCCGGCCGCCAACACGGCGTTCAAGATCACCGGCGAGATCCTGCGCGCCGAAGGGCGTGCGCCGGCGCCGCGATCGCTCGCCGCCGACTCGCGCACGGCAACGCATCACACGTTCAGCGCGCCGCAGCTGCGCGTCACCGTGCAAGGGCAGGGCCCGACCGTCGTCCTCAGCCATGCGCTCGGCCTCGATCTGCACATGTGGGACGAGCTCGCCGAGCGGCTGGCGCCGACTCACACCGTGCTGCGCTACGACCAGCGCGGCCATGGCGAATCGGCGCGGCCGGCCGGGCCGTATGCGATCGACGACCTCGTCGACGACGCAGCGCGCCTGATCCGCGAGTGGGGCCAGGGTCCGGTCGCCTTCATCGGCCTGTCGATGGGCGGCATGGTCGGCCAGGGGCTCGCCGTCCGTCACCCCGAGCTGCTGCGCGGCGCCGTCCTCGCCAACACCGTGGCGCGATACCCGGCAGCGGCGCGGCCGACCTGGGTGGCGCGAATCGCGGCGGTCGAGGCAGGCGGAATGCCCGCCGTCGCCGATGCCGTCGTCGAGCGCTACCTTCACGCCGACTATCGGGCCGCGCACCCGCAGGTCGCCGATGCACTGCGCAAGCGGCTCCTGCGCACCGATCCGGCGGCGTATGTCGCCGCCTGCCACGCCGTCGCCAACGTCGACTGGCTCGACCGCCTCGCGTCCGTGCGCCTGCCGACGCTCGTCCTTGCCGGCGCGCGCGACGCCGGCGCGACGCCCGAGATGGCCAAGGCGATCGCCGAGCGGATCCCTGGCGCCGAACTGCGCGTCTTCGCCGATGCCTCGCACCTGAGCGTGGTCGAAGCCGGCGACGAATTCCTTACCGCGGTATCGTCGTTCCTCGCCTCGCTGCCGTCGCGCTGACGCGCGCGGCGCCCTCCTTCACGGACACCGCCATGAGCAAAGCATTCGCCTCCCAGGCCGACCTCGCCGACAAGCAGGTCACCTTCACCAAGCTCTCCGACAACGCCTACGCGTACACCGCCGAGGGCGACCCGAACACCGGCGTCGTCGTCGGCGACGATGCGGTCATGGTGATCGACACCCAGGCCACGCCGGTGATGGCCGAGGACGTCATCCGCCACATCCGCACGGTGACCGACAAGCCGATCAAGTACGTCGTCATGAGCCACTATCACGCGGTGCGCGTGCTCGGCGCGAGCGCCTACGGCGCGAGCGAGGTCATCGCCAGCGAGGACACTCGCGACCTGATCGTCGAGCGCGGCGCCGCCGACATGAAGAGCGAGATCGAGCGCTTTCCGCGCCTGTTCCGCGCCGTCGAGACGATCCCCGGCCTGACCTGGCCGACGCTTACCTTCAAGGGCGAGATGACCGTCTGGCTCGGCAAGCTCGAAGTCAGGCTGATGCAGCTCGGCCGCGGTCACACCAAGGGCGACACGGTCGCCTGGCTGCCGCAGCAGAAGATCCTCTTCAGCGGCGACCTGGTCGAGTACGGCGCGACCGCCTATGCCGGCGACGCCTACTTCAACGACTGGCCGCAGACGCTCGACAAGGTCGAGGCGCTTGGCGCCACGGCGATCGTCCCCGGCCGCGGCGCAGCGCTCACCGATCCGGCGATGTGCCGCGACGGCATCGCGACGACGCGCGCCTTCATCCGCGACCTGTTCGCGAGCGTCAAGTCGGGCGTCGCGCAGGGCCACGACCTCAAGCGCGTCTTCGCCGACACCGACGCGGTGCTGCGGCCGAAATACGGCAGCCAGTTCATCTACGAGCACTGCATGCCGTTCGACGTCTCGCGCGCCTACGACGAAGCGACCGAGCACCGCGACCCGCGCATCTGGACGGCCGAGCGCGACAAGGCGATGTGGGCGTCGCTCGGATGAGCGGCGCGAGCACCGACGTCAACGACGCGACCGCGCGCTTCGGCAGCGGTCGCGCGGTCCATCGCGTCGAGGACGCTGCGCTCCTGGCCGGCCGCGGCCGCTTCGTCGACAACGTCGCCTAGCCCGGCCAGACGATCGTCGCCTTCCAGCGCTCGCCGCACGCGCACGCGCGCATCGTCGCCGTCGAGGTCGACGCCGCGCGCGCCATGCCGGGCGTTCTCGCGGTCTATACGGGCGCCGACCTGGCCGCCGCCGGGATCCAGCCGATGCCGACGACGCCCGACTTCCGTCGCGCCGACGGCCGCCCGACGGTGTCGCCGCCGCGCTGCGCGCTCGCTCACGAAGTGGCGCGCTACGTCGGCGAGGCGGTCGTCGCCGTGGTCGCCGAGTCGCGCGAGGCTGCGCGCGACGCGGTCGACAGCGTGACCGTCGAGTACGAGGAGCTCCCCGCGGTCGCCGACGTCGCCGCCGCGACCGCGCCCGGCGCGCCTGCGCTCGCGCCCGACGCTCCCGACAACATCGCTGCCGAGATGCGTCACGGCCATGCCGAGAAGGCCGCGGCCGCGTTCGCGCGCGCCGCCGTCCGCATCGAGCTCGACCTCGTCAACCAGCGCGTCTCGCCGGTCGCGATGGAGCCGCGCAGCTCGGTCGCCACGTTCGACACTGCGACCGGGCGGCTGACGGTTCGCATCAGCAACCAGATGCCGACCGCGGTCGCCGCCGGTCTGGCCGGCGCGCTGCCGGACATCACGCAGGAACAGGTCCACGTCCTCGTCGGTGACGTCGGCGGCGGCTTCGGCATGAAGACGGGCATGTACCCTGAAGACATCGTTGTCGCCCACGCGGCGCGCGCGCTCGGCCGGCCGGTGCACTGGCAGGCCGATCGCAGCGAGGAGTTCCTGTCCGGCTCGGCCGGGCGTGACGTCACGAGCCACGTCGAGCTCGCCCTCGACGGCGAAGGCAAGGCGCTGGCGCTGCGCGTGCGCTCGCTCGCCAACGTCGGCGCGTATGCGACGCCGGCGGGCGTCGCGATCCAGCTGCTGATCGGCCCGTGGGTGTCGACCAGCATCTACGACATCGCCATCGTCGACCTGCACTACAAGGCGGTGCTGACCAACACGACGCCGACCGGTGCCTACCGCGGCGCCGGCAGGCCCGAAGCGATCTACATCATCGAGCGGCTGTTCGACGCGGCGGCACGCGAGATGAAGCTGGACCCGGCCGAGCTGCGCCGCCGCAACATGATCCGGCCCGAGCAGATGCCGTACAAGAACCCGCTCGGTCAGACCTACGACAGCGGCCAGTTCGAGAAGATCCTCGACCAGGGCCTCGCGCTCGCCGACTGGAGCGGCTTCGCCGCGCGCCGCGCCGAGTCGCAAGCGCGTGGGCTGCTGCGCGGCCGCGGCATCGCCTCGTTTCTCGAATGGACCGGCGGCAACGCACTCGAGGAGAAGGTCAGCGTCGACATCACGCCCGACGGGATCATCGAGATCTTCTCGGCGACGCAGGCGATGGGCCAGGGGATCGCGACCAGCTACGCGCAGCTCGCGGTCGACGTCTTTGGCGTGCCGATCGACCGGATCCGCATCGTCCAGGGCGACACCGCGCGCGGCAACGGCTTCGGCAGCGCGGGCTCGCGCTCGCTCTTCACCGGCGGCTCGGCGGTTCGCGTCGCCTCGGAGCGAACGATCGACCACGCGAAGGCGCTCGCCGGCGAGGCGCTCGAGGCCGCCGCCGGCGACATCGAGTATCGCGCCGGGCGCTTCGCCGTCGTCGGCACCGACGTCGGCATCGATCTCTTCGCGCTCGCCGGCAAGCAGCCGGGGCAGCGGATCCACCTCGAGGCGTCGGCGGTGGCCGGCGGGCCGACCTGGCCGAACGCGTGCCACGTCTGCGAGGTCGAGGTCGACCCCGAGAGCGGCGCCGTTCGCGTCGTCGCGTACTCGTCGGTCAACGACATCGGCCGCGTCGTCAGTCCGACGATCGCGCGCGGCCAGGTCGACGGCGGCGCGATGCAAGGCCTCGGCCAGGCGCTCTGCGAGCAGGTGGTGTACGACGAAGACAGTGGTCAGCTCGTCACCGGCAGCTTCATGGACTACGCCGTGCCTCGCGCCGACCTCGGCGCCGCCTTCCGCACCGAGTTCGACACGTCGATCCCGTGCCTGCTCAATCCGCTCGGGGTCAAGGGCGTCGGCGAGCTCGGCACTATCGGCGCGACGCCGGCAGCGATGAACGCCGTCATCGACGCGCTCGACCACGCCGGCCTCGGTCGCGCCGCCGAGACGCTGCAGATGCCGGCGACTTCCGAGCAGGTGTGGCAGATGCTGCGCTCCCGGTCATCCTGAGCGAAGCAAAGGATCTCTCCCGTCAGCGAACGCTCTCGTCTCAGCCCGGATCGGGAACGAACGACGGGAACGCATCGGGCTGGCGCGGCGTCGGCCGCGCGCGCGGGATCACGCCGCTCGCGAGCAGGTTGGCGTAGCTGTCGTAGCGCACCTGAACGATCTCGGCCGGTGTCGACGTGGCGCGCTCGAACGCGGTCTGGGTGGTCGGCGAGTATTCGCGCTCGCCGTGGCCGGTGCCGAGCTTCTTCTCGTCGCGCGGCGCCGGCTCCGAACGCGATCGCCGCGCAGCGTCTTGTGCGGGCGCGGCGTCGGCCGTCGTCCCGGCCGGGGCTGCGGGCGCCTGACGCTCGGCTTCCATGCGATTGGCCGCGCCGCTTTCCTTGGCCGCGACCGGAGGCCCTTGCTGGAACCAGCCGCCGAGCGGCTCCGGCACGCGCTCGCGAAATACCGCGGCGCCGATCACGCCGACGTTGTCGGGGCGGCCGGTTCGTGCGGCGTAGGAATCGGGCAGGGCGGTGAAGTAGAACGCTGCCGCCTCGGAATAGCTCTTGCGCCAGCCGGTGATCTCGGCCGACTGATAGGGCGCGAGCACGTAGCCGGTCTGCGACACCGCGGCGGTCTCGCCGCTGACGGCATTGACGCCGTCGACCGAAAGAACGACGAGGACTCGCCCGGGCGATCGGTTCGTCAAGCGGACCGCGTAGCGATCGCCGGGTCGGCCGGCGACGTAGCTCGTGCCGCGATGGCGCCAGGTCGACAGCGTCTCGCCGCGGCTGCGGTCGACGATCTGCAGGTCGACCAGCGAGCCGACGGCAGCCGCGGGAGGCGAGCTGCAGGCGCTGGCCGCGGCGGCGGCGAGAAGGGTGAGCAGGGCGCGGCGCGTGGGCATGGCGGTCTCCGAGACGGGGGTGATGACCCCCGTTGAACGGAGGGCCGGCGCAAACGGGGTGAACCACTCAGGCCGGCGATCGCGGGACCGGAGAGCGCTCGTCGGGCGACGCCGGCGGCGCGAAGCAGCAGGTGGTCCAGGCGAAGCCGATCGCCTCGTCGAGCACTGCCTTGACGCCGTCGCTTGTCGTCCACCAGCGATCGAGCGCGTAGCGTCGCGGCGGGGCAGCGAAGACGCCGACGTCGACCTCCGGCCCGAACGCCATCTGGAAGACGAGCCGCGAGCGGCGCGCATGGACGCCGCCCGAGAACAGATCGACCGCGTCGACCTTCCCGCCCTGGCGACGCAGCCACTCGCGCACGACGATGGCGCTGAGAAAGGTGCGGTCCTGCGCCGATTCGGGCGCCGCGACGGCGACCACGGGGATCGAGGTGACGCCGTGTCGACGCAGGTAGTCGGCGGCACGCTCGGCATAGGTCGGCCAGGATTGGCCCTCGCGCCAGCTGTCGATCGGGCCGCCCGAGGCGACGACGCGCTCGTAGCGGCCGCGACCGATCGCTGCGATCGCGGCGTCGAGGCCGTCCTCGTCGAGCCAGCCTTCGACGATCAGCGTGCTTGCGCCGCGCCCGTCGCGAGTGGTGGCCGGGCGCTCTGCGGCGAGGTAGTTGGCGAGATTGCGAAGCGCGATGAGGCACGCGGCCGCGACGACGACGACGAGCAGCAACGCGCCTTGCCACGTCGGCAGCCAGATCTGTCGGCGGCGAAACATCGCGGGCACGGGCAGCACCTCCTTGCGCGTTGATCGGACTTCGAAGGCGTCGACTTTGTCACGACTGTGCCGCGAGCTCGATGTGCGTTCTCGTTTCCGCGGATTGTCACCGTGATGCGAACCACGTCGGCGAATGCGATTCGGCGAACGGTCGCGCTCTTTCGCGAAGCGCTCGGGACAATCTCGCCATCAGGGATCGGACTGCGCACGATGCGTCGGCCGAAACCGGCAAGGAAAACGAAATGTCCAGCATCCATTCGATCATCCGACACGCCGCGAGCGTCGCGCTGCTCGCTGCAGCCGCTGTCGCCGGCCCGGCACACGCGGTATCGATCGACGTCGGCTCGTACTCGAACACCGGCCTCGGCGCCGAGTTCGCCACCCCCTACGACACCTTCTCGATCACCGGCGACAAGTTTTCGATCGCGATGCCGCAGGCGCCGATCGCGATCTCGCTCGGCACGTTCTGGTTCGAGGTGGGCCCGAACTGCTACAGCTGCACGCTGGCGCCGTCGTTCGACGCCATCCTCGACGTCAAGGTGCGCGGCGAAACGCAGCAGCTGCATATTCCCTATGCCTGGCACTCGTCGGGCCCGAACGACTTCCTGACCTTCTCGCAGCCCGCGCCGCTGATGTTCGACTTCGGCAACCAGGGCATGTTCGTGATCGCGCTCGACGCGATCGCGACCCTGGTGAGCCCGAGCGGCAAGGTCTACGGCGACCTGTACGCGACCGCGTCCCTCGCCCCGGTGTCGGTGACGCCGGTCCCCGAGCCCGCCAGCTACGCGCTGATGCTCGCCGGCTTCGGCGTCGTCGCCTTCATCGCGCGTCGCCGCCGGGCTTGATCGCCATCCAGCAAAACGGCCTCGCCGAAGCGAGGCCGTTTGCGCTCGAGATGGCGAGCGATCAGCCCCTCTTGCCGCGCCTCCTCGCGATGAAGCCGATCGCGCCGATCCCGGCCAGCATCAGGGCGTAGGTCTCCGGCTCCGGAATCGCCGAGACCAGGCGGATCGCGGCGATCGTTTCCGGGCCGCCTTGCGCGTTGGCGAAGGTGGCACCCACGGTGAACACCTCGGCGCCGGCGTTCGCCGCCATCGTGGCGTTCAGTTGATTCTGCTCGGCCGTTGTCAAAGCGAAGACGATGCCCGAGCCCCCCAGACCGGACGCGACCTGGTTCAGCGTCAGGCCGCTGGCGGCGGTGTGCTGTTCGAGCAGCGCCCCTGCTGCGCTGTAGACGTTCAACGTGATGGTGCCCGCCAGGTTCGCGTTAGTGAGCAGCGGGCTCGGCGCAGTGGTGACCGAGGGCGTGGCCTCCGAACCCGGCTCGGCGAGGTTGACGATGAATGCGAGTTGGCTTGCGTTGGTCAACGCGAGATCGGCGAACGTGAATGTGCGCGATTGCGATTGGCCGCTGCCGGCGTCGCCGAACGTGGTGCCGTTGAAGAGGACTCCGCCGCTTTCGGTGGTGGAGCTGCCCGCGCCCTGCAGGAACAGGGTCGTGAACGAGGCGCCTACGCCCTGTCCGCTCAGCTGGACGTTGGTGAGCGGAACCAGTTCTGCGCGGGCTGGTGCGGCGGCCAAGCCGACCGCGAGCGCCGCCGTCGCTAGAGCTATGGGTTTGTACTTCATGGAAAGGGATCTCCTGGGAAAGGGAAGGTGCATTCGCAGTTGCGAGTGCGGACCGCAGCGGCTGTTCCCGCTGCATGGCCGAGTCTCCGGATCGACGACGTCGATGCATCCCCCCATCCACGGGGATTTCATTCGTGTGGGCTTGCAAGAGGGGGCAGAACGTGGCAATGCGCGTGCCCGCACGCGGTGATTGCCATCGGTGCGGCGGTGAGGCGACCATCCGGACGCGAGGAGGGATGCAGCGACGGCGCAGGCGAAGCAGACGCAGCCGAGCGCTTCGCTATGAGGCGCCGTTGCTTGCGCGAATCGCTTCTCGAGCAGGTCAACGAGTCACTTTCATCCGCGACCGATGCTGAAGTCGTCGGTTCCTGTACCGCGATCCGGGAGACCTTCGAGGACGAAACCGCATTCCTGCAGCGGCGTGAGGAACTGAGATGAATGCTGCCTCGATAGTTCTGGTACTCGCGGTGAAGCCTGCAGCGCGAGATGACTGACGGCTGCGCTCAGGCGGCGGCCTCGTCAAAGCGACCTATCATCTGCCGCGCAAGAGCTCTTGCTTCGCATGCTCGTTCATGGGGAGCGCGGAGACGTTGCGGAATTCTTGCGAGGCCTCGCTAACTCGATCGAAAGGCAGTCATCTAACGATGTCAGGGCCTCGATGCACTGAGCGTGATCTCGCTCATCAGTCCTAGCTTCGAGGGAGCAGGCCGTTCGCATGGCGAGTCGGCTCGTGCAAACCGTGCCTTTCGAGTAGCAAGAGCAGCCTAGGCTCTAGGTGCGGGTTCCAGCCATCGTGGTTGCACGTCCAACATCTGTCGCAGGCGAAAGCACCGCCAATCCTGTGCTCAGCTTGCGCAGCGAGCGACGACGCGCCCCGAGGATTCGGCCGGAGCCGATGCTCTGGTGCTCTGGTCAGACCTCCCAGCTTCCGGCCCGTCAGTCAAATCCCCAAACCTTAAGGTTGGCGGTCTGCGCACCACCAAGAATCTTGTACTGAACGGTCACCGATGTGAGGCGCCCCTTCACTCCCGGCGCATCCTTCGCAGCAGTTTGCCCCCCTGACTTCACGACCCCGACATCCGTCAACGTATCGTCCTTGCGATTGTCCCAATGAAGGACGACATTGGTGATCTGCACGTCAGCGCCCTCGACCGAGAGCTTCACCTGCTTGACGTCCTTATCCCATCGACTGCCCTCGCTCTTGATCGACGCGCTTGGATCGGTGGCCTTGAGCGTGGTCTGGCCGAGCACGAACCATTTGTCATCAGCAGCTCTGGCGCCGCCAACAGCGCCAATGAGGGCGACCGACGCGACAACGAAAGAGGCCATCAGGGTGCGGATCTTCGTGTTCATCAACGTTCCTTTCAGGACTGTTGTCGCTGCCAGTTGCAGCCGTTCAGGCCAAGCTTGGCAACCAGTGTGGGCGAACATTTGGAAGAGAGGTCGATCTTAGACCTATGAGCGAGGTGGCGGTGTCTGGAGCGCAATCGGTGGCCTGCAACGCCCCGAGCGTGCGGGCGTCGTCCGGGTGGACGCGGCTACTCTCTGCAGCACCGCCCGAACATCAGACGCATTCGGGTTCACAACATGCCGGTCACCTCGGGCTCCAGTTCGGCGCGTAGACGCGTTCGCACCATCCGGGAAAGCCAGCCGGCCAGCAGCGCCCCGACGATCGGAGCGACCCAGAAAAGCCAAAGCTGCCCCAGCGCCCAGTCACCGACGAACAGCGCGGGTCCTGTGCTACGGGCCGGATTGACCGAGGTGTTAGTCACCGGAATGCTCACCAGATGGATGAGAGTCAGCGCCAGCCCGATCGCAATGCCCGCAAAACCCACCGGTGCGCGGCGGTGAGTCGCCCCGAGGATGACGACCAGGAAGCCGAATGTCATGGCCACCTCGGTGACCAGCGCCGATACGAGAGAGTACTTCCCGGGGGAGTGCTCGGCGTAACCGTTCGCCGCGAACCCCGCGCTCAGATCGAAGCCGGGCTTGCCGCTGGCCATAACAAACAGGATCGCGGCCCCCGCCACTGCGCCGGCAACCTGCACGATGATGTAGGGCGCGAGTCGATTGGCCGGGAAACGGCCCGCCGCCCAAAGGCCGAACGAGACGGCCGGGTTGAAGTGCCCGCCGGAAATCGGGCCGACGGCGTAGGCCATAGTCAGCACGGAAAGACCGAACGCGAGCGAGACCCCGGTGAGGCCGATCCCGACATCGGGAAAGGACGCAGCGATGACGGCGCTGCCGCACCCGCCCAGTACCAGCCAGAGCGTTCCGATAAATTCCGAGATCAGTTTTGAAATCATGGTGGAGTCCCTTTCGCCTGTTGACAAAGTGACGGACCCGCATGCGCCGTCCTGCGAAGCCTGGTCTTCTCCTCATGGCGATGAATCGGCAAGGCGATGGGGCATCCGTGGCCCCTTCGGCTCACATCGCGCAAGACCCGCGGCAAGAGTAGACCGCGACGCCAAACGCCGCAAGGCCCCGAAGGCGCTGTGCGGTTGTTCGGCGCCGCTCTGCTCGAACCTTCTCACCGGCGACGTGTGCCCTGGGGACGAGCCGGAATCTAGAATTCCTTAGAGAGGGACAACAAGATGCGCACGACTCATCCACGACCCGCGTCATGCGATAGCGAGGCGAGCTGAATGATGAAGCGAGCCCTGCAAGCTGCTGCCGTTGCCGTTGCGCTTGCCGGTTGCATCTCGCCGCCGTCGCCTGTAGCGAGTCAGGACTACAAGAGCCGGGCGGTGACGCGCACCGAGGGTAAGGTGCGGGTATCGACCGCCGTGCTGTCGGCCGACGAGAGCGCCACCGTGTACGGAGTGCCGCTTGCAAGGGCATCGATTCAGCCCGTCTGGATCGAAGTGGAGAACCGGGAGGACCGCACCTACTATCTGCTGTCGCCGGGATTGGATCCGAACTTCTTTCCCGCCTCCGAAGCATCCGAAGCGTTCGCGTCAGGCGAATCATCGGAGCAGCGAGTCGGGCTCGGCCAACGCTTTCGCGAGCTTGCGTTTCGCAACCCCATCCTTCCTGGCTCGACGACGTCGGGATTTGTGCTCACGAACCTCGATGAGGGGTTCAAATTCGTGCAGATCGACCTGGTCACAGGCGGACGGGCAAGAGCATTCTCGATCCTCGCCACCGTGCCCGGCTTTCGTTCCGACTACCGTGCCACCGAAGTTTTCCGGCGCGAGATCTACCCTCCCGAGAAGATCGTCGACTACACCGACGACGCCGCCTTTCGGGCGGCTCTCGAGGCGCTGCCTTGCTGCGCGACTAACGAGGACGGCGCGAAGAATGGCGATCCGCTCAATCTGGTGATCGTGGGCGGGCTCGACGACGCCTTCCCGGCGTTCGCGCGTCGCGGCTGGCGTCCGACCGAGCTCAAATGGTCGGGGTCGATCCTGAAGATGGTGGCATCCGCGCTGGCCGGCGAGCGCTACCCGTACGCACCGGTGAGCGATCTCTACATGTTCGGCCGAGCCCAGGACCTCGCATTGCAGAAGGCACGCGACAACGTCCACCAGCGCAACCACCTGAGACTCTGGCTCAGCCCGCTGCGCCACCACGGCAAGCAGGTGTGGGTCGGTCAGATCAGCCGCGACATCGGCAGCCGGGCGACTATTCACACGCCGACGTTCACGACGCACAAGATCGATCCCGACGTGGACGAGGCCCGCGCCGGACTGACACAGGACTTGGCCTACTCCCAGAGCATCGCGAAGATCGGCTTCGTGAAGGGAGTCGGAACGGTCCCCAAGAGCACTCCGCGCGGCAACCTCACGACCGACCCCTACTACACCGACGGGCTTCGCAGCGTCCTGGTGTTCGAACATCGGCCGATCTCCTTGGCCGAAGTCGAATTCTTCCCCTGGGAGTCCCGCCCGTGAAGACGACCGGGCATGCCGATCGATGACTCAACGCGCGTCATTGGTTCGATCCAGGCGATTGGCCGTGCGTGGAGTGCGTCGATTCTTCGCAAGCGCACCGTGCGCGGCGATCCTCTCGCTCTGCCTCGCCGGCTGTGGGACGTGGCAAGCTCCCGGTGACTTCAACGACGCGGGGCTGCGCGCACGCGCCGTGACCGCCTCCAGGCAAGACGTGCGCGTCACCGCGGCCGTGCTGAGCGCCGAGGACAGCCGACGCATGTTCGGTGCGGACGTCAACCGGTTGGACGTGCAGTCCATATGGGTCGAAGTCCGCAACCAGACGCCGGAGCGCCTATGGCTGCTGCGTCCGGGAACCGACCCCGACTACTTTTCGCCGCTCGAGGTCGCGTGGTCCATGCACAGCCCACTCTCAGGGGAGACGAACGCACGCATCGACGATCACTTCGACAGACTCGGATTCCAGAATCCGATTCTCCCGGGCGAGACACGGGCGGGCGTGCTCTTTGTCCATCCGGAGCGACTCACCAGACTTCTCAATCTCGATCTACTGCAGACGAAACGATTGATACCGTTCTCGCTTTTCCTGCCTGTTCCGGACGAACCAGGAGCGCCGAGCTCAGAGACGACCTTGTTCAGCTATGCCGAAGGCGAGAGCACCGATTTCAAGGAACTCTCCACGCTGCGCGCGTCATTGGAGCAACTGCCATGCTGTGCAAGCGATTCGCGGGGCACTGGGGTTGGTGACCCTCTCAATGCCGTATTCGTGGGCGAGTTGTCCGACATCGGCGCGGCGCTGGTTCGTCGCAGCTATCGGCGCGACTCTCAAGCCGGCGACGCTTCCCAGCAGGTCTTCGGGCGCGCACCCGACGCCGTGCTGCGCAAGATCGCGCAAGGGGGTGCACCCTCGACCTGGATAAGAGTGTGGCTCGCCCCGATTCGCTTCGAGGGTCGCCGCGTCTTCGTCGCGCAGGTCGGACGTCCGGTGGGCGGGCGTTTCGTGCCCCACGGCACGGCAGATGCCGTCCTACACGGGGACGTCGACGAAGCGAGAAATCTCCTGGTTCAAGACCTGATGTATTCGGGCGGCCTGGACAAGCTAGGTTTCGCCAGGGGTGTCGGCCCCGCATCCCCGACACAGCCCCGAGTCACGCTCAGCGGCGCTCGCTATTTCACCGACGGCCTGCGGGCGACCCTGTTTTTTGCCATCCGACCACTGAGTTTGTCGGACGTGGAGTTTCTGGATTGGGCTGCCCCCTGATGTGTACGGCGCCGCCCAGCGCGACAAGGTCATTGATTCGACCAGCGCGATAGGTGCCCGAGCGTCACAACACGCTGAAGGTGCGCCGTGATCCCCGTCGCGCGCGGGCAGACGCCGTGATCGAGAGCAGCATAGCTTCTCGCGTCTCGCTACGAAAGTGGACGCGCACCGCTCGCGCCGATCATCGAGGCGGAAGCACTCCTGGATCAGGAGCTTGCCCGCCTCGCTATGCATGCGAAGCAGCTCGAAGCAACGAGCGGCACGCCGGAGATTGCGTCGCGCCTGGGGTACAAAGTCTCCGCCGTCATCCGGGCGCGAGTCGCAGAGCTGCTCGAGCGAGTAAACGGCGCTACGGAGGCCTTATTCCCCCCTCGGCAGGATTCATTTCGAGCGTCTGACTCCCTAGTGCCGTGCACACGCCCGGAGCCTGTCCATGCCGTTCATGCAGCCAACCATCGTCCATTCAGGCGCCTTGCTCTCCGCTTCTGCGCTGTCCGCAAAGAACGGATTCGATGGGTACGCGTCTTGGTGGCGGCACTCGCGTTGACCGTTGCGAGCACTTCTGCCGCGCTGCTAATCCGAGTGGGCCAACTTGAGACCGCGGCCGATCAAGCAATGGTCGACGCACTTCGCCAGAGCCCGGGCTTGAGCACCTAAGCGGGCTCGTGCGAGGCGTATTTGCCACTCAACCTCGTCGAGGACCGGCTCGCCCGCGCTGGAGAGGATGAGGAACCTGCGAGGTCCTATGGCGAACTGGCCGCCTATGTCCACTTGCGAACAGCCCACCCATAGCGACGACCCCTCGGCATTCCTACCGTTCCACGACTGGACATCGCCGGTGACCTTCTTCGAGCCGACGTATCGATAAGTCTTGCCCTCGAGTCTCGATCGTGATGAGCTTCGATTCGATCGCCGCCCTGTTGAATGTGAGCCGGACGGCTCGTTTCAGGGCAATTCGGCTTCCTAGATTGGGCGTCACCTCAGAGGCCGGCATCGCTGAGCCGGTCGTGAACAGGGAGAGCCTCCCGTGGAATCAATAGCGCTCGCCGGCATAGACTCGGAACGAACAGCGCCCGCGAAATTCTGAGGTCGAAGAAGCGCACGCAACAGCTTCTTCATGGATTGCCTCCTGCCTTGCGGCGCTCGCCTCGGCGTAGAACCTCAATTTCAGCGTTCGCCGTGCAGCACGTCGACGAAGGTGTCCGCTTTCGAGCGCACGAGCTGCAACTACGGCAGTCCCGCGGGACAAGTGAAGGATCGGGCGCCACGTATTTGCGGTATGCGGCCTTGCCCTTGCAGGTGGATTGCACGTCGTGTTGCCGCGCTCTTCGCACGCGTCACCAAGCGACTAGTCCTTGCGGTCGTACTCATGCGCAGACTGGAGAGCCGTCTGGCCAGCACATCTCGAATCATTGCTTCGTAATCGGGCTGGACGGGCCGGCCCCGAATCCACTGCTCCTGCGGCACTTCCACATCCAGCCATTTGGCTCTTGTGTACGCGCCGCCGTGGGTTCGCACAGTGCCGCAGGTCCTCGTGGCCAGGCAAAGATGGCTGCGGCTTGGTATGCGGCTATTGCGGCTGACTCTGTCGAAGCTCGAGGTCCAATCCGTCACCGCCGGTCCGCTCCCGACCCCGAAGCTAGAGGCGATGCAAGATGGCCCTAGCTGATGCAACCTCGAGCGCGCTTTGGCGCTGACCGACGCAAACCGGCGCAGAATTTGCGATAGCCGGGAGGCATGAATCTCGGCTTAGGTCCTGTCTATGAACAAGACTTGGCTCGTTGCGTTGATCCTTTGCATGTCTTTCGCCCCTTCGAGCTGGGCCGTCTTAGCGAAACTTGTACGGCAGGAGATTCGAACGACGCCGAGCGGGGGTCAGGTCTTGGTCTGTATCTATGATGCTGGGGATCGGGAAGTCGAGCGCGTCTACCCGATGGGCAACTTCTGCCCTCAGTACACAGACGCTTAAGCTGGGCGGTCTAGAGTTCGATCCGACGACGCTCAACTCCACGGCCATCACGCTCAACGTCAGAGGCAAGGCCGACACCTGTCCATAGCGGCCGCGGGATCGGCGGATCGGCGGCTTGTCGTGGCGGCGCCGGCGAGTGCGCCCGGATGACGGCGCGCAAACTCCTCGGCTGCCAGCTTGCGTAGCCTGGCCGCTCGCTGCTCGAGTAGCTCATGCGCGACCCTGCCGAGACGCTGACTGGCCTCGGTGGCCTCCTCACGAAGGCGCCTGGACCGCTCTAGGTCGGTCTCTGGCTTGCGCGGCTGGTTCATGCGCGCGCCCGGCATCAGCCATGCCCGGCGGCGCCCCCCAAGGCCTGGGAACGCTCTACTCGCGAAGAGCATCCCCGGGCGGCTGGGGGCCCACTCCCTACTTCAGTTGCCCCTTTTGCTTTAAGGGATGGCTCGAGCGTCATTCGACATTTCCGTGTGCTGGCGCACAGACGATCTGCGGGCTTGCGGTAGTCCATGGCGGCGTCCGCGGCGTCGCGTTTCAACGCTGCACTGCTGTCGGGTCTCGGCTCGGGGCCGCCAATTCCGCGCATCTCGTTGCCAGGCCGGCTCTCAGGCGGGTCGGGTCGACGCACAGGAGCGAAGTACATCGCCTTGCAGCCGACGCACGCGACGAAGTCGGTTACGACAGCGGGATGGGGCTTGCGCTGGACAACGATGCGCTCGAAGTTCTCGTAGCCGCCAGGGCACACGAGATCCAGTTCCACGCCGTCCATGCCGGTACTGTACAAACATACAGCCTGAGCGAGAACTAGGACCCCGACCGAATCTGGCAGGTACGTCGTCATCCGGGCAGGAGTCGCAGAGGGCCTATAACGACGGTGACGCTTGGCCGCCTTAGCGCCGTCGACTCGCCGAATCGCCCAGATTCGCAAAGGACCCCGGCGGTGCATACCTCGAAGCCCGGCCCGGCTTTGTAGCGCGAACTGCCGCAATAGTGCGGGGCGCCAAAGCGGTGTCCGGCTACATGGTGGCTACATGAGCCTCAGAAAGCACAAGGGCCCGCATGTCTGCAGGCCCCGCTTTACCTATGGTGCCGGCGAGAAGAGTCGAACTCCCGACCTTCGCATTACGAATGCGCTGCTCTACCAACTGAGCTACGCCGGCGTCGCTGCGGGCGTTGCCGCCGCGCGCGAGGGGCGCATTCTAGCGGAGCCGCTATCAGCACAGCCTGAAGGGGCGAGGCGCGGTGTGACCGGCGCGCTTTCCGCGTTGGGCCGCCGACGAGCGATTTGACGGTCAACTGCCAGAGCGCATCCGCATGCTGCACGGCGATCTGTGACCAGATGTACGAATCGTCTGTACGCGGCGAAGCGCCTTGTATAAAACAGTGGCGTCCAGCGAACGTCGCTTCGAACCCTCATCTCGTGAATCCCCATGCACCTTCCATTTCGAACTGTGCCCGCGACGGCTCTCTCCCTGTCGCTCGCGCTCGTGCCGTTCGTTCCGGCCCAGGCCGGCGAACGAGTCGGCGTCTCGTCGTCTTCTGCGCCTGCACCCGGTGCCGGTGATTCCACCGACCGCCTGATCGTCAAGCTGCGCGACCCCGGCGAGCGCGACCCCGACCGGCGCATCGGCGAGCTCGGCGGACGCGCGGGCGAACGCCTTTCCCGCTGGCGAGCAATGTCGGGCGGATCGCACGTCGTCCGGCTGTCGCGCGCGCTCTCGCGCGCCGAGGCGCGCGCGCTCGCGCAACGGCTTTCGCTCGATCCGGCCGTCGCATTCGTCGAGCCGGACTTGCGCATGTATCCCCTGTTCGTGCCCAACGACGTCTACTACCCGTACCAGTGGAACCTGTTCGAGCCGGCCGGCGGGATCAATCTGCCTGCCGCGTGGGACGTCACCGTCGGTACGAGCAACATCACGGTGGGCGTGATCGACACCGGCGTCCTGCCGCATGCCGACCTCGCTGCCAAGTTGGTCGGCGGCTACGACTTCGTTGCCGACGTCACGACAGCCAACGACGGCAACGGCCGCGACGCCGACGCGCGCGACCCGGGCGACTACGGCTGCAACGGCAGCGCCAGCTCATGGCATGGCACGCACGTCGCCGGCATCCTTGGCGCTGCGGGGAACAACGGCGGCGGCGTCGCCGGCGTCAACTGGCAGGCCCGCATCTTGTCGGCACGCGCGCTCGGCCGCTGCGGCGGCTACACGTCCGACATCGTCGACGCGATGCGCTGGGCCGCGGGAATACCGGTCGTCGGCGTGCCCGCGAATGCGACGCCTGCGCGCGTCCTGAACCTGAGCCTGGGCGGCACCGGCGCGTGCGGCACGGCCTTCCAGAACGCCGTCAACGACGTCGTCGCCCGCGGCACGGTCGTCGTTGTCGCCGCAGGCAACAGCAACGCCGACGCGTCGGGTACGACGCCCGCCAATTGCAGTGGCGTCATTGCAGTCGCGGCGACGACGCGCAACGGCGGCAGGGCGAGCTACAGCAACTTCGGCGCAACCGTCGCGATCGCTGCCCCGGGCGGCGGCGGCGGCGACGGCATCCTCTCCACGCTCAACTCGGGAACGACGACGCCCGTCGCCGACAACTACGCCTGGTACCAGGGCACGAGCATGGCCGCGCCGCACGTGAGCGGAGTCGTGTCATTGATGCTCTCGTTGCAGCCGTCGTTGACGCCAGCGCAAGTGCTGGCGAAGCTGCAAACGTCGGCGCGCGCGTTTCCGACTGGAACCGGCGCCGACTGCAGCAGGGGAGTGTGCGGCGCCGGCATCGTCGACGCCGCCGCCGCGATCGGCGGCACGCCGCCGGTCACGCCGCCACCGGTCAACGGCCGTGTCGACCTCGCCCTCGCTGCCAACGGCGGTGTCGCCACCGCGTCGAGCAGCGCGTCCGCGAACTATCCGCCGACCGCCGTCAACAACGGCGACCGTCGCGGGATCGGCTGGCACGCCGGCGGCGGATGGGCGGACGGCACGCCGGGAGTCTGGCCGGACTGGGTGCAGATCGACTTCGGCGCGACGCGCACCGTCGCGGAGATCGACGTCTTCTCGATCCAGGACAACTACATGAGCCCGCAGGAGCCGACCGAAACGATGACGTTCAGCCTGTACGGCGTGAACGATTTCGAGGTGCAGTACTGGACCGGCTCGGTCTGGCAGACGGTTCCGGGTGGAAGCGTCACCGGCAACAACAAGGTGTGGCGCAAGTTCGCGTTCGCGCCGGTCTTGACGTCGAGCATCCGCGTCGTCGTGACGAGGGTGCCTGACACCTTCAGTCGCTTCGCCGAGATCGAGGCCTACGAGGTCGCCGACACGGCGCCGGCACCGGCGACTCAGACCAACGTCGCGTTGCAGGCGAACGGCGGCATCGCCTCCGCCTCGAGCAGTGCGTCCGTGAACTACCCGCCGAGCGCCGTCAACAACGGCGACCGCCGCGGCATCGGCTGGCACGCGGGCGGCGGCTGGGCCGACGGCACGCCGGGACAGTGGCCCGACGTCGTGCAGGTCGACTTCGCCGCTGCGCGAAGCATCGCCGAGATCGATGTCTTCGCGATCCAGGATGGGTACCTCAACCCGCAGGATCCGACGCCGGAGATGACGTTCAGCCTCTACGGCATCGTCGACTTCGAAGTCCAGACCTGGAACGGCTCGGCGTGGGTCACCGTTCCCGGCGGCAGCGTCAACGGCAACGACAAGGTCTGGCGCAAGTTCACGTTCCCCGCCGTCTCGACGACGAGCGTCCGCGTCGTCGTCCGCCGCGCTTCCGACGTCTTCAGCCGCTTCGCCGAGATCGAGGCCTGGACGAGCCCCTAGGGCGTTGCAGCACGGCGGCGGCGGCCTCCTCGATCTGCTCGCGGAGCCGCTTCACTGCAGCGCGAACGGGGCGAGGCGCGGCGCGACCGGAACATTCTTCAGCGTCGCGTAGACGGGCAGGCCGCCGCGATACGCCGGATAGTCCTCGCCGGCGATCAGCGGACGCAGGTAGCGACGGCACTTCTCGGTGATCGAGAAACCGTCGGCGCTGATGAAGTCGCGCGGCATGAACTTCTCGACGTTGGCGACATCGGCGAGGTCGGCGACGCCGATCCGGTACCGGTACGGGACGTCCGAGGTGCGCTCGATCGTCGGCATCACCGCGTTCTGCCCCTTCAGCGCCAGCTCGACGGCACGCTTGCCGAGCTCGTAGGCCTGGCGCACGTCGGTCTTCGACGCGACGTGGCGCGCCGCGCGCTGCAGGTAGTCGGCGACCGCCCAGTGGAACTTGTGGCCGAGGGCGGTCTTGACCATGTTCGCGACCACCGGCGCGGCGCCGCCGAGCTGGGCGTGGCCGAACGCGTCGCGCGTTCCCTGCTCGGCGAGGAAGGTGCCGTCGGCACGGTGCGCGCCCTCGGAAACGACGACCGTGCAATAGCCGTGCTTCTTGACCAGGGCATCGACGCGGGCGATGAACTTCGCTTCGTCGAACTCGATCTCGGGAAAGAGGATCACGACCGGGATGCCGTGCTCCTCGATCAGGCCGCCGGCGGCGGCGATCCAGCCGGCGTGCCGCCCCATCACCTCGAGGACGAACACCTTCGTCGAGGTGCGCGCCATCGAGCGAACGTCGAACGACGCCTCGAGCGCCGACACGGCGACGTATTTGGCGACCGAACCGAAGCCCGGGCAGCAGTCGGTGATCGGCAGGTCGTTGTCGACCGTCTTCGGCACGTGGATCGCCTGCAGCGGATAGCCCATCGACTGCGACAGCTGGCTGACCTTGAAGCAGGTGTCGGCCGAGTCGCCGCCGCCGTTGTAGAAGAACCAGGCGATGTCGTGGGCGCGGAAGACCTCGATCAGCCTCTCGTACTCGCGTCGGTTCTTGTCGAGCGACTTCAGCTTGTAGCGGCACGAGCCGAACGCGCCCGCGGGCGTCGTGCGCAGGGCGCGGATCGCCGCCGCCGACTCCTTGCCGGTGTCGATCAGCTCCTCGGTGAGCGCGCCGATGATTCCGTTCCTGCCCGCGTAGACGTTGGCGATGACGTCGCGGTGCGCGCGCGCCGTCTCGATCACGCCGCACGCCGACGCGTTGATCACGGCGGTGACACCGCCCGACTGCGCGTAGAACGCGTTCTTCCTGGTCTTCGACGATGCCATGGCGTTCCTCAGCCGGCGGAAAGCGCGCGCGAGACGATCTCGCCCACGTCGGTGGAGAGTTTCGGCGCTGCAGCGACCCGCGCGATGGCAGCGCGGGCGGCCTGCCGATAGGGCTCGGCGAGCTGGGTCCAGCGGTCGAGCGCGCGCGCGATCTTCGACGCCAGCTGCGGGTTGAGGGCGTCGAGCTCGAGGACGCGGTCGGCCCAGAGTGCATAGCCGGTGCCATCGGCGCGGTGGAATCCGCCCGGGTTGGCGAGGCAGAAGGCACCGATGACGCTGCGCGCGCGGTTCGGGTTGGCGATGCTGAATGCCGGATGCCGCATCAGCCGCTGGACGCGCTCGAACACCCGGTCGCCGTTCTCGGGCGCAGTCGCCTGCAGCGAGAACCACTTGTCGACGACGAGCGCGTCGCCTTCGAACATCGCGTAGAAGCGCTCGAGGGCGGCGTCGGCGAGGCTCGCTCCCGACAGCAACAGGGCGACGAGCGCGCCCTGGCGCTCGGTCATGTTCGAGGCGTCCTTGAAGCACTGGTAGGCGCGACCCGGCCAGACCGGATCGTCGCGCTCGACGGCGTCCAGGCAGAGCATGAGCAGGCTGAGATTGGCGAGCGCACGCCGGCCCGAGGAGACCGGATCGGGCGAGTAGCCGCCGATCACCTGGTGCGCCTCGAACGCCCACTCCCAATCGGCGCGCAGCTCGCGCGCCAGGCTTCGCTTCATCGCCTCGCGCGCGGCGTGGATCCTCTGGGGATCGACGACGTCGAGCTGCTCGGCGACGTAGCCCTCGCTCGGCAGCGTCAGGACGAGCTCCTTGAAGGCGGGGTCGAGCGTCGGGTGGCGCAGCACGTCGCGCATCGCGTCGATGAAATCGGCGTCGACGAGCGCCGGCTCGCCGCTGCGCACCGCCGCGAGGAGGCGATGCAGGGCGATGCGCTGGCCGGCCTCCCAGCGATTGAACGGGTCGCTGTCGTGGCGCAGGAGGACCAGGAGATCCGCGTCATTCAGGCCGTCGACGAGCACGACCGGCGCCGAGAAGCCGCGCAGCAGCGACAGGACGGGCGGCTGGTCGACGCCGACGAAGGTGAAGAACGACCGCGTTTCGCTCAGCACGAGCACGCGCGAGGTCGCCGCAGCGCCCTCGGCTTCGTCCTCGAGGCGCAACGGCAGCGCCCGCCCGTCGCGGCCGACCAGGCCCATCGCCAGCGGGATCACGAACGGCTCGTTGGCCTGGGCGTTCGACGATTGCTCGAGGCCGAGCGTGTAGGTTCGCGACGGCGCGTCGTAGCGGCCGCGGGCAGTCACCTTCGGCGTTCCCGCCTGCGAGTACCAGCGCTTGAACTGCGGCAGCAGGCTGGCCAGGTCGCTGCGCGGATTGGCATCGGCGATCGCCTGCGCGAACTCGTCGCACGTGACGGCGTGTCCGTCGTGGCGATCGAAATACAGCGTCATGCCGCGCGCGAAGCCGTCGCGGCCGACCAGCGTCTGCATCATGCGGACGACCTCGGCGCCCTTCTCGTAGACGGTCGAGGTGTAGAAGTTGTTGATCTCGACATAGCTGTCGGGCCGGACCGGATGCGCCATCGGTCCGGCGTCTTCCGGGAACTGCGCCTGGCGCAGGCTCCTCACGTTGGCGATCCGCACGGTCGCGCGCGCGCTCGCGCTCGCGACCATGTCCATGCTGAACTCCTGGTCGCGAAAGACCGTCAGGCCTTCCTTGAGGCTCAGCTGGAACCAGTCGCGGCAGGTGATCCGGTTGCCGGTCCAGTTGTGAAAGTACTCGTGGCCGACGACCGATTCGATCGCCGAGAAGTCGTGGTCGGTCGCCGTCGCCGCGCTCGCCAGCACGTACTTGGTGTTGAAGATGTTGAGGCCCTTGTTCTCCATCGCGCCCATGTTGTAGTCATGGACGGCGAC
>Ga0207675_100001712_pt1 | contig 21970 bp, 29 predicted proteins | sample KBSSwiS42_FD_184305 | JGI IMG/M metagenome (GOLD analysis project Ga0207675, IMG submission 184305) | Switchgrass rhizosphere microbial communities from Kellogg Biological Station, Michigan, USA - KBS Switchgrass S4-2 (SPAdes) (version 2) | ecosystem: Host-associated > Plants > Roots >...
TGGCCGCCGACGTGCCCGCCGACGAACCCACGACTGAAGGCGTTATCGCGGCACTTAAACGGCATGACCTCACCAGGCGTCGCGTTGGCGTGCAGCTATATCCCCGCAATGCGAATGAGCGACTTTTGCAATTCCTCGAGGGTGCCGGCGCGAAAGCAGATCCCGTGCTTCCATATGTCTATGCTTCTGAAGCCGACGATGCGCACGTGATGGCTGTTATTGCCGAAATGGCTGCCGGCCAGATTGACGCGATCGCCTTCACAAGCGCGCCTCAGGTTCGACGGTTCCGAGACGTCGCACGCGCCTTCGGTCGAGAAGCGCAGCTGCGGCAAGGTCTCGAACGCATCGTCGTTGCGGCGGTTGGGCCCATTGTTGCAGCCGAGCTCAATGCAATTGGAGTGCAGGTGAACGTTACTCCTCGTGACAACACGTTCTTCATGAAGCCACTCGTACGAGAGCTCGCGGCTGCATTAACAACGGGGCATAGGGGTTGACTGCTTTCATGCGGAAGGGAGAAGTAGGGAGTCAGAAATGACGAAGGGGAAGTTCGGCTTTCGTCAAGGTGGCGGCAAACACGAACCTAGTCCTGCCGCTAGCTACGTGCAGATCTACGTGAAGTCGAGCGCACTCAGCTGGACTCCGGATCTTGCATCTCAGCGCATCTGATGACCGAAGCTGAAATCGATGATTTTGTGAACGATGCAATCACCGAGTTGGAAGAAATCCGGCTAGATGCCAAGAAGGCGCTAGCCGCGGCGGCTTCACACTAGGCTTCCCAAAGGTCTGGCTTAAGCCGGCAGAGGCGGTTTTCGTCGCTATCGCATGCGAAACAGAATGTGCGCTTTGGGTCATTAGCGGACATTGAAACTGGGGTTAGATATGTCTGCTTTGCACCCAAAAGCGGAAGTGCAGCTGGTGAGCAGAACGTCCGTTAAGTGCCAATAACGGACATTCGGCGCCACTCGACATCAGCTGCTAAGGCGGCTTGATGTGAACGCCTCAATTGCACCGATGATGGCTTGCGCGTGCAATCGATCTAGGTAGCCCTTGGAGAGGCTCATCGTGGCATAGCACCATGCCTCGGCAATTGCTGGTGCGGCCCATTGCGGGTCCATCGTCCCATGCCCGATGGCCTTGGCCTGCTCTTCCATCGCGCTGGAAGCGATGTTTGCCACGACAGCTTCATTCTTCGCGGCCCTGGCTATTTTGATGCAGCTTTCGACACGCCTGGCAATACCGACCTGGATTTCAACAGGAAGCTGCTGAACTTTCTCCAAGTGCGAAAGCACAGACTCCGCGTACGACACTGAAGGGGAGGACATGACCTTTGCCTTGAGGCGTTAAAAGCTCACACTGCCCCGCCTTCCCACCATGGCGCGAGGCGTGTTCCCACGGTTCCATCTATCTGAGCGCGCTCACCTTGCGCATCAAAGAATCAGAAGTCGCCTGTTGAGATTGAGCCCGCTGAGGCCGTTGTGACGGCCTAGGCTCCGATTGCTTACTGGGAGAAATACGACTGCCGAGTCGATCTTCCGTCTTCATGACCATGCGCACGGTGTCAAGGTCGGACTTCAGATCTTCAAGTTTACCTTGGTGCTCGAGCTTGAGCTGCTCGATGACTTTATCGAATTGGGCCTGCGTAGCGCTGATTTGCTCCGCAAGCCGATTGGAACGGTCTTGCAAGTCACCACGGATGTCACGCATCGATTATCCCCCGACTTGAGCTCCACTGGGTCCAGGAACGACCGCGCAGCGCAGTAGTTCCGGCCAGTTCTTTGCCGCCCTGAATTACGAAGCAAGCGTGACTTTTGAGCAACGCTTTGCAGGGCCACTTACAGCTGAAAAAATTATATTTTTTATCGAGAATGGCTGAGGCTCGACGCGTCGCTGACGCCATGAGCGATGAGATCAAGCAAGAATGCACCCCCATTCCTGCGACCTTCCTACGTGTAACAGTTGCGCTCAATTACGCGGCGACGTCCGCTTTGGGTCTTTAGCGGACATGTTGGGCTGTATGAAAAGCGTCCGCTTTACCCCTGAAAGCAGACATTCTGCGAGGCGGCGGAGTTAGTCCGCTAAGTGCCAACAGCCGCCATTAGGCCAAAAGATGCCTCGCGGCGGGCCATCGCAGCACGGATTATCCCGCGACCACCAGCATGTTATTGCTGGACCCGTGAATATATAGGGCCCCAGCAAGAATAGGCGGGCGAACCCAAGGAGTGCGACAGGGCCGATGGTGATGAACTGGAAATTGGCGAGAACAACCAGGCACAATCGATGACTCAGCTCGTCCTTGGTCTCGGCAACCCATCCACGACGCTGCAGGTGTCCACGGAGAGGGCGGCATCGGGATTAAGGGAAACGGTGGAAGTATTGGTGTCCATGGAGTTGGCCAAACCGGGATTAAGGGAGAGGGCGGTATCATCGGCGTAGAGGGAGCGGGTAAGGGGCAGGGAGTCTGGGGATCTTCGGACAAGGGCATAGGCGTGTTCGGAGCTTCCAAATCGAATGATGGAGTCGTCGGCTCATCCGACTCAGGTATCGGCGTCCATGGGAATAGTGGCGGCAGCGTCACTGGCAACGAATTTGAATTGCCCTCCTACGTCGGCGTCCTTGGGGAGTCTCATGGCGGCGATGGCGTACACGCATATTCGTTCATGGGTCACGGCGTGGTGAGTCGCTCCGTTTTCGGGATTGCTGTTAAGGTGGAAACGAATGGCGTCTTCCCCGCTGTGGCCGCATCCGCCCCGAAGGCAATCGCAGTCAACGGAGAGGGCGTTTACGGCGTCCGCGGCGCCTCGGAGTCCGGCATTGGCGTATTCGGGAAATGCTCGGACGGCTATGCCGGCTACTTTGAAGGCAACGTCTTGGTCAAGGGGGACCTCACGAAGACGGGTATCGGGAGCTCCGTCGCCGTGCGCTTCCCGGACCGGTCATTCCGGCGGCTCTGCTCGATCGAGAGTCCCGAGAGCTGGTTTGAGGATTTCGGAGAGGCGAAACTCGTCAAGGGCAAGGCAGAGGTGAAGATCGACCATGATTTTGCCAAAACGGTCAATCTCAAGACGCGATACCATGTTTTCGTCACGCCTCACAGCACGAAGATCAGCGAACTGGCGGTGGTGTCGCGTCTGCCTGACCGCTTCCGGGTCGAACACCCTGGAGGCGCTAGCGGCACCTTCAGCTACCGTGTCGTCGCCAAACGCGCAGACATTCGCGTCCGTCGCCTGGAGCGAGTGAAGATGCCTGCCCCCGAACAAGGTCGCGCTGCCTAAGCGCAAAGTCGCCTGATCGAATGTCCGCTTTGGGTCATTAGCGGAAGTGTTGGACTGCGAGAAGAAGCGTCCGCTTTGCCCCTTAAAGCAGACATTCTGCGGGCGGCGGATATAGTCAGCTCTGTGCCATAAGCGGACGTTCTCATGCTGTTGCAAATGCTTCGGACGCGACAACGGGATTGACTTAACTGCGGTGCATCTGCTTTTTCGCCGTGGCCAGATTATTTCAGACAGGCGTTCAGCCTCCGGTTAAGCCGTTCCTTCATCGCCTCAACAGCACATTCCAGGGGGCAGGAATGCTTTATTGGCTCTACGACATGCCGACGTTGCTGGCGGTCGCCTTGTTCGCCGTTGTCTTTGTGGGCGTCTGCTGGATGGGCATTATTTGGATCAGTCCGCGGCTCGTACCTTTGGTGCACCACCAGCCCGGCCTGAACGAGATCCTCGGCGATTACCTGCAATATTTTGGTGTCATCTACGGCTTGCTACTCGGTTTGCTCGCCGTCGCGACTTACCAAAATCATAGCGATGTCGAAAAGGCGGTAGCGAACGAGGCATCATCGCTTGCGGCGCTTTACCGTGACATCAGCGCCTATCCTGAACCCGACCGCACAGATCTGAAGAATGCTATTCGGGAATACACCCGCTCTACGATTGAGGATGCCTGGCCGCTACAGCGTCAGGGGATTGATCCGTGGAAAGTCAACCGAGCTGCGCCATTGCAAGCGCGGCTGGCCGCATTCGAGCCAAAGACAAAATCGGAGGAGGCACTTCACGACGCAGCGTTGCGTCAGTTCAATGACTTCTTCCAGGACCGACGGAACCGCATTTTCAGCGTCACCACCGGCATCCCGCCCATCATGTGGTACACGGTCGCGATTGGCGCACTAATCAACATACTTTTGATTTGGCTGTTCAACCTTCGACTTGGCACTCATCTGCTACTTGGAGGGCTTATCTCCTTCTTTACCGGCACAATGATTTGCCTGATCGCTCTGCTCGATCATCCGTTTAGAGGTGAAGTCGGCGTCTCTCCCCAAGCCTTCGAGTTGATTTATAGCCAGATGATGCAGGAGTAGAAGGCAAGGCCGCATGCACCGGCCGGTATTTGCAGGCTGCTTCGGCGACTGTGAGCCGACATCAGTTGAGGACGCTAATGTCCGCTATGGGTCATTAGCGGACATCAAAGCGTGGATTAGGGATGTCCGCTTTACCCCCCAAGAGCAGACTCGTTCATCTTCGGTATCGATGTCCGCTAGGTGCCGATAGCGGACATTCGAGCTAAGCATGATAACTTTAAAGCCTACCTAAAGCAGGGAGGCCATGATGCCAGCTTGCTTTCGCTATATCGCCCGAGATGTGGACGCCGCGATTGAGTTCTATACGAAGCAGCTCGGATTCAAACTTGAGATGCATCCTGCCCCACCCTTCGCTGAAATATCGCCTGGTGATATGCAGATCTATCTAACGCAGCCTGGGGGCATGGGAGGCGGCTCACACATGCCATCCGGCGAACAGCAGGCTCCGAGGCTGGAATCGTATCCATCTGACGGTTGATGACCTGGACGCTACAGTCGCTAAACTCAAGGCGACTGGCAGTCATTTCCGCAACAATGTGGTTCAAGGTGGGGGTGGCACGCAGATTCTATTGGAAGATCCATGGCAATCTGATCGAGCTATTCGAGCCTAACACAGCCGCCTACCGAGCAGCGGGACATGGCCCAAATGCCCGACCTGACCCAGTTGGCCAAGCGCGTGACAGATACAGTGGCAGGCACGAAGTTACTATCTACCACAACCCGAACTGCGGCACGTCGCGCAATGTTCATGGCCGCATTCGCAACGCTGGTATTGAACCGACGGTCATCGAATATCTGAAAGCACCGCCAGACCGGCAGACCCTGTCTCGATCTCATCGAGCGCGTGGGGGTTCGAGTTCGCGCCTTGCTCCGGCGAACGCGAATACAGGGAATTGTCGTTGCGGTAGCGTGCTCCCGTCAGCGGGACGGCGGACGCAACAACAAATCTCAAGCCGTTCGACCCGGTCGCGCTTCAAGGCGTCGTGGAGGCGACAGCCAAGGAGCTTCTGCTGCCGGGGACCATGGTTCTGTTGCGCACGCCACAGGGCGATTTCACTTTCGGCTACGGGGCGACGGAGTTGGGGCGGCATGACCCCGCCGCGCGCCGACACGCATTTCAGGATCGCCTCGAACACCAAGACAATGACAGCTGCCATTATCGTGCTGCTGGCCCAGGAAGGAAAACTGCGTTTCGACGATCCGGTCTCGAAAATGTCGAGGGCGTTCCCAATGGAGACGACATCACGATCAGTGAGCTCCTTAAGATGCGAAGCGGCCTGTACAACCACACCTCAGCGCCGGAACTCACGGGAAGCCTAGACAATGACCCGACCAGGGCTTGGACACCGGAGGAGCTGCTCGCCATCGCGTTCAAGCACCCACCTCTCGGACAGAAATATGGGTATGGGATCACCGAGATCACCTTTGGGCCGAACAACGTGTATTTTCACGGCGGCGAGATGCCCGGCTACAACTCGTTCATGGGCTACGATCCAGTCAATGATGTGACACTGATAATATGGACGAGCCTGACGATTTCACTCGATGGCAAGACGACAGCCAATACAATCATGCAGAAGATGCTCGACCAGATTTACACGGTATCGCCGCTTCAGTAGCGGCGGGGGGAATGTTCGATGTGGGTCAAAAGCAGACCCTTTGCCTCCGCGAGCACGATGTCTGCTTTAGCGCCATAAGCAGACCTGCAAATGTGACGGCCACCTGACTTAGTCCATCAGGTCATCGAGTTCTTTTTGTAGGCTGCGGGTGTCATCGTGCGCCCGCTTTAGATCATCAGCCAGCTTCCGTAGGGTTGTCGGGGCTAACTCAGTGCTCAAATCGGCGGTGAGCGTATAATCCTCAAGCTGTCGCTGAGCGTATCGAACTCGCTCTCGGCAATGTTCGAGGTCGACTCGCAATTGATGGTATCGGCTCACTGCTCCAACAACTTTTCAGTGGACCCTAAGTTTCTTCACCCGATAAAGCGCGATAACGAGAGACGAAGGCGCAGGGCCTACGCGCGCTCCTCCTCAGGAACGCGGCCAATGGAAAGCCCAGGGCGGGAAGAACGTAGTGGTGCGCTGCTGGGTTTTGACGGGCAGGCTTCCTCATCCCCTATAAGAAGTTCCCGACCCCACAGCACCGCATACGTCCGGCTCTGAGCGGCGCTTCTCGCGGGCGCCCTGATCGGTTTCGAGGAAGGCCGGCCGGGTTTCGAACTCACGCGCTTGTCTGTCTTGGCGATGCTCATGCTGGTGCCTGTCTATCAGGCGACCTGGCTCGGCATCCCGGTCGATCAGAATTTCAGCGCCAAATCCGAGTCGCGTGATCCAAGGCATCATGACCGGCATCGGCTTCCTTGGAGCCGGCGTGATTTTCAAGCAGGGATTCTTCAACGTCGCCGGACTCATCACGGCTGCTTCGCTGTGGTTCACGGCGGCGCTTGGGATCATCTACGGACTCGGATTCTACTATCCGGCGGTGCTCGCCACTTTCGCAGTGCTTTTCACTCTTGCAACGTTGCGGTGGCTCGAATGGCGCGTGATGCGTCAATGCTTCGCGCGGCTAACGCTCTGCTTTGCCAAGGGCCACATCATGAGCCAGGACGAGCTGGAGCGGATCTTGGCGGAGCTGGGCTTTACCATTCACCAGGTCGATTATCGGCAAACCGGGAGTGGGGCGATGTTCGAATACAAGATGGTCGTCAGCACCTTCGCCCTCAAAAACTTCAAGGCGTTGGCGGGAACCCTGGCTGGTCTGCCTAACGTCCTTGATTTCCACGTCTCGCCCACCGCGGAATAGCGCTGAGCCAAGCAAAAAGGCAGCGTTGCTTGTTATTTATCGTGGTCCCCACGATTCCTGCGGAGTTGAAGCTTGAACCTGCGATGTTATCGAAGGACGCTAGGCACTCCATGCGCCGCGAGACGCTGCTTACCGAGAAGAACATCCGCCTAGTTTTTGAGGCGAGCCTCATTTTCAAAGGTCTGTTTGCGCTCCTGGAAATTATCGGCGGAGTAGCGGTTTACTGGGTTAGCCAGCACGCCTTGTTGGACTTCGTACAAGCCATAACCCAAGCCGCGCTGGCCAAGGACCCGCGCGACCTGGTCGCCAACTATCTGCTGCATCTCGCACAGAATCTGTCGCTTAGCACGCAGCGCTTCACAGCGTTTTATTTATTGAGCCACGGCGTCATAAAGCTATGGCTCATCATCGGTCTCCTGCGTCGGAAGCTCTGGTATTATCCGCTCGCGATCGCCGTGTTCGGATTATTCATCGTCTACCAATTGTACCGGTATAGCTTCACCAACTCTGTATGGCTGCTCGTCCTCAGCGCGGTAGATGCCGCAGTGATCGCTCTTACCTGGCACGAATATCGGTATCTGCGGTCAGACTTGAGTTCCGCGGGCGCCCACCAGGAAGAGACAGGGGGGTGATTCCGGTGAACCGCGATACAATCAGCGTCGAATTTTCCAGGCGAAACAGCCACAAAGGGCGTGTGGCGATGACCGTCATATGAAATTCGAATTGGTTTGCTAACCGGCGAGTGTTGTGGCCGAATCAGGGCATAGCGGGCGCGATGGCTCAACTAGCCTGCGGCCACCCGGAGCGACCGCTTTAGGACTTAGCAACCAGGCTCTCATGACGATCAAGTCGACGTCAGGACGGTTCGCCGGCAGATTTCGCGGAGGGCCCATTTTTCCGAACCTGATGTTCAGGCCAAACCAGGGCATGTTCCCCTTCATGGGCCGCCGCCGCTTCAATGTTGGCGGAGTCCTCGCGCGCCGCTTTCAGCCTGCCAAAGTCTATGGTCGTCTCGGCTGTCTCGAGGTCAGGCTCGCCAGGAAGCGCGGCGAGATCAGGCGTGCCCAGCGGCTGCGTTACAAGGTCTTCTACGAAGAGATGTCGGCGGTTCCCGATGCGCTCGCCATTTTGTCCCGGCGCGACGAGGATGCCTTTGACACCGTGTTCGACCATCTCCTCGTGATCGACCGCGGTGATCCCACCGACGGACGCCGCTGGAGGCGGTCAAAGGTCGTCGGAACGTATCGGGTGCTGCGCCAGGAGGTGGCCGACCTCTATGACGGCTTCTACACGCAAGGCGAATACGACATCGCGCCGCTGATCCAGGCCAAGCCCGATTACAGCTTCATGGAGCTTGGCCGCTCCTGCGTTCTCAAGCCTTATCGCAACAAGCGGACGCTGGAGCTCCTATGGCAGGGCGTATGGTCTTATGTGCGGGAGCACGGCGTTGACGTTATGATCGGCTGCGCCAGCTTCGAGGGGATCGATCCTACCAAGCACGCCGAGGCCCTGAGCTTCCTTTACCATACAGCACTCGCGCCGGAGGAGTGGCGGGTGACGGCTCATCATCATCTGCGGGTCGACATGAATATGATGCCGCGCGAACGGATCAATGCCCGCCGGGCGCTGAAAGCGCTGCCCCCCTTGATCAAAGGCTATCTACGCGTGGGCGCCTATGTCGGCGATGGCGCCGTGATCGACCACCAGTTCGGCACGACGGACGTGTTCATCATCATGCCGGTCGAGGCGATCAAGTCGCGCTACTTTGCCCATTTCGGCGCCCCCGACGAGTTCGCGCCTCCCATCGCGCCCGAGTTTGCCCAGGTCAACTAGAAGGGCGAGTTTGACGGGTCGCGAGGGTGCTCCTAAATTCGCTCCGCTATGCGCCATACCGACGTCAACGAAGCCAGGGTTGCGGCCGAAGCCGCCGTGGGCTTGCGCCAGCTTAACGAGCGCTCGCGTGAGATCTTGAAGCGCATCGTCGAGGCTTATCTCGCCACCGGCGAGCCGGTCGGCTCCCGCAATTTGAGCCGAGCGCTGCCGATGACGCTGTCGCCAGCCTCGGTGCGCAACGTGATGTCCGACCTCGAAAGCCTCGGCCTCATCTATGCGCCGCATACCAGCGCGGGCCGATTACCCACGCATACGGGCTTGCGCCTGTTCATCGACGGATTGCTCGAGATCGGCGACATCAGCAACGAGGAGCGTAGCCAGATCGAAAGCCGGATCGTCGGCAGCGGCAGACGCCGCGCGCTCGAGGATCTCCTCGGCGAAGCCGGCGAGCTGCTGTCGGGCCTCTCTGGCTGCGCCGGCGTGGTTCTGGTCGAGAAGCAGAGCAAGAGGCTCAAGCAAATCGAGTTCGTCAATCTCGGTCAGGGCAGGGCGCTCGCCGTCCTCGTCGCCGAGGACGGCGACGTCGAGAACCGCATCGTCGCATTGCCGGAGAACCTGCCGCTCTCCTCGTTGCATGAAGCCTCGAATTACATCAATGCGCGCATCAGCGGGCTCACTCTCGCCGAGGCGCGTATCCGTATCGAGCGGGAGATCGAGGCGAAGCGGGCTCAGCTCGACGAGCTCACCGCTCGGGTCGTGACCGAAGGACTTGCCACGTGGTCCGGCAATGGCGACGACCATAAGAGCCTCATCGTGTGCGGCCGCGCCCATCTGCTCGAAGACGTCAAAGCCATGGAGGACCTCGAGCGCGTGCGGCTCCTGTTCGAGGATCTCGATGCCAAGACCGACCTGATGCAGCTTCTTGGCGTTGCCGAGCGCGGCGAAGGCGTGCGCATCTTCATCGGCGCCGAGAACAAGCTGTTCTCGCTATCAGGTTCGGCGCTGATCGTGTCGCCGTTCGAGGATACCGAGCAGAAAATAGTTGGCGTATTGGGGGTGATCGGTCCGACGCGGCTCAATTATGCGCGCATCATTCCCATGGTCGATTTCACGGCCAGGCTTCTTGGCCGCCTTGTCCCTTGATTTTTGCAACCTTACGGTAGATATCCCGCTTACTTCCGAGTGAAACAGCTTCGCCGAGCCGTCCATGCCCGACGACAAAACCAATCAGCGCGAGGCTCACGAGGATCAGGCGGCATCTGCCGAATCCCCGAAAGCCGAGAGCCCAAATAACAATGCCGACCCTGGCGCGCAGCTGGGTGTCGACCTGGAAGCCTTGCTCAATGAGAACGCCGAGATGCGCGATCGGCTGCTCAGGACCATGGCCGACATGGAGAATCTGCGCCGGCGCACCGAGCGGGAGAAGGCCGACACCGCCAGCTATGCCATCTCCAATTTCGCCCGCGACGTGCTGACCGTCGGCGACAATCTCAAGCGCACTATCGAGCACGTGCCAGCCGAGGCCGCCTCTCAGGATCCCGCGCTCAAGATCTTCCTAGACGGCGTCGAGATTACCGAGCGCGAGCTCCTGAACGTGCTCGAGCGCCACGGCGTCACCCGCATCGAGCCGCTTGGACAGCGCTTCGATCCGAACTGCCACCAGGCGATGTATGAAGTGCAGAACGCAGACGTTCCGGAGGGCACGGTGGTCGACGTCATGCAGGCCGGCTACACGATCGGCGACCGATGCCTCAGGCCTGCGCTTGTGGCGGTTGCCAAAGGCGGGGCCAAGCCGAGCAAGCCGCAGCAAGGGGATGGCGATGGCTTCGGACAGCGGCGGCCTGCCAACGACGATTTTCCGCCCGGCGACTGATCTCCGAGTTCAGATCAAACTCACTTTGGCTTGGTCACACGGCGCAAAGTGAGGTTGAAGCGCCCGCCTTCGGCAATGAGTCCCGATGTACCAGGAATGATGCGGTCGATGCCGTGATAGGCGAGTCGATCAACTCCGCCCAGCAGCACCACATCGCCTGACTTCAGTTCCAGTTTCTCTGTCGGGTCTTTGCGCGATGTTCCGCCGAGGCGGAAGATGCCGGTATCGCCGAGCGACACTGACAGCACGGGCGCCGCGAAATCCTCCTCGTCCTTGTCTTGGTGCAACCCCATCTTGGCCTCGCCCGCGTAGTAATTTACGAGGCAGGCTTCCGGCGGAAACCGGTAGTCCGCAAGCTCCCGCCAAAGGTCGTGCAGCATTTGCGGCATCGGAGGCCATGGTTTCCCCGTCACGGGATGCGTGGCCTGGTAGCGATAACCGCCCTCCTTGTCGGTGACCCAGCCGAGCGGACCGCAATTCGTCATGCGCACGCTCATCGGCTTGCCCGAACGCGGCATGGTTGGGGTGAAGAGCGGCGCCACGGTGATTATCCGCCTTATCTCGTCAAGAAGCGCGTTTTGCGCGGCTTCATCCATTCTTCCTGGAAAATACCTCACGCGACCTTTGCTCCGGCCCAAAGCCTGCCTTAGGTTCAGCCATATAGCGGCATAGACTCTAATTGAGGAGACGAGTCCCTGTGGAGATAGGCGCGCGAAAGGTCAATCCCGACGGCTACATCCACGCGCGGGACGCTGGCGAATATCAGCGCCTGCGAGACCAGGCGAGCATGTGGCAATCGGCGACCGAGGCGGTCCTCGACAAAGTCGGGCTTGGCCAGGGCATGAGCGCACTCGATGTGGGCGCGGGACCCGGCGCGGTAATGCGGTTGATGGCTGACCGTGTCGGGCCTCAAGGTCGCGTCACCGGTATCGAGATCGACGACAAGCTCGGCACCCAGGCGCTTGCCGATCTTCGCGCCGGAGGCGGCGCGGAGTTTGAGCTCATCCAAGCCAATGTGCTCGAGCTTGACAAGCTACCGGGTTCTCCCTTCGACCTCACCTATTGCCGCCTCTTCCTCATGCACATGCAAGACCCGGTGGCTGTGCTCGAGAAGATGATGATGTGGACCAGGCCAGGCGGCGTCGTGGCGGCGCAAGAGTTCGACTTTGGGGCGATCGCCATCGAGCCTCCATGCCCAGCCATGGCCGAGTTCAATCGCGTATTCGAGGGTGTATTCAGGGGCCATGGCCGCAACCTGCGGGCGGGCCGTCAACTTCCTGCCCAATTCGAAGCTGCCGGCATCGGACTCCCAGACGGCACTCTGACCGAGGCCAAGTACCTGCCGTTAAAGGACATGGCCGCCATGTTGGTCGGCGTGTACCAGGGACTGTTTGCTTCCGCGGCAGAGCTCGGCATCGCCGACCCAGTGAGGGCCGAAGCTTTCAAAGCCGACATGGCCGATGCTGCCGCCGACGGGCGCTACTACTGCCTCACTCCCATTCTCATCGCCGCATGGAAGCGCGTCGCATGAGACGCTTCACCGCGACGCGTCCGACGCACCCGCTTCTCCTTGCGAGCCATAGGGTTGCCACCTATATAAGCGCGGAACACCGCCGGTTGAGTCGGCGGGCACGCCAAAATCGTTGGGGACCGACGCTTAAGTTCTGCGCGAAGCCGGGTGCCGGTCGCGGGCCCGGGCGGTCTGCCGGAAAGAGAGGTTGTAAATGGCGAAAGTGATCGGAATCGATCTCGGCACGACCAACTCTTGTGTCGCCGTGATGGAGGGAAAGACCCCGAAGGTCATCGAGAATGCCGAGGGCATGCGTACCACGCCATCGATGGTCGCCTTCACCGACGACGGCGAAATCCTCGTAGGCCTTCCTGCCAAGCGACAAGCCGTCACCAATCCTGAGAACACATTTTTCGCCATCAAACGCCTGATCGGCCGTCGTTGGGACGACCCCATGGTCGAGAAGGACAAGAAGCTTGTCCCCTACAAGATCGTTCGCGCCTCGAATGGCGACGCCTGGGTCGAATCCCACGGCAAGCAATATTCTCCCTCGCAGATCTCGGCCTACATCCTTCAGAAGATGAAGGAGACGGCAGAGTCCTATCTCGGCCAGAAAGTCGAGCAGGCGGTCATCACCGTCCCCGCCTACTTCAATGACGCACAGCGCCAAGCCACCAAGGACGCGGGCAAGATTGCCGGCCTCGAAGTCTTGCGCATCATCAACGAGCCGACCGCGGCTGCGCTCGCCTACGGACTTGAGAAGAAGTCGGGCGAGACCATCGCTGTCTACGATTTGGGCGGCGGCACGTTCGACATCTCGATTCTCGAGATCGGCGACGGCGTGTTCGAGGTGAAGTCGACCAACGGCGACACGTTCCTTGGTGGCGAGGACTTCGACATGCGTATCGTCGATTACCTCGCCAACGAGTTCAAAAAGGAATCCGGCATCGACCTGCGTGGCGACAAGCTTGCCCTCCAGCGCCTGAAAGAGGCAGCCGAAAAAGCAAAAATCGAGCTGTCATCGACGCAGCAGACCGAGATCAATCTGCCGTTCATCACGGCTGACAAGTCCGGACCGAAGCATCTCACCATGAAGCTCACACGGGCAAAGCTCGAGAGCTTGGTTGACGACCTCATCCAGAAGACCATTGGCCCTTGCCAGAATGCGTTGAAGGATGCCGGGCTCAAGCCGGCCGAGATCAATGAGGTGGTTCTCGTCGGCGGCATGACCCGCATGCCGAAAGTCGTCGAGACAGTGAAGAACTTCTTCGGCCGCGAACCTCATAAGGGCGTGAACCCAGACGAGGTGGTGGCGGTCGGCGCCGCAATTCAGGCCGGCGTGCTGCAAGGCGACGTCAAGGACGTGCTCCTGCTCGACGTCACTCCGCTCTCGCTCGGCATCGAGACCTTGGGCGGCGTATTCACCCGACTCATCGATCGCAACACCACGATCCCCACCAAGAAGAGCCAGGTGTTCTCGACGGCGGAGGACAATCAGAACGCGGTCACCATTCGCGTCTTCCAGGGCGAGCGCGAGATGGCGGCCGACAACAAACTGCTAGGCCAGTTCGATCTCGTCGGCATTCCGCCGGCCCCCCGCGGCGTGCCGCAGATCGAGGTGACCTTCGACATCGACGCGAATGGTATCGTGAATGTGTCGGCGACCGACAAGGCGACCGGCAAGGAGCAATCGATCCGCATCCAGGCGTCCGGCGGTCTGACCGAAGCCGACATCAACCGGATGGTCAAGGAGGCCGAGGCTCACGCCGACGAGGACAAGAAGCGGCGCGAGCTGGTCGAGATCAAGAACCAGGGCGAAGCGCTGGTCCACTCGACCGAGCGGATGCTGAAAGACTATGGCGACAAGGTTCCTGCCGGCGACAAGAGTCTGGTCGAGACCGCGGTTGCCGAGCTGAAAACCGCCCTCCAGGGTGAGGACAAAGACACGATCAAGGCCAAGACCGACGCGCTTGCGCAAGCCTCGATGAAGCTCGGCGAAGCGATGTATCAGGCGAGCCAGGGCCAGGCCGCAGGCGGAGGCGGAGGGCCACAGGCTGCGTCCGGCGGTTCGGATGACAAGGTGGTCGATGTCGACTTCGAGGAAGTCAAAGACGACGACAGCAAGAAGTCGGCGTAACGAGACGAGCCGGCAGGCGCTCGGCCGAAATCGGCCGGGCGCCTTGCCCAACAGAAGAGGCTTAAGCGCGGCCGAAGGCAAGCGGCGGTGTAAAGGGCCGGAGGGGTGATGGCAAAACGGTGCTACTACGAGGTTCTGGGCGTTTCCCGCGGCGCTCGTGACAGCGAGATCAAGGCCGCGTTTCGCCGCCTCGCCAAGCAATGTCACCCAGATAGTTGCAATGGCGACCCCACGGCCGAAAAGCGTTTCAAGGAAGTCAACGAAGCCTACGAGGCGCTGAAGGATCCGCAGCGCCGGGCGGCTTACGACCGCTTTGGGCACGCTGCCTTCGACCCAGGCCTTGGCGGCGGCGCGGGCCATGGTTTTGGCGCCGACTTTTCGGCATCGATGTCGGCGATGTTCGACGATCTGTTCGGCGAGTTCATGGGCCAGCGCCGGCCGCGGCAGCGCTCGGCGCGCGAGCGCGGCGCCGACCTTCGCTACAACATGGAGATCACGCTCGCCGAAGCGTACGAAGGCAAGAACGCGCAGATCAGGGTGCCGACATCCGTCACTTGCGAGAGCTGCTCGGGTTCGGGCGCCAAGGCCGGCACCTCGCCGTCCACCTGCCGTACCTGCGGCGGTATCGGCAAAGTGCGGGCAAGCCAGGGTTTCTTCACCATCGAGCGCACTTGCCCGTCGTGTCAGGGACGTGGCGAGACCATCGACACTCCCTGCCCGTCCTGCAACGGCGCTGGCCGCGTCACGCGCGAACGCACACTGTCCGTTACAATTCCCATCGGTGTCGAAGACGGCACGCGCATCAGGCTCGCGGGTGAGGGCGAGGCCGGAATTCGCGGCGGGCCGCCGGGTGACCTCTACATCTTCCTCTCGATCAAGCCGCACGAGTTCTTCCAGCGTGACGGCGCCGATCTGTTCTGTCGCGTGCCGATCGCGATGACCACGGCGACGCTTGGGGGGCAGATCGAGGTGCCGACCATCGACGGCGGCAGGACGCGAGTAAAAATCCCGGAAGGAACGGAAAGCGGCAAGCAGTTCCGGCTTAAGGCTAAGGGCATGCCGGTGCTCCGCTCGAAGCAGCAAGGCGACCTTTACATCCAGGTCGAGGTCGAGACGCCGAAGAACCTGTCGCGCAAGCAGCGCGATCTCCTGAGGGCGTTCGAGGAAGCCTCAAACCCCGACACAAGCCCGGCATCGAGCGGCTTCTTTGCGCGGGTCAAAGAACTCTTCGAAGGCATCCGCGAGTAGCTCCTACCGTTGCCCTTCGTCTTTGACCTAGAGTGGCGGGCATCTGCGCGTAGGAGCAAAGGGGGACGAGATGCGGCTCCTGTTCTTTGCCGGCAGCACGCGAGAGGGGTCTTACAACAAGAAGCTCGCGCAGCTTGGCCGCCACATTGCCGAAGCTAATGGCATCGAGGCGGTGTTTGTGGATCTCAAGGACTACCCAATGCCGCTCTATAACGGCGACCTCGAAGCCAAGGAGGGGCCGCCGGAGAAGGCGCGGGAGTTCAAAGCGCTGCTCGGCGAGTATCAGGGCGTGTTCATTGCGAGCCCCGAATACAACTCCTCGGTCGCCCCACTGCTCAAGAACACGCTCGACTGGGTGACGCGGGTCAGGGCAAAGGGCGAAACGGGGTTAGAAGTCTACAAGTCGCGCGTGTTCGCAATTTCAGGGGCCTCGCCCGGCTATTACGGCGCGATGCGGAGCCTGCTTCATCTTCGCCAGATACTCGAGATTGGCATCGGCGCGCCGGTGATCCCGCAGCAGATCGCGTTGCCGCGCGCGATGGATGCCTTCGATACCGATGGAAGCCTCAAGGACAAAGGACAGCAGGAACTATGCAAGACCGTAGTCGAAGCACTGGCCATCGCGGCAAAGAAGTTCGCGGCGTGACGCTTCCTCGCGACCGTCTCATCGTCGCGCTCGATGTGCCGGGCGTGGAAGACGCAAAGGCTCTCATCGACAAGCTCGGCGATAGCGTCGGCGTATACAAGATCGGCCTCGAGCTCCTGTTCTCTGGTGGGTTTGCGCTCATCCATGAGCTCGCTCAAGCGGGACGCCCGGTATTTGTCGATGCGAAGCTGCTCGATATCGAGGCGACCGTGGAGCGGGCCACCGCAGCCATCGCGCGAAGCGGCGCCGCATTCCTCACCGTGCACGCGATGGACCGGAAAACGATCGCCGCTGCCGCGCGCGGCCGGGGCGACGCACCACTCAAGCTTCTCGGCGTGACGGTGCTCACCAATCTGTCGCGCGCCGATCTCGCCGAGCACGGCATCGACGAGGCGCCGCTCGCGGTGGTGCAGCGCCGGGCCATGATGGCGCGGGATGGCGGGTTCGACGGAATCATCGCCTCTGCGCAAGAGGCGCGCGCCTTGCGCGAGCGGTTGCGGCAGTCTCTGATCGTGACGCCGAGCATCCGGCAGGCCGGCGAGGACACCCAAGACCAGACACGCGTCATGACGCCGGCGGCCGCCATTAAAGCAGGCGCCGATTATCTCGTGGTGGGACGGCCTATCACACAGGCGCCGGACCCGCGTGAGGCAGCCGAAGCGATTGTCGAGGAGATCGCCTCAGCGCTCGGCTAGCTTAGCGAGCTTCGCGTCGATGAGTGGCGCGAGCCGATCTGCGCCACCTTCAATCAGCACCTGCTTTGTCCGCGATTTGCCGCCTTGCGCCACCTTCACCGATGACGGCGGTACCTCGAGCCACGTCGCGACCAGGCGCTTCAACGCCACGTTGGCTCGGCCGTGCTCAGGCAGCGCGCGCACCCGCGCCTTGAGCACAGTCTCCCCGCCAAAATCCTCGACACCGGAAATCTCGTCGCGCGCTGATTTCGGCGTGAGCCGCACCGGCAGAATCACGCCGTCCTTCGTGTGACGAAGCTTGAGCTCGCTCAAACGGCAGACGGAGCGAACAAGGGCAGGATCCAGCCGAGCAGAACCACGTCCCGGATGAACAGCAGGAAGAGGATCAGGATCACCGGCGAGATATCGATGCCGCCGAGATTAGGAAGCACGCTCCGGATTGGCCGAAGCGCGGGATCGGTGATGCGGTAGAGCGTGTCCGCCACCGAATAGACGAAGCGGTTCTGGGTGTTGACCACATTGAAGGCGATCAACCAGCTCAGGATCGCACCGGCGATCACCACCCAGATATAGAGGTCGATGACGAGAACAATGAATCCGATCAGGGGTACCATCAAAGACCTCCTCGCGATTGGCCGGTCCATGTAGCGGAGAGGCGGCAATCAGGGCAAGAGGAGGAAAGACCAAGCGTGGGCTCGCTTGACAGGTTGGAAGGCCGATCCCTAAATGCCTCGCTTCTGGGGCCGTAGCTCAGTTGGGAGAGCGCAGCAATCGCACTGCTGAGGTCAGGGGTTCGATCCCCCTCGGCTCCACCAAAAATTCAAGGGGTTAGCTGAAAAGATAAAAAGCGCTCCATTTCGTGTCAGCGCCGTGTCAGCAAGCGGCGAGAAAAGAAAAGGCCCGCGAGCGGCGGGCCTGAGCGGTCCAAATCCTGGCGCGTTAAGGAAATCTCTCGGTGGAAGTCTTCCCTGATGCTGTGAAGCACGCGAAGAGCGCGTAGCTGATTCAGCCGAGATGAGAATTTGGTAGCGGCCTGAGAAAACAGAAAAGCCCGGCAGCCGTTGCCGGGCTTCCCTCCGTACTTTCCCCCGTCTACGTCTTCGCGCGAAATCTGATGGCTACATAAATGGCCAACCGTGGCGGGACTGGGGCGACAAGACGACACAGAACAATTGTCTGTGAGCGTTGCCGAAACGACACGTCCGGGAGTTACAATATTGTCGTGGTGGGCTTCCCTGCCCACCACTGGTTTCCCCCCGCAAAACGGAAACCCGAAGCCCCGGTGTTCCCCCCGTCGCCGGGGCTTCCTCTTTCTGATTGGCGTTTTCCCCAATCGAGGCGATCCTGAAGCCCCAAATTCCCGAAAGTTCATGCGGTGCTGTCAGGGGAACGCGTGAAGAGAGGGCGGCTCACGCGCGGCCCTGTGGCCTCAAGCCAATATCCCTTCTTGCGCCTTCGCGATCATCGCGTCGCGCGCTCCGTCGGCGGTCGCCTTACGCCAGGCCGTGTTCAGCCGCTCGACATGATCGTCTAGTTGCGTGACGAGAATCGCCGCGGCTTCGCCCTCTTCGTCGTTCCCCGCCGTGTCGAGGATCAGCTGCCGAAGGATGCGGCTATAGCAACGCACAAATCGAAGCGCGTCAGAGATTTCGTTGATGTCGCTTAAGGTGATATTTCTGTCGCCGGTCATCGCGGTCTCCCTGCTGATCGCGGTGGCTAGGCGCGCTCTCATGTTGCCGTGCGTTGGCCGAGGGCAGCAACGGAAATCGCGGGCGTCCTTTTTGCTATAACTGCGCCAGTGCAATGAGGGAGTTGTCATGAGCAGCACAAACGAATTTGAGCGTGATGGGGTGAAGGCGGTCCGCGAGAACGTCAAATCCGGCCACTACAATGAGCCCAAGAAGCAGCAAGCTCTCATGTGGCTCAATGAGCAGAAGACCAAGCGCAAACAATTCAGAGACACTAAGGATCTCTTAAATCTCGCACGCCGCACTGCACGGGACACGCGGCTGACACTCGTCGTCGCAGGTCTCATGCTGCTCATTTTGATTGCCATTGTAGCGAGGTTGTTCGTTGAACAAGGGGTTCGGTGAGGGCTACTTTCAAGGGCGAGCGGAATTGCCGATGTGCAAAGTCATCTTTCCGATCGTCGAAGAGATATTGACCGCTAGTAAATAGCCCGTCCGGGCGGGCCTGGGGCCGTGGAACTTAAGTGGTTCAATTTCCCGCGTGGCGGAACCTTTTCCTTGCCGACCGAGTGGTGGATCGAGGCCGGCATGGATCGGTTCAATCGCGGTGAAGACCTGTCCTACTCCGGCAGGGCTCAGCTGACCAGCAAGCTATATCCGCTTATCACAATCGAGCCGCCCCAAATGGGCCAGCGCCTTCTTCGCGGATATGGCGGCTTCACGCAGGACCGGATGGTGAGCGTTCTACAGGACATAGCTCTTCGCCGAGAGATTTGGCCCATCGAAATCATAGAAGACGCAAGTGGGGATTATCGCTATCGGCTGCACAATGGCGCCCACAGGTTCCACGCCTCAATAGCGGCGGGCTTCTCGCTCATTCCGGCGATCCTCATCGTGCGGTACTAATACTCCACACCCCAACGGACGCGAACATCGCGCCGGGGCTTCTTCATTTCAGATGCGAACCCAGGCCCAGGACCGCGCTCGCTTCGGGGGGCGCCCTTTTGCTATCCTGGCGGCTTCATTACCGCACGGAGGGAACTCATGGTGATCGAAGGTGACAGCTACGCCTTGACCCGCGCCACTACCGCGATCCTAGTGGAACTGCTCAAGCAGATGGACGGCGCAAAAAGGCTTGCGCTCATCGACCGCGCAGCCGAGGCGTTGGAGAAGGGGCCAAACCCTGGCGGTCAGTCGACCGCGGCCGCGATAAAGATACTTCGCGACCAATTCACCAAGGTTTAGGCGACTCGCTTCGGCGGGCGGCCTTTTGTCTGATTAGACTGAGTGGTAGAACGTTGCGGGGGATTGAAGTATGTGGCTCTTTGCGACAACACTTCTAATTCTTGTCGCTCTCTTCCTTTTCAAGTTTCCACGCCACACCCTTATTGAGCACCATGTCAGCAGGCGATGGGAAAGTCGCAGCTTGAGCACAGCAATGCAGGGTAAGCGATTTTCCTAGGTGCCCCAAGGCGAAAGTCAGGGTTATGCAAGGGTGTGTCAGCAGAGGTAAGAGCTATCGGACGGCAATCGCACTGCTGAGGTCAGGGGTTCGATCCCCCTCGGCTCCACCAATTCGTCATGAGTTTTTCTTTCCCCGCAATGTCTTAGGCAGCGTCAATGGAAACCCCATGGACCGGGGTTCTCTAATCCGCTTGGCTGCTGCGCTGTCATGTCCGCTTTCTGGGGTAAAGCGGACATCTCTGATGCGCTGACTAATGTCCGCTAATGACCCAAAGCGGACTTTCACTCGCGAGCAAGCAACACCCACGCGCCGATTGCCAGCAACGCATCAATAATGGTGAACGTCAAAAATAGGCGAGGAAAGACCGCGGCAATGGCGAGAGGGATCAAGACCGCGGGGACGAAGATCAATCGGTCGATGACTGAAGCGGCAATGAATTGTCGCGCTCCAGAGCGACCACCAAAGAAGTACAGCCATCCGATGACAGCGACCGTTAGACCGATCACGCGCATAAGCGCCTGCTCATGCCCTGCGAAGGCGGGTTCCCTAAAGAACGCCTGGGTTACACCGGGCCAAACAATTAGAATTGCCCCCATCACCAAATAGCCAATACCGTTCAGCGCCGTGTACTTGGACGCCACCGTCAAACGCGACGGCTTGTCTCGAAGATCTTTAATGAGAGACATTGCGTCGCCGCTCCGATGTCAAGGAGTGGAAGGTAGCATTTAATAGGAGTGCGCGTGATGGGCGACTGGTTGCTCAATCTTCCTATACCGTGGATGGCGGTGGTTATCTTTGCGGCCACATACCTTATCGCTGCCTGCGTCTATCTGCTGGTGTTTCGGCTCGCAGTGGGTGACCGCGCTCGTGCATTTAAGGCGTTCTCGCCTGGAATGCTGCCAGTGCTTGGGACCATCTTCGCTCTGCTCGTTGCTTTCGTCGCCGTCCAGGTCTGGAATGACTTCGATAAGGCCAAGCTTGCGGTCGCCACAGAGGCCACCGCACTCCGAGCCGTTGATGTCTTCGCCGAGACCCTTCCGGATGAGCAGAGAACGCAACTTCGTGCGCTCATGAACCGCCACATAGAGGAAGCGGTGAACCGAGAATGGCCAGCAATGGCGCATGAGCGCCTGACGCTCGCATCCTTGGCTACCCACCTAGTGGAAGCCCAACGACTGACCGTCTTATTGAAGCCCCAGGATGAGTCTCAACGCACGGCCCAGAGGGAGATCGTGGCTGCGTTGCATAGAGCTCTGGATGCGCGGCGTCAGCGCATCATCATCAGTCAATCTGAGGTAGGGCCGGTGAAGTGGGCTGCAATCCTGCTAATGGGACTCTGCGCGCTCATTGCCATTGCTATCGTCCACAGCGACAACCGTCTCACGTGTGCCATAGCGGTGGCACTCTTTGCGACGGGCTTTGCTCTGTCATCACTGGTGATCGCCGCTTATAGCCGCCCCTTTACTGGAGAGATCTCCGTCAAACCAGAACTCCTCCAGGAAGTAGTTCCGAGCGAAACGGCAGCCTCGCACACAGCACCCGAATGAGCTCTTGTGGTTGATTGACGGCTTCGATGAAAGGCTGGATGTCCGCTATTGGCACAAAGCAGACATGCTCAATGCGCTGGCAAATGTCTGCTTTAGGGGGCAAAGCGGACATTGACAAACCGCTGCTTACCAATCTCGATTTATGAGTACAGGCCCTCGCCGCCTCACAAGGCTC
>Ga0207675_100001718_pt1 | contig 21938 bp, 15 predicted proteins | sample KBSSwiS42_FD_184305 | JGI IMG/M metagenome (GOLD analysis project Ga0207675, IMG submission 184305) | Switchgrass rhizosphere microbial communities from Kellogg Biological Station, Michigan, USA - KBS Switchgrass S4-2 (SPAdes) (version 2) | ecosystem: Host-associated > Plants > Roots >...
CCCCTCCCGTCCATCTGCTCGACGGCGTCCACGCGCACGACAACGTCATCTGCGCGACCGGCGAAGGCGGCCACCCGACCGGGGTCGTGGCCGACAACGGCGCCGACCTCGCCGCGCGTGACATCATCTTCACCGGCAACACCATCCAGTCGGCCCCCTGCCGGTGAGGTCTGATGCTGCGACGCGATCAGTCGTCCGGCACGGCGACCGGTACCCGCAGATGCAGGTCGCGCGCACGCCGTGACAGCGCTGTCGGGCGCGTGACCTCCCGTCGATGACGCGACGGCGCGGTGCCGCCACGCCACGGCGGGAGGCGGGTTGCCCCGCGGCGCGTCACGCGACTGACGGCGTTCCTGGCGGCTGTCGCCTTGTCCGGGTCCGCGCGGGCAAACCTGCGGAGCACATGGTCGTGAATCGCGAGTATGCACAGGGCGTCGGAGACAGCCGGGGAGTCTATCTGAAGCTTGGCCACACATGGCGAGTCGGCGAGGTCGACAACAAAGGGGCGCCGCTAGCGGCGTATCTCTTCAGGCGCAACGTCCTCATTGGCCTCAGCTTCTGGGGATTGCTCTTCGCCAACGGACTTGTACACACCGCAGGAGGCGTCGCGGCGGGCGGTTACAACACCGGCCTATGGAGCGCCGCCTTCTTGTTTGTTCCGTTGTCCCTCTGGGTCATTTACGTCTGCGCGATTCGCGGACCGTACAGCGGCAAGGTCGTGGGCGTGGCGTACGCCGCTGGAGCCCTCACTCATGGATTGCTTTTCATCGGCTACGGATTTTTCAAGGCCGGGTTGATTGGCAGTGCGGGCCTGCTGGTCTATGCCGCCGTGATCGGTTTCACGCCGATCATCTTGGCGGCCATTGCGAGCCGGTTCTTCAAGCCTGATTTGTTGCGGCCAGTTCCGATGCAGTAGGCGATTTGCGCGACCGTGATGGAGACGCCGATGCGGCATCCGTGTGAAGCCGCTATCGGAACAGGAGCGGCGCGAACTCGTTCAGGTACGCGCGCCAGTTGGGCCACGTGTGCCCACCCTCGGTCTCCTTGTATGTGTACCGGATCTTGTGCTTGTCCAGCAACGCGAGCACCGCCTTGGTGCTCGGCATGACGAAGTCGTTCTTGCCGGTGGCGAACCAGAAGAGCTTGATCCGATCGTTGAGCTTCGGGTCGGCGAAGAGCGCTGGGTTATTGCGCTCGAAAGTCGCCGCGCCGTCCTGCCCGAACCACCCGGAGCTGAAGACGCCGAGCTGGCTGAACTTGTCGAGGTTCGTTAGGCTAATGTTGAGCGTCTGCTGCCCACCCATCGACAGCCCCGCCATCGCACGGTTCTCCCGCCCCGGCAGCGTGCGGTAGTTCTTCTCGACGTATGGTACGACGTCGGTGAGGAAGTCACGCGCGAAGGCGTCGGGCGCCGCTGGAGCGCCGTTCGCCCCCGGCGGCGTGTGGCCGGCCGGCATTACGACGATCATCGGTTTCGCTTTGCCAGCGGCGATGAGGTTGTCGAAGATGAAGTTCGCGCGCCCCGCCATGAGCCACGACAGATCGTTGTCGCCGGCGCCGTGAAGGAGGTAGAGCACCGGGTAGCGCTGACTGCTCGTCGCGTAGCCCGGAGGCGTGTACACGTGCATGCGCCGGGGCAGACCGAGCGCCTGAGATTGGTAGTGAACCGCCGCCACCTGCCCGTGCTGCACCGGCTTCTCGGCGAAGAACTCGGACGCGGCGCCCGGCACCTCCAGCAGGCTACGCACCGTGCTCATGTTGACGCGCGGCCGGTTGTTCCGCGGGTCGGCCACGAAGACACCGTCGACGTCGAACCAGTAGATGTACAGGTCCGCCGGCACCTGGACGGTGAGTGTCCAGACGCCGGAGTCCGCCTTCGCCAGCGGCTTGCCGGCGAACGGCGCCGGGCCCTCGCTGCGCATTGTGACCTCGGTCGCCTTCGGCGCATAGAGCTGGAACGTCACTTGCCCGTCGGCGCCCAACACCGGCGACTGTAGTGTATCCTGCACCCGCAGCGTTCGCGCGTTAGGTGGCTGCGCCCCCGCCCCCGCCGTCATCGCTAGCGCCAGCATTCCGGCCCCCACGGCCACGCGGCACAATGTCCTCAGTTGCATCGCAGTGTTCTCCGGTGGTGGGTTGCTCGTTCGAGACGCCGTGTGGGCGTCAATCAAGGTAGCCTAACGATGGTCACAGCGCGCGTTCCACGCGGAGCGGATATGTTGCGTGTTCAGAAGTTGAAGCGATCGATGTTGGTCCGATTGAACACGAATGGAGCGCCTAACAGCACCTGGTCGCCATCGACAGCGAACGTCCCGAGCGAGCCTGCGTCGAACGTCGTGTCGCCCCGCTTGAGACGGCCGGACGCCACCGCGTCCGCCGTGACGACGGCAAGCGACCCGAGTTTCACGGTATCCCACAGCACGATGCTCTCGATGACGCCGTCCTTGATGTACGGGCGGCACATATTCGGCAGCGACAGGCCCGTGACCTTCACATCGGTGCGCCCCGACTGCTTCACCGCCTCTGCCGCGCCGGGCACCGCCGGCGCCGCGATGGCCATGATCACCTTCACGTTCGGGTGCACCTTCAGCACGGTCTGCGTCTCGGCGAACGCGCGGTCCCGGTCGCCGTCGCTCGGCTGGATCGCGACGAGCCTGAGCTCGGGATACTTCGCGGCGAGCCGCTGCCGGATGTACTTGATCCACTCGTTCTGGTTCGCGGCAGAGAGACTCGCGGTGATGATCGCGAACTCCCCCTTGCCGCCCATGATGCGCGCCGCCTCGTCGGTGAGTGTGTTCCCGATCCCTTGGGGGGTCGCCTGATTCACGAAGAAGTCGCGCGCGTCCGGCTCAGCGTCGGCGTCCCACGTGACGACTTTGATGCCGCGCCCGCGTGCCTTGCGCAACACGGTGGAGATAGCCGCCCGGTTCTCGACGCTGACGGCAATCGCGTCCACGCCGCGCGTGATCCATGCCTCGACGACCTCGTTCTGCTTCGCGGGGTCGAGGTCGGTGGGACCATCCCAGAGCAGCTCGACGCCTAACGCCTTCGCCGCCGCGTCGGCACCCTGGCGCGCGCTGATGAAGTACGGATCACCTTTCGCCTTGGGCATCATGGCAACCAGGTGGCGCTTGACGGTCGGTGCGGCGGCCGAGGTCGCCGCCGATTGACTGGAAGCAGTGGCGTTAGGCGCCCCGGCAAGCGCGGCCCGGAACGCGGTGACCAGATACCAGTTGCTGCCGGCGACGATGAGGGCGCCGGCGAGAATCACGGCGCTCAGGACGGCGACTTGGGAGTTCCGCACTTCGTCCCCTTCCTCTCTGATGGCGTGAGTGCGCCGGTCGCCCCCGATTCCGGCGCCCATGACGACGCCCGAACGGCGCGTCAGGCGGTCGAGCAGGATTGTGCCGACGAGCAGCACGCCCGTGAGGATGCCCGCCAGTTCCGTCGGCTCCCCCGTCAGGCGGAGCCCATTCTGCAGCACGACGATCGCGAACAAGCCGAGCAGCGTGCCAAGCACCGTGCCCCGGCCACCGAAGATCGACGCACCGCCCAACACGACGGCTGTGATTGCCGTCAGCTCGTAGCCCGTCCCGGCATCCGACTTCGCCTGCCCCAGGTGCGCCACGTAGATCACCGCCGCCCCGCTGGCGGCGAGCCCGGATACCACATACGCGAGCGTAAGGCGGCGCCCCACCGGAACGCCGGCGTAGCGCGCGCCCTCGGGCGAGTAGCCGATGGCGTAGAGCGTGCGCCCGTGCGCCGTGCGATGCAGCCACCACCAACAGCCAACCGCTGCCGCGACGAGGACAACAAGCTGCGTCGGCACCACGCCGCCCAGATACCCCTGCCCGAGGAACAGAAAGCCGGCCGGAAAGCCCGAGTAGTTCTCGATCCCTCGCGTGAGCCCCTCCGCGACGCCGCGGAAGAGGGAGTACGTGCCGAGTGTGACGATGAGCGGCGGGAAACCGAGGCGCGCGATCATCGCCGCGTTGAGAGCGCCGCCCAGCGCGCCTAACGACAGAGTGAGACCCGTCGCGATCCAGATCGGCACACCTCCGTCGCGCCAGAGGGCGCCGAGCACGACCGCCGAAAGCCCCATCATCGAGCCGACGGAGAGGTCGATGCCGCCCGCGATGATGATCGGCGTGAGCGCGAGAGCGAGTAGTCCGACCTCGACCGCGAGGCGAGTGATCTCGAAGGCGTTGGCCGTGCCGAGGAAGTTGTGTCCCGTGAGCCCGAAGACCGCGCACTCCAGCGCCACCACGGCGAGAAGCACCCACTCGCCGTTCGGGAAGAGCCGCTCGCGAAGCGGCGCATCCGTCTCAACCCGCAGCGGGCCGCGCGCGGCTGACGAAGCGGACATGCGATTCCAGACCTCCGATCACGGCGTCCGAGACGAGCGCGGCGAGGATGATGCCGCCCTGGATCGCCTTCTCCCAGAACGGGTTGATCCCCAGGAACGCGAGTCCAGTGCCGATGGTGCCTAACAGCGCGACGCCGAAAAGAGTTCCGAGCAGCCGACCGCGTCCGCCCGAGATCGCGGTACCACCGATGACGACCGCGGCGATCGCCTTCAACTCGAGGCCGACGCCGGCGTTGCTCGGCACCGACGTGAACCGCACTGCATTGAGCGTCGCCGCGAGACCCACCAGCGCGCCCAGGACGACGAACGCGCCGAGCAGGACGCGCGACGGCTCGATCCCCGCGAGGCGCGCCGCCTCCGCATCCGAGCCGACGGTGTACAGCGCGCGGCCGGCGCCTGACGAGCGAAGCCCCCACGCGAACAGGGCGAGCACGGCGAATGCAACGCCAACGATCACCGTCTGCGCGGGGGCCGGCGCGAGCCCGAGCCACTGGAAGTCGCGAGGCAGATCCTGCACCCACGCACCCTCCGTTGCCCACCGAAGCGCGTCACGCCACGCAACGAACATGGCGAGCGTGACGATGATCGACGGAAGCCGGAGCACCCCCACGAGCACGCCGTTGAGCGCCCCGAGAGCCGCGCCGAGCGCCACGATCGCGAGCGGCAGGAGTGTCATGGGCACGCCGGACCTTGCCAGCATCCCCGCCGCCACACTGCACACCGCGAACTGGGAGGCAACCGAGATGTCGACCTCGCCACCGAGGATGACCAGCGTCATCCCGACGGCTACGAGCAGCGTCGCGGCGTTGTTCAGCGCGACGTCGCGCAAGTTGCCGGCGGCGAAAAACGACGGCGCCGCGATGGCCACGGTCAGGAGGAGCCCGGCCAGTGCCGCCGCCGGTGGCAGTTCGCGTTTCAGCTGCGTGCGCCGCGCGGTGGTCATGCGGCCGGCGCCGCATGGCCGCCTAACGCCGCGGCGAGTAGGTGCTCCTGTGATGCCTCGTCGCGGCCGAGCACCTCGACCACGGTACCGCCCCGCATGACTGCCACGCGATCGCTCATGCCAAGAATCTCCGGGAGCTCCGACGAGATCATGACGATTGCTACTCCCTGCTCCGCGAGCCCTACCATCAGCGAGTGGATCTCCGCCTTTGCGCCGACGTCGATCCCCTGCGTCGGCTCATCGAGGATCAGCACCGACGGCTCGGTCAGCAGCCAGCGGCTCAGCGCCACCTTTTGCTGGTTGCCGCCGGACAGCGACCCCACGCGCGTGAAGATAGACGGCGTTCTGATGCCGAGGCGGCGTACGTAGTCTGCCGCCACCGACCGCTCGCGCGCGAAGTCGAACGCGCCAAGCGGGCGGCCGTCCGAGAATCGGTCGAGGGCGGCCAGGGTTACGTTCGCGCTCACCGGCATTTCCGGCACGATGCCGTGCTGGCGACGGTCCTCCGGACAGTACCCGATGCCTAACGCGATCGCCTCGGCCGGACTGCCGATGCTGACACGGCGCCCCCGCACGCGGATCTCGCCGGCGTCGGCCGGCGTGAGGCCGAACACGATGCGCGCGAGCGCCGTGCGTCCGGCGCCGACCAGCCCTGCCACACCGACGATCTCTCCGGCGCGCACGTCGAGCGTCACGTCGCGCACCCCGGCCGGCACGCACCCGACCCCGCGTAATTCGAGCATTGGCTCGCCGATCGCCACCGCGCGCTTCGGGAAGACGGCGGAGAGCTCGCGACCGACCATCATCTGGATGAGCTGGTCGCGGGTCACGTCGCGCATGTCGCGCGTACCGATCGTCTGCCCATCACGCAGCACGGTCACGCGGTCGGCGATCTCGGGTAGCTCCTCGAGCCGATGCGTGATGTAGATCAGGCCGACGCCGCGGGCTCGAAGCTCGCCGATGACGCGGAACAGGTTCCGCGCGTCGTCGTACGCGAGCGACGCCGTGGGCTCGTCGAGGATCAGCACCTTCGCATCGGCGCCTAACGCGCGCGCGATCTCCACGAGCTGCTGCTCCGGCATACTGAGGTCACCCGCCTCGGCATCCGGGTCGATGCGCGCGCCAACGCGCGCGAGAAGCTGCACGGCCCGCGCGCGGCGGGCGCCCCAGTCGATCCGCCCCCACGCGCGGTGCGCCTCGACACCGGTTGCGAGGTTCTCGGCCACACTGAGCTCGGGGAACAGCGCTGGCTGCTGGTAGATCGCCGCGATCCCCTTCGCCTTGGCGGCGCGCGGCGAGTGCTGCAAGAGCGGCCGGCCCTCGACGACGATCTCGCCGCCGTCAGGGCGCACTGCACCCGTGAGGATCTTGATCAGCGTCGACTTGCCCGCCCCGTTCTCGCCGACGAGCCCGTGCACCTCGCCTGCACGGAGCTCGAGCGTCGCTCCACGCAGCGCGCGCACACCGCCGTACGACTTGGCGACGTCGATCGCTTGCAGCACTGGCCCGCGGTCGGGGGCGATGAGCATTGGCAGACCTAGCGGAGGAATGCCGCGGACAGCCCACCATCGATGTTGATGATGGCGCCAGTGGTCTTGCTGAAATGGTCGGTGAGGAAAAGAGCAATCGCCTGGACCTGGCTTTCGAGCGTCACCGGCTCGCCAGTGAGCGTGCGTTGCGCGTAGAACTGCGCGAGGCGGTCCCTCAGCGCCTCCGTGCTCTCGGCCGTGTCGTGCGGGAGCCCGTACTTCGCGAGCGATGCGAGGACTCGCTCGCGCGGGAACATCGACGAGCCCTCGAGCACGGTCGCCGGCGCGACGCCGTTCACGCGCACGAGCGGCGCGAACGCCACCGCCAGCTCGCGCACGAGATGGTTCGCCGCGGCTTTACTCGTGTCGTACGCGAACGAGCCCGCCTTGGGCACCACCGCGTTGACGCTCGTCGTGATGACCAGGCTCCCGTTCAGCCCCTGCGCCTTCCAGATGCGGTAGGCCTCGTCCGCCACGACGTACGGACCCGTGACGTTGATCGCGAACGCCTTCGCCCACTCCGCGTCGGCGACCTCGCCCTGCTCGTTAGGGTTGGGGTAGTAGCCAGCGGTCACGACGACGTGATCCACGCCGCCGTACGCGAGCGTGATCGAATTGAGCATCGCGCGGACGGAGTCGCGATCGGTCATATCGGCCTGAAGGCCGATGACCGGTCCGGCCCCTGAGACGCCCGTACCTGCCACTCCGATGCCCGCGCCCACCTTCGCCTCGACGGCGCTTGCCGTTGCGATCGCGCTTTCGCCGTTGCGGTCCACCGCCGCCACCGTCGCGCCTTCGGCGACGAGCCGCGACACGAGCGCGCGTCCAATCCCGCTCCCAGCGCCCACGACGACCACTACCTGCCGGTCGAGCGCCCTCTCGGGCGGCATGCGCTTGAGCTTCGCCTCTTCGAGAAGCCAATACTCGATGTCGAATGCCTCCTGACGGTCGAGTGCGCGGTAGCGGCTGGCGCGTTCCGCACCACGCATGACACCGATGGCCGCGTTGTAAAACTCCGCGGTGACGCGACTCTCGGACTTCGACTTCCCGAACGCGACCATACCGACGCCCGGGATGAGAATCACACTGGGCCATGACAGGCGAATCGGCGGAGAGTCGTGTCGCTTGCACGCCGCGTAGTAGGCAGCATAGTCGCTGCGATACTTGTCGAGACCCGCATCCAGCTTTGCTCGCAGTGCATCTACACCGTCGCGCTGCGGGTTCCAGTCGACGTAGAGCGGCTTGATCTTCGTACGAAGGAAGTGGTCGGGGCAGCTCGTGCCCACTTCCGCGAGCCGCGGCGCGTCGACACTGCTCACGAACTCGACCACTTCGTCGCGCGTCTCCACGGTCGCGATTTGCCGCTTCTCAGCGCTCACCTTACCACGCAACCACGGCAGCAACTCGACGAGCACGCGATCGCGCTTCGCGCTGTCGAGCGGCTTGACGCGCGCACCGCCGAAGTCGGGTGCGCTGTTCGGGCACGCGTCCAGGAACTCCTGCGCGCGACGGATGAGATCGAGCGTCAGCTCGTAGCACTCGCGGTCGCCGTCAGCCCAGTTGATCAGACCATGCTGGCCCAGGATCGCGCCCTTCGCGTTAGGGTAGTCGCGCACGATGCGCTCGAGCTCGAGGCCGAGCTCGAACCCGGGGCGCTGCCAGGCGGTCCAGATGACGTCGCCGCCATAGATCTCCTGCGTTAGGCGCGGGCCGTCCTCGGCCGTCGCCAGCGCGATCACCGCCACCGGGTGCATGTGGTCAACGTGCGCATTCGGAACGAACGCGTGCAGGGGCGTGTCGATGCTCGAGACTGTTGGATTTCGGCCGAAGGTCGTGTATGGGTACATGTCGACCATCGCGTCTTCGGCCGGCGTCTTTGCCCCTCGCTGCGGATAGCGCGCGTAGGCGTCACGCAGCCCGAGCACCTGGTCGAGGTAGAGCGACGCGAAGTTGGCTCGCGTCGCCGTGCGCAGGTCGCCCCCGGAGCCCTTGACCCACAACACGCGCACCGGGTCGCCGGTGATCGGGTCCTTCGCCGCGATCTTCGAGGACGTGTTGCCGCCGCCCGTGTTCGTGATGCGCGCATCGGCACCGAGGAGATTGGACCGGTAGATGAGCCGCTCCACCGGATCCATTCGTGCGGCGATGTCGTCGTCCCACCGGCTCCGGAGGTAGTCGTCCGTGGCGCCGCGCGCTGCATCCTTCGGCAGTTGAGTGATCGTCATGGGAATCGGGGCCGAAATGACTCAGGCAACAGAGACAGGTGGCGCGGGCTTCCTCGCGGGCGCCATCGGCGAGTGCTCCACGAGGTGTGAGCTGCGGCGGGCCACCTCGCGAAGTGGCATGTCCGTGGGAACGTCTCCCATCGTGCGTGCCTGCACGAGCAAGTTGCCGAGGACGGTCGCTTCGATGGGTCCGGCCACGACGCGGCGGCCGACGACGTTGGCGGTGAGCTGGTTGAGCAGCGCGTTCTGGGCGCCACCGCCGACGACGTGCACGACCTCCGTGCGGCGACCGGTGATGGCGTCGAGCTCATCGAGCGTTCGCGCGTAGCTCTGCGCCAGGCTCTCGAGCACGAGCCTAACGAGAGTCCCGCGGCTAGTGGGCACCGGCACCTGTGCGGCCGCGCACGCGTCGGCAATCTTCGCGGGCATGTTCCCGCGCTCGAGGAACGATGGCGCGTTCAGGTCGATCCCGCGCGACGGCGCGGCGGCCGCCGAGGCCTCTCTGGCGAGCGCGTCGTACCCGATGCGATCACCCTCCGCGTTCCACTGGCGGATGCACTCGTCGAGCACCCACATGCCGGTGCGGTTCTTGAGCAGGCGAACGGTCCCGTCGAGCCCCGCCTCGTTCGTGAAGCCGGCATCGCGCGCGGCGTCGGTGAGAACCGGAGCGTGGAGCTCCGCGCCGACGAGAGACCACGTGCCAGAGCTGATGTAGGCCCACGGCTCCGCCTCGATCGCAGGCACGGCGGCGACCGCGGCCGCCGTGTCGTGCGAGCAGCTCGCGATGACGCGCGGCAGTTCCCTGACCGAGTGCGGCACCAGCTCGCGCTGGACTGGGCCGAGTACCGTGCCCGGAGCAACGATCGGCGCCCATCGCGCCGGCTCGTCGCCAAGGGCGTGGATCAAGTCCTTCGCCCATAGACCGGAGGCGGCGTCGACGAGCTGTGTGGAGCTCGCGATGGTTCGCTCCGCGATGGCCAGTCCACTCAGGCGGCAGAGAAAGTAGTCGGCCAGGAGAAGACGCGTCGCCGTCCGAGCCACGAGCTCCGGCTCGTCGTCGAGATCTGCGACGATCTGCACCAGCGTGTTGAACGGCAGGAATTGGATCCCGGTGCGGGCGTACACCGCAGCTGCGCCTCCGGCTCGCGAGAGCGCGTCGTACATCCGTCCGTGCGTACGCGGGTCGCGATACGCGTACGGCCGGCGTATCGGGCGGCCGGATGCATCCAGCGGCTGATAGTCCACCGCCCACGAGTCGACCGAGACGGATCGAAGCTGCGGCGTTTCATCGAGCGCGAGGCGTAGCGCGAGCTGGATCTCGCGCCAGAGCGCGTCGGCATCCCAGTACAGATGTCCGTCTTCCTCGACGAGTGGCGTGCGAAAGCGATGCACCTCGTGCATTACCATCCGCTCGCCGTCGAGCGTGCCGATGACGCCCCGCCCGCTCGACGCGCCGAGGTCGATGGCGAGGTAGCTCGGCAGGACATCGGCGTTAGGCATCATCGGGCACACCGAGGCTCGATCGAGCGGCGTCCGCGCCCCCGACGCGCTCACGCGTCTTTGCGGCGCGATACCCGGAGGCGCGGAACATGGCGACCGGATCGAGCGCCGCGTCGTTGCGTCGCCTCGCTTCGGCGACGAGGGGTCGGGCGTCGGTCTCGAACGCGTCCTTCAGCGTACGCTCCGCCATGGTCACATCACCGGACTCCTGGTAGGAGGCAAGCGCTGCATAGTCGACAAGCCAGGCCTTCGCGTAACCGAGCTGGAGCTGGTCGACGGTCTGCAGCATGTCTTCCAGCGGATCCTTGAGGTTGTGGCTCTGGTCGATCAGGTAGGCCGGCCGGAACGCGGTCAAATGCTCCCGTTCGGCGAGCACCAGTTCGTGAAACACAAGGAACAGCCCGTACGGCTTGATCGATCCGGCTGTGAGATCGTCGTCGCCGTATTTCGAGTCGTTGAAGTGGAACCCGCCCAGTTTCCCGGCCCCGAGGAGGCGCGCGACCACCAGCTCGATGTTGGTGTTCGGCAGATGATGTCCGAGGTCGACGAGGCACTGGGCTCGGTCACCTAACGATTGCGCCAGCAGCAGTGACGACCCCCAGTCCGGTACGATCGGTGCGTAGAACGCGGGCTCGTACGGTTTGTGCTCGATGAAGAGCCGCCAGTCGGGCGGGATGGCATCGTAGACCTCGGCCAGACACTCGCGTACGCGGTCGAACGTCCCGCGAAGCGGGATTTGTCCCGGGTAGCTCGAGCCGTCGGCGAGCCAGACCGAGAGCGCCTGGCTGCCTAACGCACGGCCTGCTTTGATCACGTGCAGGTGGTGCTCGACGGCTTGGCGCCGGACCGCCGGATTGGGGTGGCTGAAGGAGCCGAGCTTGTAGGAGAGGCGTTGCCCCGGCTGGTCTTGAAAGGTGTTCGAGTTGATGGCGTCGAACCCGAGTCCTAACGACTCGGCCAGCGACCGCACGGCGGCCGCGTCGTCGTGCTCGTCCCACGGGATATGGAGCGACACGCGCGGCGCAGCGCCGGTGAGCCGGTGCACGACCGCCGCGTCTTCGAGCCGTTCGGCCAGCGTGCGCGGCTCACCCGGGCCGGGGAACCGGCCGAAACGCGTGCCGCCCGTTACCAACGCCCACGACGGCACCGCGACGGCGAAGCGACGCACCGCCTCGACGATGTCCTCGGCGCGCGCCCCTGGCACCGCGCGACGCTCGAGCCGCTCGGTGACTGCCTGGTAGTCGCGCTCGTGGTCCCGTTCTGCGTCGCGCGACTGACGTGGGCTCGGCACTGCCGGGCCGGACAGCGTAGTTGACATGTTCCCTCAGAGACGCGTCATCCCGGGTCGACAAAAGTGCAGCAGTACAGCGACCGGGAGAAGAACGAATCGCTTCTACTCGGCAGAATGTCGATCCATGGCGGAAGAAGGTGAGCCGCTCACCGAAGGCGACCAGCACCACTCTACCGTGAACAACTTCACAACTTTGCGGTACGGACCTTCGCGACTCGCTATGACTGCCCTAGCAACCGTCACTCTCCGATCAGGGGGCGTCCTACGCTCGCGCCCGTCACCAGCCGATTTGGGCCAATGCATCCCGACATAGAGAAGAGCTAGCGCAATTAACTGGTGCCCGACGGTGGCTCACCACGCCCCAGTCGTTCGACTCCGATACGAACCCGACAAGCAACAGGGCAAACGCCTTGGACCTGTGCGCGGACTGGTATCAGCGCCACAACCCTGGCGCGATAGCGGAAGGCGCCGGATCATCGAGACCGCACAGCGGTCGAGGACTGAACACACTATGATCGGAGAGACATTCGACACGCTAGACCTTCACCGTCATTGGGGGACATTTCTCCAGACGGTGAGCTGGGCGCATTTCGTCACCCTAACCACGACAGATATCGTCTCAACAGATCGGTTGCGTCTCGGCGCCTAACGACACCTTCAATCGCAGCCGATTCACCGCCGGTGTCGAAACGCAGTTCACGCGGACGGTCATGGTCGATCTTTACATGGTCCGCCAGGACGACTCGAGCGCGTCGGTCGAGCGACTCTACGCGTTAGGGCTCGCGCTGAACCTCACCTACTGACCCTGCCCGATGCCGACGATTGCGTGGGGCCGGCGTTGCCGGCCGATGTGACACCAAAGGCCAATTATGACTCGCGCCCGAGCCGTCCTAGGCTGCATGACTGCCGGCGTTCGCCGGCGTCCGTCACCTTGGGAGGAGAACATGAGAACCCGACCACCCTCGCCCCGCGCGGTGCGCATCGTCGCGCTGACGTGCGCGTTCGCGTGCACGTCCCTGTCATTGATCGCGTGCAAGGCGAAATCGGACGCCGGCGAAGTTGCGCTCACCGACACAGCCGCGTCGGCGGCGGCAACCGTGGTGCCGACAGGTGACACCGCGCAGCCGGTCGCGGCTCCGAGCGCTCCGGAGCCGGCCGCTGCGAAGACACCGGCCGCGAAGCCAAGCGCTGCGAAGCCGAGCGCCGCGGAACCGGCCGCGGCCAAGCCGGCCGACGCGCCCGCCCCCCCGCCTGTGAAGACTTATCCCCCGTTCGACCCCAAGGCGTCCGCGTCGACGATCGGCGTCATCGTGTACCCCAAGAAGGAACAGACGATTGAGCAGCAGCACTTCGACGAGAACGAGTGCTTCGCGTGGGCGAAGACGAATACGGGAATCGACCCGACCGTCCCAGCAGCGGCGCAGGCTGCCGCCGCGCCGGTTCCTAAGGGCGGGGCGGTCAAGGGTGCCGCGAAAGGGGCTGTGGCGGGCGTGGCGATCGGCGCGGCCGCCGGCGATGCAGGCAAAGGAGCGGCGATCGGTGCCGCCGCCGGAGGGGTGGCCGGCCGCCGGGGCCAGAAGCAGACCGAAAAGGCAGCCGCGACCGACGCGCAGCAGCAGGCGGCGTCGGCGGAGGCGCAGCGCCAGAAGAAGTTCGCCGACGGCTTCACCGTCTGCATGGACGGGCGCAACTATTCTGTCTCTGTCAAGTAGATCGATCGGTCACGCGCGCTGGCGTGCAGAAGTTCTGCCAACTTCCAGGCGCCTAACGGGCATTGTCTTGCCGTTCATCGCCACCGCTGTGAGCGGCCGCTACAGGCTCGGCGTGCGTGACGCTCATCGTGTACTCCGGCTCCTGCGTCTGGATGCCCTTCGTGCCGCGGGAGCCCAGGCGGGCCCTTGGAACTCCGTAGCAGAGAAAGCCGTCTGCGCGTGCGGCGCAAGGAACGCGTCGCGCCTCACGCCCAGAACTTGGCGAGTCGCTCGATCAGCCAGTAGCTCGCGAGCGCGCCAATGAGATACGCCGATGCCGTCGCCCATCGCCGACGGCCCAGCGGGGCAACGCTTGCACGGCGCGCGACCCACGCGACGAGTAGCACGGCGGTCACGAACACGAGCTGCCCGATCTCGACGCCGACGTTGAAGCACAGGAGCGCGAGCGGGATCGCGTTATGCGGCAGCCCCACTTCGGCCAGCGCCCCGGCGAAGCCGAGGCCGTGGAGCAGCCCGAAGGAGAACGCCACCAGCCACGGCGCGCGCGCGGCGAGCCCGCCCCGGCCGCGCTCCCCCTGAATGATCTCTCCGGCGACGAATACGATGGAGAGCGCGATGGTGGCCTCGACCGGCGGACCGGGTACGTGCACGACCCCCAGCGTCGCGAGCGCGAGCGACATCGAGTGCGCGACGGTGAAGGCGGTGATCGTCGCCACCAGCCGGCGCACACCGGCCACCAGGATCACGAGCGCGAGCACGAATAGCAGGTGGTCGAAGCCCGTCAGGATATGCTCGATGCCGAGCACCGTGTAGGTCGCCACCACCTCGAGCCGGCCCGGGCCCGGTTTCACCACGAACCGCGGGCTGACGCTCAGAACGCGCTGGAGCTGCACCGAGCCGTCGGCCCGCGACAGGCGGACGAGGACATCGATCCGCGTCGTGGGCAGCGCGGGAAACTCTACCGCCTTGCCGTCGAGCCCGCCGGGAATGCGCACGCGCCAGCGCTGCGCCACGGTCCCGGCGGCGTAAAGACCCCGTACTGGCGTTAGGCGCACCGTTCCCGTTGGAAAGACCGGGGCAAGCGCAAGCGGCGTCGCCTCATCGAGCGCGGGGAGCTTCCACAACACGTCATACGTGACCGAGTCCACCTGCACGAGCTGCAGGTAGGCGGGCTTGAACTCGTCGGCCGACGCGGCACGCGCGGAGCAGAGGAGCACCTGCGCCACGAGGAGCCGGCGCCAGGTGCGCGCGAGCGCGTTCACGATGCCGGCATCCCGGCCGCTGGGAGTTTCGCGTCCACCCGCACGTCGTACTGGGCGCGCAGGCGCCGGTAGCTCTCGGCCAGCGCCTGCTCCCGCCGCGCATTCTCCCACTCGCGCGTCACCTCGGCGCGCACGACGTCGAGCGCTGGCGCGGATGCCGGCATGCGTGCGACAACGCGCACGAGGTGCAGGCCGAGGCCGGATGCGACCGGCCCCTCCCACCTGCCGACGGGGAGCGCCGAGAGCTCGCCCGTGAACGCCGCGCCGAAGTCGCGCTTCACGAGGTCGAGCGGCTCGTCACTCACGCGGCGAGGCAGCAGGGTCGCGCGGCCGACCCGCGCGGGGTCCACGCCTCGGGCCAGCGCGGACCGCGCCGCGGCGACAGCACCCGCCGCGTCGGCGTCGCCGGTCGCGGGGACGACGAGGATCTGCTCGAACGTCACGACGGGTTGGCGCGCGAAGCGCGCCGCGTGGCGCGCGAGGTACGCCGAGAGGTCCGCGTCGCTCGGCGCGGCGGTCGCGCGCTCCTCCTCGGAGAGCACCTCGAGCTTCTGCCTGACGCGGCGCTTGATGACCGCGTCGTCGCGGTCGAGACCGAGCTTCACGCCCTCGCGGTACAGAATTTCCTCTTTCACCCATGTGTCCACGAGCCCGGCGAGCTGCTCGGCCGTCGGCGGGCGCCCCCACAACGCCTGGTACTGGGCGGCGATGGCGTCCACCTCCGCCCGCGTGACGTCGATGCGGCGCTCGACACCGCCGCCCGGGGCGACGGCGCGGTGGAGGACGAAGAGGGCGAGACCGAGTACCAGAAAGTGGATGAGCGGCTCGCGTAGGAATCGACGGGTCATCACGGGATCACTGCCGTAGTCGTTAGGCGTGCCGAGCCGGCATCAGCGCGGCGTGTACCAGATGGGCGACGTGACGGCCCGCTCCTGCGTTGTCATCGGGACGTCAGACGTCATCTTCACGCCGTACCGCTTCGCGTCGTACGCGGTCCAGCGAGGCGTCGGGATCTCCAGCACGCGCACGTACCAGAATGCGGGCTGTTTCGCGTCGAACGTCGAGTCGCGAAACGTCCCCACGAGTGTCGGCGCGCCGATGGTGTTCGCGTAGCTCGCGTTCTTCGCATCGACCGTGTTGCCGACGCCGGGCAGCTTACCGTTCGCGAGCTTGCGTTTGGCTGAGTCACTCCATGCGACTTCGAAGACGCGCTCGTGCGCCTTCCCGGCCGCGTCGAGCCAGCCCTTGATGACCTGCACGCGGTCGAGATTCGCGCCATCCGGGTCCTTCATGGCCGCGACCAGGAACGTCGGCGCCTGCCCAGCGCTGCCAGACGCGAGATCGCCACCCATCGGCACGCCGCGGCCGTAGCCCGCGGTGACGATCCGGTCGGGTGCGGCGTCGGCCGGCGCGAAATCCCACCCGCCGAAGAAGCGCACCGTGACCCGCGGGCCGGTCGATGCATACGTCTCGCGCCGCTTCATCGCGTCCCACACCGCCTCGCGCGTGTTCGCGGTGGCCCACACGCCGGTGTAGCCCATCGCCGAGAGCGTCCAGTCGAGGCGTACCTTGCCGTTGGCCTGCTTCTGGAAGGCCTCCTCCCACCGCGTGGGCGACGGCTCGTTAGGCGCCGTCTTCCCCCAGAAGTTGTCCTCCTCCGCAGCGGCAAGCCCGGTGTGCGTGTCGGTCCCGGCGGCGGCGCCGATCTTGAACGGGTTCGCGCCGAGCGTCTGCTCGAGACGCATGCCGCTCTTCAGCGCTTCACGCCAGTACTCGGTGCGCAGCATGCCCGGCTTCTTCATCGTGCCGTTCAGGTTCGTCTGGTCCCACAACTCGTATCCGGCGAACTCGTCGGTCGGCGAGAGCGACGGGTGGACCTCGGACTGTCCCTTGTACTGGTACAGCTCGAACAGCGGCTCCCAGCGAGCGCGGCTCTCCGCGTAGTCGCGCGTGAGCGGTGAGCCGTCGAACCGTCGCTCCTCGAACATGCGGCCGTTCGACAGGTTGCCGTTATGCGGGATCGCGAGCACTCGTCCGCCAGTCTTCTGCTCGTACTCCGCCATCCATTTCCAGACCGCCTCGGGATCCTCCGACGCGAACGTGGTGAGTGGGAGCACCTGCCGTGCGCGGTCGGCTCCATCACGGAGGATGACGTTTCGGTGCAGGTTGTTGCCGCCTCCCGCATTCGACGTCCACTCGTAGGCGATGAACGCGGTGAACTTCCCAGGTTCGTTGTACTTCTCCATCACGTCGATGGTCTTCGTCCACGCCGAGCTGATCCACTTCGGGTCTGTCATCACCTTCGGGAGCCTCTTGTTCGCCTGCGCGTCGACCAGGTCGAACACCGCCTTCTGCGCCGCCTTGCCGCCCTGCTTCATGCCGTCGGCCCAGCTCTTCGTCACCGAATCGGCCATGAAGTCCGGATGACCAGCGCGGATCTCGTTGATTGTGCCCATGGCGTCGCTGTGGTCGGTGACCGCGACCCAGTCGAGCGGGCGGTTGATCTTCGCCTTTTGGCCCGTGTTGCTGGTCACCTCTTCGCCGCGGACGAAGCGCACGGCGTCTTCGGGCGATAGCGTCGCTCCGGCGATACCAGCGTCCGCGGACCACCCGGTGTGTACGTGCTCGTCGCCCCAATACACGCGCTCCGGCTGCGCCGTGCCCTGGACGGCGGGACGCGCGGCTGCGGTCGTCGAGTCGGCCTTTGCGGCCTTGGTGGCCGCCTCCTGGTCGCGTCGGGTGGAGCAACTCGCCGTCATGATGACAGCGCAGGCTATCAGTGCGGGGAATCGGCGCATCGAGGCGAGAATGAGGGACGGGTTCACGTGGAGAACCCGTCAATGTCTCGACGGGCAGTGGCCCTGACGCCATTGGACCAAGGCTCAACGGCGTTAGGCGTCCCATGCGCCCTCCGCGCCGTCCGGTTGGCGGATGGTCCAATATCCACGGGCCCGGTTATGAAGGGTCGCCCCACGGCGGTCGAAGCGAAGCCGCTGCAGCCGATGGTCATCGCCCCGATGGCAGCAGTACTGAGCACCGTGGTCCAGGCGGGATGCCTAACGTGCAGTCTATGAAGCGAATGCATAGTGTCGACCCGCCGTGAGCGGCATGTGGCGGCCAGTCACGATTTGCAATCTGCTGCTTTCGACGGACGTTGTAAGGCCAGAAGCAGACGCGTAGGATCGGGCGCGAAAGATGCCAAACGGCGTGGCAAGATGACGCGCGGCTTCCGGACGAGGGCCGGCGAGCCAGCAATCGAGCCGCTAGTTACGGTAGCGGTCGAAGCGGTCGATGATGAAGAGGTCCGGCCTGGCTATGCGTCTCGCACACGCGAATCGCCGGCGGTCCACAGACATCACGAGCGATTCTTCAGCGCAAGCGAACGGCAGTACCATCACCTTCGTGCTCGGCCGTCCTGTACGGACCTGCCAGATCGTCGGGCGGCCAGCGGGGTCGCCAATTGGCCATGTCGCGTACACCACAATTCCCCGCTCGGCCGCAAGAAGGTAGGGTCGCTGTTGCGCGGGTTGCTCGATCGTCGTACTTGGCGCGCCGGACTCGCGATCGACGCGGACGATTTTGACGCCCGCTGCCGGCCCAAGGGTGTGCACATACGCGCCACTGCCATCGGCGTCGGCGCCCCAGAGATCTAAGATGGCACCCAGTGAGTCCGAGATCGCGACATTGCGCACCGACCCTGTGGCGGTGCGGAAGGTCAGGCGCCGGTCTGGTCCATCCAGCTCGACCATGCTTCCGTCCGCGAACCAGATCCCGCCGGGATCGAGCACGCGCCGCGCACCGTCCGGTATGTCCTGCGCATAGAGGGAAGTCGGCCGCCCGCTCGCATAGAGCAACCGGTGCGAGCCGAAGACCCATCCCAGTGCCTCCCATTCGGATGCGTCATGCGTAACGGCCTGTGCGTCGCCGCCCGCGAACGGCCGGACATACACATTGTCTCCAGTCTGGTCGGTCATCTCATAGGCCACTAACTGGCCATCGGAGGAGAGGCGAGGATCACCAAGCCACCCCGTGCTCGACGCCAGCAGTCGGCTCTGGAGAACCGCCCCACCCTCCAATGCCCATAGCTCTGTCGTTAGGCTCCCGCCAGTGTAGACGAGTGTCCGACCGTCAGGTGCGACATCGAACGTGGCGCCGGCGGCCTTGCCCAGATTCAGCAGCGTCTCGACGGGACTGGCGAACCGGCCAAGCCGAGAGTCGACCCTAACGCGAACGAGTTGGATGTTGTTGCCGACGCTCGGTACGACCGCGTATAGCGCATCGCCGAGCGGATCCCAGCGCAGCGAGCCCGCGTTGAGGAACGCGACACTGTCGGTCACAAGCCCATCGGGCGTAGCGATCAGCAGCTGGTTTTCCAATCGGAACACAATCCAACGGCCGTCACGGGACGGGAGCAAGCCCTGCAGCATGGTGAGGGCGGGAGGGAGTGACGTACTGTCGAGCGTCTCGCCGGTGGCCGCCCGCACACGTCGAACGAACCGAGTGCGGCGCGACTTCTGAAAGGCCGAGAGGAGTATCGTGTCGCCGGACGCGCTGAACGCCACGAGCGCCGGGGGGCCGAGGCGCCGCCACGGGCCACCAAGACGCGGCACGATGTAGGTCCCGAACTCCTCGCCCACGGGCTTCATGAGCACGACCACCCACGCTCCATCGGCTGTCCAGAACGGATGGAGTATGACCTCCGCGCGCGCGAGGACGGCGGACTGCGCGGAGCCAACGTCGTGGAGTCGGAGGACGCTGCAATCAGCACCGCTCGCGCCATTGCACTGCATCTCGACGTACACAACCTGCCGACCGTCTGCGGAGAACGACGGCTCTTCGGCGATCCCCGTGAACGTGAGCTGCCGACTCGCTACGGGTGTACGATCGACCTGTGCGCTCGCGGTGGCGGGAGGCGTGGCGACACCCCGACTCGCTGCGTCGCGCCAGACGACGATTGCAGAAGCCGCGAGAGCGGCGATCCCAACCCCGACAGCCACAGCAGAGCGACGCTTCTTTCGCGTCTTTAGCGGCGTCGTGGCCAACACACCTGGTTGGGATGTCGGCGGGTCACGAGAGGCGGACAGGGCCGCCGCGAACGCAGCGGTGGTCGCGAACCGGTCGGCCGGAGCTCGGCTCATGGCGCGCATCAGCGCCGTGCGGATAGACAGGCCGACGCCGTCGCGGAGCACACCGACGTCAGGCACAGGGCCAGCGAACCGCTTGGCGAGAAGCGCCTGCGGCGTCGCGCCAGTAAACGGGGGCTCACCGGCGAGACACTCGAACACGACGCACGCCAGCGCATACTGGTCGCTGCGGCCGTCGACCGCTGTATCCCCTGCTGCCTGCTCGGGGCTCATGTAGGCTGGAGTGCCTAACGAAAGTCCAGGAAGCGTCAGACGCTGCCCATCGGCGTTCTGCACGGCCAGCGCGATGCCGAAGTCGGCGACGAGTGGCCGGGACTCGTGCAGCAGGATGTTCTCGGGCTTGACGTCGCGATGGACGATGCCGCGGCGGTGGGCATAGTCCAGCGCGTCCGCTACGTCGCGCGCAATGCGCAATGCGTCGTCAACCGGGAGCTGCCGTTCGCGCGTGAGCCGGCCGCGAAGCGTTCCCTCTTCAACGAATGGCATCACGTAGAACAGCAGCCCGTCCGCACTTCCGCTGTCGAAGAGCGGCAGGATATGAGGATGCTGCAGTGCGGCGGTCGTGCGAATCTCGGCGAGAAAGCGCTCGGCGCCCAGCACGGCTGAGAGCTCCGGGTGCAGCACCTTGATGGCGACGCGACGCGCGTGCCGGCGGTCGTGTGCGGGGTAGACAGTCGCCATGCCGCCAGCGGCGAGCTTTCTCTCCACGTCGTAGCGGTCCGCAAGCGCGGCACGTATGCGGACGAGAACATCGTCCGCACCCAGATCGCCGAGCGGCACGCGAGGGTCCATGTCTTCTCCGTTCCCGTCGTCGCGCCGATTCGCTGCCATCATGAGCGGAGCAGCGGGCTCGCCCGCCGGCTGGGCAAGAAATCCCCAACTCTCATCGGTGCGCGCACAGTCGGCGACGAGCCGCTCGACTCGCCCACGAAACGCTGCGTCGTCGCCGCAGGATGCAACAATGAATGTGTGCCGCTCCTCCCTCGGGAGTGCCTCCACGTCGCGCAGCTCGCTGCTGACGGGCGTAGTCGATCAGCTCACCGTATACCAGGGGCATGGGGCGATCCATGGCGTCCGGGGCACCGTGACTCAGCGCACCACGGACGGGAGTGATCTGCTGCTTCTGCTCCTCGGGCATGACATCGGGTGACAGAGTGGCGAACCTCGTACCACATCGTCTTGGCGTACTTCGCGCGGTGTGCACGCGTCAGCCAGAACGGCGAGGCGGCGCCCGGCGGACGGCGCCGCTTCACGACGCGGCAGGTGACAGACTATGCAGCCCGCGGCGCGGGAGCGCAAACCGGCTGCGGCTACGGGCGATGCGCGGGGTGCGTCGTACGGCTCTTGCCGGGCGTCGGCCCGTCAGGCGCTTGGTAGGCGTGGCGTTCGATGGCGGTCGACCGATACGAACGTCACCGCCATTGACCGGATCGGTCACCTAACGCCGCATCGCGCTGCTCGAGTCTTCGTCGAGGCTGCCGCTGGACGCGAGCGGACGCGCATCCATACTCACATCGACGTCACTCCATCGAGCGGGTGTGTGGATGCTCGGCAGGTCTGCGCGGTCCCGCGCCAGGCAGTCCCAAGCCTAACGCGAAACGAAACTCTCTCTGATCGAGGCGCCCGTTCGTAAGTATAGCGTGACCGCGGTATCAGCCATGCAGGGCCGACCACGTCGATCCCGGCGGACAGGAGACTCGCGGGTAATCTCGCGGGCGCGACAAGCAACCCGTGCTGAGCTCCTAACGCGCGTAACACGTTGTGGTTCCGCGCAGTGCAGCGCTCGTGATCACGTGGAGCAGCGGATCCGATGTCCGCGCACATGCATTCGGCCGTGAACGGCGAGCCGGCGTAAGTATATGTCACGCCTGTAGATGGCTAGGGACGGAATCGAACCGCCGACACGCGGATTTTCAGTCCCCTTGGGCTCGTGCCGCGCGATGACACATCGCGTCGTTCAAAGCCT
>Ga0207675_100001719_pt1 | contig 21934 bp, 18 predicted proteins | sample KBSSwiS42_FD_184305 | JGI IMG/M metagenome (GOLD analysis project Ga0207675, IMG submission 184305) | Switchgrass rhizosphere microbial communities from Kellogg Biological Station, Michigan, USA - KBS Switchgrass S4-2 (SPAdes) (version 2) | ecosystem: Host-associated > Plants > Roots >...
AGCTGCGACCAGTAGAAGTACACGCGCATCAGCGTCCCGCCCAGCTCGCGGAGCTGGGGGACGAACTGATCGGGCTTGCCGAACAGGCCGTAGCTGATGCTGCGGACGATCCCGAGCCGGACACCGGGCGGGACCATGTCGCTCATTGTCGTCTCCTTGTGAGGTTCGCTGGCTACCGCGGGGCTCTGGGTTCCCATTGGAACAGGCGCAGGGAGGCGAGCAGCGCACCGATGGAAGTAGCTGAGCGAGAGCACCGGCTGGGCGGCGTCGATCTTGGAATGGTAGAGGCTGCTCTGGGATTCCAGGTGCGGCGCCCTGACCGAGGAGCCGCGGTTACCGGCTCACCACTGCGAACAGCTCCCATGCGCCCTCGACGCCCTTCAGCCGCTGGCTGCCACGGTCCTGGAGGGTGATGTCGGAGCCGGCGACCAGGTCGCGCACGGTCCGGGAGACGACGATCTCGCCGGCGCCGGCGGTGGCCATGATCCGGGCGGCGATGTTGACGGCGATCCCCCCGACGTCGTCCCCGCGCAGCTCGACCTCGCCGGTGTGCAGCCCCGCCCTGATCTGGGTCCCGATGCCACGCAGCTCGTCCCGCAGCGTGCCCGCGCAGCCGATCGCCCGGCCGGGGCCGTCGAAGGTGGCCAGGATCCCGTCCCCGGTGGTCTTGACCAGCCGGCCGCCCCACCGCTCGACCAGCCGGCCTGCCAGCTCGTCATGGGTGTCGAGCAGGTCTCTCCAGCCCCGGTCGCCCAGCTCGGCGGCCCGCTCGGTCGAGCCGACGATGTCGGTGAACAGCACCGTGGCCAGCACCCGGGCCGGTTCGACGCTGCGGCGAGCCCCGACCAGGAACTCCTCGACCACCCCCAGCACCACGTCCTGCTGGTCCCACCACATCGGCAGGTCGCCCTCCAGCTCCACCAGCCTCGCGCCGGGGATGTGCTCGGCCAGGAAGCGGCCGTGCGAAGCCGGCACCAGCTGGAAGTCGCGGTGGTGCAGCACCAGCGTTGGCACCTGGATCAGCGGCAGCAGGGGGCGGACGTCGACCTCCAGCATCGCCCGCAGGTGAGCGCGGACCACCCGTGGGCTGGCGATGGCCCGCTGGAGCCTGGCCGACCAGCGCCGGAACCGCTGGTCGCCGGCGTGGCTCGGCGCGTAGGCCTCGGTGTAGGCCTCGGTGCCCCACAGCTCCTCGGCGCGGTCGATCATCGCCTCGATGGTCTCGGACGGGAACCCGATCGGGTAGTCGTCGGCGACCAGGTACCTGGCGGTGGCGTCGGTCAGGATCAGCGCGCTGGTCCGCTCCGGCCGGGTGCCGGCGTAGAACAGCGCCATCGGCCCGGCCTCCGGTCCATTGGACAGCAGGGCGGCCCGCCGGGAGCCGGCCGCGCCCAGCACCGCGTCCAGCTCCTCGGCGTAGGCCTCCCAGGCGGGCAGCGGGTTGGGCGGCAGCGGGTCGGAGGCGCCGGTGCCGCGCCGGTCGAAGCGCAGCAGCCGCGAGAACGAGGCCAGCCGGCGCAGGAACAGCGCGACCTGCGGGTCGTCCCAGACCATGTCGACGTGGCTGAAGCTGCCCATGGTGAACACCAGGTCGGGTGGTCCCTGCCCAAGGACCTGGTAGGCGAGCCGGTCCCGGCCGAGGTGGGCGTAGCTGGTCTCCGGCGGCACGGACTGCTCGGCCACTGCGCCCCCTGTCAGATGGGCGGGGCGGGGACTACCTGGGGGAGGAGAGCCAGGGCCGCTTGAGGTCGAAGAACTCGGGGACGCCGACGCTGAGGGCGTCCATCTCCTCCATCTGGGCCTTCAGCTCGGCGGGGGGCTCCTTGCGCTCGCCTTCGCGGGCCGTTTCCTCGGAGGTGAAGTAGATGGCCATGGTGTAGGCGCCGCCCTCGTGGGCCGCGACGATGCTGCCGACGATGTCGGGGCGGAAGTCGGCCCAGGCGGCGGAGTCCTGGGACATGAGCTCGCGGGCCCGGTCCGAGTCGGTGCCCTGGCCCTGCATGACCTGGACAAAGCCGGCGGTGTCGGGGTCGCCGACGACATCGGGGATGACGTCGGAGCTGTTCTTGAAGGTTGGCTCGGTGGTGAACAGCTTGGCGGTCTCGGACCACCAGCGGTCCTGCTCGGGACGGTCGCTGTTGCGGCGGGCGGCTTCCTCGGACTCGAAGCGGGCCAGGGCGATGAAGCGGCCGTCCTCGGTCACCCCGGCGGTCGAGCCGAGCCAGCCGGTGGCGCCGGGGGCCAGGTCCCGCGTCCACTGGTCGAGCGCGGCGTAGGCCCGCTCGGCGTCCGCGACCTGTCCCTGGATGACCTGAACGAACATCTGGACCCCCCTTGGCGTGAACCGGCTCCGGTGGCCCAGACGATACTCCGAACGCCGGACATGGGTCGGGGGCACCGCCCTCCTCGGTGGTAGGCTCCGCGCGTTGGCGGGGCCGTGAGCTGGGCCGGTGGGTGCAGAGCGCGCCGGTTGGTGAGGAGCCTGGGTGGCCGAGCGCGGCGGAGGTGCCGGCCCGCGGCGGGCGGCGCCGCTGGGGCCAGGGGACCCCGAGTGGGTCGGGCCCTACCGGCTTCTGGGGCGGCTCGGGGCCGGTGGGATGGGGACGGTGTTCCTCGGGCGGGGCGACGACGGGGAACCGGTGGCCGTCAAGGTGCTGCGGCCGGAGCTGGCCGGGGATCCCTCGTTCCTGCGGATGTTCCGGCACGAGGTGGCGGCGGCGCGGCGGGTGGTCGGGTTCTGCACCGCCCGGGTGATCGACGCCGAGCTGTCGGGCGAGTTGCCGTACCTGGTCACCGAGTACGTGGACGGCGTGCGGCTCGACCGGGCGATCGCGGCCAGTGGACGGCTGGCCGCGACCGACCTGGCCGGGCTGGCCGTCGGGATGGCGGCGGCCCTGACCGCCATCCACGGGGCCGGGGTGGTGCACCGGGACCTCAAGCCGAGCAACGTGCTGCTGTCGTACTTCGGGCCCAAGGTGATCGACTTCGGGATCGCCCGGGCGCTCGACGCCAGCGCCGCCAGCACGGCCACGGGGAAGCTCATGGGGTCGCCGGGGTGGATGGCGCCCGAGCAGTTCGGGCCGGGGCCGGCGACGGCGGCGGTGGACATCTTCGTCTGGGGGTCGCTGGTCGCCTACGCCGGGACGGGACGGCGGCCGTTCGGGCAGGGCACGGTCGTGGAGGTCGTCTACCGGATCCGGCACGAGGCGCCCGACCTGGGAGGGCTCGAGGGGCGGCTGCGGGAGCTGGTCGAGGGGTGCATGGACAAGGAGCCGGAGCGGCGCCCGAGCGCCCGGACGCTGCTGCTGAAGCTGCTCGGCGACCACGCCGACCCCGACCCCCAGGCCGCCGCCACCCAGCTGCTCCAGCGGAGCTGGTCGGCCCCGCCGGCGGCTGACCCGGGACCGCCGCCCGCCCCGCCCGCCCCGGCGGCGGCCGTCATGGGTGCGCCCCCCACCGCGCCGCATGCGACCCCGTCACCGGCGGGCCGGGCGGGGCGGCGGCGGGCTGTTTGGCGGCTGGCCCTGCTCGGGATGGTCGCCACCGCGGCGGCGCTGACGGTCGCCCTCGACCCGCTGGACCGGTCGCCGAACGGCCGCCCCGGGCCGGTTCCGGCGGCCACCACCGGCCAGGCCACCGGGACCACCGTCGCGTCCGGGGCGCCGCCGTTGTGCGAGCTGCTGGGTGACCTGGGGGTGGGCGGCACGCTCGGCCGGAGCTCGGCCGACCAGGGGTTCGCCGCCGCCGGGGAGGCGGCCGGGGGCTGGCTGCCCGACCCGGCGGCGCTGGCTCGCGCCCTCGGCGACCATGGGTTCCAGAGCGGCTGCACGCGGACCTGGTCGCGACCGGCCGGTCCGGTGGCGGCGGCCCTGTTCCAGTTCCCGGAGCGGGCCGATGCCCTGGCCATGCGGGGCCAGCTCCGGGACGCCCTCGGCGGCAGCGGCGTCCAGCCCGACCGGCTGCCGGCCGTCACCGGGGGCGAGCTGTACCTGCTCGAGCGGGGCGGGGGTAGCGGGCAGCTGGTCATGTTCGTCTGCAACGAGCGGGTCCTGCAGGTCCACGTCGACGCGTCCGGCCCGGACCCCGACCCGCTGCTGGTGCGGCTCGGCCAGGGAGCCAACCGCCGCCTTCACGACCGCACCGGCTGCCCGCTCTAGGGAGCGGGCCCGTCCCGGTCCGCCGGCGGCGAGGGCGCGCTGAACCTCCAGCGTGTCGCGGACCGGGAGAACATCGGCTCCTGCTCGACCACGGCGAAGGCGACCCGGGGCTGGACGGCGAACACCGGGTGGGTGAGCGGGTCGGGGAAGCCGGAGCCGTACTTGTCGGTGTAGGCGGCCAGGATGGTGGCCAGGGCGGCCGGGTCGGTCACCCGCCTGGCGGTCCCCTCGACCACCACCGACTCGCCGGCGTGCTCGGGGGTGACCACACAGCGCGGGTCGGCGGCCAGGTTGCGGGCCTTGCGCGAGCTGCCGCCGGTGCTGAAGGCGAAGGCGCCGTCGCGCCAGCAGCCCCAGACGGCGGCCAGGTGGGGTGCGCCGTCCGGCCCGGTGGTGGCCACCCAGTAGTTGTGGGCCCGCTCCAGGCGCTCGACCGCCCAGGCCCAGGGGAGCAGGCCGTCGGTGGTGGGGGAGATGCCGTAGTCGGGCATGTGGGGGCGGCTGGCGGCCGGCTCGGGGCCGGCTGACTGCGAGGAGCTCGGCGGCAACGGTGCCTCCCCTGGCGACGCGACGACGATCCGGGCGGCACCGTACCCGACCTCGATAACAGCTGGGCAACCCTGTGGACATGTCGGTGGCGGAGGGGGTCGGGCGGCAGTACCCTTGCTGGTAGGGCGTGCCGGGAAGACTGGTCGGCGGGGATGACGCCGTACCTTGAGGGGAGTTGCCGCATGCGCCCGGGTCCATCGGCTGGCAGGGGTGGGGGCTGAGAGATGGACTCCATCGTCTGGGTGGTCCTGGCGGCGGTCCTCGGGGTCGCCGAGATCTTCACGCTCACGGCCGCGCTTGGCGTGCTGGCGGCCGCCGCCCTGGCCGCGGCGGGGGCGGCCGCGCTCGGGCTTGGGCCGTTCGCCCAGTTCGCGACCTTCGCCGCCGTGTCCATCGCCCTGCTGGTCGGGGTGCGGCCACTGTTGAAGCGGCAGCTGCGGCCGCGCTACGGCCCCCAGCACCGGTTCGGGGTGGCGGCGCTGGTGGGCCGGCAGGCGCGGGTGGTGCAGGAGGTGACCGGCAATGCCGGGCGGGTCCGCATCGGCGGGGAGGAATGGTCGGCCCGCGCCTATGACGAGACGCTGGTGATCCCCGCCGGGACCACCGTCGACGTGATCGAGATCGAGGGCGCGACCGCCCTCGTGTACCCGCGGGAGTGACCGATGGAAGTCCTGATCGTTGCTGTTGTCGCCGCCCTGCTGGCGGCGCTGGTGGTGCTCCGCTCGGTGCGGATCGTCCCCCAGGCACGGGCCCGGAACGTGGAGCGGCTGGGCCGCTACCACAAGACCCTCGAGCCGGGCCTCAGCTTCGTCATCCCCTTCGTGGACCGGGTGCGGGGGTCGATCGACCTGCGCGAGCAGGTGGTGTCGTTCCAGCCCCAGCCGGTGATCACCGAGGACAACCTGGTCGTCAACATCGACACCGTCCTGTACTTCCACGTCACCGACGCCCGGGCGGCGGCCTATGAGATCAACAACTTCATCCAGGCGGCCGAGCAGCTGACCGTGACCACCCTGCGCAACGTGATCGGCGGGATGGACCTGGAGGAGACGCTGACCTCGCGGGAGAAGATCAACAGCGAGCTGCGGGGCGTGCTCGACGAGGCCACCGGCAAGTGGGGGATCCGGGTCAACCGGGTGGAGATCAAGGCGATCGACCCGCCGGCCCCGATCAAGCAGGCCATGGAGAAGCAGATGCGCGCCGACCGTGACAAGCGGGCGGCGATCCTGACCGCCGAGGGCGTGCGGCAGTCGCAGATCCTCACCGCCGAGGGTGAGAAGCAGAGCGCCATCCTGCGGGCCGAGGGCGAGCGCCAGTCGGCCATCCTCAAGGCCGAGGGGCAGGCCAGCGCGATCAAGACCGTGTTCCAGGCCGTCCACGAGAACGACCCCGACCCCAAGCTGCTGGCCTACCAGTACCTCCAGACCCTGCCCCAGCTGGCCCAGGGCCAGGGCAGCACGTTCTGGGTCATCCCCAGCGAGCTCACCTCGGCGCTGCGCTCGATCAGCAAGGCCTTCGGGGGGGACGAGGAGCCGCCGCCGGAGGCCCCGGAGACCCAGCGGAGGATCGGGCCGGCTGGCGGGAGCAGGTAGGGCCGGCCGGCCTGGCCGTGCCACCATGAGCGGATGGACAAGGTGCGGGTCGACCGCTGGCTGTGGGCGGTGCGGCTGACAAAGACGCGGTCGGGGGCGGCCCAGGCCTGCCGGGCCGGGCACGTGCAGGTGAACGGGGTGCGGGCCAAGCCGGCGTCGACGGTCAAGGCCGAGGACACCGTGCGGGTCCGGGTCGGGGACCGGGAGCGGGTCGTCGAGGTCGTGCGCCCGATCGAGCACCGGGTCGGGGCCGAGCTGGCGGCCGCCTGCCTGGTCGACAAGAGCCCGCCCCCGCCGCCCCGCGACCCGCTGGACCGGGTCGGCCGCCGCGACCCGGGGATGGGTCGCCCGACCAAGCGCGACCGCCGCCAGCTCGACCGCACCCGCGGCCGCCACCGCTGAGCCGGGCTACTGGAGCGAGACCCGCTCCAGCCAGGCGTCGAGCACGGCGCGGTCGCCGAGGAGCTCGACGCCGTCGGCGTCGGGGGGGAGGCGGCGGTAGGCGACCAGGAGCACGTCGGTCAGGGGGCCGCGGACGGCCACGGTGGCCTTCTCGTGGGCGTGGCGCCAGGTGAAGGTGGGGGAGGCGAGCTCGACCAGCCACTCCGAGGGGACCTCAGAGCTGGTGCCGGTGTCGGTGGCGTGGAGATGGATGGTCCCGCTGGGACCGGGGTCGCCGGCCTCCGCGTCAGGGGCGGCCTCGGCGACCTGGGGGCTGCTGAACAGCTCGAGGAACTCGTCGAGGGCGTCGGCGGCCAGGTCCGGGGCGACGCTGTAGGCGGCGCCGACCGTGCCGGCGGCGTCGGCGCGGTGGACGAGGAGGTCGTGAGCGGCCCGGCGGGCCCAGGCGGCGGTGGGCCAGCGGACCGTCCAGAGCTGTGCCTCGACCTCGGGGCCGGCCGCCCGCAGGGTGGCCGCGCACCGGCCGGCGGCCTCGGACAACCAGGCGAACAGGGCGGCCGGGTCGTCGCCGGGGGGGCCGCCATGACCGGGGATCTGGCGCCCCGGGTCGGTGACCGCCTCGCCGGTGCGGACGGCCGTCTCGAGCGAGCGGAGGTTGCCGCCGATGTGGCGGACCAGGTCGGACAGGTCCCAGTCGGGGGTGGTGGGCACGTTCGCCGACAGGTCGGCGCCCTCGACGGTGGCCACGAGCAGGCCGGTCTGGTTGACCACCTCGTCGCAGAAGCGGCCGTGCTCCAAGCTGGTCATGACCCCACCGTGCGGTTGTTCGCTGTCCGGCCGTGACCCTACCATCGGGCGCTATGGAGGCGAGCAAGCCGGTACTGCTCACGGTGGACGACGACCCAGGGGTGTCGCGGGCGGTCGCCCGGGATCTGCGCAAGCGCTACGGGCAGGACTTCCGGATCGTGCGGGCCGAGTCGGGGCACCAGGCGCTGGAGGCGTTGCGGGAGATCAGGCTCCGCGGCGACCCGGTGGCGGTGCTGCTGGCCGACTATCGCATGCCGGAGATGAGCGGCCTTGAGTTCCTGGAGCAGGCCATGGACCTGTTCCCGCACGCCCGGCGAGCCCTGCTGACCGCCTATGCCGACACCGACGCGGCCATCGAGGCGATCAACGTGATCGACCTCGACCACTACCTGCTGAAGCCGTGGGAGCCGCCCTCCGAGAAGCTCTACCCGGTGGTGGACGAGCTGATCGAGCTGTGGCGGTCCGCCGAGGACAAGCCGGTGACCGCGACCCAGGTCGTGGGCCACCGCTGGTCGGCGCGCTCCTACGAGGTGCGCGACTTCCTGGCCCGCAACTCGGTGTCGTACCGCTGGCTCACCGCCGACCAGCCCGAGGGCCGGAGCCTGCTGGAGGCGGCCGGGCTCGACGAGACGGGCATCCCGCTGGTGGTGACACCGGAGGGCGACTCCCTGGTCGACCCCAGCGTCGAGGAGCTGGCGGCCAAGGTCGGCCTGTCGACCACCCCGGCCACCGGCTTCTACGACACGGTGATCGTCGGCGGCGGCCCGGCCGGGCTGGGCGCGGCCGTGTACGCCGCCTCCGAGGGGCTGCGCACCGTCCTGGTCGAGCGGGAGGCCACCGGCGGGCAGGCCGGCCAGAGCTCCCGGATCGAGAACTACCTCGGCTTCCCCGACGGGGTCAGCGGCGCCCAGCTCACCGACCGGGCCCGCCGCCAGGCGGCCAAGTTCGGGGCCGAGATCCTCACCGCGGCCAACGTCACCGGCCTCCAGGCGCGGGGCTCGTCCCGGGTGGTCGGCTTCGCCGACGGCGGCGAGGTCGCCGCCCACACCGTCGTGCTGGCCACCGGGGTCAGCTACCACACCCTGGACGCCCCCGGGATCAAGCAGCTCACCGGCCGCGGGGTCTTCTACGGGTCGGCCGCGACCGAGGCCCCGGCCTGCGCCGACCAGGACGTCCATGTGGTCGGCGGCGCCAACGCGGCCGGCCAGGCGGCCGTGTTCCTGGCCCGGCACGCCCGGCAGGTCACCCTGCTGGTCCGGGCCGACGGCCTTGAGCGGTCCATGTCCCACTACCTCATCCGCCAGATCCGCGACACCGCCAACATCGCTGTGCGGCCCAGCACCACGGTGGCCGGGGCCGAAGGGGACGAGCACCTGGAGCGCCTGCGGCTCTGCGACACCGCCACCGGGACGGTCGAGGAGGTGCCGGCGGGCTTCCTGTTCGTGTTCATCGGGGCGGCACCCTGCACCGACTGGCTCGACGGCGTGGTCGAGCGCGACCAGCGGGGCTTCCTGGTCACCGGCCCCGACCTGCTCCGCGGCGGCCGGCGGCCACCAGGCTGGCCGCTTGACCGGGACCCCTACTACCTGGAGGGCAGCGTGCCCGGGGTGTTCGCGGCCGGCGACGCCCGCGCCAGCTCGGTGAAGCGGGTCGCCTCGGCCGTCGGCGAGGGCGCCATGGCCATCCAGCTCGTCCACCGCTACCTGGAGTCCCAGTGACCGGGCGGCTGGACGCCGGGGCGCTGGCCGAGCTGTTCCTGTTCGAGAAGCTGACCACCGAGCAGCTGACCTGGCTGGCCGAGCGGGGCGAGGTCGCCGGCTACGAGGCCGGCACGACCGTCTACCGGGCCGGCGAGCCCGCGACCTGCCTGTACGTGCTCCTTGAGGGCACCCTGTCGCTGGTCATGCGGGCCCCGGGGGGCGAGATCGAGGTCAACCGGACCGACCACCGCGGCACCTACGCCGGGGCGTTCTTCGCGTACCTGGACCTGCCGATCGCGCGCTCGTACAGCACCGGCCTGCGCACCGTCACCGACTGCAGCTTCTGGGTCCTGTCCGCCGACGACTTCGGCTGGGCGGTGCGGGAGTGGTTCCCGATGGCCACCCACATGCTGGAGGGGTTCGCCATCCAGGGGATGGGCTCCCAGCAGACGGTCAGCACCCGCGAGCGCCTGGTCGCCCTCGGCACCGTCACCGCCGGCCTCACCCACGAGCTGAACAACCCGGCGACCGCCGCCGCCCGGGCCGCCGCCACCCTGGCCGAGCGCCTGGCTGGCCTCTGGGACGAGCTGGCCGGGCTGGCCGGTGGCCTCGAGGGCGGGCAGCTGGCCGAGCTGGTCGGTCTCGTCCGCCAGGCCCTGCACGGCCGCGCCGGCCAGGCGCCGCTGTCTCCTCTGGAGGCCTCCGACCGCGAGGACGAGCTGGGCGGCTGGCTGGCCGGCCACGGCGTCGAGGGCGCCTGGGACCTGACACCGCCGCTGGTCGCCGCCGGGGTCGACGCCGGCTGGCTCGAGCGGGTCGCCGCCACCGTCCCGGCCCGGGTGCTGCCCCACGCCGTCGGGCTCGTCGCCATCGCCTGCGAGGCCGAGGGCCTGCTGGAGGAGGTCGGCGAGGCCTCCGGGCGCATCTCGGCCCTCATCGGCGCGGCCAAGCAGTACAGCCAGATGGACCGCAGCCCGCTCCAGCAGCTCGACGTCCACGACGGGCTCGAGTCCACCCTGACCATGCTGAAGCACAAGCTGGAGACGGGCATCGAGGTGGTGCGCGACTACGACCGGTCGCTGCCCGAGCTGCCCGCCTACGCCGGGGAGCTCAACCAGGTCTGGACCAACCTGGTCGACAACGCCGTCGACGCCATGGACGGCATGGACGGCACCGGCCGGCTGACCGTGCGCACCGCCCGCGAGGGCGACCAGGTCCTGGTCGAGATCGGCGACAACGGCCCCGGCATCCCCGAGGCCGCCGCCGCCCACATCCTCGAGCCCTTCTACACCACCAAGCCTGTCGGCAAGGGCACCGGGCTGGGCCTCGACATCTGCTGGCGGATCGTGGTCCAGCGCCACCACGGCGACCTGCGCTTCACCTCGTCCCCGTCCGACACCCGCTTCCAGGTCCTGCTCCCGCTCACCCAGGAGGGCTGACGGGTGCCGCGGGCCAGAACTCCCGGGCCGGCGGCCCGCGCCGAGCTGGCCGCTGCGGCCGCCCTGGCGACCTGGAACGCGGCCGTCAACCGGGTGGTGCCCTCGCCGGCCTACGTGCCGGCCAACCTGGCCGCGGCCGGGCTGGCGCTGGCCGCGGCCCGCCGGTCGCGGGTGCCGCTCGCCGACCTGGGCCTGGGCCGGGACCGGGCCGCCCGCGGGCTGCGGGTCGGGCTGGCGGCCAGCGTGCCGGTCGTGGCCGTGGTCGCCGCCGGGGCCGCACTGCCCGCGACCAGGCGCTGGTTCCACGACGAGCGGGCCACCGCCGCGGGGACCGGCCAGGCGCTGTACCACATCCTGGTCAGGATCCCCCTCGGCACGGCCGTGGCCGAGGAGGCGATGTTCCGCGGGGCGCTGCTCGGCCTGCTCCTGCAGCGCGGCTCCAGGGCGCGGGCCGTCGCCGTCAGCTCGATCCTGTTCGGCTGCTGGCACGTCCTGCCGACCCTGGAAACCCTCACCCTCAACCCGGTGGGCGCGGTCGTCGGCGACGACCCGGCCCGGACCGGGGGCGCGGTGCTGGCAGCGGTGGCCGTCACCGCGGCCGCCGGGCTCGGCTTCTCCTGGCTGCGCCTGCGCGGCGACAGTGTGCTCGCCCCGGTGGTGGCCCACGCCGCCGTCAATGGCTCGGCGTTCGTGGCCGCCCGGCTGGTGGCGCGCTCGGCCGGACGCTGACCTACCGGAGCACGCAGCGGAAGCCGATGTGGGTGGTGGCGGTGTCGACCGCCTCCCCCTGGCGGGCGGCCGGCCGGTAGCGCAGGCAGTAGCTGGGGGCGCACAGGTGGCTGCCGCCCTTGATCACCCGCCGAGGGATCGCCTCCTCGGAGCGCTGAGGAGCGCAGCAGCCGCTGTCGCGGTGGTCGGCGGTGAACAGGTCGCTGGTCCACTCCCAGACGTTGCCGGTCATGTCGACCAGGCCGTAGCCGTTGGGTGGGAAGCTCCCCACCGGGGAGGTCCGCTCGTAGCGGTCCAGCAGCAGGTTCTGCCAAGGGAACTCGCCCTGCCAGGTGTTGGCCATCTGGCGGCCCTTGGGGGTGAGCTCGTCCCCCCAGGCGAACACCTTGCCCTCAAGGCCGCCCCGGGCCGCGTACTCCCACTCGGCCTCGGTCGCCAGGGCCTTGCCGGCCCACTCGGCGTAGGCGGCCGCGTCCTGATGGCAGACCTGGACAACCGGGTGGCGGTCGCGGCCGTGCAGGGTCGACCCGGGGCCCTCGGGGCTGCGCCAGCTCGCCCCCGGCACCCAGGCCCACCAGCTGTGCCAGTTGGAGAGATCAACTGGCCCGGCGCTGGGCTGGAAGACCAGCCCGCCCGGGACCAGCAGGTCCGGGTCGGCGTCGGGGTAGTCGGCCGGGTCGGGGGGCTGCTCGGCCACGGTCAGGTACCCGGTGGCCTTGACGAAGCGGCGGAACTCGGCGTTGGTGACCGGGTGGTGGTCGATCCAGAAGCCGTCCACCGCCACCTCGTGGACGGGCCGCTCCTCGGGGTAGAAGTCGTCGGAGCCCATCTGGAAGCGGCCGCCGGCGACCCACACCATGTCCTTCACCTGGGGGGCTCGGGAGGCTCGGGCCGCCTCGGCCGGGCGCCGGGGGCGGCCTCGAGCAGCCGCAGGAAGGCGTCGTTCCAGCCCTGGACCATGCTCCCGAAGGCCTCGGGCTGGGCGCTCATCGGGGCCAGGAACGCCCTGGTCAGCTCCAGCTGGGCCTGGGTGGTGGCGGCGAAGCTCTCCAGCGCGGCCGTGACCAGCTGGGTGCTGCGCTCCTGGGTGGCGCTGGCCCGCTCGATCACCGCCCGGTAGGCCTCGAGGCTCTGGCGCAGGGCCCGGTTGGCCTCCTCCTGGCTGGCCAGGGCCTTCTCGGTGGCGGCCAGGGTCGAGGTCAGCGCCTCAAGGGCGGCCCGGCCGCTCTCGGCCTGGTCGCTGACCAGCTGCTGGAGCGAGCCCGACCACGCCTGGGCCAGCTCAAGGCTGCGCTCCTGGGCGGCCACGGTGGCCCGGGCGATCTCGCCGAAGGGGTGGGCCCCGAAGCCCTCGTCCGCGCTTGCGCTCATTTCGTACCTCCCAGTCGTTCAGTGACGACGATACCGGGCATACTGCTGCTTGAACGATCAGGGTCGTGGAGGAGGCCGGGCCGATGGCGAAGTCCAGGTACCGCAACGGGTCGCCGCGCGTTGTCGTCGTCGGGGGAGGGTTCGCCGGGCTGGCGGCGGTCAAGACCCTGTCCAAGGTCAAGCCGCCGGTGCGGGTCACCCTGCTCGAGCAGCACAACTACCACCTGTTCCAGCCCCTGCTGTACCAGCTGGCCACCGGGCTGGTCCAGCCGGCCGACATCGCCCACCCGGTGCGCGGCATCGTGCGCCGCTACCGGCGCACCGGCGTGCGGATGGCCACCGTGTCGGGGGTGGACTTCGACGCCAGGGAGGTCCTGACCGACGAGGGCGGGCGCTTCGGCTACGACTACCTGATCCTGGCCGCCGGGGCGACCACGGCGACCTTCGGGATCCCGGGGGTCGAGGAGCACAGCTTCCCGCTCAAGAGCATGCCCGACGCGCTGGTGCTCCGGGCCCACCTGCTGCGCCAGTTCGAGCTGGCCGACAACGACCCGGGCGAGATCGACAAGGGCGCCCTCACCGTGGTGGTGGTCGGCGGCGGCCCCACCGGGGTGGAGATGGCCGGGGCCCTCCACGAGCTGTTCAAGCACGTGCTGGTGCACGACTTCCCCGACCTGGACATCAACCAGGCCAAGGTGGTGCTGCTGGAGGCCACCGACCACCTGCTGGCGCCGTTCCACCCCAGCTCGCGCCAGCACGCCCTCGACATCCTGAAGAAGCGGGGAGTGGAGGTGCGGCTCGGCCAGGCCCTGGAGCGGGCCACCCCGGACGAGGTCCGGCTGAAGGACGGCACCGTGATCCTGACCCGGACGCTGGTCTGGGGCGCCGGGGTCCGGGCCCATCCGGTGGCCGACGTGCTCGGCCTCGAGCAGACCCGCGGGGGCCGGATCGTGGTCGGCGAGGACATGAGCGTGGCCGGGCGGCCCGAGGTGTTCGTGGTCGGCGACCTCGCCGGGGCCGGCGACGGCAAGGGCGGGCTGCTGCCTCAGGTCGCCCAGCCGGCCATCCAGGAGGCCAGGCACGCCGCCCTCCAGATCCAGCACACCTTGGACGGCACCCCCAGGGAGGGGTTCACCTACAAGGACAAGGGGATCATGGCCACCATCGGCCGCAACGCGGCCGTGACCGAGCTGCCCAACGGGGCCAGGTTCAAGGGCGTGCTCGCCTGGTACATGTGGCTGGTGCTGCACCTGGCCTACATCGTCGGGTTCCGCAGCCGGATGGCCGTGCTGGTCAACTGGATCTGGAGCTACCTCACCTACGACCGCCACGCCCGCATCATCGTGGCCGTCGAGCCGCAGCGCCGGGCCGCCTCCCCGCAGCCGGCGCCCTCCACCCCGCCGTCGGAGGCGGCCTCCGCGGACCGGCCGGTGGTGGGGTAGCGGCCCCCGCCGGTCAGGGGCGGGGGCCGAGGGCCGGGCGACCCCATCCCGGCAGGTCCATGCCGAGGCGTGCGGCCGAGGCGTGCGCGGTCGCGTCCATGGCCGCGGCCAGGTCCTGGTCGCCTGGCTGGTCCCGGCCGCGGAGGGTGCCGGCGAGGGCCTGGGCGGTGAGCGCCTGCCAGGGCCGGGCCCCGAGGCGCTCGTGGGCGGCCAGGGCTGTCCGCAGGTGCCCGAGGCTGTCCTCCCAGCGCCCGGCCGTGGCGGCCAGGATCCCCAGGTGGTGGCCGGCCGCGCCCAGGTAGATCTGGCCGGCGGCCAGGTGGTGGCCGGCCCAGGGGGCGAGCAGGGCCGACAGCCGGCCGGCGGCGGCGCCGTCGCCCAGCTGGGCGCAGGCGCCGACCAGGGCGACCAGGCCGGCGACGCTCTGCCGGCGGCTGGGCAGCGCGGCCATGGCCCGGTCGAGCAGCCGGCGGACGTCGGCGTCCCGTCCCTGGCCGGCGTAGGCCAGTGGCAGCAGGGCCGGCCAGGCGCCGGTCGCCCAGGTCTGCTGGGCGGCCAGGCGGTCCAGCAGGGCCTCGACCTGGCCGGGGCGGCCCTGGAGCCAGCGCAGGAACACCAGCTGGGCGTCATGGGCCATGGCCGCGGCCGCGCCGATCGAGCGCCGGCCCAGCTCGTCGGCGTCGGTGGCCAGCCGCTCGCTGTCCTGGAAGTCGCCTCGCAGCATGGCCAGGGCCGACCGCAGGCGCAGCGACAGCCAGAGGTGGCGGGGGAGGCGGCGCTCCTGGGCGGCCCGGGCCTCCCGCTCGGTCAGCCGGTCGATGCCGTCCAGATCGCCGGCGGCCAGCAGGGCGCCCGCCCGGGCCTGGCCCGCCTGCCAGACCAGGTCGTCGTCGCCCAGCTCGGCGGCCAGGCGGTCCAGCTCGGCCGAGGCGGCCAGGGCGGCCGCCGGCCCGCCCGGGCGCAGGATGCCGGTCCAGGCGGTCTCCTGGTCGGCCAGGACCGAGACGAGCGTCCGGCGGTCGCCGAGCCGGCGGGCCATGGCCACCGCCTCGCCGAACCCGGCCGGGTCGGGCCACCCGGCCTCGGGCGCCGCGGCTCCGGGCGCCGCGGCGCCGAGGCGGCCGGCGGCGGCCTGCCAGCAGGCCAGGCGGGCCAGCAGGAGCGCCCGGGCCGGGCTGTCGCCGGGACCGGCGGCGTCGAGGGCCTCGCCGAGCAGGCCGGCCGGGACCGACTGGCCGAGGTCGACCGGCCAGAAGCCGTTCGGGCCGCCGAGCCCGAGGGCGGCCCGGGCCAGGCCCTCGGCCGAGCCGGCCGAGCGGGCGGCCGCCCCCGCCAGCAGGTAGGCGTCGGTGGCCTGGCGGGCCTGGCCGGCCGCGGCCCAGGCGTCGGCCTGGCCGCACAGCAGCTGGACCCGGCGCTCGGGGTCGACCGCGGCCCCCCCGGCCTGCTCCAGCAGGGCCAGGGCCTGGCGGTGGCGGTGGGCCGCCTCCTCGTAGTGGTGGTCGGCGGCGGCCTGCTCGCCCGACCGCTGGGCGTAGCCAACCGCCCGGTGGGCGAAGGGCTCGCCGGCCAGCGCGAAGTGGTCGGCCAGCTCGCCGAGGCGGCTGGCGCCGCCGGTGAGCTCCTCGAGCGCCTCGCCGACCTGCCGGTGGGCCCGGACCCGCTCGCTGGCCGGCAGCCGCCGGTAGAGGAGATCTCGCACGATCGGGTGGTGGAAGGCGTAGCGGCCGGGCGGGCCCGGCCGCTCCTCCAGCAGCCGTGCCGCCACGGCCACGTCCAGGGCGGCCAGCAGGTCGTCGAAGCCGAGGCCGGCGACCCGCCGGAGGAGGGTCAGCTCGGCCTGCTGGCCGATCACGGCCACGAGCCCGAGCACGTGCTCGACCGGCCCCCCGAGGCGGGCCAGCCGCTGGCCCACGACCCAGCGCACGCTCTCGGGGACGACGTCGGCGGCCGGCCCGGTGGCGGCCTCGGTGACGTCGCCGCCGTCGAGGCTGCCGGTCTCGGCCAGGTGTCGCAGCAGCTCGCCGACCAGGAACGGGTTGCCGCCGGTGCGCTCGCGGAGCACGTGGGCCAGGGCCTTGCCCCCCTGGCCGAGCGGCCGGGTGGCGGCCGCCTCGGCCATCGCCGCGACCTCGTCGGCACCGAGGCCGTCCAGGGTCAGCAGCTCGGCCCCGGGGGCGCGGACCAGGTCGCCCAGGGCGGCGGTCAGGGTGGCCCGGGGGGCGCGCTCGTCGTCCCGGTAGGTCAGGACGGTCAGCAGCCGGGCCGGCCGGCGGGCCCCGGCCAGGCTGCGCAGCAGCAGCAGGCTGCCCTCGTCGGCGCCGTGGAGGTCGTCGACCAGCAACAGCAGCGGACTGGTGACGGCGATCGCCTCCAGGAGCCCGGTGAGCGCCTCCAGCAGCAGGTAGGGGTCGGCGGCCGGGCCGATGGCGGACGGGGCCGGGAGGGCGGGCAGGCGCCAGGCCAGCTCCGGCCAGAACCGGACCAGCTCGGCCGCCCTCGGGCCGAGCAGGCCCCGGAGCCGCTCGGAGGGGTAGCTGGCCAGGTGCCGTCCCACCGCCTCCCGCAGCGGCAGGTAGGGGACGCCGAGGTGCTGGTCGCAGCGTCCCGCCAGGACGACCGACCCGTCCCGCTCGGCCTGGGAGGCCAGCTCGGTGGCCAGCCGGGTCTTGCCGATGCCGGCCTCGCCGGCCACCAGCATGACCCGGCGCCGCCCGGCCCGGGTGTCGGCCCAGGCCGCCTGGAGCCGGCGCAGCTCCGTGCTCCGGCCGACGAACGCGCCGGGACCGGGGGCGGGGGGCGGAACGGCGGCCGGCACGGCGACCGGGGCCATGGTGCCGTCGGCCGGCTCGGCGTGGAGCAGCTCCAGGTAGGCCGCCTCGAGCTCGGGGGACGGCCCGACCCCCAGCTCCTCGGCCAGCATCCGCCGGTAGCGGTCGTAGGCGCGCAGCGCCTCCCCCCGGTCGCCGGCGGCGGCGTGGGCGGCCAGCAGCCGCCGGTGGGCCGAGTCGCGGAACGGCTCGAGGGCGACCAGGTCGGCGGCCGGGGCGACGGCCATGGCGGCCTGCCCGGCGGCCAGGTGGGCGTCGACCAGCAGCTCCAGGCAGCTGAGCAGGAGCTGGTGGAGGGCACCGCGCCGGTCCTCGACCCAGGCGCCGTCGTGGCCGGGCAGCAGCGGCCGCGCGGCGATCGCCCGGGCCCGTCCGGCCGCGGCCAGCGCCCGCTGCGGCTGGCCGGCGCCCAGCGCCCGCCGGGCCGTGTCGGCCTCGCCGATGGCCAGCTCGACGTCGACCGCCGTGTCGCTGGGCAGGGTCAGCCGGTAGCAGCCGGAGGAGCTGGTCAGGGCATCGGCCGCCGGCAGGCCGAGCAGGTCCAGGAAGCCTCTGACCTTGCTGACCACCCCGCGGAGGGCCGGCCGCCAGGTGGGCGGCAGGGCCCCGCCCCACACCACCTCGGCCAGCTCCTCGGTCGGCACCGGCCGGTTGCGTTCGGCCACCAGATAGGCGAAGACCACGGCTGCCTGCCGTCCTGGCAGGTCCGTCGCGTCGGCCTTGTCGCCGTCGGCCTTGGCCGCCAGTTGGCCGGTGAGGGTGATCTCCAGTGACATGAGCTTGCGCCGTCGTTGCGCTTGCCTTGCGGCCTCCCTCCTACAGTTTCCCGGGCTGTCAATAGCAAGGCGAGTGGGGGGTTCGGGCGAGCCGGGAGCTGCTCACGGACGCAACGGACGCGGACGACACGCCAGCGCCGCTCGCCACCAGTCTGATGGTGCCCGTGCCGCGCTGGCAGCCGGTGGCCCGGCAGCGGTTGCTGGGGCTGCTGGACGAGGGCGCCAAGGGGCCGCTGACCCTGCTGGCCGCGCCCGCCGGCTACGGCAAGACCCTGCTGCTGACCTCGTGGGCGACGGGGGCTGGGCCGCCGGGCCCGGTGGCCTGGGTGCGGATCGGCCCGGGCGACCAGCACCCGCCGCGGTTCTGGTCCCAGGTGCTGGCCGCGCTGCGCGGGTCCGGTGCCGTGGCCCCGGACGGGCTGCTGGCCGGCCTCGAACCGCTGGCCGAGATCGGCGACGGCTTCCTTCGCGCCCTGGTGGGCGGCCTGGTGGAGCTCGACCGGCCGGTGGTGCTGATCCTGGACGACCTCCATGAGGCGGCCGGCCCGGAGGTGACGGGCCAGCTCAGATTCCTGCTCCGGCACACCCCCTCCCAGCTCCGCCTGGTCGTGGCCAGCCGCGCCGACCCGCCGCTGGCCCTGCACCGGCTGCGGGTGGCCGGCCAGCTCACCGAGGTCCGGGAGGCCGACCTGGCCTTCTCGCTCGAGGAGACGGCCGTGCTGCTGACCGGCCACGGGGTCGAGCTGTCCGGGACCGAGCTGGAGACGCTGTGGCGGCGGACCGAGGGCTGGGCGGCCGGGCTGCGGCTGGCCGCCCTCTCGCTGCGCGAGCACCCCCAGCCAGGGCGGTTCGTGGCCGACCTGGCCGGCGACGACCGGGCCATCGCCGGCTACCTGGTCGAGGAGGTGCTGGCCGCCCAGCCCCCCGAGCTGCGGGCGTTCCTGCTCCGGACGTGTGTGGCCGACCGGCTCTGCGGCGACCTGGCGGACGCGCTGACCGGCGGCACCGACGGGGCCAGGGTCCTGGCCCGGTTGGAGCGTGAGCACGTGTTCACCTCGGCCGCCGGCCCGACCCGGGCCTGGTACCGCTACCACCCGTTGTTCGCCGAGCTGCTCCGGGCGGAGCTGCACTACGGGCACGCCGCCGAGCTGCCGGGCCTGCACCGCCGGGCCGCCAGCTGGCACGCCGACGCCGGCCAGCCGGTGCCGGCCGTCCGCCACGCCCTGGCCGCCGGCGACGTCGACCAGGCGGCCCGCCTGCTCACCACGGACTGGGCGCAGCTGCTGGCCGAGGGCCAGGCGGCCATGCTCGGGGAGCTGGTCTCGCGGCTGCCCGGCGAGCGGGTGCGGGCCAGCCCGGAGCTGGCCGTCGTGGCCGCCCTGAGCCGGCTCGCCCTTGGCGAGCTGGAGGAAGCCGACGCGTGGCTGGGGGTGGCCGCGGCCGCCGAGCCGCCGTTCGCCGGGCCGGCCACCGGCTCGGGAGCGGCGATGCGCCTGGCCCGGCTGTACCGGGCCCGGCTGGCCGGCGAGGTCGCCGAGGCCGGGCCGGCGGCCAGAGAGCTGCTGGCGCCCGACGGCGCCCTGACCATGGAACCGGGCGGCGCCGACGACCAGCGGACGCTCGCCCACGCCCTGCTCGGCTCGACCCAGCTGTGGAGCGGCCAGCTGGAGGAGGCCGCGGCCAACCTGGAGCGGGCCCGGGCCGACGCCGACCGGACCGGCCGCCAGGTCATCAGGGTGGCCGCTGTCGCCAACCTGGCCCTGCTCGAGGCGGTCCGGGGGCGCCTCGACCAGGCCGGCGAGCTGGCCCGGCTGGCCAGCGAACGGGCCAGGGGGGTCGCCTGGTCGGCCAGCCCACAGCTGGCCTGCGCCCAGCTGGCCACCGCCGTCTGCGCCTACCACCGCGACGACCTGCCCGCCGCCTGGGCCGCCCTCGACCTGGCAACCCGGGCCGCCCTCCCCGGCGACCGCCCGCTGCGGCTGGCCGCGGCCGTCCTGGGCGGCTGGATGGCCGCCGCGTCAGGCCGCGACCAGGCCAGTGCCGCCCTGCGCCACCTCGATGTCGCCACCGCCGCCATCGGCGGCCGGCCCCCCCGGCTGCTGGCCGCCGCGGCCAGGGCGGCCAGGGCCAGGCTGCTGGCCACGGCCGGCGACGACGAGGCGGCACTGGCCGCCCTCGGCCCCGGCGACCGGCCGCGGCCGGCGGTGGAGACGGTCGTGCTGGGCCGGCTCCAGCTCGCCAAGGGCGACCCCATGGCGGCCGTGCGCACACTGGCCCCGCTGCTGGCCAGCGAGCCGGGCGGGGGAGCGCTCGCGCCGTCGCTGGCGATCGAGGCCAACCTGGTCGCGGCCGTGGCCAACCGGGAGCTGGCCGACCACGCCGCCGCCGTCGGCGCGCTACGGCGGGCCCTCGACCTGGCCGCGCCCGAGGGCTACCGCCGCGCCTTCGTCGAGGGTGGAACACCGGTGCGCCAGCTGCTGGCCGACCATCTGCACTGGGACAACACCCACCACCCGCTGGTCGGCGGGCTGCTGGAGCGGCTCAGGTCGGCCGAGCCCGCCGGCCCGGCGGCGCTGGTGGTGCCGCTCAGCGAGCGCGAGCAGGTGGTGCTGCGGTATCTCTCCAGCCGGCTGTCGGCCGGTGAGATCGCCGACGAGCTCTACGTCTCCCTCAACACCGTCAAGACCCACATCAAGAGCATCTACCGCAAGCTCGACACCAACCGTCGCTGGGACGCCGTCAAGCGTGCCCGTCAGCTCCAGCTGCTCTGATCAGACGGCCGGCCGCTCCCGGTCGAGCTGGCGCCCGAGCCCGCGCAGGTCGAAGGCGGCGAACAGCTCGGTGAAGCCGTAGAAGATGGCGTAGATGCCGACCAGGTTGACGAACACGACCAGGGCGCGGCCCGGGTACCCGGCGGCCCACATGCCGAGCAGCAGCTCCAGGATCCCCAGGATGAGTCCCACCCACCAGTAGGGACGGCCGTGGTTGGTGAAGGCGCCGACGATGTCGACGATGCCCTTGAAGACCAGGAACCAGGCCAGCACAACCGAGATGACCAACAGCGTCCGGCCCGGCCAGACGAAGGCGATGATCCCGGCGATGATCGAGAGGGCCCCGCCGACCAGGTAGAGCCATCGCCAGCTCTCGACCCGGCCGGAGGCCAGGATCTGGTTGATGCCGGTCATGATGAAGGTGACCCCGGCGAAGATGGCCAGGGCGAGCAGGCTGCCCACGTTGTAGGACAGCACAAACATCCCGAACAGGATCCAGAGCACTCCGAGGATCAGGAACAGCCACCAGGCCCGGGTCACCCCGCGGATGGCGTCGCTGGACCCGAGGCCGGCCATGCGGTCGGACATCGGCAGGTCGCTCATGGGATCTCCTTTCAGAACAGGACGGCGATGCCGTCACCAACAAGCTTGAATCCGAATACCACGAATAGCACGGCCATGACGGCGGCGTTGTGGTCGGCGGCCCACGTCTTCCAGGTGTCGAGGGTCCTGGCCGCGTGCTCCCCGCCGACAAATAGACGATCAGCGGAGCAAGCACACCTATGGAACCAATCACGACAAACACGGCCAAGGTGACCGCCTGCTCCCCGCGGGAAGCCCGGCCCCGGCGATGGTGGCCGCGGCGGCGATGGTCAGGGCCGCGTTCTTGGGGTTGACCCCCGACAGCAGGGCCCCGAGGCCCAGCGCCCCGCCGGGCTTGAGCTTGTCCAGGCCGGCCATCCACTTGGGCATCTCCGGCGCCGCCCCCGGGGCGGGCCGGGCGCGCCACTGCCGTGCCGCCAGTAGCAGCGCCAGCACGCCCAGCAGCAACTTCAGCCAGCCGGTCCAGGCCGCCGGTTCGCCGTCGTCCGAGGCCCCGGCGGGCCCGGCCAGCAGCAGGACGACGGCCCCCAGGACGCTCAGCCCGGCCAGCCAGCCGAGGCCGAACAGGCTGCCGTTGGCCCGGCCCTGGGGAGTGGCCAGCACCAGGATCATGGCCACGATCGGCAGCGGACTGACCGCCACCCCGGCCGCCAGCCCGAGGACGTCACCGACGGCCGCGCCCATAGCACCTCCTTCCCACGATCGACGACCCAACGATGCCCGCCACGGGGGTGACCCGTCGTCACCCTTGACGGGTGAATCACC
>Ga0207675_100001720_pt1 | contig 21931 bp, 15 predicted proteins | sample KBSSwiS42_FD_184305 | JGI IMG/M metagenome (GOLD analysis project Ga0207675, IMG submission 184305) | Switchgrass rhizosphere microbial communities from Kellogg Biological Station, Michigan, USA - KBS Switchgrass S4-2 (SPAdes) (version 2) | ecosystem: Host-associated > Plants > Roots >...
TGCTGCCCGACTGCGTCGACAGAAAATCGAAATACTCTTCGTTGAAGGCATTGCGCACCCAGGCGTATACATCCCAACCTTTCTCGGTGCGAGAGCCCGCGCGGAAATTCGCCAGCGCATAGCCATCGACGTCGGTGTAGATGGAACGCGAAGCATTCGATGAGAACTTCGAACGATAGCTGCCATCGAAGCCGACGTACGCACTGCCCGCCAAGCCAAACACCTGTGTCGGCAGGTTGTAGTCGGTACCGTACGAGAACGCCACCTTCGAAATGCCCGGCAGCCACTGCCCGGAGATATCGCAGAACGGCGGACTGAATCCGCCCGGCGTGCCAGGAGCACTGGCCGGATTAGCGGCCGTCGCCGTGGTGCCGCCCGACAACTCAGGTGGGCACGGCGCATCGGGAAACTTTTCGTACTCGTGATCGGTGAAGGCGCTGTTCACGTACAGGTTGAACCGTTCGCTGGGTCGCAACGACACATCCAGTTCGATGCCGCGCACGCGGACTTTCTGGGCGTTCGCGAGATAGCCACGGATGACGTTGGCCTGGCTGTTGGTCACCGTCGCCTGGTAGTCGTCGATCGCCGTCCAGAATCCCGCGATGTTGGCGGTGAGCTTGTGATCGAGCCATTGCGTCTTCAGGCCGGCCTCGTAGTGATTGACCTTCTCCGGCTTCACTGTTTCCACGGCGGTGATCGGCCGGTTGTTCGCATCCAGCGGCAGGCCGGACAGGTTGATGCCGCCCGACTTGAACGAGCGAGCATAGGTTGCATAGCCGAGCACATCGTCCGTGATCGCATACGACACCGTGAAGTCTCCCGATACATTGGTATCGCTGAACTCTGGGTTATAGCTCTGCGGGGCCAGGACACCGAGTTGCGCTGCCGTCAGCGGAGTCTTGGTGGCGTTGGTAACGGTAGCGATGTACTTGCCGTCCTTCTTGTCGTAGTTGACGCGCAGGCCGGGCTGCAGGCTCAACTTGTCGGTCACATGCCAGGTGAGCTGGCCGAAGGTCGCGACGCTGGTGTTCTTCAGGCCGATCTCGTTCTCGGAACGCAGGCCATTGAGGATCGAAGGATCGTTGGCGTTGGCTCCGCTCAACAGCCAGCGGCTCGCGAGCGCTCCCTGTTCCTGCACGCCGTTGGTGTCGATGGTCTGGTAGAAACCGTAGATGCCGACGACGTAATCGATCTTGTCGCTGGACGCGGCGAAGCGCACTTCCTGAGTCCACTGCCGCTGCTTGGAAGGATTCTGCGAGACGGTCGTGATCGGCAGGCCGATGAAGTCGCGATCGTTCGCCGGGTCCCAATCCCACAGGCGCCATGCCGACACCGAAGTGATCTTTCCAGGACCGACATCCCATTCCGCCAGCAGCGAGACGCCACCGACTTTCGTGTTGGCGCGCATGTCGGCGTCGAGATCCGTCAGGCGATCGAAAGGATTGAAGCTGGGCGGAACATAGTTGCCGGAGGCGGCGGCGAGCGCCGCATACTGGCGATTGAGCGGACGCTGCGTCGAACCGGTTCGCACGTAGTACTGGCCGAATCCCAGCGGTTCCTGGCGACTGTAGTCGCCGGACAAAGTCAGGTCGAGCGAATCGGTGGCGCGCCACAGCAGCGTGCCTTTGAAACCTAGATTGTCCTGCTCATTGATATGTCTATGGGTGAGTACGTTGTAGGTCGTGCCCTCACGCGACGTGTACGACGTACCCAATCGGAACGCGAGCTTGTCGTCCACCAACGGTCCCGAGACGGAACCGCGGATCTGCGCGAAATTGTAGTTGCCATAGGTAACTTCGGCGCGGCCTTCGGGCGTGAAGCTGGGCTTGCGCGAAGTGATGTTGATCGCACCGGCCGTGGTGTTCTTTCCATACAGCGTGCCCTGCGGGCCGCGCAGGACCTCGACCTGGTCCACATCTAGAAAGTCGATGACGGCGGAGGCGCTGCGGGCGTGATACACCTGGTCGACATAGAGGCCGACGCCTTGCTCGATACCGTCGTTGGTCAGGCCGAATGGCGCACCTAGACCGCGAATATTGGCAGCCGAGTTGCGTGGATTACTGGAATAGAACTGGATCGACGGCTGCAGCTGGTTGAGCTTGCCGACGTTGAACGTGCCGGTCGATTCGATCGCCGCGGAGTTCAGCACCGAGATCGCGACCGGAACGTCCTGCGAACGCTCTTCACGGCGGCGCGCGGTGACGATTACCCCATCTAGATTCGATGTGGCAACTTCGTCTCTCGCTGCAAGGCCGTCATGGCTCTCCGCCGCATCGCCAGCCGTTGCCGATGTGGCCGCAGCCAACAGTGTCGCTATCGCCGCAGCCAGGCTCAGCGAATGACCCGCAATTGAACGCATACAACCTTCCCCATTTATTTTGACGCACCGTCGAACGCTGGTGCGCCGACGTCGAAGCGCATGCTAGGGACAGGTGGGTCAGCGATCAGTCGTGCACGGATAACAAAACGGTTATCGGAGCAGTGCGCAGGGTAGTACTTGAGGACCATCACCGATTCGTCACATTCGGCTGCCAGCGTCGCTTCGATCCGGCGGCGGCGGTGACATTTTCGGCCGCATTTATAACCGGACTTCGACTGATCCTTCACGCCCATCTATTTACGATGGCGTCCGCAGCCCAAGGCACTCTATTTCCACAGTGAGTTCGACAACCAAAATGAGCCTCATCAAGCGTTCCCGATTACGATCATTCACGACGACTCTCAGGCGATCGATGGTTACGACCGTGGCGCTGGGCCTTGCAGCCGCACCGGCAGCGCATGCGGCAACGACGACGCTGCTGAACGTTTCATACGATCCGACCCGCGAGCTGTACGAGGATTACAACAAGGAGTTCGGCAAGTATTGGAAAACCAAATCCGGTAACGACGTCGAGATCAAGCAGTCGCATGGCGGTTCGGGAAAACAAGCCCGCACCGTGATCGACGGATTGCAAGCCGATGTCGTGACGCTCGCACTCGCGGGCGACATCGATGCGCTGGTGACCAACGGCAAGCTGTTGCCGGTGAACTGGCAGTCACGCCTGCCGCACAACAGCTCGCCCTATACATCGACCATCGTGTTCCTGGTGCGCAAGGGCAATCCGAAGGGCCTCAAGGATTGGGGCGACCTGATCAAGCCCGGTGTCCAGGTCATCACGCCGAATCCTAAAACCTCAGGCGGCGCGCGCTGGAACTATCTTGCAGCCTGGGCATGGGCGCTGAAGCAGCCCGGCGGCTCGGACGCGACTGCGAAGGAGTTCACTCGCAAGCTCTACAAGAACGTGCCGGTTCTCGATTCGGGCGCACGCGGATCGACGACGACATTCGTTCAGCGCGGCATCGGCGATGTGCTGCTGGCCTGGGAGAACGAAGCCTACCTGTCCATCAAGGAACTCGGCCCGGACAAAGTGGAAATCGTGAATCCGTCGTTGAGCATCCTCGCTGAGCCGCCGGTCGCGGTCGTCGACAAAGTAGTGCTGAAGCGCGGTACGCGCGATGTGGCGACTGAATATCTCAATCACCTGTACAGCCCGGAAGCGCAGGAGATCATCGCGCGTAACTACTATCGCCCGATCGATGCCACGGTGGCCGCGAAGTATGCGAAGCAGTTTCCGAAGATCAATCTCGTGACCATCCAGGACTTCGGCGGCTGGACCAAGGCACAGACCGAGCATTTCGCGGATGGTGGCGTGTTCGATCAGATTTACGCACCGCAGTGATACGAAGGAGGAGTTGGAGACATGCTCCGACTCCTCTGTCCCGCTTTTTGTTTTAGGCCTTCCGGAGGACTCATGGCCACGCTGACTCTGTCCCACACGACTGACGTGCCCTCCTCCAGTACCGCTAGTACCCAGAGAACTCCGCTGCGCGAATGGCTGGGCGGACAATGGGCGGTGCTGTTTTCCAACCCCGAAGACTTCGCGCCCCATCCGACGACTCCCGAAGGATTCATCACGCTGCTGGCGGACGACTTCGCGGCGTGCGGCGCGAAGCCGATCAGTTTCGATGCAGGTTCAGGCACTGAGTCGACGCCGAGCTGGCTCGATTTCGCGGGAACCGATGCAACGAAGATCGTGTTGAACAGCGACGCGCAGGCAGGACAGATCGTCGACCTGGCGGAACGCACGCTGGCAATGAAGCTCGATCGCCTCCTCAATCAGCTGCCTTCGCGCTTCGTCATCGTGTTGGATGAGAAGGCTCGCTGCCGTACGACGATTACGTACAATCGCAGCCCGACCGCACGCAATCGGACGATCGAGGATGTGCTGACAGTGGTGCAAGTGCTGCGACACCGCGTTCCAGCTGCGCCACAGAAACACTTCCATCGCGTTGCTGTGGGCTGAGCCACGCTCTGCCCTTCGATCGAGCGCGGTCGTGACTACTCGTATTCGTCGTCGTCCTTCGAACGCCGCTTGTCCTTGAACCATTGATCCAGCCGGCGGAGCATCGATTCCTTCTTCGGCGGCGGTGGCGGACGGCGTGCAGCGGGTGCGGCCGGCTTGGGCGGCGATTTGGATGAAGCCTGCGGTGCGGCCTCCTTCACCTGCTTAGCCAACGCACGCGCGTTGTCGTATGGATTGGAAGCCGGGCCGGGACGTGCCGAACTGTCGTAGGGATTGAAACCACCGCCGGCCTCGGACTGTGGCGCTCGCGCGTTGCCCGAACCCGGCGACTTGTTGTCAGGAACTCGGCTCCCGCCCAGAGCTGCCTTCAACCCGGCAGGCTGTTTCTGTATCGCGCTTTCGGCAATCGACAGGTCGCCCAGGTCCAGTTTTTTCAGCTTCTGCGTCGAGACATCGCGACTGTAGACGCCGGTCTCCAGCTGCCATTCCCAGATCGGATTGCCGCGCGAATCGAATGCGACCCGACCCGAACTCTTGGCTTCTTTCGGCGCATCGTCGGCGGATTTTTTGTCACGATCTGCGTCGTTTGAATCGGTCATCGCGGGGGTGCTGCGGGTTCGAGAACTCGAAACGACCCGATTCTCAACCGTAACCTGCCTGTAAATCAACGTCGCAGCGGCTTCAGGCAACGCACTGCTCGGCTCGCCGGCTCCAGGAATGGGCTGGCCCCACCAGCTGGCTAGTTGCAGGCGGCGCGAGCCGGCCCCAAACTCGAGTGCTTGAATCCACGACGTCGCCCCACCCGCTCCACCACCGAACTGTCGCGAGGCTTTCTTGGTGTTTTCGGCTACAGCAGCCGCGCACTGCAGCTCGTCTGGACTACCAGCCGCGCACTGAGCATCAGCTTCGCCCTGCTCACTCTCATTGCCGGATCGCTGCCGGCAGTCGTGGCTTATGTCGGCTCCCTGATCGTCGACGCGGTCGTCGCCGCATCTCGAGCCGATGCTGCCAGTCATGCCGCACTGACTTCGCATGCACTGTTGCTGGTGATCGGCGAAGGTGTGCTCGTTGCCGCAGTAGCCGGTTGTCAACGCGGCATTTCACTGTGCCAGTCGCTTCTGCGAGCGCAACTCGGCCAGCGCGTCAACGTGATGATCCTCGAGAAAGCACTGCAGCTGGATCTCACTCACTTCGAGAATTCCGAGTTCTACGACAAGCTCACCCGGGCCCGGCGCGAAGCATCGACTCGTCCGCTATCGCTGGTCACGCGAACGTTCGGACTGATGCAGAATGCCATCTCGTTGATCAGTTACGGCACGCTGCTGATCAAGTTCTCGCCATGGGCGGTGGCGGTGCTGATCCTGGCCGGATTGCCGTCGTTCCTCGCCGAGGCTAAATTTTCGGGCGATGCGTTCCGGCTGTTCCTATGGCGTTCGCCGGAGACACGCATGCAGCTGTATCTCGAAACGGTGCTGGCGCGCGAGGATCACGTCAAGGAAGTGAAGCTGTTCGGACTCGGCCCGCTGTTCCTGGAACGCTATCGGGCCATCTTCCGCAAACTCTTCAAGGAAGACCGCGCACTCACGATCCGCCGCGACACCTGGGGATTTTTCCTCGGATTGATCGGCACCTCGACGCTATATGCCGCCTACGCATGGATCGCCTTTGCTGCGATCGCCGTACGCATCACGCTCGGACAGATGACGATGTACCTGATGCTGTTTCGCCAGGGGCAGGCAGCCGTGTCGGCGATCCTGTCCGCTATCGGCGGCATGTATGAAGACAATCTTTATCTGTCGACGCTGTATGAGTACCTGGAAACGCCCGTATCGGGCGCCAAGGGACAGCTGGTGCGCGGGCCCGTGCCAGACGATGGCATCCGTTTCGAAAACGTGAGCTTCTCCTATCCCGACGCCGAGTCGCCGACGCTGACCGACATCGACCTGCACATCCGGCCGGGCGAATCGCTTGCGCTGGTGGGTGAGAACGGCTCTGGAAAGACCACTCTCATCAAGCTGCTGACACGCTTATATCAACCGACTGCCGGTCGCATCCTGCTGGACGGACAGGACCTGCGCGATTGGGAAGAAGGCGCGCTGCGCGATCGCATCGGCGTGATCTTCCAGGATTTCACGCGCTATCAACTGATACTGGGCGAGAACATCGGCGCCGGCGATGTCCAGCATTTCGAAGACGAAGCGCTGTGGCGCGATGCGGGCGACAAAGGCATGGTCACGCCCATCGTGGAATCGCTGCCGAAGGGCTATCAAACACCGCTGGGCAAGTGGTTCAACGACGGCCGCGAACTGTCGGGAGGGCAATGGCAGAAGGTCGCCTTGTCACGAGCGTTCATGCGATCGCGCGCCGATATCCTGGTGCTCGACGAACCGACGGCTGCAATGGATGCGGGCGCCGAAGCAACCATCTTCGAACATTTCCGTGCGCTGACGCAGGGACGCATCGCCATCCTGATTTCGCACCGCTTCTCCACGGTACGCATGGCGGACCAGATCGTCGTACTACAGAATGGCCGCATCATCGAGCGCGGCAGCCACGAAGAGCTGATGCAGGTCAACGGCCACTACGCCCATTTGTTTTCGCTACAGGCAAAGGGCTATCGCTAGCGCTATTTCTGACTCTGGCGATTCGAGTTCCGGTCGCCGACGCTATGTTTGCCGCCACCGTTGTCGCCGCCGCGATCTCCACGCGATCCACGCGACGGCTGTTGTTGTTGCGCCGGTGCTGCCGCTCGCGACTCCTGGGCCGGCATCGACTGGATTCTCTGTTCCTGGCGCGCCTCGCGCTGGCGATCGAACCGTTGCGACGATCTATCTTCGCGCGAGCTGCGCGGAGTGCTGTCGAACGTCGGTCGCGATGGAGTGTTCTCAAACCGCTGTTGCGAACGATCGGATGAGAAGCCCCGCCACGAATCGCGACGCGAACCGCCATTGCTATAGGAAGGAGCGCTACTGGAGGGTGCGATAGCAACCGGGTTGTCACGCGTGGAATTCGAACCGCCGCGATTGCGATAGTCGTTGTCGCGCCATTGCTGGCTGTCCCGGTTCACGTTGCTGCCGTTGCTGTTGAACGAGCTGCGGTCGCTGTTGCTGAATGCATTGCGCTTGGTCGATGAGCCGTAGTTGTTCGACGGCCGCGCGCCGCTGAAATTTCCCAGGTCCCGGGCATTGGTGCGACTCGTGCGGCTCGTCCGATTGTCATCGAACAGCTGCGAGCGTGGGACCGGGCGATTGCCATTGGCCTGGATCGCACGCTGCTCGGCGTCGAACGTGACTCTGCCTACGGGACTCGAACCGCGATTGCGGTATGCGTTCTCGCGATCTGCGCGTTCGAACCGGTCGTTGCGGTCCGTGAACGGAGTGGAGCGGTTGCCGGCGAATACACTGCCATGAGCCGGAGCTATCGCCGGCGGCCTGACATCATGATGCCAGCGGCGCAGGTCGCCCGACGACACCGGAGTCAGGTGGCCACCGATCGGCCTACCGCTCACGAACGAATCGCGGCCCACGACGGTCACCGCATTGACTTGTCCACGGTAACGATAGTCGAGCTGCCCGCGCCGGCCGCGATAGGCATCGACGAGGTAGCGGTTGTTGACGATCACCGTGTTGGTCACGTTGATGTTCTGGATATAGCGGCGGGAATGCCAGTAGCCCGGCACGTAGACTTCGCGCGGTCCGAGCGGGAACCAGCCGATTCCGCTGCCGAATCCCACCGAGACACTCAGGCCGGGGCTACCGACCCAACCCACCAGCGCGGGCGCGTAGACCGGGCGAACCAGGCGCGGGCCGGGCACCCAGCACCAGCGGCTCTGCAGATATGCCCAGCGTCCATAGTGAAACGGCGCGTAACCCCAACGAGCATTGTCGACCCAGGTCCAGCCCCACGGCGAGACCCAGGCCCAACGGCCATCGCGATACGGCGCCCAGCCGGCGTAAACGTGACGCGGCGTCCACACGTAACCGTAAGTGGGTTCGCTGATCCAATCGCCGTCGTCATCGAGATCTTCGTAGCCGACGACATCGCGCGACACATAGCGTGACGAATTGGAACGTTCTTCGCGGCGGTCGCGATCGTTGGCCCAATTCTCGAATGAATTGCGCGGGCCGAGCGTCGCCATGGTGGCAGCCAGGTCCTTGGTGCCCCTGAACGTTCCAGACTCATTCGCGCGAACGATGTACGAATCCTTTTCTCCAGTCACCGCCGCCTCGCCACTGCGCGTCTTGACGATCGTCTGGTCGCCGGCTTCGTTGACTTCGATGTGATACTCGCCCGGATGCAGCAGCGCGATGCTGGCATTCGGTGTTTCGACGACGATGGTTTCATCGTCGTACTTGCGACGCACCCGCACAGTCGCCGAGCCGTCGGTGAGGCTCATGCGCATGTTGTCGTCATCGAGTTGCTGGAACGAGAAGCCCGAATTCTGGTCGAGATGCACAGTCGCCGAGCCCACCTGCAACTCGGCGCGGGCGTCGCGGTCTACCCACACGCGATCGCCGCTGGTGAGGGGGCGATTCAAGACGGCATCGGCCCATTCGTCCGTACCGGCGGGCGCCAGCGACACCTCGCCCTTCGTCAGACTCAGGCGAGCGGCACGGCTGGGCGCATCCTTACCGGTTTCGTTGCGCACCACTTCGGGTTCAGGTTCAGCCGCTTGCGGCCGTTCCGATGCCTGTGGTGCAGTTCCAGCAGCTGCCGGCGCCTCGACCGCGGGTTCCTCGACGATCGGCACGGGCTCGGGTTCCGCAGCGAACAGCGGAACCGAAGTGAGCATGAGGGCGAAGACGATGGCGATACGCATAGGTGCACCGGAATAACGGTTGCGTACATCATCCGTTCCAGCGGGTGAACACCGAGTGAACGTTCGTCGCCAGAGGAAAAGCCGCTACACTGCATGGTTATGAAAAAAGGCTCGATCCGCTCGTCGCGGCAACATCGACGGCAGGCAGGCTTTGCCGCCATGGCCCTCGTTGCCATTGCAATGGTCTTGCCGGCGTGCACGTCGCCGAAAACAGGCGACCAGCCGCACCCCTCGTCGAAGCGTACTCCAAGTAGCGTTGCCAGCCCGGATTTGTTGCTCGCCGAAGCCTTGCGGCAATACGTCAACAATCGGGACGGTGCTCAGGCGCTCGCGATGGCGCAGTTGGCCGTGCAACGCGCTCCTGAACGTGCCGATGCGCTATGGATCTACCTGCAGATCTGCTCCGGCTCGCAGGGCTGCCGACCTGAACCGCTGGAGGCGCAGTTGCGCAAACTCGATCCCACCAACGGCGTCGTCTGGCTGGGCCCGCTCAATCGCGCCGTGCAACAGAACAACCAGGTGGAAGCCGACCAGATTCTCGAAGCCATCGGCCGCAGCCAACGCGTCGAACTCGGATGGAACGGCATGGTGGCAAAACTCGCCACCGCCCTGGCCGAACGCACTCGCAACACCGCTCCTGAAAACAAAATGCCGCTCGCGGAAGGCTTGAACGAAGCGGTGGGCTTGCTCTCTCGCATCGCCTTGCCGGCGTTTCAGCCCCTGTCCGACAGCTGCCCCGCCCGCCGCCTCGGCGACAAACTCGCCGCGGCCCGCTGCCTGTTGGTGAGTGCAATCCTGCAACGCGGCGATACCTACGTCAGCGAAAGCATCGGACTAGGTATCGCTCAACGGCTCGCCGCCACGGACATCGCCGCCGACTCCGCCAAAGTCGACCAACGCATCGCCGTCTCTCGTTACCAGCGCGACAGCGCCGGCGAGATCATCGCGGGTCAGGTGGAACGGGAGAAATTCACCAGCGAGATGCTCGACCTGATGAACAAGCTACGCCGCGAACAGGATGTGTTCATCGCGGTGATCCGATGGGCGGGGCGACCGTTGGTGCCGCCGTTGGAGAAGTAGTCCAGGTCAGAAAGATATATCGCACGGAGAACACGGGGAACACGGAGCAGAAAAAAGATAGGGTCGGAAAACGGACCCGGATCTTTCCGGACTTCTGGCCCCATCCTTTTCTGCCCCGTGTTCTCCGTGTTCTCCGTGCGAAATCTTCTCGTCTTACCCTAAGCCGCCGCCGCCTGCTGAGGCAGCTTCGCCGCTTCGCCGCCGAGAGCGTCGGTGAGGTCGGCGAGGAGCTGGGTCAGTTCGCCGGCCATGAGCGTGAAGTCGATGTCGAATTGTTCGTCCGCCGACAGGCCCGAGTCGCCTTCGGATTGTTCCTTGGCGATGTTGAGAAATTCCACGCGCTTGATCTGCAGTTTGTCGGTGAGCACGAACGACACGCGGTCGTTCCAGGTGAGGCCGAGCTTGGTGACGTACTTGCCCGCAGAGAGATGAGCGCGGATTTCCTTGCCGTCCAGCGTGTGGCGCGAGTAGCGGACAGTGGCCTTGCTCTGGTCGATGGCCTGCAGTTCCAGGTCTTCGTCGATGACGAAGCGCGTGGGAGCATCGCCCAGGTTGAGCCACGCAGCCATGGAGGCTTGCGGCGAGCGTTCGGTTTCCAGGAATTGCACACCGAACGTGCCGAGCGTGGCGCGTAACGTTTCCACCACTTCGTCAGCGCGGGAGCCGCCGGAGGAATCGATCACGAACCAGCCATTCTTCGGATCGATCCAGGCGCGAGTCATGCGCTTGCGCGTGAAGGCGCGCGCACGCAGTTCTTCGGTCACTTTGTCGCGCAGTTCGCGCATCTGCCGCCGACCGACGGGGAAACCCTGATCCTTCTCCATTTCCACGGCGCGTTCTTTCGCCACCTGCTTGATGATGGACCCGGGCAACAGCTTTTCATCGACGCCGAGCGCGATCAGGTGATGGCCGTTGATACTGTGCACAAGCCGCTGAATCCCCGAAGGATGCACCCAGCCGCGACTCGACATGTCGAAGGCGCCACAAGGCAGCAGCGTGCGTTGCGACAGCTGCGTTTCCAGGTCCGCAGCGGAAAGAGACCAGCTGTCGGGCAGGCGGTACACAAACAGATTCTTGAACCACATAGTCGACCGCGCAAAAGTCGCGAAGTATACGACTCGCGGCGCTGGTCGCCAGAGCCTTTTCCATGCCGCTTTTTTTAGCCGTCGCCTTTCATTTGGCGCCGACTTGCGCTAGGGCCCGATTCGAGTGGCGGACAGCGCGTTCGCGGCGCCAGGAACCGGTAGTCCGCACGCCGACTCGCAGCGCCAGCTGTCGCTCGACGAAAATCGAATCGCCGAATTCATGCGTGCGATAGGAGTGAGCCTCCAACTCGGCGTCGGCATGCTGTAGCGTCGCATCGTCGACGAAGGCGCGTAGCAATTCATAGTGGCTACTACCAGCTTCATGGGTGCCGGAGACGATGGCATCGACGATGCATAGAGTATCGGCCGCGCCGATTCGCTGGTTTGCAACTCCAGGCCCTGCGGCGACGACGCCATCGTGGCCGACATGCTCGAGCGCACGAACCACCGTCGTTCCGATTGCAACGACACGGCGATTCGCAGCACGCGCTGTATTGATCGCAATCGCAGTGGCCTCAGGAATGAAATACGGCTCATCGAAAGGCAACCGGGCATCGAGCGCCGGATCGCCCGTCGATGAAATGCCTGCGGCATGAGTCAACGTTGCGAACTTCACTCCCTTGCCACGCATTGCTGCAACGGTTCGCCAATCGAGTGCGAATCCCGCGGATGGAGCTTCGTACGCGACGGGCGGACCGGCGATCGCGGTCCACACGTCCCAGAGTTCCAGGCTTTGACTCACATGCGCATATTGAATTGGACGCCCGTGATGGACGATGCCTTCCCAGAGCGCCGCCATCGATGCCGTGAATCGCAACGACACCAGGCGCGGATGATCCAGCAACGACACGACGATTGCCTGCAGCGGCCCGAGCACCAACACATCGCCTTCGAGCAGAGTCGGCGGCAATTCGCGATCTTCCGTGCGTGTGCGATAGTCGCCGGCCCCGAATACGACGGCGACGAATGCATTCATCGTCGACGTGGTGCGGCCCGCGAGACGCACTTCGATAGGTGCTCCAGTCCGTTCGTGCAGTCCGTGCAGACTTGCCGGCAGCGTAGCTGCATCGTTGGCAACGACGACATCGCCGCGATGTAGCAACTTCACCAGGTCGGTCCGCAATCCATGATGCACGCCGCCGTCCGCATCGACGTACAGCAGCTTGGCATCGGCAGCGCGTATTGGTTTATCCGCCGCGATCATGACGCCCTCCGCGACGCGGCGATGCTCGGAATCGGCTGCGGTAACAGGCCCATCATGGTTGCGATGAATTCGCGGGCAGCCATCTCCGGACGCTTGAGCGATGCGCGGTCCCCCTCAGGAACGGCAGCGGCATGCATCGGAGTATCCATGTCACCAGGGTCGAGCGCCAGGAATCGCACGCCTTGCGACGCCAGTTCCTCATTCCAGACTTTCGTGAGATGAGTGAGCGCGGCCTTGCTTGCACCGTAAGCTCCCCAGCCTGCATAAGCATTCACTGCGGCGTCACTCGACACATTGAGCACTAACGCGCCTCGTCCTTCGCGAGCCGCCGCGGTTAGCGAACCTAGCAGCGCCTTGGTCAAGCGAAACGCGCCAAGCACGTTGGTCTGCAGTGCACGTTCGAAGTCTTCGCACTCCGTGTCGCCGAGCAACGCGAGCGGCGTCGGCCCAAGATCCGAGGCGTTGTTGATGAGCACGTCGACGCCACCGAGACGACCCAGCAGTTGCACTACGATCTTATGAATATCCTGTTTGATCGAGACGTCGCCGACGACACCGACCGAGCCGCCATGGAGCCACTCGACCTCCTCGACCCGATCCCTGGTTCGAGCGACGAATCCGACTCGTGCGCCGGCTGCGTGTAGTGCCGATACCAGGGCGAGCCCCAATCCCGACGTGCCGCCCGTCACGACGACGCGTAAACCTTGAAGCGCTTGCTGCATGTGTGTTCTCCTTTCGTGTCGGAAAGCCCATGTCGGTATCTTGGGCACCCGGCGGCCCACGCTCGATAGCGTTGTCCAACACAATGGCAGAAGGTCCAGACGATGGACGAACCCGAACTCGTCGCAACCCATCTCGCCCGCAATCTCATCGCGCTGCGTCACCTGCGTTCGCTCACACAGGAAGCGCTGGCAAAGGCGGCATCCGTGCCGCGTTCGACCATCGCCAATCTGGAATCGGGTACCGGCAATCCGTCGCTCACCGTGCTGATCAAGGTGGCGAATTCGCTGGATGTGCCGGTCGATGAACTGCTTGCGTCGCCTCGCGCCAAGGTACGCAAGTGGTCGCGGGAGGAAATCGCCGTTCAGGACGACGGCAATGGCATTGCCCTGCGTTCGCTGATTCCGGAACGTTTGCCGGACGAGCAGCTCAACATCATGGATTTCGCGCCCGGCGCGAGCATGCGAGGCTCACCGCATCTGCCGGGCACACGCGAGTTCTTCACGTGCCTGGCGGGACAAGTCGTCATCTACGTCGCCGGCGATCGTTTCGACCTGGCGCCGGGCGAAGTGCTGGCGTTCCCTGGCAACGTCGCTCACTCGTACAAGAATCCGCACGCTACGCACCAGGCTCAAGGTATTTCGGCAGTGATCTTCGCCAGCGAGAGCCCGACGAAGACCACTCCACGAATGAATTCTGCGGATCGTTCTCACAGGTAGGCGAGCCACCAATCGCGGCGCCGTTGCTTCACTCCGGCAAACCAGCGGCAGGCTGGGTACAGCGTCGCGAGCACCAGTACCCACGCGAGATACACGACTGGCAGATCGAATCCCCAATCCGGCGGCAGGGTGATGAAAACGGCGTTCAACACTCGCGTGCCGTAACCCATCGCCATCGCGATCAGGCCCGCGGCTCCATGAGCCAGCAGGATGTGCAGCACATAGAAGAACAAGGGAACGCGGCCTAAGGTCTGCAGCACATCCGCCCACTTGCCCCGCACGTTCTCGAACTTCGCCAGGAGCAACGCAGCGGTGCCCAGGGTGACCAGCAGGTACAGCAGCGACGGCGGATATTTCTCGACGTCGAGGAACGAGAGCAGCGATCGCGCCAGGTCGGGCGAATGCACCCACGGCTGTGGATCGCCATACACATTGATGAATCGCAGCAGGACGAATGTCACCAGCGCCGAGCAGCCGGCAACCAGCAATATGCGGCGGCGCTGCGCTGACTCCATCTCGAACAGCTGTCCCGCCACATAGCCCAGCGCCATCACGCCGACCCAGGGAATCAGCGGATACGAGACGAAGAAAGGAACGATGGGCGCCTGCACGTGCAGGAACGTCCAGATCACCGCACCCGCCGTGCCCGGCGCGGGCATGAATCCATCGAGCAGGTTGTGGCCGGCGATCATGACCACACCGATCGTAGCCAGCATTCCCATGGGCAGATTCACCAGCGCGGCCATGAGCACCATCGATGCACCGATCACCCAGATGACCTGCAGCAGAACGCCCAGCGAATAGACGGAACCGAAGGCCCACGCAAAGCTGACGACGGTGAGCTCGAGAAAAATCAGCCACATTCCGCGCGTAAGCAGGAAGCGTCGCAATTCCGAACGTGAACAGCGCAACGACACCAGATAAGCACTGACGCCCGCGAGAAAAATGAAAGTCGGTGCGCAGAAATGCGTGATCCAGCGCGTGAAGAACATAGGAACCGTGGTGTGCGCCAGGTCGAGGGGGTTGAAACGCGCGTTCGTGAAATAGTCGCGCACGTGATCGAGCGCCATCACCATGATCACGAGTCCACGGAGGATATCGATCGATTGCAGGCGCACGCTGGCGCGCACCGCGGCAATCCCAATTGCGTCGTCACCTATTCGAGCAGCATCGTCCCGGCCAGCGTCGATGCCTGCCAAGTCGGTACGCAGCAGCGTGGTCGCATCGTGGAATTTCGTAGAGGTAGACATGATCGCCAATTCCCAGCATGAGGGGCATTGGCAACCAGACTACCCGCGGTGCGGCGAGGCACCGACCGCGGATGGTCAGGACCGCTAGCTAACTATGGTCATGAGACTTGCGTGCAGTAGACAGCGGGCGCCCACTCCAGTGTAGCAATCGGGCTGCGGCCATTACTTAGGCAACTACTTATGTTTGTCGCCGTCCTGATCGTCGTCGCCGTCGTCCTGGTCGTGATCCGCTTCATCGCCGCAATCGGCGCCGAGCCAGCGGCCCGTGAGATTGGCCTTGAGATTCAGCGAATCCTTGCCGTCGCCCATGCGGATATCCATCACGCCGGTCATGGTTTCCGGCGTCGGCGTGGTGATGCGGATGAAGCCCGTGCCCTTGGGCTCGCCGTTGCAGACCAGGTTCACTTCCTGGGTGGTGCGAGTGGTGCGGACGATGGACTGCTTGCAGTTTTCATTCGAGCCATGAAACGGATTCTGGATATCCTTCTGGGTAATGCAGCTGCGGTCGGTGCTCTTCTTGGCGTCCTTGGCAGCCGATTTCAAATCGGCTTCCAGGCGGGCCCGCTGCTCCGGCGTCATCTTCGCCGTGACCTCCTTGGGGAGTTGCGGCGTGCCGGACATCTGCGTGGTCGACGTGATCTCCCACAGGCCGGTCTTGATATTCAATTGCTCCGCGGAGCCCGCCACCAGCGGCATCGTCAGGCAGGCAGCTATCGCCGCCGCGATGCCCATCCGGCCCGGATGGCGTCGGCCCATGCGAAGCCCATCGGCGCGAAACTGGGCATTGCCATTCCGGCTGGGCGGTGTGAAGTTGCTACGATTCATTGCGATCTCCATTGAAGGGCAGCGTCGACGAGCCGGTATTCTCGCTTCGCAGCACGATTTGCGCATGAGTCACAAGAGCCATCGGAACGCGGCGCCCGGACGCTGCGTTCCTTGACGGCTCGGTCTCCGGGGACACTGCTCGCGGCAGCGTGCTGGGGCCCCTCGAGACCAACACTTTGATATGTTCCCAAGGCCATGGCCAGCACCACTAAACTGTCAACGTACCGCGCCAAGCGGGACTTCAACAAGACCGCCGAGCCGAGCGGCAAGCTGCCCGTCAAAACGTCGCGGCAATTGCGATTCGTGATCCAGAAGCATGCCGCCACGCGGCTGCATTTCGATCTGCGGCTGGAGCTGGACGGGGTCTTCAAGTCGTGGGCGGTCACTCGCGGCCCCTCGCTCGATCCCGCGGACAAGCGCCTGGCCGTGGAAGTCGAAGACCATCCGCTCGACTACGGCGATTTCGAAGGCACCATTCCGAAGGGCCAATACGGCGGCGGCACCGTGCAACTGTGGGATCGCGGCTATTGGCAGCCGGAAGGCGACCTTGCTCCCGAAGAACAGCTGCGCAAAGGCGACCTCAAGTTCGTACTGGCCGGCGAGCGGCTGCATGGCAGCTATGTCCTCGTGCGCATGAAGGGGGATCGCTTCGGGGGCAAGCGCACCAACTGGCTGTTGATCAAGCATCGCGACGAGTTCGCGAAAACGAATGGCGAGACCGATGCGATGATGGCCGAGGACCGTTCCGTCGCGTCGGATCGCACGATGGCGGACATCGCCGCAGGAGCAGGCAAAGGTCCCAAGCCGTTCATGCTCGAGACGAAGAAAATCGCGCAGCCCGACGCGGTATGGCATTCCAAAGGCGGCATGGCAGAGACCAGCGCCCTGGCCAAATCCGCGCCCGCAAAGAAATCGGCGCCGGCCAGGAAGAAGGCCCAGGAGAAGACTCGACGCAAAGGCAGCGCCGTGCCGCCGGAGTTCATCGATCCTGAACTGTGCAAACTGGTCGACAGCCCACCGGCAGCAGGCGGCTGGGGCCACGAGATCAAGCTCGATGGCTATCGCATGCAACTGCGTATCCACGACGGCAAGGCCACGCTCAAGACCCGCACCAGTCTCGACTGGAGCGAACGCTTTCCCGAGATCGTCGCTGCGGCAGCGAGCTTTCCCGACGCGATCCTCGATGGCGAGGTCGTCGCGCTGAACAAGAGCGGGGTATCTAATTTCAGCGCATTGCAGACTGCACTGTCGGACGGCGCCACCGGCGACCTCGTGTTCTTCGTCTTCGACATGCTGTTCGCCGAAGGCAACGACCTGCGTCCGCTGCCGCTGCGTGAACGCAAGCAATTGCTGCGGACATTTCTCGGCGAGCAGAAACAGAGCCGCAAGGAACTCATCCGCTATATCGATCATGTCGAAGCCAACGGCGCGGCGGTGCTGGAATCGGCGAGCAAGCTGCATCTCGAAGGCATCATTTCCAAGCGGCTCGATTCCACCTACGAATCGGGACGCAGCGCCGACTGGGTCAAAACCAAAGTCCGTCCGGGCCACGAAGTCGTGATCGGCGGCTGGACGCAGCAGTCGGGACAATTGCGATCGCTGCTGGTGGGCGTCCATCGCGGCGATCATCTCGTCTATGTCGGACGGGTGGGCACAGGATTCAACCGCGAAACAGCGGCGAGCCTGGCCCGCAAACTCAACGCAGTGGCCGCCGACGACAGTCCCTTCGGCGGCGACAACGCTCCGCGTCACGAACGCGACATCCGCTGGGTGCGCCCGGAGCTGGTAGCGGAAATCGAATTCGCCGGCTGGACCGATGGAGGCAACGTGAGACAGGCTGCATTCAAAGGACTACGGGAAGACAAACCTGCGGCGCAGGTGAAAGCTGAGAAGCCGGTCGCAGCGTCCAAGGCCAAGGTTGCAAAACCCCTGGCGAAAACGCTCGCGAAGAAATCGAGCACGGGCACATCGGCGAGGAGCAAATCGACCTCCGCTGCAAACCCACGCGATGCGGTGAAGCCGCAGGACACGAGCCGAGGCAAGTCCTCGGGCAAGAACAGCGATCCCACCATCGTGCTCGGCGTTTCCATTTCCAGCCCCGACAAACCGCTCTGGCAACACGCCAACGACGGCGATCCGGTTACCAAGCTCGATCTCGCTGACTACTACGAGAACGTCGCCGAGTGGCTGTTGCCGCACATCAAGGGCCGGCCCTGCTCGATCATTCGCCTGCCGGACGGCATGGGCGGCGAACAGTTCTTCCAGCGGCACGCCATGCAGGGCACGTCGAAAATGCTGACGCTGCAACGCGTGTCGGGAGATCGCGAGCCGTACCTGCAGATCGATCGTATCGAAGGACTCATCGCTGTCGCGCAGACAGCTGCGATGGAATTGCATCCCTGGAATTGCCAGCCCGATATGCCCGACGTGCCGGGCCGACTGGTGTTCGATCTGGATCCAGCGCCCGAATTGGGATTCGATGCGGTCATTACCGCCGCGAAGGAAATACGCGAGCGCCTCGAAGCGTTGGGACTCATCACCTTCTGCAAGACGACGGGCGGCAAGGGGCTGCACGTCGTGACGCCGTTGGCCTATTCGAAAAAGAGCAAGCTGGATTGGCCGCAGGCCAAGGCGTTTGCGGCTGCGGTGTGTTCGCAAATGGCGGAGGAGAGCCCCGAGCGTTACGTGGTCAACATGTCGAAGAAGGTCCGCACCGGCCGCATTTTCCTCGACTATCTACGCAACGATCGCATGTCCACCGCGGTGGCACCGTATTCACCGCGCGCTCGCGATGGCGCACCGGTCTCCATGCCGATTCTCTGGAACCAGGTGAGGAATTCGCTCGATCCCAAGCGCTACACTCTGCGCACCGTTCCCGGTTTGCTGTCGAAGAGCAAAGCATGGGAAGAGTACTGCGACAGCGAGCGGCCGCTGGAACCGGCGATTCGCAAGCTGGTCGGCGGCGCCGAAAAATCCCGCAGTGCTCCCAAGACGCGAGCGAAAAAATCGCGCAAACGTGAAACCAGTGCCGCGCACGCCAGCTAAACGACGCTCGAGCAAATCGTCGCGCGTGCCCTTGAGCACGCGGCCGATGGAAGCGAAGTCCGTCAGCGAACTGCCGGACAGCCCACCGAACACCTCAACGAAGACCCCATCCAATATCGACGTCTGGCAGTTCGAGCCCAAGTGGGATGGCTTTCGCTGCCTGGCCTTTCGGAATGAGGGCAAAGTCGAGTTGCGCGCGAAGTCGGGTAAATCCCTGTCGCGATACTTTCCCGAAGTGCTGGCTGCGCTGGCGGCTCTGCCGGTAAAGCAGTTCGTGCTGGATGGCGAACTGGCGATCCCGGTGGGGTCGACCTTGTCATTCGATGCGTTGCAGATGAGGTTGCACCCTGCCGCGAGCCGCATCGCGAAACTCTCGGTCGCGACGCCGGCAGTGCTGATCCTGTTCGACTGCCTGATGGATGCGAAGCAGCGCAACTTGTTGAACGAACCGCTGACCGAACGCCGTGCCGCACTCGAATCCCTGTTCGATTCGCTGCCGAAGCCGGGACTGCTGCGCCTGAGTCCGTACACACGCAAGCTCGCGGAAGCGCAGCGGTGGCTGCAACGTTCGGGCGGTGCGCTCGATGGGGTCATTGCAAAGCGTCTCGACGGTGTCTACGTTGCCGGCGAACGCGCCATGCTCAAAATCAAATGCAAACGAACCGCGGACTGCGTGGTCGGCGGTTTCCGCTACGAGTCCGATGGCGATGTCGTCGGTTCGTTGCTGCTGGGCTTGTACAATGAACAAGGCAAGCTCGATCACGTCGGTTTCACCTCGTCCATTCCCCATGCCGAACGCAAAGCGTTGACCGCCAGACTGCGCAAACTCATCGGACCTCCCGGGTTCACTGGCGATGCCCCCGGCGGCCCCAGCCGTTGGAGCACCGAACAGTCGACGCAATGGGAGCCGCTGCGAACCCAGCTGGTCGTCGAAGTCGAATACGATCACGTCAGCGGCGACCGCTTCCGGCACGGCACGCGACTGGTGCGATGGCGGCCGGACAAGTCGCCAACGCAATGCACCTTCGAACAGCTCGAACCACCGGCACGGCCGAGCACGCTGATCAAGAAGGTGCTCCGGCCCGCCGCTGCAGGGATGCGATGATCGGACTGTCTCCATCGGTTGTCCGCCGGTTGATCGTCAGTCTCGTCGCCGGCCTGTGGTCGCTGTCGGCACACGCCGCGTTGGTAGACGACATCAATAGATTGCGTACCAAGGGCTGCGGTCGCTACGCGGTCGCGCCGAGGAAGTTGCAGCCGAGTCGGGACCTGGACGCCGTCGCCAAGGCCTGGTCGGGTGGCGGTCGCCTGGCCGCAGCGCTGCAGAGTACGGGCTATCCTGCGACTTACTCGGCGTCGATGCGAGTCGAGGGCACCGACAACGATGCCATGCTCTTGAACATGCTCGGGCAGAACTATTGCGAGCAGATCACCGGACGCGACTATACGGACATCGGCATGTATCGCCGCGACCGCAATATCTGGATCGTCGTCGCTGCGCGCTTCACTCCGCCTGCGATCAAGGACAGCGCTCGCGTCGGCAGTGAAGTTCTCGACCTGGTAAATGCGGCCCGCGCGAAACCGCGACGTTGCGGCAAGACGGCTTTCGATGCTGCTCCCCCGTTATCGCTGTCTGCGATCCTGACGCGTGCAGCGCTCATCCATGCCCAGGACATGGCGGCTCACGATCATTTCGAGCACGAAGGCACCGATGGCAGTACGCCTTCCCAGCGCATCGCGCGAGTGGGATATAAATGGCTCACCGCCGCAGAGAACATCGCACTGGGGCCGACGACTGCGAAACAAGTAATGGACGGGTGGCTGGCGAGTCCCGGGCACTGCGCCAACATCATGGCGCCGCGTTCGAAGGAAATGGGCCTCGCGTACGCAGTCACGCCGAACGGCAAAGATATTTACTGGGCGCAGGATTTTGCGAGCCCGCAGTGAGCGGCTGGCTTGCCTGAATTGTCAGCTGAGAAAGATTGTTTCTCGCAGAGCTCGCAGAGGAAGAATAGCCCCCGCGCGCCTATCTCTTTCGAAGGATGAGCCGTTGCCGCAGCACTCGTGAATACAACAGCGTCGGAAGGCGGCAATAGCCACCGTCAGTGCCAGCTGAAAGGGCTTCAAGAATATGGCGCGCGGAGAACGCGGGGAACGCGGAGCAGAAAGGAAAACAGGGCCAGAGGCTCGGACTTCCAATTTCTTACCCTTTTTCCTTCTCTGCGTGCTCTGCGAGAAATTCTTTCCCTCTCGACTACCGTCCTTTCAGAGCTTCGCGCCTAACCCTTGCGTGGCTCCGTGCTCGCGGGATTCTTGTCTACGTCCGTAGCTACTGCAGAAGCAGCTTTCCCCGCCAGGTCCAACGCCGCTTGCTGGGCAGCCGATTCGAACGCTGCGGCAACTGCGCCCATGCGGTTGTCTGCGGCGGGTTTCAATGCCGTCGAGACCAGGGTCGCGATGAGTTCGCGATCCTTGATGCGGATCAGCCGGCTGACGAACGTCACCCGCACTTGCGGACTGCCGCCACCATCGCCTTCGGCGTACTCGGATTGGAAGTCGCGCACTTCGACGTCGAGGATATAGTCCGCGGATACGCGAGCCTGTTCGGAAGTGACGCTGCGAAACAGCTGCTGCTGGTCGAGCGAACCCACCAGCAATGTCTGCACGACTTCGGTGACGCTGCCGCCCCATTCCGTGCCTTTGTAGTGATCGAGCAGCCGGCCCTTCAGTACGGCGATGCGCCGTGAATCCAAGCCGGGAATCACATCCGGCCGTGCGATCGCCAGGTCTATGTTCGAAGCCCGCGACGGTGTCGGAGCCTTGGCAGGCGGCGCCGCTGCG
>Ga0207675_100001721_pt1 | contig 21924 bp, 22 predicted proteins | sample KBSSwiS42_FD_184305 | JGI IMG/M metagenome (GOLD analysis project Ga0207675, IMG submission 184305) | Switchgrass rhizosphere microbial communities from Kellogg Biological Station, Michigan, USA - KBS Switchgrass S4-2 (SPAdes) (version 2) | ecosystem: Host-associated > Plants > Roots >...
TCGCCCAGCTGTGGTTTTCGACGATGGTCGCGCGCACCGGCATGCCGCCTTCGTCGCGTGCGGGTTTGAAGCGGAAGCGCTTCTCGATCAGCTGACAGGTGGTCGCGTCGAGTTCGGCATTGCCACTCGATGCGGTGACGCGGCAGTTCATAGCGTGCCCATCGACTTCGACCGTATACCGGACGCTCACCGTGCCGCTTACGCCGGCCTGGCCAGCAGTCTTCGGATAGTCCGAATCCTTGATACGGCCCTTGATCCATTGCGGGGGCGTGCCGCCCGATCCGTCGCCTTCTCCGCCGCTCCCGCTGCCGCGACCATTGCCCTGGCCGCCCGCGCCCGTGCCCGGCCCCGGCACGTCGGCGCTGCCCGCGGCATTGGCGAAGGCGTTTCCGGCGATCGGCGCGGCCGGAATCGGCGGCGGAACGGGCACGGGTATCTCGGGGCGCGGCGCGATGATTTGCGTCGGCTCGGCGCGCAGATTGGGCGGTGACGCCTTGCCCTGGCGCTTTCGCTGTTCGGCGACTTTGAGCTTGGGGCGGGGCTGTTCCGGGCGGGGCAAGTCGACGCGGATCAGCTGGAGGCTGGCTGCCGGAATCAGGCCGGGCGGAAGCGCGAATCCCATTGCCAGCACATAACCGAGCGCAAGCGTGCCCAGCCCGGCGGCCAGGGCTGCTGCGGCGCGATCGCGCGGCTGTGTGACATGGAACAGGGTCTGGTCCTCTTAGTGAATCAGCGCCCGGAAAGCAGAGCGGTTCCCTTGCCGGGCGGAAGCCGCCCGGCGAAGCGCGACACACCGATCCGGGTGGGAATCCGCTTGCCCGGACCGGCGTGCTCGGCTTGGCTGGTCGGCATGTCCGCCTGGATTCGATTCGCCGCGCTGCTTGCGCTGTTCACGCTACTTGCTCCCACTTATGCGGTGCGTGCAGCCGTTCCTGACGTGCTGCTCGTTCCCGATCGCGTGTTCACCGGCGAAGGCGCGCCGCATCCGGGCTGGAAGGTGCTGGTTTCGGGCGAGCGGATCGTCGCGGTCGGCCCGGAGGTCACGGCACCGGCCGGCACCGAGACGCTGGCGTTGCCCGGTACGACGTTGTTGCCTGGACTGATCGACACCCACGTCCACTTGTTCCTCCATCCCTACAACGAGACCAGCTGGAACGATCAAGTGGTGAAGGAGCCGCTCGCGTTGCGCACCGCGCGCGCGGTTGCCGCGGCGCGCGCGACATTGGCGGCGGGGTTCACCACGGTGCGCGATCTGGGCACCGAAGGCGCGGGCGATGCCGATGCCGGGCTCAAGGCTGCGATCGACCAGGGTTTGGTGCCCGGGCCGCATCTGCTGATCGCCGACCGTGCGATCGTCGCGACCGGCGCCTATGGCCCCAAGGGCTATGCGTTCGATGTACCGCAGGGCGCCGAGGAGGCGAGTGGAAGCGACATCGTTCGCATCGTGCGCAGCCAGGTCGCGCACGGCGCCGACTGGGTGAAATTCTACGCCGATTATCGCTGGGGTCCCGGCGAGCCGAGCCGCGCGACGCTCAGCCTTGCCGAGCTCGAGGCGGGCGTGGCGGCGGCGCACGATGCGGGGCGCAAGGTTGCCGTGCATGCGAGTACGCCCGAAGGCATGCGGCGCGCCATAGTGGCGGGTGCCGACACCATCGAGCACGGCAACGACGCGACGCCCGAGGTGCTCGCACTGCTCAAGACGCATGGCGCCGCATTGTGCCCGACGCTCGCGGCGACCGAAGCGATCACGCGCTATGGCGGTTGGAACGGGCTGGCGCCTGAGCCGGCGGCGATCGCCGCCAAGAAAGCGAGCTACGCGGCGGCGATCAGGGCGGGCGTCACCTTATGCGCCGGCGGCGACACCGGCGTGTTTGCGCATGGCGACAATGCCCGCGAGGAGGAACTGATGGCGGCCTGGGGACTGCCCAATCTCGACGTGCTGCGCATTGCCACTTCCGGCAATGCCGCTGTGCTCGGGCTCGCGGATCGTGGGTCGATCAAGCCGGGCAGGCGCGCCGATCTGGTCGCGGTCCAGGGCGATCCGGCGGCCGACATCGCCGCGCTGCGCCGCGTCGTGGTCGTGATGAAGGATGGGGTACGTGTGCCGCGCTAAATCGGCACGCCGATCACGAACTTGAGCACGACGTCGTCGCCATTCTCGCCATAGCCTTTTCCGATCCCGGCATTGACGTCCCACTTCCCGACCTTGGCGTCGAGCACGAGATACGTGGCATGCTCGTTCCGCGAGAGATGGCCCCATGACTTGAGCTCGCCCATCCCATTGTAACTCTCGATGCCGAGCGTCACCGCCGGCGTCAGCGCATAGCCGAGCTTGCTCGCCAGTTCGAAAGTCGCGGGCCCGGGCGCGGGGCCCGAAACGGTGAAGTCGATGTTGCCGTTGACCGCGGCGATCCATTTCCCCCGGCGCCACCCGCCGATCAGCTTGAGCTCGCTGTTCCACGGATTCTGATCGAGCCGATGGCCGACCCGGCCGATCTCGAAATTGAGCCCCCAATAAAAGCCTTCGTCCTTATGCGGGGCGAGCCATTTGAGCCGGCCTTTGACACCCTGGACGCGCAGCACCCCATCCGGCGCAATCGTCGCCAGCGGCAAATAGGCGCCGAGCTCGAAGCCATGGCCCAGCCCGAGCGAGAATTCGGGCGTCACGCGCCAGCGATGGAGATTGGTCTCGGCACCAGGGTAAGCCGGGGCGCGGTCGCCGCGCAGCACGTCGTTGATGTGCACGTCGAGCCCGAACCTGCCGGCCGGGTTGAGCTCATCCATATAGACCTGGATTTCTTCGTCGGCGGCCTGCGCCGGCGTCGCCGCGGCGAGCGCAAGGACCCCAAGCGCAGTTGCCAGTTTGCATGAGAACACTTTCACGATTCCCCCATCTTACGCGTGTCACCAACCCCAGGGACGCTCGCGAAACCATTTGGTGATGACATATTTGCAGCCCGCGCGCACCTTCATCGCATGGTGCAGTGTGGACGGATTGGGCGTGCCGTCCGGCCGCAGATTGCTCCACGCGAGCAGCTTGCCGGCCTCCGGCTGGACGATCTTGTCGATTGCCTTGAACCGCGTCGCGCCGCCGGCTTCAGGCGTGTTGAGATAGGCCATCACTGTCCATGTGCGCTGGCCGGCGACGCTGCAATATTTCTCGAAGTCGACGCCGTTAGGCTCGAAATAGTCGGTGTGCGCCTTGAACTCCTGGCCGACCGCATAGCGCTGGCCCTGCACCGGCTCGCCATGCGCCAGGTCGAGGCCCGTGAATTCGGCGATCATCGCGTCGACCCGCTGCACCGCCGGCTCGTCGGCGGCGAGATCGCACGTCTCGCTGGTACGAAAGGCGGCATCGCCATTGTAATCGGAGACCGTCGAGGGCCGGCGCCCCGCATCGATCAGCGCCATCAACTCGGCGCAATGGTCTGAAGTGAGGAATGCCCGGCGCACGAACAAGGTGAGTTTCGGGCTCGGGACGCGCTGGACCCCTGGATGCGCGCAGATTCGCGCGACGATCGGCTCGGCCGGATAGCCGGACGAAACCAGCTGTGCAGGTTCGCATTGCATGGGTGCCTTGTTGCAAATCGGCGCCGCATGCGCCAGTTCCGAGCCCGCTTGCGCTGGCGCCGTGGCTCGGCTAGGGCGCGCACCTTCGCGGCGGCCGTAGCTCAACCGGTTAGAGCACTGGTTTGTGGTACCAGGGGTTGCGGGTTCAAGTCCCGTCGGTCGCCCCATTCCCACGTTCATCCAGGGGCATACCCCATGATCACCGACTGGGGCTTCCCCGATTTCGACGCGCACGAAGGCGTGCATCTGTTCAGCGACTCCACGTCCGGAATGCGCGCGATCATCGCCGTGCATTCGACTGCGCTGGGGCCGTCATCGGGCGGCGTGCGTTTCTGGCACTATGCCGATGCCCGAGCGGCGATCACCGATGCTCTGCGTCTGTCGCGCGGGATGAGCTACAAGAGCGCAATGGCCGGGCTGCCGATCGGCGGCGGCAAGGGCGTGATCCTCGCCGATCGTCCCGGTGCGCGCCCGAGCGAGGCCGTGCTGGCCGCGTTCGGCGACGCGATCGAGTCGCTCGGTGGGCGCTACATCACTGCGGAGGACGTCGGGCTCAGTGAAGCGGGCATGCAAGCGATCGCGACGCGCACGCGCTACGTCTCGGGCCTGCCGGTTGGCGAAGGGCAGGCCGGCGGCGATCCTGGACCGGTGACGGCGCGCGGCGTTTATTTCGGCGTCAAGGCGGCGGCGAAGCGAGCGCTCGGAGTCGACTCGATGGCCGGCGTGCGCGTGGCGATCCAGGGCGCCGGCAGCGTCGGCGGCGGGCTCGCGCGGCTGCTCGCGGCGGACGGCGCGAAGCTGCTGCTCGCCGACGTCCAATCGGACAAGGCAGCTGCGCTCGCCGCCGAACTCGGCGCCGAGACTCTGCCCGCCGACGAAATCCTGTTCGCTGACGTCGACATCGTCAGCCCCAACGCGCTCGGCGCCATCCTCAACGAAGGATCTATCCCGAGGATCACGGCGAAGGTGATCGCCGGCGGCGCGAACAACCAGCTGGCGCTGCCGGAGGACGGCGCGCGAGTGCATGCGCGCGGCATCCTCTACGCACCCGACTATGTCATCAACGCCGGCGGAATCATCAATGTCTGCGTCGAATATCTCGGACTCGGCGACGCCGCCGAAGTCGAAGCGCGCGTCGCCAGGATTCCCGACCGGCTCGCGCAGGTGTGGGACGAGAGCGCTGCGTCGGGCGATCCTGCGAGCGACGTCGCCGATCGAATCGCGCAGCGGTTGATCGGGCGCTAACTGGGCTGCGTCGAAAGTCGGACGCATTCGCCGAGATGCCGGCCCTGGAAACTTACCGCATGGGCCATGATCCTCCCCGTGCCGCAAGGATCTTTGTCCCGCGATAGTCGGCGGGTTCAGTCCGTCTTACGCGCGGTCGGTTGCATTGTAGGAATGTCGGCGGTAGGCAAATCAGTTTCGAACAAAGAGTGAACGAAAATGCGGAGCCCCCGACTTTGCTTGCCTGGCGAAGGCGTTCGTCAGCGCGTCGTGAACGAGAGCACGGGCGTGCGCACACGCGTTGACTTTTCGGTGTCTCGCCCCAGAGGTGCGGAGCGAATGGCAACCGTAAACTTGGTCAATTTCGTTGGATTTGCTCATGCTCCAATGCGAGGCATCGGTAGTCGCCGGTCCCCATGGATTCGCCCTGCAAACTACCTTATGGCCCGGCCATCGTGATCCATGCGCTTGCCAATCCCACGCGTTTCCTCAAACTCGCACGACCGCTGACGCCCATCTGCTTCTGGCTGGGCGTTGCGCTGATCGCAGTGGGTGGCTGGGGCGCTTTGACGCAGATTCCCGCTGACTATCTGCAGCGCGATTCGGTGCGCATTCTCTACATCCATGTCCCTTCGGCGTGGCTCGGCATGGGCGGATGGAGCGGCCTGGCACTCTCCAGCCTGTTCTATCTAGTGTGGCGCCATCCGCTCGCGGCGATCGCCGCGCGCGCGATCGCCCCGGTCGGCATGGTGTTCATTGCGCTGTGCCTGTTGACGGGGTCGATCTACGGCCGCCCGACCTGGGGTACCTGGTGGGAGTGGGACGGGCGGATGACCAGCACCTTGCTGCTGTTCTTCGTCTACATCGCCTATATCGCGCTCGCCCGTGCCGACGACGAGCGCGGCGGTGACGGGCGCATTCCGGCGCTGTTCGGCATTGCCGGCACCGCGCTGCTGCCGATCATCCGCTATTCGGTCGACTGGTGGAACACGCTTCACCAGGGGCAGACCTTCGGCGTCACGGGCAGCTCGATGGACAGTTCGATGATCTGGCCGCTCGCGTTCACTGTGCTCGGTTTCACCTTCTTCTTCGCCGGGGTGGTGCTGATGCGGATGCGCGCGCTGCTCGCGCAGGCCAAGGTCGAGGCGCGGATGCGGCGGATGGCAGCATGAACGTCTGGCCGTTCGTCGTTGCCGCCTATGCGGTCACCTTCGCCGCCTCGGCGGGGCTCGCCGTCTGGGCGTGGCTGGGGATGCGCAAGGCCGAAGCCGCCGCGGACGCGCTGAGGAAGGACAAGTGAAGGCAAAGAACCAGCGGCTCGCGCTGATCGGCGCCGCGCTCGTCGCGCTGATCGCGGCGGTGCTGCTCGCCATGTCGGCGCTCAAGGACCAGGCCGCCTTCTTCTACGCCCCCGGCGACGTCGCGGGAAAACCGCTGCCGCTCGGCAAGGCGGTGCGGCTCGGCGGGATGGTCGAAAAAGGCTCGGTGCAGAAACAGTCCGACGGCGTCACCATTGATTTCATCGTCGGCGACGGCGTCGCGAAAGTGCCGGTGCGTTTCACTGGCGTGACTCCGGACCTGTTCCGCGAAGGATCGGGCGTGGTCGCCGAAGGCCAATTCGAGCCCAACGGCAGCTTCCTCGCGAGCAATCTCCTCGCCAAGCACGATGAGCGCTACATGCCGCCGCAAGCCGCCGGCAAGATGCACAAGACCGAGACGCTCGCACAATGATGGCCGAGGCAGGGCTCGCCGCGCTGTGGCTGGCGACGGCGTTCGCGCTGCTCCAGTTGGTGCTCGCCGCGGTCGGCGTAGCGATCGCAATGCGCACCGAAGCTGCAGAGCTGGCCAAGGGTATGATCCACGTCTCGGCGCGCGAGGCGGCGAGCGAGCTGATGCGCGCGGTGCGACCGGTGGCGGTGGTGCAGGGTGTGCTGGTCGTCGTCGCATTCGCTGCGCTGGTCGCCGTGTTCGTGTCGTCCGACATGTCGGTGCTGCTGGTGGTCGACAACAGCCATTCGCTCAAACCGCTGATCTACAAGATCGCGGGCACCTGGGGGAACCATGAAGGCTCGATGCTACTGTGGGTCATGGTGCTCGGGATCGCGGGGGCGTTCGTCGCGCTTGCCGAGCGCAGTCTCGACGCCAAGACGCTGACCGCGACGCTCGGCGCACAAGCGCTAATCGCGCTCGGTTTCTATGCCTATCTGGCGTTCGCTTCGAACCCGTTCACGCGAATCAATCCTGCTCCGGTCGACGGCAACGGGCTCAACCCGCTGCTGCAGGATCCCGGGCTCGCCTTCCATCCGCCGACGCTTTACCTCGGCTATGTCGGGCTGTCGGTCGCGTTCAGCTTCGCGGTTGGCGCATTGGTGACACGCGAGGTCGGTCCGCGGTTCGCGCGTGCGATGCGACCCTGGGCGCTCGGCGCCTGGATCCTGCTGACGATCGGCATCACTGCCGGCAGCTATTGGGCCTATTATGAGCTCGGCTGGGGCGGCTGGTGGTTCTGGGATCCGACCGAGAATGCGTCGTTGATGCCTTGGCTCGCCGCGACTGCGCTGCTCCATTCGGTGACCGTGCTCGCGACACGCGATGGACTGCGCGCCTGGACGATCATGCTCGCAGTGGTCGCTTTCTCGATGTCGATGGTCGGCACTTTCCTGGTGCGTTCGGGCGTGCTGGTCAGCGTCCACGCGTTCGCGGTCGATCCGACTCGCGGCACCTTCCTGCTTGCGCTGCTCGCCCTGTATATCGGTGGCGCGCTGCTGCTGTTCGGAGCGCGGATCGGCACGGTGACTGCGGGTACCACGTTCGAACTGGTCAGCCGCGAGGCCGGGTTGGTGCTCAACAATCTGCTGCTCAGCGTCGTGCTCGGGATCGTGCTGATCGGAACGATCTATCCAGTGATCGCCCAAGCGATGGGCGTGCAGCTGTCGATTGGCCCGCCCTTCTTCAACAAGACCGCGGGGCCCATTGCGCTGGTGCTGATGGCCGCGCTTGCCGCGGGTCCGCTGCTCCGCTGGCGGCGCGATAGCGCGCGCACGCTCGGACGGCGGATGCTGGTCCCAGTGGGGGCGAGCGCGCTGGCGCTGGTGGTGGTGCTGATCGCCGCGCCCGGCATCGGGTTGCTGCCGCTGCTCGGGCTGGTGCTCGCGCCCGGATTGGCGGTCGGGAGCGTCATGCCGCTCGCCGGGCGCAACCTGCTGCGGACGCCACTGTACATCTGGGGCATGGTGCTCGCGCATGTCGGCGTCGCCGTTGCGGTCAGCGGCATGGCGTCGGACACCGCTTTCACGCGCGAGCGGTTGGTCGCCCTCCACGTCGGCGAGTCGACCGACGTCGGACCGTTCCAGGTGACACTCAAGTCGATCGCGCCCGCGCTGGGCCCCAACTGGTCCGCGCTCGAGGCCGAACTGGTCGTCGCCGAGCAGGGATCGACTTTCACGCTGCGCCCGCAGCAGCGCTTCTTCTCGGCGCCGCCGCAGGTCACCAACGAAAGCGCGATCAAGACCCTGTGGAACGGTCAGCTCTACACTGTGCTCGGGCGCGAGGATGGCGGGCGTTGGCAGCTGCGGCTATGGTGGAAACCCTTCGTCACGCTGATCTGGGCGGGCGGTGGCCTGATCGGTGTCGGGGGCGCCGTGTCGCTGCTCGGCCGACTGCGGCGCGAGCGGAGAGTCGCCAAGCGACAGGCGCCCGCGGAGGCGCTGGCATGAAGCGCTGGTTGCTGTGGCTCCCGTTGGTACTGTTCGTCGCTGTGACCGCGGTTGCGATCTACGCGCTACGCCAGCCGCAGGACCGGCTGATCCGTTCGCGAATGGTTGGCCAGCCCTTGCCCGCGTTCGACCTTCCCGCACTTGTGCCGGGCAAGCCTGGTCTGTCATCGAAGGATTTCGCGACCGGCAAGCCCAAGCTGCTCAACGTCATGGCGAGCTGGTGTGTGCCGTGCATCGCCGAGGCGCCACAGCTGATGCGGCTGCGCCAGGCCGGCGTCGAAGTCGATGCGATCGCGATCCGCGACACGCCCGAAGACGCGCAGACGTTCCTCACGCGCAACGGCGATCCCTATCTGCGCATGGGATCGGACACCAAAAGCGCGGTCCAGCTCGCGCTCGGCTCGTCGGGCGTGCCCGAGACCTTCGTGGTCGACGGCCATGGCAAGATCGTCGGCCAGCATATCGGCGACATCCATGACGACGATGTCGAGGCGTTGCTCGCGGCACTGGAGCGGGCGCGATGAGGGGCATATTGCTCATCCTGGCGCTGGTCCTGGCGCCGCTTGCCGCGCTGGCGGATTCGAACCTGCCGCCGGCGCATTACGCCTATGTCCAACTGCCCGATCCGAAACAGGAGGCCGCGGCCAAAGCGTTGATGGCCGAGCTGCGCTGCCTCGTCTGTCAGGGTCAGTCGATAGCGGACAGCGATGCCGAACTCGCCGGCGACATGCGCGCGCTGGTGCGTGAACGCATTGCCCGGGGCGAGACGCCGCAGCATATCCGCGCCTGGCTGGTCCAACGCTACGGCAACTATGTCACCTATGATCCGCCGTTCGACGCCACGACAGCACCCTTGTGGATCGCGCCGCTGGTGCTCCTCGGCGCGGGCGTCTGGCTCGCCCGGCGCAGCTTCAAGCGGAGACGGAAAGCGGCATGAACGGTTGGCTGTCCTTGCTGCTGTTCGCGCTCGCGGCGGGCGCGCTGCTGTGGCTGCTCAAGCTGCCGCGCCGGCTGTGGAGCTTCGTCGCGGCTGCCGCGGCGATTGGAGCGGCAGGCTATGCATGGCAGGGTCACCCCGGCTATGAGGGGCATCCCGCGACCGCCAACGCCGGCGCGGCTCAGGCGGGCGAGATCGATCTCGAATTCACGCCGCTGCGCCAGGCGCTGTTCGGTCGGTTCAACGCCGACGATATCCAACTCACGGCCGCAGATGCACAGACGCGGACGCTCGGCCCCGATTATGCCGCAGGGCTGCTGCTCGCCGCCGTGAACAGGAATCCGCAGGACGCGGCGCTGTGGACCGGGCTCGGTCTCAAGACTGCCGAGAAGGACGGCAACATCATCTCGCCGGCGGCGCGCTTCGCATTCGATCGCGCGATGGCGCTCGCGCCGCAACATCCCGGCCCGCCGTTCTTCCTCGGCGTGGCCGCACTGCGCGCCGGCGACGTCCGCACGACGATCGCCGCATGGCAGAAGGCGATCGAATTGTCGCCGAAGGAGGCGAGCTATCGCAACCAGATGGTGTCGGAGCTGGTCCGGCTCGTCCAGTTCCTCGAGGCGCGCAAGAAGGCGGCCGAGCAGGCGGGGACGCCGTCGAAGTCATTGGAGCAAGCCATGCCGCGTTGAGCGGGTGGTTTTGAAGCTATTCGTACGCCCGCTGGTCGTCGCCAAAGATCAGGCCGCGAATATGCCAGGAATCGCGGGCATAACGGTCTTTCGAAACCGGCGCTGGGGTGCCGCTCGATTGGACGGGCAGCAACGGCACGATCTCGCCTGCCTCGCGCTCGATCAATGCGCGCATCGCCGCCGACAAGCGGTGAGTCGCAGCGCGATAGTCGCTCCATTGTTCGGGCGGAGTGAAGCCCTGCCAACGATCTGCGTGGGCACGGAAAAGCGCGACGAAATCCGCTGTGGCGATGCTTGCCGCCTTCGCGCGCTCGACGGCGATCGGGCGCACGTCGACCGACATCGGTGACAATATCTGGCTTTCCATGCGCGAGCAGTGGAGCAGCAGGTCGCGCGTGAACGCCCAGCGTCGGTTGGCCAGGGCTTCGACATTCTGCGGGCGCGGCGCCGCCGCAATTTCTTCCAGCGCTTCTACGTCGCTGAGGATACGGACGTGCTGCGCGAGTATCTGGCCGACATCCAATTCCTGATCCTCCCCCTGCGCATCACCAAGGGTGCGCTTCGCGAGAACATCCGAACGACGGCGTCGTACAGCTTGTGCAACGAAGACGCCGCCACTCGGTGGAGTGGCGGCGCTGTATGGGAGCGAAAGGTTCAGCTCAATTCAGGACAAGTCCCGTCCGCGGTTTGCCGCGGCGGCGAAGCATGGCGCCGACGGCGGCGAAGCCGGCGAACAACATCGCCCAGGTGCCTGGCTCGGGAACCGCGGCGATCGACTGCGCGACGAAGTTCGGGAGGTCGCGGTCGGTGAAGCCGAACACATAGAATTGGTTCTGGCCAGAGAGATCGGGCGAGAAATCATTGTCGTTGGCGATGAACAAGGTGTGAGTCACTGCGCCGTTGATCATCACGTCCTGGCCGAAGGTGATGCCTTCGATCTTGGCCGGGATCTGGTCCGCGGGCACGCCCGCAGCGGTCAGCGCCGAGACAAGGTCGAGGAACGGCAGCGCCGGCTTTGCGACCGCCGCATTCTTCGCGGCGGTGCCGGTCAGGTTGCTGACGTCGGTCGCACCCTGCAGGTCGATCACGAAGAACTGCTTGACCGCCGCAGTCGAACCATCGCCCAGCCCCTTGCCGTCGCGCTCGTCGATCAGCAGGTGATTCGCGTCGATCGCGACGATGTCGCTCACGCCCGAGCCGGTCGTGAGATTATAGCCATATTCGCCGATGACAGCGCCGCTGGCGATGTCGATCTTGACGATGCGCAAGAACTTGCTCTTGTCCTGCAGGAGCGCCGCCTGGACGATGCCGAACAGCGTCTTGCCGTCAGGCGTGATCGCAAGGCCTTCCATGCCTTTGTTGGCCGTGCGTCCGATGGTGTTGTTGGGGATTTCGCCGGTGGTCACGCTCGCGCCGGGATTGACGTCGCCGGTGGGATATTTGGTCGGCACATAATATTTGCTGGGCAGCGTGAAGGTCTTGATCAGCGCGCCCGTCTGGCGATCGAACTGGCGAATGAACGGGCCATATTCGTCGGAAATGAACACCGACTTGCCGTCGTTCGAGATGCGGATCGCCTCGGGATCGAAGCGCGCGTCGAGCGGATTGCCAGAATTGCCCGAGCCATAATCGTCCGACCGGCCGCTGAAGTAGAATTTGCTGCCGGTGTTCACCGGCGGTGCGCCCGATCCGACACCCAGACCATTGCCGCTGCCGTAGTTCAGCGCGGTCGGGCTATAGAGCAACGTCGTTCCGGTCAGTGTTGGCGTCAGCGTGAACGGCAGCGCGCCGCCGCTCGGCGTCAGCGCCAGGTTGAGTGTCTGGAGGCGGCTGATGAACGAGGTGGTGTTGTCGATCAGCGGATCATAGACCAGCGCGTTCGGGCCGCGATCCGGTACCCCCAGATAGGTCGTGCCGCCGGCGTAGGTGAGACCCGAGCCCAAGCCGCCGAGCACTGCAGCGCTCATGCCGTTCTCTAGGTTGTAGGTGAGACCGGACAGGTCCTTGTTGCCCGACAGCGTTCCCATCGCGAGGAGCGTCGGGCCGGCCACGGCCGAGGTAGTGGTAGAAACGAGTGCTGCGGCAATGACGCCGCCAATGAGCTTGCGCATGTGGCGAATCCCCTCTGTTGCTTGCAGGAAGCAACGTCGGGTTAGGATCGCGGTGTGACGATGCAGCGACGGTTTTGGTTAATGCAAAAGACTCTTCTGTTGCGAACTTGTGACGATCGCCCCGACGCTATTCCAGTGGTCGACGGTTGGGATCGAAGATCCGACGCCGCACGCGCAGGGCGTCCTCGACATAATTCTGCTTCAGGTTCGGCGCCGCCGCGCCGCTCGGTCGGACAGGAAGCAAGGGTAGGATCTCGCGCGCCTCGCATTCGACCAGCTCGCGGATGCGCTCGGCGAGCCTGGCAACTGCGTCGCGATATTCGGTCCAGTGCTCGGCCGACGGGAAGCCGTACCAGCGCGCGACATGCTCGTGGAAATAGGTGACGAACGCCTTGGTGCGCTCGTTCGCCAGCGCGGCGGCCGCGGCGGCCTCGGCGCGGCTGTCGCTCATCAGCTCGGCGAACAAGTCGCTCATCCGCGCGCAATGGAGCAGCATTTCGTGGGTGAACGCCCAGCGCCGCTCGGCGAGCGTGTCGATCTTGACCGGACGCGCGGCGATGAGCGCTTCGATTTGCTCGACCGCCGCCAATATTCGCTCGTGCCGCGCCAGGATGGGATCGATCGCCATGGCCTTGCGCTATCCCATCGCGCTGGACAGCTCGCTAAAGCTGGTATCGGGATTTCTCCTGAGGTTTCGCGAGAGGCGGAGTAACGACAATCGATCCGGAATCGCCACAAACTATGGCTACTGGCGCTGGTGAGGCGGTGCGCCGAGTCCCCTGGGTTTGGCCCGCGATCGTGCTGCTTGCCGTTTCACTGCTCGGTCTCGGCGTTCACGTTGCGGGCGAATTGCTCGAAGGCGAGCATTTCGGTTTCGACGCCGCGATTCTTCACATGCTGCGCGTGCCGGGAGATCCCGCCCGCCCGGTGGGCCCGGAGTGGCTGTTGCAATCGGCGATCGATATCAGCGCGCTCGGCGGGTTCACGCTGATGACATTGTTCGGCGTCGGCGGGCTGGCGTTCCTGCTTTACGCCGGCAAGCGTTCCGAAGCGGGCTGGATCGCACTGTCGATGATCGGCAGCGCCGTGATCGATGGCGCGCTCAAGCAGTGGATCGCGCGGCCGCGACCGGAGCTGGTGCCGCATCTGGCACTCGTGCGCGATCCGAGTTTCCCGAGCGGGCACGCGATGATCTCGGCAGCGCTATACCTCACGCTGGCGCTGATGCTTGCCGAGGCGGAGCGCGGATTGGCGGCACGGGTCGGGCTGGTCGTCTTCTTCAGCCTGGTCGTGCTGCTGATTGGGATGAGCCGCGTCTATCTCGGAGTGCATTGGCCCAGTGACGTGCTCGCCGGCTGGTGCTTCGGCGCGGTCTGGGCGCTGCTGGTGTTCGCGGGTAACCGCTGGCTGCGCGGGCGGGGCGCACGCTAGCGGCGAGCGGAGCCGGCACGACGGTGTGCCGGGCTCCGCTCGCGAGGAGTCTATTTGGTCGCGCTGTCGCCTACCTTCTTCGCGGCGTCGCCGACGCTGCCGGCGGCCTGCGTTACCGCAGTGGTCTTGATCGCATCATTGCGCTGGGAGTTGAGCAGGAAATAACCGCCGATGATGACTGCGAGCAAGATCGCGATGCCTAGAAAGATCATGCCTGCGCTGCCACCACCGCCGGATTCGACGACTGTCTCACGGTCTGCCATGGGTACGCTCCGTTAATGATTGGTATTGCGGAGAGAAACGCCGGTCGACCGCGGCTGTTCCGCCATAAGTGCGCCCGTCGGCCGCGCGCCCGCGTGCCGATGCAACCGCTTGGACCGCCCAGCGTAGACGCAGCACCCGTATCAAGGAGCTCGCCATGCCACGCACCGGACGCTGTCACTGCGGCCGCAATTCGTTCGAAGTCACGGGCGATCTGCCCGAGGCGCTGACGCGCTGCACCTGTTCGCTTTGCTCGAAGCGAGGGCATTTATATGCCTATTATGCGCCCCAGCAGTTCAACGTTACGCAGGCGGACAGTGACGCCGTCTATCGCTGGAACAGCCGCATGGTCGCCAATCATTTCTGCTCGGCGTGCGGCTGCGACCTCTACGCGGACAGTCCGGATTTCCAGCCCGACGGCAGCTGGGATGGCAAGACCCGGCGGATCGCAGTAAACGCCCGGCTGCTCGACGATTTCGAAGCGGCGGACTGGCCCGTGACGGTGATCGACGGTAAGCATTTGTGGTGAGCGGCGACCGCGCGCGAGGCGCGTCGCGCAGTGGTCAGCCGATGCTCACGAAACTGTCCATCACACGCTTGCGTCCCGCCTGCTCGAAATCGATCTCGAGCTTGTTGCCTTCGATTTCGGCGATGGTGCCGTAACCGAACTTCTGATGGAACACGCGCATGCCCAGCGACAGGTCGGCGCGCGGCTTGGCGCCAAAGCTCACTGCGCTGGCATGGCTTTCGAGCACTCGCGCCGGCTCGCGCGTGAAGGTACGGCTGGTGAAGCCACCGCCTGGCCGGCTGGTGTCGACGCCCGCGGCGCGCTGCCAGCCGGGGCCGCGCCCGACGCCGCGGCCGACGTCGGCGAACGGGTCGGCGCGCTCGGACCAATTGGCGCGCCACAGGCTCTCGCCGCCCGACATCGTCGTTTCGCTCTCGATATGTGCCTCGGGCAACTCGCCGACGAAGCGGGACGGGATCGACGAATTCCATTGGCCGTAGATCCGCCGGTTCGCGGCGTGGAGAATGACGGCAAGCTTGCGGGCACGCGTGATTGCGACATAGGCGAGCCGGCGCTCTTCTTCGAGGCTGGCGAGCCCGCCCTCGTCCAGCGCACGCTGGGAGGGGAATAGCCCTTCCTCCCAGCCGGCGAGGAACACGGTGTCGAACTCCAGTCCCTTCGCCGCGTGGATCGTCATGATCGTCACCTTGGCCTCGGTCTCTGCCGCGTCATTGTCCATGACCAGGCTGACGTGCTCGAGGAACGCGCCGAGGTTTTCATATTCCTCCATCGCGCGGACGAGTTCGGTCAGGTTCTCGAGCCGGCCGGCGGCTTCGGCCGAGCGGTCGGCCTGCCACATTGCGGTATAGCCGCTCTCTTCGAGGATGATGCGCGCCAACTCGGGGTGCGGCAGGTCGCTGACCATGCTCCGCCACCGCGCGAGGTCGCCGACGAAGCTGCCGAGCGCGCGCCGCGCCTGCGACGTCAGTTCGTCGGTATCGAGGATGCGCGCCGCCGCGACGCTCAACGGCAGGCCCTCGGCGCGCGCGAGCTGGTGGAGCTTGGCAATCGCCTTGTCGCCGAGCCCGCGCTTCGGGACGTTGACGATGCGCTCGAACGCGAGATCGTCGGCCGGTTGCGCGACAAGGCGGAGATAAGCGAGCGCGTCGCGGATCTCCTGGCGCTCGTAGAAGCGGAAGCCGCCGATGATGCGATAGGGCAGGCCGATCGCGATGAACCGGTCCTCGAACTCGCGTGTCTGGTGCTGCGCGCGCACAAGAATGGCACAATCTTCGAAACTGCCGCCGCGCCGGCGATGGCTCTCGATTTCGTCGCCGACGCGCCGGGCCTCCTCGGGGCCGTCCCATACGCCGACGACGCGCACCTTCTCGCCGTCATTAAGTTCGGTCCACAAGGTCTTGCCGAGCCGGCCGCTGTTCTGCGCGATCACGCCCGAGGCGGCGGCAAGGATGTGCGGCGTCGACCGATAATTCTGCTCGAGCCGGATCACGGTGGCGCCCGGAAAATCCTTTTCGAACTTGAGGATATTCTCCACCTGCGCGCCGCGCCACGAATAGATCGACTGGTCGTCGTCGCCCACGCAGCAGATGTTCTTCCGCTCCTGCGCGAGCAGCCGCAGCCAAAGGTACTGGACGCTGTTGGTGTCCTGATACTCGTCGACCATGATGTAGCGGAAGCGGTTCTGGTAGTGTGCGAGCACCTCGCGGTCGCGCTTCAGGATCGTGAGCATGTGGAGCAGCAGGTCGCCGAAATCGCACGCGTTGAGCGCGCGCAGCCGCTCCTGATATTGCGCGTAAAGCTGTGCGCCGCGGCCGTTGGCATAGCGCTCGGCCTCGCCCGCATCGACGTCGGCGGGCGTCAGGCCCTTGTTCTTCCATTCGTCGATCAGCCCGCCGAGCTGGCGCGCCGGCCAGCGCTTCTCATCGAGATCGTTGGCAGTGATCAACTGCTTGATCAGCCGCAGCTGGTCGTCGGTATCGAGAATCGTGAAATTGGGATGGAGTCCGACGAGTTCGGCATGTCGGCGCAGCATCCGTGCGCCGATCGAGTGAAACGTGCCGAGCCACGGCATGCCTTCGACGGCGTCGCCGACATGGTGGCGCACCCGCTCGCGCATCTCGCGGGCGGCCCGGTTGGTGAAGGTGACTGCCAGGATTTCGCTCGGATAGGCCTTGCGCGTCCACAGCAGATGCGCGAGCCGTGCCGTGAGCGCCGCGGTCTTGCCGGTGCCCGCGCCGGCAAGCACCAGCACCGGCCCTTCGCTGGTCAGCACCGCCTCGCGCTGCGGCGCATTGAGCCCACGCAAATAGGGTGGATCGTCCAAGGGCTCGGGAAGACTCATGGCGAACAGTTAGGGAACGACGGGCGCCGGGGCAAGCGCGGAGCGGCGTGCAAGTGCGCGCATCTTGCGCTAACGCGGCGCGCTCGAATCGTTCGGAGCGCCGCGAGTGAAACTAACTCGAACTCATGTGAAGCTGATCATCGTGGCGCTGGCGGTCGGCATCGCGCTCGCCGCCTGGGTCCGCACCCGGGGCGTGACGAATCCGCCGTGCCACGCGGGGCGCACCGAAAAGCGCGACGCGGCGGGGAAGGTGATCGAGATCACCACCAGGACCTGTCTCGAGCACAAGGCGCAGTAGCACCGATTAGCCAGCGTGCCGTGCGCAACGATCCAGCTGTGGATTAACGTAAGTTGCACTGGATTTGGCGCCGGTCCACAGCTAGGCGGCGTGGCTGTCATCAGATTGTAACAGGAGTGGCGCACGGCGCCATCATCATGGCAAGTGTAGCAATCGCCGAAGCGCCGCTGGAGCAAGGGCCCGGCGCACCTCGACTCGACTATGGCACTTCCCCCCTCGCCAAGCTGCTGTTCGCCGCCGTGCTGGTCGGCGGCCTTGGCTACGCCGGATGGAGCGTGCTCACCGACACCCAGGGAGTTGGCGAAACGCTGGCGCTCGGCGTGTTCGCGTTCCTGGGGCTCGCGCTGGTGATCGCGCTCGGGTTCGAGTTCGTGAACGGCTTCCACGATACTGCCAACGCCGTCGCCACGGTGATCTATACCAATTCCATGCCGGCGCACCTCGCGGTGGTCTGGTCGGGTGCGTTCAATTTCCTGGGCGTGATGGTGTCGAGCGGCGCGGTCGCCTATTCGATCATAACCCTGCTTCCGGTCGACCTGATCCTCCACGTCGGCTCGGCCGCGGGCTTCTCGATGATCTTCGCGCTGTTGCTCGCCGCGGTGCTGTGGAACCTCGCGACCTGGTACGTCGGGCTACCCAACAGCTCGTCGCACACGCTGATCGGTTCGGTGCTCGGAGTCGGCTTCGCCAACCAGCTGCTCACTTCCGGCTCGCGTGGCGGTACCGCCGGCGTCGACTGGGCCCAGGCCGAGAAGATCCTCACCGGGCTATGGATGGCGCCGCTGATCGGCTTCGGCGCGGCGTTGTTGCTGCTTTTCGTGATGCGGATGCTGGTCCGCAATCCAAAGCTCTATGCCGCGCCAGACGTTGATGCGCCGCCGCCGCTCGGCATCCGCGCGCTGTTGATCCTCACCTGCACCGGCGTGTCGTTCAGCCATGGCTCGAACGACGGCCAGAAGGGCATGGGGCTGATCATGCTGATCCTGATCGGCTGCGCCCCGACCGCCTATGCGCTCAACCGCACTCTGCCGGCGAGCGAGACACCCGCATTCGTCCAGACTGCCAACACCGCCGCCGCCGCGTTCGATGCCAAGGGACCGGACGTCGCTTCGGCGAAGGCGCGAGAGCTGCTCACTCAGGCGCTCCAGCAGCGCAAGGCCAACACGCCCGAAGTCTATGGCGCGATCGCGACCGTGTCGCGCGAGCTCACCGCCCAGGTCGCGAGCTATGGTTCGCTCGGCCGCGTTCCGGCGCAGATGGTGCCGAACGTGCGCAACGACATGTATCTCGTGCTCGATTCGAGCAAGCTCGCGATCAAGAAGCCCGATGGCTTCAACGACGCTGAGCTCAAGGCGATCAAGGACTATCAGACCAAGCTCGAAGCTGGCACGCGCTTCATTCCAATGTGGGTCAAAGTGGCCGTGGCACTCGCGCTCGGGCTCGGGACGATGATCGGCTGGAAGCGAATCGTCGTCACGGTCGGCGAGCGCATTGGCAAGCAGCATCTGACCTATGGCATGGGCGCGACCGCCGAGCTGGTCGCGGCGGGCACGATCCTTGCCGCGGACCGCTTCGGCCTGCCGGTCTCCACCACGCACATCCTGTCGAGCGGCGTCGCCGGTGCGGCGGTTGCGAATGGCTCGGGACTCCAGCCGCGTACTTTGGCGCAGCTTGCCGCGGCGTGGTTGCTGACGTTGCCGGTGGCAATGCTGCTGTCCGGCGGTCTCTATTGGCTGATGCTCACGCTCGCGCGCGCCCTGGGATTATAGTTCAGCGCGCGCCGAGCAGCGCGAGGACGACTCCCGTCGCGACCAGGAGCAGTCCCGCGACTTCATTCGGCTTGAGCGGTTCGCGCAGATAGAAGTGCGCGAACGCCAGCGTGAAACCCACTTCGACCTGGCCGACGATTCGCACCAGCGCGACCGGCGCGGAGGCGAAACCGGTGAACCAGCAGGCCGAGCCGAGCGACGACAGCAGTCCGACCTGGCCCGAGACGCGCCAGCTCGTCCACACCGCGCGGAGCTGTTCGGGCTCGCGCCACGCGACATAGGCACCCTGCATGACCGTCTGGACCGTAACCGTGACCGCCAGCGCGACCAACGCCGCACCGATCGGATCGGGCATCGCCAGCTCGATTGTCGCGCGCCGGATGGCAACTGCGGTGAGCGCGAATAGCGTCCCGGAGGCGATACCGTAGCCGGCGGCGCGATGTCCGAACGCGCGAAGCAGCGCGCGCGGGCCCCCACCCCCGGTGGCCAGCACCATCACACCGATCACGCCAGCCGCAATTCCCGCCCACGCGATCCACTGAAGCTGCTCGTGCAGCAGCACAACCGAAAAGATCGCGCCCTGCACTGCCTCGGTCTTCGAATAGGCCGTGCCGACCACGAAATTGCCCTCGGCGAATGCCATCAACAGCAGGTTCGTCGCGAGGATCTGCGCGAGCCCGCCTGCCGTGCAGAACAGCAGGAACCACGCATCGGGCGCCTGCGGCGCATGTCCGGTGAGCGCGACATAGCCCCACGCCATCGCCAGCGCGAGCGGCAGTCCATAGAGATAGCGCACCAGCCCCGCGGCATTGACCGAGAGCGTTCGCCCGACCCGCCGTTGCACTGCAGTCCGCCACGCCTGCAGCGCGCCCGCCGCGAGGGTGGCGGGGAGCCAGAGTGGGGAAGTGATCATCGGTGCGCCATGCCAGTGCGGCGCGGCCGCGTCACCGGGTCTAGGCCGAAAAGCCTTCTCCCGTTTGGACGACGGGCTTAGGAACTTGACCCGTGCGCAGCACCCACGCCACACAGGCGGAAGGGAGAGGCCATGACCGCAGCCGCACAAACGTCACACCGCCGCGTGTTGTTCGCCAGCCTGGTGGGCACGAGCGTCGAGTTCTACGATTTCTACATCTATTCGACCGCTGCCGCACTGGTGTTCGGCGATCTGTTTTTCCCCAAGGCGTCGCCCACGGCGCAGCAGATGCTTGCCTATGCGACGGCCGGTGTCGCGTTCGTCGCCCGTCCGGTGGGTGGCTTGTTCTTTGGGCATTTCGGCGACCGCATCGGGCGCAAGTCGACGCTGGTTGCATCGCTGCTCACCATGGGCCTGTCGACACTGCTGGTGGCGTTCCTGCCAACCTATGCCGGCGCGGGGTATCTTGCGCCGCTGGCCTTGTGCCTGTTGCGGTTCGGCCAGGGCTTCGGGCTCGGCGGCGAATGGAGCGGCGCGGCGCTGCTCGCGGTCGAGCACGCGCCGCCCGGTTGGCGCGCACGCTACGGGATCGTTCCGCAATTGGGCGCCCCGGTCGGATTCATTGCGGCAAACGGGCTCTTCCTTCTGCTCAGTACGCAATTGTCGCCGGTGCAATTCCACGACTGGGGCTGGCGCATCCCCTTTGCATTCAGCGTGGTGATGGTGGGGATCGGGCTGTGGATCCGTCTCAGCCTGACCGAAACACCCGAGTTCGCCGCTGCGCTCGCCGAGGCGCCACCGCCGCGGGTGCCGCTGGCGGAAGTGATCGGACGGCACGGCGGGATCCTGGTCGCTGGCACCGTGGCGACCATTGCCTGCTTCCTGCTCTACTATCTCTCGACCGTGTTCGTGCTCGGCTATGGCACCAAGACGCTCCATTACAGCATGGCGGAGATGCTGGTCGTCGAGCTGATCGCGATCACTTGCATGGCTGCGAGCATCCTCGCTTCCGGGTGGCTGGCGGACCGCAAGTTCGATGAGCGCGCGGTGCTGATGTTCGGCTGCGTTGGATCGATCGCCGCCGGTTTCGCACTGGCGCCGATGTTGAACGCTGGGCTTGGCGGCGTGCTCGGCTTCCTGTGCATCTCGCAGGTGCTGATGGGGCTGGTATACGGCCCGCTCGGCGCGTGGCTGCCGGGCCTGTTCCCACCACGGGTGCGGTATACCGGCGCATCGGCGGCTTTTAACATTGCGGGCGTGCTTGGCGGCGGGCTGACACCCATCGTCGCGCAGAAGCTGACGGCGATGGGTGGGCTCGCCTATGTCGGATATTATGCCAGTGGGGCTGCGGCGCTGAGCTTGATCGCGTTGCTCATGGTCCGAGCGCGTAAATAGCCGATCAGTCGATCGCCTCGACGCCTTGCGCTTTCAAACGCGTGGGAAAATCGTTCATTTCGTGGACCTCGCCGGTCACGTGTAGCGGGTCGCGCGAGCGACAAGATAAGGTCGGATTTCCGCGATGTAGGGAGAGGCGAGCGCGTTCTCACTTTGCTCGCATCAGCGTCAGCCGTGCCTTGCCGTGCACGCGCTCGACCTCGGCCGCAAACCCCGCCACTTCGACTTTTTCGTCGCGCGCAGTCTCGATGCTGATCCAGCTCGCGGGGCCCGTCCAGCCGAGCCGCGCGAGCTTGTCGAGCGCGACCGATCCTGCGCCGGTCCCATAGGGCGGGTCGAGCAGCAGCAAGTCGAGCGGCGCGACGGCGGGTCCGAGCCCGAGTACGGATTGCGCGCGAACCTGCGCACCGCGCGCATCGAGCTTGGCGATATTGGCGCGCAGCGTGTCGAGTGCTGCGCGATCCTGCTCGACGAACAGGCACGACGCCGCGCCGCGCGACAGCGCCTCGAGTCCCAGCGCGCCCGAGCCGGCGAACAGGTCGGCGACTGCGAGACCCTCGAAGCTGCCGATGCGGCTCGCCAGCATCGAGAAGAGTGCCTCGCGCGTGCGGTCTGCAGTGGGTCGTGTGGCGTCGCCCTTGGGCGCGGCGATCGGACGACCGCGCCATTGGCCGGCGATGATCCTCATTTCGGCTTGCGTGGCTTGGACGGCCCGGAGGAGCGCGGTCGGCGATCCGTGG
>Ga0207675_100001722_pt1 | contig 21909 bp, 17 predicted proteins | sample KBSSwiS42_FD_184305 | JGI IMG/M metagenome (GOLD analysis project Ga0207675, IMG submission 184305) | Switchgrass rhizosphere microbial communities from Kellogg Biological Station, Michigan, USA - KBS Switchgrass S4-2 (SPAdes) (version 2) | ecosystem: Host-associated > Plants > Roots >...
CCGGCCCGACGTGCTCGCCCGCTGGTGCGCCGAGCCCGACGAGGCCCTGGCCGCGCGACCCGGCCTCTGGCGCGTCCTCTCCGTCGAGCTGTGGCTGCGCCACCTCGAGGCCTTGCGCGTTGCCGCGTAGACTCCGGCCGTGGTACCGGCTGAAGTGAGGATCGCGGTCATCGGCAACGGCCGATCCGTCCACACCGTCACGCGGAGCACGGCCGTTGCCGCCCGCGGCCATCCCGTGTGCCTGGTGACGCTCGGCCCCGTTTTGCCTGCCCCCGGCATCGAGGTCCGCACGCGGCCCTTGCCCAGGGGTCCACTGGCCGCCGTGGGCGCCGCGCGCACCTTCCTCGCCGACGTCGCTTCCTTCCGCCCCGACCTGCTGCACCTCCACTACGCGGGGGGCAAGCTGGGCACGATGGCGACGCTGTCGCGGATCCGTCCGCTGGTGGTCACCGTGATGGGCGGCGACGTGCTTCCGGAACAGCATCCAGGCGGCCTGTCCGCGCTCGAGCGCCGCGCGACGCGGCGCATCCTCGAGCAGGCCTCGATCATCCTCGTCAAGTCCGAAGGGCTGCGCCGTGCCCTCGCCGATTTCGGCGACTTCGCGGCGAAGGCGCGGACGGTGCGGTGGGGCGTCGATCCGGCGGTGTTCCGGCGCGACGACGCGGGAGCGGCGGCCCTGCGCCGCACCCTGCAGCTGGCGCCGACGGACCGCGTGGTGCTGAGCCCGCGCATCCTGCAGCCGCTCTACAACGTCCACCTCGTGGTCGAAGCCCTGCCGCGCATACTCGCGGAGTTTCCGACCGCGCTCCTGCTCGTGACGGAATACCAGGCCGACGAAAGTTACCGGACCGGGCTCGAGATGTTGGCGCAGGCGGCCGGCGTCGCCGATCGCGTACGTTTCATCGGGCAAATCGAGCACGCGGACATGCCCGCGCTGTACAGCCTGGCCGACGTCGCGGTGAGCATTCCCGACTCGGACGGGCTCCCGCAGTCCCTCTTCGAGGCCATGGCCTGCGGCACGCCCATCGTCCTCGGCCGGCTGCCCGTCTACGAGGAGGTCGTCCACGACGGCGCGGAGGTGCTGCTCGTGCCCCTGGAGCCGGAGGCCGTCGCGGAGGTCGTGGCTCGGATCCTCCGCGATCCCGCGCTGGCCGCGAGCCTGGCCGACCGCGCCCTCGCCACCGTACGCGTCGAGGCCGATCTCGGCCGCGAAGCGGCCCGCGTCGAAGGATTCTACCGGGAGGCCCTGGACGCGCCCCTGCCCGCGCCGGGCCGGGCCGCGCGGGCCCTCGACGCGCTCGGGCTGCTCGTGCGATGAGCGGATCCTTGACCTCTTTTCCTCGCGCGCCCGAGAATGTCCACACATGTGCGGCATAGCCGGGATCCTGCACGGCGACGGAGCGCCCGTCGCGGAAGGCGTGCTGCGCGCGATGGCCGGGGCCCTCGCCCACCGCGGCCCCGATGACGAGGGCTTCCACCAGGACGGACCGCTGGGGCTCGCCCATCGCCGGCTCTCGATCCTCGACCTGACCGCGGCCGGCCATCAGCCGATGTCGAACGAAGACGGCACGGTCTGGCTGGTCTACAACGGCCAGCTCTACGGCTTCGAGCCGCAGCGGGAGTGGCTGCGTGACCGCGGCCACCGCTTCCGCTCGCGGACGGACACGGAGATCCTCGTCCATCTGTACGAGGAGAAGGGCGACGCGTTCGTCCAGGACCTCGACGGGATGTTCGCGTTCGCCCTCTGGGATTCGCGGCGGCGCCGGCTGCTCCTGGGCCGCGACCGCTTCGGCATCAAGCCCCTCTACTACGTCCGCGCGGGCCAGACGCTGGCCTTCGCGTCCGAGGCGCGGGCCCTGCTCGCGGTCCCCGAAGTCTCGGCGCAGGTGGATCCACGAGCCCTGGTCCACTACCTGTATCAATCCAGCGTTCCCGGTGGGATCTCGACGCTGGAGGGCCTGCGCCAGGTGCGGCCCGCCCACACGGTGTCCATCGAGGACGGAGTCCTCCGGGAGACGCGCTATTGGTCCGTCCCGCGGGAGGAGACGGACGCGCCGACCTTCGGAGAGGCCGTGGACGTCCTGGGCGCGCGGCTGCGGGATGCCGTGCGTTCCCACCTCGTGGCCGACGTCGCCGTGGGCACCTTCCTGAGCGGAGGCCTCGACTCCGCGGCGGTGACCCTGCAGGCGCAACGCGCGATCGACGGGCCGCTGCACACGTTTTCGGCGCGCTTCGATTCCCCCGGCCACGACGAAGGCGGGGCCGCGCTCGAGTCGGCCCAGGCGCTGGGGACGATCCACCACGAGCTGCACCTGGGCCCGGACGCCCTGGATCGGCTGCCCGCCATGGTGGAGGCCATGGACGAGCCGTTTGCCGTCTCGTCCATCATCGCGCTCTACCACCTGTCGCGGTTCGCGCGGGAGCACGTGAAGGTCGTCCTCACCGGCGACGGGGCGGACGAGATCCTCGGCGGCTATCCCTGGCGCCACGAGCCGGACTGGGGCCGCAGCGCGGGGACGCGGGCGCGCCTGCGCGGCCTCGCCATGTCCACCGTCCGCAGCGGCCGCGGCGCGCGCGCGATCGGGCCCGGGCTCGCGGCCCAGATGGCGGGGCGGCTGGGGCGCCTGCGCCACCCGGACCAGCGGTATGCCGAGATCGTGTGCGCGTTCACGCCGGAAGAGATGCGGGAGCTGCTCGTCCCGGAGGTCGCTTCCTGGGCGCAGTCGGCGTGGGCGGAGTCACCTCTGCGCCGCGCCTATCTCGAGGAGGACGGGCCCGACGACGTGAACCGGCGCCTGCGCGCCGACCTGCGCACGACGCTGGTGGACGAGATGCTGGTGAAGGTCGATCGGACGACGATGGCGGCGGGCCTGGAGGCGCGCGTGCCCTTCCTCGACCGCGCGTTCGTCGAATGGGCGATGTCGCTGCCCGGGAGCTACAAGGTGCGGCAAGGCGTCGGGAAGGTCGTCCTCCGCTACGCCCTGGCCCCCGACCTGCCCGCGGCCGCTCTCCGTCCGAAGCACGGATTCAACGTGCCGCTCGGCGACTGGCTGCGCGGACGAGGGCGGGCCCTCGTGGGAGACACGCTCTCGCCGGCGACCCTGCGACGTCGCGGCCTTCTCCGGCCGGAGGCGGTCACGCGTCTGGTGGAAGCGCACCTCGCCGGGCGCGGCGACTATTCGCGGAAGCTCTTCACGCTCCTCGTCCTCGAGCTCTGGCTCGCCGCGCGCGGCCAGGCCGCCGCCCTCGTGCCGCCGGCGGCCCTCGCCGCGGCCGTGCCGGCACGGGCCTGAGGCCGATGTCGCGTCCGGAGGGCCGGACGCGCGTCCTCTTCGTCATCAACGACCTGGCGCGGGCCGGAGCCGAGACCCAGCTCGTCGCCCTCGCGTGCGCGCTTCCGCGGGAGCGGTACGAAGCGCGCATCGTCCTCCTCAAGGAGCGAGACGACTTCGCGGACGTCCTGGGCGGGGCCGGCATTGCGGTGGTGCCGCTCCATCGCCGTGGCCCCGCCGACTTCGCCGTCGCCCTTCGCCTCGCGCGCGAGGTGCGGCGGTTCCGCCCGCAGGTCATCCATTCGTTCCTGTTCCCCGCCAACCTCCTCGCCGCCGTGGTGGGCCGGGCCGCGGGCGTACCCCGGATCGTGGTTTCCCAGCGCTCGTCCTACGAATCGGGCCTGCCCGCGCCCTGGCGGCGCCTCGCGCGCCTCGGCCATCGCCTTGCCCATCGCGTGGTCGTGAATTCGCGCGCCGCTCTCTCCGAGGAGATCGCGGCCGGGACGCCGCCCGCTCTGCTCATCCACGTGCCCAATGCCGCCCTCGGCACGGCGCAAGGGTCAGCCCCCGCGCGCTCCGAAGGCGTGCCCGACGGCCCCTTCGTGCTCTCGCTGGGCCAGCTCGACGGACAAAAGGGTCACCGCGTGCTCCTCTCCGCCTGGCCCGGCGTCTTGCGGTCGCACCCGGCGGCACGGCTCGTGTTGGTCGGAGATGGCCCTTGCCGGCCGGAGCTGGAAGCCCAGGCCCAGGCGCTCGGCGTGGCTCCTTCCGTGACCTTCGCCGGATTCCGGGCCCCCTCGGGAGCGTTCGTCGCCGCGTGCCGCCTGCTCGTCCAGCCGTCGCTCACGGAAGGCATGCCGAACGCGGTGCTGGAAGCCATGGCCGCGGGCAAGCCGGTCGTGGGCTCGCGCGTCGGAGGCATCCCCGAGCTCGTCCTCGACGGCGAGACGGGACTCCTGGTCGCGCCCGACGATCCCGCGGCTCTGGCCGCGGCCATCGTGGCCCTGCTCGACGATCCCGCCCGCGGCGCGCGCATGGGCCTCGCGGGCGCGGCACGGACCCGCGGTGAGTTCGCGATCGACTCCGTGCGGCGCGCGATCGAGAGCGTCTACGGCACCGCCGAAGCTAGGACGACGGAGGAGGCGGCGGATCAGGCGTCAGGGCGATGACGAGGCCGGCCACGAGCGCGGGCGCCACCGTGACGTTGTAGCGCGGGCTCGCATAGCTCAGGGCGTAGACGGCCATGTGGTGGAACACGATCAGCGGTGGCAGGAAATGCGTCCAGGGCCCCCGCCGCCGCCACGTGCGCGCGACGACCACGAGAGCGCTCGCGAAGAGCGCGAACTGGACGGCGATGGCGGCGGCGTACCACGGACCGAGAGTCGCCGGCCGCGATCGGCCGGTCTGGAAGAACCAGTGACGGGCGGGAAACATGAACCGTACCGGGCGCTCGCCGGCCAGCGAGAGCCATCGCAGCGGGTCCGCCGCGATGCGGTTCAGCGCGACCCGATAGAGCTCGCGATCGAGCGAAGCGGCGTCGCCGCCACCTTCGGCCTGCCACCGCGCGCGCGCGGCGACGTACTCCGGGAACCCGTACCAGTCCTCGATCTGGTTCGACACGGTCCCCCCGAGCGTCGCGATGCCTCCGTTGTTGTTCGTGAACTCGAGCCGGCCCAGCACGACGGCGTTACGCACCATCCAGGGCGCGACGACGAGGAGAGTCCCCAGGGCCAGAGCGGCCACCCGCCGTACGCGGCCCTCGCGGGCGCTGACCGCGAGAAGGATCGCGATGGGCACGACCAGCGGCAGCGCGGTGACCTTGGCCAGGCTGGCGAGCCCGAGGGCCGCGCCGGCGCCCAGGCTCAGCGCGACCGAGCCCGAATCCATCGCCCGCCACGTGAGCACCATGGTCAGGGCGATCAGCAACGCGATCAGGCTCTCCTGCAGGACCATGCCGGTCGAGGTCAGGAAGGGTGGGTAGATCATGGCCAGGCCGCAAACGGCGCCCACGAGGTCCGGGCCCCGCCGTCTCAGCAGCAGGGCCACCGCGAGCAAGCTCGCGACGAGGAACGCGGCGTTGGCCAGGCCGAAGAGCCGTGGATGCTCCCCGAAGCCCCGGATCAGCACGCCGAGCACGAGCGGATAGGCCGGCAGCCTGGACTGCAGCGGGACGCCGGTCTCCTGCAGTCCCGCCCCGGCCGCCCACGCGCGGGCGGGCCCGAGGTAGCTGAGCGAGTCGTCGACGGTGAGGGCCGGGAAGGCGAGCGCGAAGGCCAGCGCCCCGGCGGCGCCCGCGGCCAACATCACCCGGCCCGGCCTCACGAAGCCCGAACGCGCAGCGCGCGGTAGAGATCGAGATACCGGCGCGCGACGTCGCCGATGGCGTAATCCTCGAGACATCGGCGGTAGGCGGCGTCGCCCAGGGCGCGGCGCAGCCCCGGATCAAAGGAGAGATCGCGGAGGGCGGCGGCGAGCGCGGCCACGTCGCCCGGGGAGACGATGAGGCCGGCGGAGCCACGGAGGTAGGTCCCGGCCGAAGGCTCCGCCGCCTGCTCGGGCCCCAGGAGGTCAACGTTCCCTCCCACGAAGGTGGCAATGCAGGCACACCCAGCGGCCATCGCCTCCAGGAGCGCATTCGACATCCCTTCCGCATCGGAAGCGAGAACGAACACGTCCGCATCACGGAGCAGCGGCGAAGGATCCTTGACGTCGCCCAGGAACTCCACGGAGCCGGCGGCGAGGGCCTCCAGGCGCTGCCGATGGGGACCGTCCCCGGCCACGCGAAGCCGGCCCGGCCGGCCCGCCACCGTCCAGGCGTCGATGATGTCCTCCACGCGCTTCTCCGCGCGGAGGCCGCCGAGGTAGAGGATCGTCACAACCTCGCGCTCGGTCCGGGCCGGCGGCGGCCCGACGGCCACACCGTTCGGGATTCGCACGACCTGGTCCCGACGGTAGCCCGCGTCGAGGCACTCGGCCTCCGCGCGCGCGTTGACGGCGACGATCCGCGTGAGCAGGCGGCGTGTCACCGCGCGCTGGATGCCGAGCCCGCCGCGGGCCGCCATCCTCAGGTCGCTCGTGGACCCCGTGCTGGAGATGCGGGCCAGGCAGGGCACACCGCGACGCCATCCGGCCAGGGCGGCCAGGAAAGCGGGATAGAGGACCTGGTGGACGTGGATCACGTCGAAACGCCGCGCTTCGCGCGTCAGGGCCCTCCACAGAGCGGCCATGAAGAGCCAGCGCCGCAGGCGGGGAACCGCGCGCGGCCAGGACGGCCCGATCCGGCGCACGCGCACGCCGTCGAGGACGGCCTCGCGCGGCCAGGACGCATCCCAGTGTCCCGTCCACACCTCGGCGGACGCGCCTTGCCGCACGAGCTCCGCCGCCAGGCGGCGCGCCTGGTTCTCCGCTCCGCCCACGATGGGCCAGAACTGCGCGACGAGCATGAGCACGCGGGGGGCGTCGCTCACCAGCCCTCGACGTAGCCGCGGAAGAACTGCGCCCACTGCGGGAGCTGCGCGGCATAGCTGTTCGCGGCCGCAGTGGCGCGCGCCTCCCGCACGATGGCGTCGCGCCTTTCCGCATCGGCCAGCGCCTGCAGGGCACCGGCGGCCAGCCCCTCGGCGTCCTCGAGGTCGACCAGCCATCCGTTCCGGCCTGGAACCACCAGGTCCACGGCCTGCCCGACGCGGGTCGTGATCAGCGGCACCCCGCACGCCATCGCCTCCAGGACGGCCTTGGGTCCCCCTTCGTCGCGCGACGACACCAGGTAGCCGTCCAGGGCCTGATAACACGGGCCCATGGCGTTCGGGCCGCTCACCTGCTGGTGCCGGAACGGGATTCGCAGGCGCTCGAGGCCGTTCTTCACGTACCCGCGGGCCGGGCCCGTCAGCAGCACCCAGAGCTCCGCCACGCGCGGTCGCAGGGCCGCCATCGCCTGCAGGAAGACGTCGGGTCCCTTCACGTGTTTGGGCTCGAGGCCCGCTCCCCAGCCGACACCGTCCTTCTGGAACGAGCCGATGACCACCGCGGACTCCGGCAGATCGAAGCGACGACGCGCCTCCCGGCGGCTGTCCGCCGTCTGCAGCGGGAACTGGGCGAGATCGATCCCGAGCGGGATCCGGTGGACCTTGTCCGCCGCGATGCCCGAGGCGCGGACCAAGTCTTCCATCGCGCGATGCGAGACGCGGACCCGCGCGAGCGCGTCCTGATGCCGGCGGAGAGAATCGTGCAGCCGGTCGAAGACCGCATCGCCACCCCGCTGGCCGTGCAGGAAGTCGACCGAGACGCGCTGGCGCGTGCGGAACGCGTCGTCGGCCAGGAGGACGAACTGCGACGTGTAGTGGCAGCACTGCGCGGCCGACGCGCCGAGGGCGAAGTTGACGCGCGCGGGAATGCCCAGCTCCACGGCGAGGCGGGCGATGGCCGCCGCCTCCTCGTCGAGCACCCACCGGCCCTCGTCGGAGACGACGGCCAGACGGGAGTAGCGCGGGCCGAGGACCAGGCTGCGGGCGCGCTGCAAGTGGCGTCGCGCGCGCCGGGCCAGGGAGGAAAACGTCCCGTTCAGGAGCGGCCGCTCCCCTGGGCCCGGCGCGCGCGCAGGAGGGATTCCGCCCGCTGCAGGTCCTCGGCCGTGTCGATGCTCACCATCGGCTCGTCGACGACCACGGCGCCCGCGCGCGCCGGGAGCGTCGCCCGCCCGTCCAGGAGGCAGGCGCGCGTGAAGGCGTAGGCGGCGCCGTTGCGGTGATAGACCGGAGAGAGCTGCTGGCGCGCGACCACGGCGGACCCGCGGCCGTCGAAGAGGGAGAGGGTGCCATCCGCTCCGATGGAGAGCGTCTTGAGGGGATGGTATTTGATGTCCGTGGGCGAAACCGTCCAGACGGCATCCCATCCCTCGTCGACGAGCTTCCGCACGACCGCCGCCGCATGGCCGGCCGTGCGCAGGGGCGACGTCGGCTGCAGCATGACCACGACGTCGTAGGCGACGCCGTCCGTGCGCTCGACCTCGACCAGCGCGTGCACGAGCACTTCGAGATCCCCGACCAGGTCGCCGGACAGCTCCGGCGGGCGCCAGAACGGCGCGGAGAGGCCCGCCACCTCGGCCACGCGCGCGATCTCGGGGTGATCGGTCGAGACGACCGCCCGGTCGAAGAAGCCGGCTTCGCGCACCACCGCGCCCGCGTGCGCGATCAGGGGCTGGCCGAGCAGGGGCTGAAGGTTCTTCAGCGGAATCCCCTTGCTCCCGCCCCGCGCCGGGACCACGGCCAGGATCCGGCGGCCGTTCAGCACGGCCGCACGCCCTCGAGCATCGCCGGCAGCGCGCCAAGGTCGGAGACGAGGGCCACCGGTTCCGAGAAATCGTTGCCGTCGCTGGCCACGGCGACGAACGCGCAGCCGACGGCCCGCGCGGCGTCGAGGTCGCCTTGCTGGTCCCCCACCATTGCCACCTCCGCCGGAGACGCCTCCTCGCGCGCGAGGACCAGGCGCAGGTTGGCGATCTTGTCCAGGGGCCGGCCCAGCACGCCCTTGAAGCGACCCAGCCAGCCGCGGCGCGCGAGCGCGCGCCGCAGCGAGTCGCCAGGGGTGGCGGAATTGATGTACAGGGAATGCGTGGCGCCGAGGGCGAGCAGGGCGGGAGTGGCGCCCGGGCGCTCGGGCCGCTCGGCCTGTCCGGCCTCGACGAGAGCGGTGTAGGCCTCGATCAGGCGCGCGGCCGCCTCCTCCACGCGCCGGGGATCGAGGACGCCGCCGGCCTCGGCCGCACGCTGCGCGACCACGCGCAAGACCTCGTGCCGGTCCGCCTGGGGGCGCTCCGCGAGGACGGCGGAGACGAGCCGGCCCCCGGGGTCCTCGCGCCGCGCCACCTCGAAATACGCCGACCGCTTGACGGCGTTGGAGTCGACGAGAGTGCCGTCGAAGTCAAAGGCCACGCAACGGATTCGCATGTCGTCGGCCACTGCCGCTCAGATCTGGTACCGCCCCCAGTGGTTGACGCGCGTCTTCCGGGCCGGGCGCGGGATCTGGTTGATGGCCTTGTCCTCGTAGAACGAGTCGTCGTTGAAGTGTGTCGTGGAGATCTCCTCGAAGATCGCGCCCGTCTCCGTCCAGAAGGAGTGCCACACGCCTTGCTGGATGAGCGCGATGTCGCCCGGATAGAGCGTGCGCGGGCGGCCCTCCAGGTCGAGATGGAGTACGCCCCAGAGGATCTGGAAGCTCTCTTCCTTGCGCTTGTGGTAGTGCAGCGGGTGCCGCTGGCCGGGCGTCTGGATGATGAGCTTCTTGCAGTACTCGCGGTTGATGCAGTCGACGATGGTCGCCCCCCACTCCGGGAAGCGCGCGATCCCGTAGTGGTGGGAGAACTCCGCCTCGAAGTCCGTGCTGAGGGCGATGCGCGCCTCGTTGAGCATCCCCTTGATGGTGTGGATGGCCGTGAACAGGACTTCCTTCTCCGACGGCGGAGGCACCACGAGGTTCGCGGGCCCGAGAGCCTGGTCCTTGCCGATCTCGGCCGAGGCCACCAGGCCCTCCTCCCATTCCCCGGCGTGCAGGCCGTCCGCCGCCAGCGGCATCGCGAAGTAGACGTCCTCGCGCGCCACTACTTCGCCCTTCTTCAGGGGCCGGCGCGCGAAGATGCCGCGCTTGAGCGAGCGCAGGGACTCCTGCTCGACCGCCGGCGAAGGCGGCCGCTCCGCGGGGCCGGCCAGGCGGCGGGCATGGAGGGCCGTCTTCACCCATTCCTCGATCTGGGCGGGTGAGGCCGAATAGGCGTTCAGCGTGTGCGGCCCTTCCGCGATGCCGACGTGCCGCTCCAGCATGCGCGCGCCCTTGGCCACCGCGACGCGCACGGCGGCCAGGTTGTCCGGAGCCTCGTGGGTCGAATATCCGATGACGGTGTCCGGGTAGCGCCGGGCCAGGGCCTCGATCATGTTGAGGTTGGCGCTCTCGTCCGGCGTCGGGTAGATGGAGACGCAGTGCATGATGGCGTGGCGCACCCGCCGGTGGTCGAAGAAGCTGACCACGTCGTCGATGAGCTTGCTGGTGGCGCCCCCCGTCGAGAAAATGACCGGCTTGTTCGCGGTCGCGATCTTCTCCAGGAGGGGCCAGTCGTCCAGCGAGCAGCTCCCGACCTTCACCACCTCGATGCCCATCTCGGTGATGCGGTCCACCGAAGGCTCGTCGAAGGGCGTGCACATCGTGACCAGGCCCGCCGCCCGCGTCTCCTCCACGATGGCGGCGAACTCGGACGGACGAAGGCGCGTGGAGAGGAAGCGCGGGATGTGCTTGTTGTCGCTCTTCTCCCGGTGCGCGGGATGGACGAAGGTATCGAGATCGCGGAACTGCAGCTTGACGGCGGCGCGGATGTCCTGCCGCTTCGCGATCGCGCCCAGCTCCCGCACGATGCGCCGTCCGTGCTCCAGGTCGCCCTGGTGGTTGTTGGCGAGCTCGAAGACGAAGAGGTCGCGGAAATCGAAGGCTTCCGGCGCGCTCATCGAAGTGCCTCCGGACGCGGACCCGCGCCCCAGTCCAGCGTCACCCGCCGCCCCTCATGCTCGCTGGCGTGGGCCGCCGCGATCACGACCGCGGAGTCGAGCCCGCGGGAGAGGGCCAGGGGCGAGGGCGCCCCCGCCCGCACGCACTCCGCGACGTGGGTAAGCTCCTGGATGAAATCGTCGGGCCGCTTCTTCGGAAAGACGCGCGTCTCCACGGGCGCGCCCGGCCGGTGTACCCGCACGGCGTCGCCCTCCGGCGAGAAGCCGTTCACCCACTCGATGATGCCCTCCTGGCCGTGGATCCGGGCCCGCTTGCTCGCGGGACGGGTCACGACGTCCTGGACCACGCGTCCGAAGAGCCCCTTTTCGGTGCGCAGGCTCATCTCGCAGGCGCGGTCGTAGTCCGCGGCGCCGTCGCGCACGTAGGACACGCTCGCCGAGACGTGCGTCACGCGCCCTCCCCCCGCCACATGGGCAAAATGCTGCCACAGGTTGAGGGCGTGCGAGTGCTCGCCGCTGGCCCCTCCGCCCTTCCGCCAATAGCCGAGGTACGTGTCCGCCGGGCCCGAGAGCCAGGGGTGGGCGCGGAAGATGCCCTCCCAGTGCTCACGGAACTCCACGTCCAGCGTCTGCACCGCGCCGATCGCGCCCCCGCGGAGCAGCGACTCGGCGTGGCGCGCGGCCTGGCCGACGACATGATCGTAGCCGACGAAGACCTGCGCGCCGCGAGCGCCGGCCTCGTCGGCCAGGGCGGCCGCCCCCTCCAGGCTGGGCGGGCAGAGCGGCTTCTCCACGAGCACGGCCGGCGCGCCCTCCGCCACCGCGGCGCGGGCCAGCGGGATGTGCGCCTCCGGCGGCGTCCCGATGCAGACGAGGTCGAACCCCTCGCGCGGGACGGCGGCGCTCGGGTACAGGCGTATAGCCTCGTCCCATTGCCCGTAGCGGGCGGGGTAGATCTCGCGACGCATGCGGTCGAGCGCCGCTTCCGCGACGTCGCAGACGACGACCTCCCAGCCGAGCGTGCGCGCGGCGTGGGCGAGGTGGTTCCCGATCGAGCCCGCCCCGTGGATCTTGACGCGCATGTCGTGCGTCACCCGGCGTGGGCGACGGCCGCGCCCTGCTCCGTCCGATCGGAGGCCATGCGGCGGAAGAGGAGGCTCTGCGCGAGGAGCTCGTCGTAGCCGCCCTGCGCGACCAGGTGGCCGCCGTCCAGAAGGAAGATGGTGTCGCAGTGGCGGATGGTGGCCAGGCGGTGCGCGATGGTGACGGTCGTGACCTGCCCGCGCAACCCGTCCAGCGCATCCTGCACGGCGCTCTCGCCGATGCGGTCGAGGGCGCTCGTGGCCTCATCGAGGACCAGGAGCGACGGACGGCCGTACAGCGCGCGCGCGATCGCGATGCGCTGGCGCTGGCCGCCGGAGACGCGTACGCCCCGGTCCCCCATCGGCGTGTCGAGGCCCTGCTCGAGCTCGGCCAGCAGGGGCTCGAGCTGGGCCTTGCACAGGCACGCGCGCACCTGGTCGTCGTCCACCTTGTCCCGAGCCACGCCGAAGGCGACGTTCGCGCGCAGCGTGTCGTCGGAGAGGTACGGCGACTGGGCGACGTAGCCGATGCGCGACTGCCAGGCGCGCCGGTCGAGGGTAGCGATCGGACGGCCGTCGAGAGCGATACCGCCGTCCGTTGGCTCCAGCAGGCGCAGCAGCAGGTCCACGAACGTGCTCTTGCCCGCCCCGGAAGGTCCGGCGATGCCATAGGCGCCGCCGGCCTTGATCTCCAGGCTGACGTCGCGCAGCGCCCGTCCGGGCGCTCCGGGGTAGGTGAATCCGACGTGCCGGAACGCGAGATCCCGCCACTGGCCATCCCAGTCCGCGCCGGTCGTGACCACCACCGGGGCGGGGGCGACGGCCACGCCGGCGAAGCTCGCGCGGAGATCGTGGAGCCCCTGCACGACCGGATAGACGTTCCAGAGCTGCCCGATCGAGCTGGAGAGCTGGCTCAGCGCGGGCACGATGCGCGAGCTGATCAACACCAGCAGCGTCATCTCCGCCGCGATCTCACCCCGGGCGCTGCCGCTGCGCCACTGCAACGCCACCAGCCCCATGAGGCTGGCCAGGCCGACCACGGGCAGGGTGAGGGGCACCAGCTGCTGCCAGAGGTTGAGGCGTGCATGGCTGTCGCTGGCCACGGAATAGGACTCGGCGAAGACGCCCACGAAATAGCCCTCGCGCGAGCTGAGCTTGACGTCTTTGATCCCGGCCAGGGCCTGGGAGGCGGTCATCATCGTCCGATCCAGAGCCACCTTCTTCAGGCGCGAGAGCCGGTCGAGGCGCGGCCGCGCCAGGGCCATGAGGCCGTAGGCCAGGCTGCCCATCAGGACGACGACGGCCAGGCCCATCGCGGGCGCGAGAAAGACGAGGAGGGCGGCGCCGAGGGCGACCGTGATCGCGTTGTCGAGGATCACCATCAGGCGTTGCACGAACCCGCGGCTCCACTGCGCGACGTCGTCGTAGAAGAGGCGCGCCAGCACGGACGAGTTGCGGGTCAGGAACCACGGATAGGGCGCGTGCACGCACTCGTCGAGGAGGTCGCGGGCCAGCCGGTCCTGGCAGTCCGCGCCGAAGCGCTGCACGCCGTATTGCACGAGCGCGGTGGTCACGGCCCGCAGGACGAGGAGCAGGAGGGCGGCGATGGCCAGGCCGGCGAGAAGACGCGGGTGGGAGGGGGAGCCGGCGAGCTGATGGAGACGGCGAAGCTGGGCGTTGGTCTCGATCAGGTCCGGCTGGACCACGATGGCAACGAGGGGAAGGGACGCCCCCACGGCGAGCGCGTCGAGGCCGCCCTCGAACACCTGGGCGACGGTGAGCCAGAACCCGCGCCGGCGCTCGGCGGGCGTGAGGAGCCGCCACCCCGCACCGAGGGCTTCCGAGAGCGACCGTGCGCGCTTGGTCTGCGGCATCGTGGACGGCGCGGCCGGGCTCGTGGCCGCCGGCTCTCCGGAGACGCTGCGGCCGCGGCTCATCTTAACCGACACGCGCGTCGCCTTCCTCCGCCGCCCCGCCCGTCATCCGCTAGAGCGACTTCCCGATGACGAACCCGCTGCCCGACCCGTAGTACGTGCTCTCCGCCCCGACGAGGGGCCGGCGGGCCAGATAGGCGACCCGGGCGCGGGCGAGGTTCTTCGACACGGCGCGATGACACCCGGAGAGCCGCAAGTCGGTGAACCCCACCATCTGGAGCCAGGAGTGGACGGCAAGAGCCGACGGAAGATGCGTGACGTTGAGGCTGACGTGGTACTTCGTCTTCATCTCCTCACTGGGAGGGAACACGATCTCCACGCAGTTCTCGCGGAGGAGGCGCGGATTGCGGGTGGTGGCCGACTCCAGGACGAGGACTCCGCCCGGCTCCACGAGATCGTAGAGGCGCCGCACCATCCGGAGCTGTTCCGGGTTGTGGTACAGCACGCCCGTGCACCAGACGAGATCGAACGGCGGCAGGCGGAGGAGGGTCTCGCTGTACATGATGTTCGCGGTGACGTATTCGACGGCCGGTGACGTGATCGCGCGCAGCCACGCCTGATTCGATTCCTCCCGGCCCGGCAGGTCGACGAGGGTCAGGCGCTCGGGCTCGAGGCCCAGGAGGCGCACGGTGTCCAGGCCGTCCTTGGGCCCGATCTCCAGGATCCGGCGCGGCTTCGGCCCCTCGCGGTAGGCCCTCAGCTCCTCGAACAGCTCCTGCCGGTAGTCAGGGGGCGAGCCCGCCAGCCGGTTGCGCAGGCGCCGCGCCAACCGGCGGATCATCGGCGGTCCGACCCCTCGGGATCGCCGACGAGATCCCAAGCCAGCGGCGTGCCTCGGACGAGGTCGCGCGCGGCCGCCCGTCCGAGCACGGCGTCGAGATGTTTCGGGGCCAGCCCTCCCGCGGGACGGATGGAGCGCACGTTCTCTGCCGTGAAGACCTCGCCGCGCTTGACGTCGCGGACGACGAACAGCGAGCGCCGGAAGGCGCGGCTGCGCGCCTCCGCCTCTCCCAGTCCGTGGTCGGCCAGGCCCAGCGCGGCTTCCGCCGTACGCACGGCGCGGACGAGGTCGCGCAGCTCGTCCGGCTCGGCGGAGAACGCGGCGTCGGGCCCGCCCAGGGATCGCGAGAGAGTCAGGTGCTTCTCGAGAATGCACGCCCCCAGCGCCACCGCCGCCACCGCGGCCGCCGATCCCAACGTGTGGTCGGACAGGCCGACGGGAACGTCGAAGGCCGCGGCCAGGGCCGGGATCGCACGCAGGTTCATCTCCTGGGGTGGCGCCGGATAGGCGCTGGTGCACTTGAGGAGCGCGACCCCGGCCGCTCCCGCGTCGCGCGCCACGCGCACCGCCTCCCCGATCTCTTCCCGATTGGCCATGCCCGTTGAGATGATCAAGGGCTTGCCCGTGCGCGCGGCGCGCCGGATGAGGGCGTGGTCCACGATCTCGAAGGACGCGATCTTGTAGGCGGGAACGCCCATGGCCTCCAGGAACTCGACGGACGAGTCGTCGAAGGGGCTGGAGAAGAGATCGAGGCCGAGCGCGTCCGCGCGCGCCTTGAGCCTGGGCTGCCACTCCCAGGGAGTCTGGGCCTCGCGATAGAGATCGTGCAGCGTGCGTCCATCCCAGAGCGTCCCACCCCGGACACGGAACGGTTCCGCATCCGAGTCCAGCGTGAGGGTGTCCGGCGTGTAGGTCTGGAGCTTGACCGCGTCCGCTCCCGCCTGTTTCGCGGCCTCGACCAGCGCGAGGGCGCGCTCGAAGTCGCCGCCGTGATTCGCGGAGAGCTCGGCCACCACGTACACCGGATGCCCGGGGCCCACCACGCGGCCACCGATGGTGAGGGTCGGGCTCACGCGTCCGCCTCCCCGCGCCCCAGCACCAGCCGGCGCGCGGGCACCCCGCTCCGCTCGCAGCAACCGGCTTCGTCGAAGCCCGCGGCCAGGAAGGCGCGCCGGGACGGCTCGTTGTCTTCCTTCACGTAGGCCTCGACGGTGTCCGCGGACGGGGAAGCGAAATAGGCCCGGCAGGCCGCGCGGATGAGAGCCGCCCCGTACCCACGATCCCGCCAGGCGGGATCGACCGTCGTCGACACGACCGCCACCGAGGCCTCGCGATCGAATCGCACCGTGCCGAGCGGCTCGCCCGCGCCGTTCGTGCCGACGAAGAGCGCGCAGCCGGGATCGCCCAGCTTCCCCTGCAGCCACCGCACGTGGTCCGGCCAGGCGATGGCCGCCCCCGAGAACGACGCCGCCCGCACGACGGGGTCGCCCGCCCAGCGGAAGAGCAGCTCGCCGTCGTCGAACCCCGCCCGCCGCAGGGCGATCTCGGCTTCGCGCATCACGGTCACGATGCGCGCGGCCCCGCGACCGTCGACCAGGGCCTGCCCGCGGACGGACATGGCTTCGCGCCGCGCGCGATCCGCAAGCAGGCCGGCGATCTCTTCCGCGGCCCGCGATTCGTCCAGGGAGCCCCCGTCGCCGAGAAGGCGCGCGATGCCGCGGCGGTCCAGCTCGGTCGCATTCCCGCGCTGATCCTCGGCGATCACGACCAGCAGCGCGGGCACGCCCAGGTGCAGGGCCTCCCAGACCGTCCCCCCCGCGCCCGTGACCGCGACATCGGCCCATGCGAGGGCCTCGGCCATGTCGGTCACGCTCGCGATCACCTCCACTCCGGGCGGGACCGCAGTGCCCAGAGTGGCGGCCCGAGCGTTGGCGGGCCCGGCGATCACACGGATCTCCGCCGGTCCACCCGCGGTCCGCGCGGCGGCGCGCACGACGCGGGGAGCCACGTCGTCGGGATCGGCGCCACCGAGGCTGATCAGGATGCGCCGGGCCCGCGCGGGGTGGGTGCGGTCGGAACGCGGGCGCGTGGTGAACTCGCGTCGCAGGGGCGCGTAGCGCGGCCCCAGCAGGACGCGTGTGTTCGCGCCGCGATCGGCATACCACTCGGGCCGGATGGCGAGGTTGGGGTTTACAACGAGGCCGGCCGCCTTCGCGCCGGCCAGGCCCCGATCGTCCAGCCAGGCCGCGCGCACCCCCGCGTTCGCGAGGACGTCCTGGTACGCGCGGCCGAACCGGTACCCGTCCACGACCGTCCAGGCCGCGCCGCGGGCGCGCGCCAGCTCGCCCAGGAGCCGCGCGTCGTCCCGCGAACCCCGCTCGGCGTCCAGCCGCACCGCCTCGATACCCTCTTCCCGGAGGCGCGCCTCGAACGCCGGCGCCGGATCGACCAGCGCCCAGGCGCAGGGTGCGCGGTGCCGGCGCCACGCCTGCGCGATGGCAAGGCTCCGCATGACGTGGCCCATCCCGATCCCGGGTCCGCCGTCGGCCCGGACGACGAGAGGCGCGGTCACGGAAGGAAGTGGCCGACCACCTTCTCGACCGCCGCGAGCACGTCCGACACGTCGTCGTCGCTCAGGCCGGGGAAGAGAGGGAGGGTGACCAGGTGGTCGGACGCGTCTTCCGCCACCGGGTACTCGCCGCCGCGGTATCCGAAGCGCTCGCGATAGTAGCGGAGGCGGTGGACCGCCTCGTAGTGCACGTTCGCCCCGATGTTCTCGGCCTTCAGCGCGGCCAGCACGTCGTCGCGCCGGCCGCGCAGTCCCTTCTCCAGCCGGATGACGTAGAGGTGCCAGGCCGGATCCACGTCGGCGCGTACGACCGGCGTGCGAACGCCGGGGATGGAGGCCAGAGCCGTCGTGTAGCGCTGGGCAATCCGACGGCGGCGGGCAAGGTTCGCGGGCAGCTTGCGCAATTGCGAGGAGCCGAGGGCGCACCCGAGGTCGGCGAGGCGGTAGTTGTAGCCGAGGCTGACCATGTCGTAGCGCCACTGCCCGCGCGCCTCGCGCTGGTTCGCGTCGCTGTCCAGGCCGTGGTTCCGGAACGTCCTCAGCCGCCCGGCCAGGCCCGGATCGTCCGTCGTCACCATGCCGCCTTCCCCCGTCGTCACGTGTTTGACGGGGTGGAAGCTGAAGACGGTCATGCGGCTGATGGAGCCGACGGGCCGTCCGCGATAGCGCGCCCCCAGGGCATGGCAGGCGTCTTCGATGAGAACGGCCCCGTGCCGGTCGGCGAGATCGCGGATCGCATCGAGGTCCGCGGGATGGCCCGTGAAGTCCACGGCGAGGATGGCCTTCGTACGCGAGGTCAGGCGCTCGGCCAGACGGTCCGGATCGAGGTTGAGCGTGTCCGGCGAGACGTCCGCGAACACCGGCGTCGCCCCCTGGTAGAGGACGCAGTTGGCGGTGGCGCAGAACGTGAGGGGCGTGGTCACGGCTTCGTCGCCCGGGCCGAGACCGGCAGCGAAGGCGGCGGCGTGAAGGGCCGCCGTCCCCGAGCTGAAGGCGACCGCGTGGCGGGCCCCCGCGAGATCCGCCACCGCGGACTCGAACGCGGCCACGCGCGGCCCGGTCGTGATCCAGCCCGAGCGCAGGGCCTCCGTCACGGCCAGGACGTCGTCGTCGTCGATCTCGTGCCGCCCGTACGGAAGGAGGCTCGGGCGTACGGGCGCGCCGCCATGGATCGCGAGCCGCTGTTGGACCAGCCGGATGCCCCCTGACAAACGCCTAGTGTACCCCTGCTCCCCCGCCACCCGCACCATCCGCAGCCAGGCTTCCCGCGGAGATATCCCTCGCCTTACGCGGGTCGAACGACCGGAAGCGGCAGCGCATACTCCTCCGCCCGCCGCATCTTGTACGTGTGGTAGAACCGCTCGGGCGAGCGATACCACTCTCGGATCTCGTCGATCTCGCGACGAACGACCTCCGGATAGGCGGCGAGTAGACGTGGGATGGAGTCGTAGAGGCGGTCCTGCCCACTGTCGTCGTCGAGATGGAACCCCTCGTGCCAGGCCGGCCGGCAGAAGTACCACCCCGCGAAGACCTGCGCCCGTCCCGCGACCCCCTCGAGATCGAGGGCCTTCCACCACGGTTCGGCCAGATCGCGCTGGTATTCCGCGCGGGATCGGGACCACTTCGCGAAGCCACGATCGTGGTACCAGCCCCGGTCCGCGACCAGCGCCGGCTTGCCAACGGCCGCGTATTCGATCGCGGCCGTGCCCTGCAGGGTGACCACGGCGTCGGCGGAGCGTTGCACGGCGCTCCCGCTCCATTCCGGCGGGCACAATCGCACGTGGCTCTCGAGGCCCGACGGCATCAAATCTCGAAGCGTGATGCCGCCATACCAGGCGTCACACGGATGTCCACGGAACAGCCAGTTGACGGCGCGGCAGCCCCTCGCCACCTCGAGGGTGACCTGCAGCCAGTCCGCGAAATCGCGGAACTCATTCATGCCGTTGCAGTGGGGAGCGTCGAACCATGTCGAAGCGTAGACGGCCACGATGGGTCGCTCCGGCTCCCAGCCGAACAGCGAGCAGAGCCGCGCGCGGTCCGGCGTACGGTCGCCCTGGAACGCGTAGTGTGAGCCGACGTCGTCGGTCCGGCCCTCGCGCCGCGCCTCGAGGTATTCGCGGCCGACGCGCGCGAGGGCCTCGGCCCGCGCGGGCGGAACGGTTTCGAGATCGCGCGGGGACGGGCTGTCGAAGAAGTCCGGAACGTCGGCCGAGTCCTGGATCTTGAAGAACCGGAGGACACCATAGTTGCCGTAGGGACCCACCACGGGTATGCCTCGGCGCGACGCCAGCCACACGAGGGGCCCCATCAGTACGCGACCCGAGAAAGTGTGGCTGGCGACGAGCAGCTCCGGCCGTACCGCATCGAGAAGGCGGGGCACCGCATCCAGGTGACGCAGGTAGGCCGTGACGTCGTCCTCGATGGCCGGATGCCGCAAGTCGACCACCGCATGTCGCTGCCGCTTGAGCAGGCTGTCGTACAGATCGTATGCGGGCACGCCGCCCGGCAGATCCCAGCGCAGGATCTCGCCGGGCTCCCGCGTGGCGGCGAGGCGCCGGCGGGCTTCGGAGCGGGCCGCGGCCTCCGGTCCGAGGAACCCGTCGATCGCCACCGTCTGGCGCATGCCCAGGACGTCACACGTGCGCCGAACGGTGGCGGCGTGATATGGGCCCAGCAGTCCGACTTCGGATCCCGCGAGGCCGAGCGCGGCACGCAGCAGCGAGTAGCGCAGCCAGTAGTTGGGGTTGTCCCATTGACCGTCGACGAGCACGGGCCCCGGGAACGCCGCGGCGGAAGTACGGGAGAGCTGCGCCAGCATCCTTTCCACGGTCTCGCGCTGGGGATGGGGAGCAGGGCCCGGCTCGGCGCCGCGCAGGAACCGTCGCACCCGGGGGAGCAGTGACCTCAGCTTCTCTGCGCGCAAACCGACATTGTACCGGATCGATCCGGCTGGCCGGCACGCGGGCCGCGGCGTACGATGGCGAGGGACCGGGTTCGAAGAGAAGGTGTGATGCCGCTGAAAAGCTGTGTTCGCTGCGGGTTGCCGGAGACCTACGAGACCATCCAGTTCGACGAGAAGGGTGTCTGCAACATCTGCTCCGAGAGGACGTTCCGGGACGAGGCGATCGATTGGAAGGAGCGTCGCCGCCAGCTCGACGCGCTCGTGGCCACCTACCGGGGCAAACATCCCTACGACTGCATCGTGCCGTTCTCCGGCGGCAAGGACTCGACCTTCACGCTCAACTTCCTGGTCCGTGAATATGGGCTCAAGCCCCTCGTCGTGCAGTTCAACCACGGCTTCCTGCGCCCCACCCTGCTCGCCAACAACGAGCGCACGTTCAAGCAGCTCGGTGTGGAGGTCCTGAGCTTCACCCCGAACTGGAAGGTGGTGAAGCGGCTGATGCGCGAGTCGCTCATACGGAAGGGCGACTTCTGCTGGCACTGCCACACCGGCATCTTCGCCTTCCCCATGCAGATCGCCCTCCGCTTCGAGACCCCGCTGATCTTCTGGGGCGAGCCGTCGGCGGAATACACGGCTTACTACAGCTACTCGGATCAGGAGGTCGAGGAGGTCGACGAGCGCCGCTTCAACCGGTGGACCAACCTCGGGATCACCGCCGAGGACATGGCGGGGATGATCGGGGGGGACTTTCCGCTCGATCCGCGGGACCTTGCCCCCTACACGTATCCCAGCGTGCGGGACCTCAAGCGCCTCGGGTGCCGGTCGGTCTGCCTCGGGTCATTCGTCCCCTGGGACGTGAAGCGCAACACGCAGGAGATCATGTCGGAGCTCGGTTGGAAGGGAGACGAGGTCGAGGGGATGCCGTGGGAGACCTATCCCTACGAGAAGATCGAGTGCTACATGCAGGGCGTGCGCGACTACATCAAGTACCTCAAGCGCGGGTACTCGCGCGTCACGCAGATGACGGCCCTCGACCTTCGCAACGGCCGGATCACCAAGGAGGATGCCGCCCGCCTCATCGACGAGCACGAGGGCCGGAAGCCGCCGTCCCTGCGCCTTTTCCTCGAATACCTGGAGATGGACGAGCAGGAGTTCAACGACATCGTCCGCAAGACCGTCGTCGCTCCCCACGTGCCCGATTTCGGCGCGGAGTGGGCCCCCATGACCTGGGACTTCGATCGCTGGCACCGGGAGAAGGCAACGCACACCGACGGCCCCGCCCTGCTGGACAGCCCATCCAAGAGCCGGGATTAGAAGAGCGATGGGAACGGTCGGAATCCTCGATATCGAGATGGGGAACCTCCGCTCGCTGTGCAATGCCATCGACAGCCTGGGCGTCGATTCCCGCGTAGTACGCGAACCGTCGGTGCTGGCCGAGGTGAGCCGCGTCCTGATTCCGGGCGTCGGCTCCTATCGGGCGGCCATGGGCAATCTGACGCGGCTCGGATTCGTGGATCCGCTCCGGCGGTTCGCGGCGGCGGGCAAGCCGGTGCTGGGCATCTGCCTCGGAATGCAGGTCCTGTCCACACGGGGGGAGGAGGGTGGCGCGGTCCCGGGCCTCGCCCTGATCCCCGGAGACGTGGTTCTCATGGAGCCGGATTCGCTTCGGCTGCCCCACGTCGGGTGGAACTCGGTGAGCTTCCGTTCCCCGCATCCCGTTCTGGAGGGCATCCGCGACGGCAAGGACTTCTACTTCGTCCACTCCTACGAGTTCCGGTGCGCACCCGAGCATTCGTACGCCGAGACCAACTACGGCCGTCCCTTCAGCTCGATCGTCGGTGTGGGCAACGTCCTGGGCGTGCAGTTTCATCCCGAGAAG
>Ga0207675_100001725_pt1 | contig 21904 bp, 17 predicted proteins | sample KBSSwiS42_FD_184305 | JGI IMG/M metagenome (GOLD analysis project Ga0207675, IMG submission 184305) | Switchgrass rhizosphere microbial communities from Kellogg Biological Station, Michigan, USA - KBS Switchgrass S4-2 (SPAdes) (version 2) | ecosystem: Host-associated > Plants > Roots >...
GACGACGTTCGTCAGCACGGAATTCTTCGGCACGCCGCTGTCCGAAGGGATTTTGAAGTTGTTCAAGTAGATCAAGGTGGCCGCGAGGAACGGCACGAACAGGCTGCCGACGATCGTGAACGTCCGGATGATGATCAGCGGCTGGTCGATGAAGGCGAACGGAATCGGCACCAGCGTGACGAACAGCAGCGCGACGCGGTAGGGCGTGCTCGACACCGATGTCAGCCGCTCACGCTCGGCGCGCGAGTACCGCCGCATCAGCCCGTAGTAGTCGGCGAACAGGTACGGCAGGCTCTGCCAGATCCCGAGCAAGGACGCGAATACCGCCGCCCAGAATCCGATCGAGTAGGCGTAGAACCCCGGTGGCCCGATGATCGCGCCGAGAGTGTCGGCCATCTTCGTCACCGCTTGCGCGTTGGTGATCGGCACGCCGGCAACGTAGAAGGCCTGGTTGGCGACGATCATGATCGCCATGCCGAAGATGGCCGTGAACGCGTACGCGATGGCAATGTCGGCGCGGACGAAGCGCAGCCACCCCGCCCCGGCCATCTTTTCCTCGCGCAGCCAGTAGTTGTAGGCGAGCATCGCGATCGATCCGCCGATGCCGCCGAGCACCGACAGCACCGACGAGCCGCCGCGAGCCGGAATCGACGGCGCCACCAGGCCGCGCAGCACCCCGCCGGCATCGGAGAAAGTCAGCGCCGCGCAGGCGATGATCGAGAAGAACATCGTCGCGATCAGCACCTTCATCACCCGCTCGAACCCCTTGAAGCCGCCGGCGAAGACGACCGCGCAGCCGGCGAGCGAGTGCGCGACGGCGCCCCACGATCTCGGCACGGCGCCGTGGGTCAGCGTCGCGATGCCGAGCCCGGATGCGCTGGTCAGCGCCGCGCTCACCGAGATCGTCCAGATCACCAGATAGAACGCGAAGTAGGTGCGCACCCACCACGGCAGGTGCAGCGTCCAGCCTTCGATGGCGGTGGTGCCGGTCGCGAGCTGCCAGCGCGCGATCCCTTCGTTGAGGAACGACTTCAGGAACGCCGCGAGCGCCACCACCCACAGCAGCTGCAGCCCATGCGCCGACGCCGCCATCGTCGACGACACGATGTCGCCGGCGCCGATGCCGGCCGCGGCGACGAGCAGCCCCGGCCCGATCAACTTGATGACGTTCGTCATCGCGACAATGCGGATTGCGGATTGCGGATTGCGGATTCGATTGACTCAATTTCCGCAATCCACAATCCGCGATGTCGTGACTAATATATGCGGCAATGACATCTACGGCGGCTGCGACGGCAAGACTTCTGGCCGATGCCGGCATCGAGCGCGTGTTCGGGCTGCCCGGCGGCGAAGTGCTGGTCTTGATGGACGAACTGCGGAAGGCGGGCGTCGACTTCGTGCTGATGCGCCACGAAGCGAACGCCGGGCTCGCGGCGGCGGTGTACGGCAAGCTGCGGCGCCAGCCGGGCGTGGTGTTGACGACGCTCGGGCCCGGCGCAGCCAACCTGATGCTGCCGTTGTGCAACGCGTATCTCGATCAGGAGCCGCTGCTCGCGATCTCGGCGCAGATTCCCGACGAGTTCCCACCGTCGCACACCCATCAGCTGCTGCCGCTGCACGAGAGCTATCGGCCCGTGGCGAAGTATGTCGACAAGATCACGGCCGGAACGGTCGGCGAGGTCGTGCCGCGGGCCCTGGCGCATTGCCTGGAACGGCCGTACGGCGCGGCGTATCTGACCTTGTCGGCGCGCGAGGCGCTGAAGCGGTCGGCCGACACGGACACACCGGTAGCGCAGCCCTTCAGGGCTGCCCCCGCGGCCGTTGGCAGGCCTGAGGGCCTGCGCTACGAGAGCCGAGCGCAGGCGACTGCGCTTGCCGCGGCGCTCGGCAGGGCAAAGCGGCCGCTGGTCGTGTTCGGGCTGAGCATCGATCCGGCCAACGCCGCCCGCATCCGTCGCTGGGTCGGCGAGTGGAACCTGCCGGTTGCGGTGACGCCGAAGATCAAGGGCATCGTCGACGAGACCGCCGCGAACTTCGTCGGCGTCGCCGGCGGGATGGCGGCCGACGGCGTGCTCTGCGACGCGATTGCCGCGGCCGATCTCGTCGTCGGCTTCGGCCTCGATCCGGTCGAGATCGACAAGACCTGGCACGCCGAGCGTCCGATTCACTGGGTGCTGGAGTCGCCGAATGCGATGGGTGTGGTGCCTGATGGGGCTGCGCTTATCAGCCACGCGGCGCTGCTCGATGCGCTGCTATCGCAGGCGCCGCCGGCGGCGTGGGACGCGCCGTTCAAGGAGTTTCAGGACGCGCGCCTGAAGATGCTGAACGATCGCGGCGACTCGCCCGGCACGATGTGGCCCGGCGACATCGTGCAGGCGCTCGCCTCGGTGATGCCGCCGGAGACGATCGTCACGACCGACGTCGGCTCGCACAAGTATCTCTTCGGCCAGTACTGGCCGAGCCGCGAGCCCGAAACCTTCTGGATGTCGAACGGCCTGTCAGGGATGGCGTACGGGTTGAGCGCCGCGATTGGCGCGAAGCTCGCCCGGCCGGAGGCGCCGGTGCTGGCCGCGGTCGGCGACGGCGGCTTCTCGATGAACGCGCAGGAGCTGGAGACCGCCGATCGCGTCGGCGCACCGTTCATCACCGTGGTGCTCGAGGACGGCAGCTACTCGCTGATCAAGCTGTCGCAGGCCGGCAAGAAGCTGCCGCCGTACCGCACCGAGTTCGGCCCGATCGATACGGTGAAGATGGCCGAGGCGTGTGGTGTGCAGGGGCTGCGCACGTCGAATCCCGACGCGCTCGCCGCCGCCGCGAAGCGCGCCGTCGGCGAGCGCCGCAGCCTCGTGATTGCGGTGCCGGTCGACGACGCGGACTACACACGAATGTTCTGATCGGCGCGCCCCCTTGGTTACGCAGGCTCGAGTCTCATCCCAGCATCTTTCGCTGTCACGCTGCGATTGCGACGAAAGAACGCAAAGCCCGCAAAGCCCGCAAAGCTTTTATGCTGCTTCGTGGCTGCGTCCGGCCAGCGTGCGACAGCGGCCGGCGTTGCCGGCCCGCGTCGCGGGCCGTCGCGCGCTGGCGGGTCGCGTTCCGCGAGCTCGGCGGGTTCCGCGTCACTTCGTCGTTCCACGCAAGTAGCTTTGCGGGCTTCGCGGGCTTTGCGTTCACCCTGTCGCCGGCGTTGCAGCCGTCGGCGGATGGTGCAATCATCAGCCGCCGCCGCTGAAACGTGAGGCCGTTCGACGACGAGAATCAGCTCGTTGCGGCGACGCAATCTGTGGAGTTCATCGAGGAGCCGATATGACCACAACCAGTCCCGCGACGATCGCGGTTCTCCTGCTCCTGTTGCTGGGGATTCCGGGCTCCGCTCGGAGCCAGGACGACGTGACGGCGACGCTCAACCACATTGCCAACGCGTACGTCCTCGTCCCGAACATCACCTATCGCACCGTCAGCAACTGGGACGCGAAACTCGACGTCATCCAGCCGCGCGGCCTGACGGCGCCGAATCCCACCCTCATCTACTATCACGGCGGCGGCTGGACGGCGGGCACCAAGGAGAGCGCCACGCTTTCCATCCTGCCCTACCTGCAAATGGGCTGGAGCGTCGTCAACGTGGAATATCGACTGACGGACGTCGCGTTGGCGCCGGCCGCGGTTGAAGACAGCCGCTGCGCGCTGCGATGGGTCTACAAGAACGCCAGGCAATACAACTTCGACCTGACGAAGATCGTGACGACCGGCACCTCCGCAGGTGGCCACCTGGCGCTCGTCGCCGGCATGGTGCCGGCAGCGGCCGGCTTCGACAACACCTGCGCCGGCGATCGCTCGGGCGGATCCAATGCGCTCGGCCCGAACAACACCGATGAACTGAAGGTGGCAGCCATCGTCGACTGGTTCGGCATCGCTGATGTGAGCGAGCTCCTCAGCGGACCGAACATGAAGTCGTACGCCGTGGCATGGCTTGGCGCCATGGCGAATCGCGAGGAGCTGGCCAGGCAGGTCTCTCCGATTACGTACGTGCGCGCCGGAATTCCGCCGATCATCAGCGTCCACGGGGACGCGGATCCCACCGTGCCCTACAGCCAGAAGCAGCGTTTCCACCAGGCGCTCGATCGCATTGGCGCCGCTCACGAGCTCGTCACCGTACCGGGAGGCAGGCACGGCGGTTTCACCGATGCCGAGCAGCTGAAGAATTACGCGGCGATTCGCGCCTTCCTGGCGACGCGCCGCGTCATCACGGGACCGGCGACGAATCCCCTGCAATAGGCAGCCGCCGAAAAACAATTAAAGGAACGTCGTCAGCCTTACACGCAGGAGATCCGTGATGAATCGCGCATTCGTGCCTGGCGCCGCGCTGCTCTGCGCGCTCGGCCTGTCGGTCGCCGCGCCGCTCGTTGCCCAGTCGCCATCGGCGCCCTCGCCCGACGCGCTCGCCGCGCTGAAGTTCCGCTACGTCGGACCGGTCGGCAACCGGGTGAGCGCGATTACCGGCGTGCCCGGCAATCCCTACGTCTTTTACGCCGGCGCCGCCTCGGGCGGCGTGTGGAAAACGGTCGACAACGGCACGCACTGGGCGCCGGTGTTCGACGAGCAGGATGTGCAGTCGATTGGCGCGCTCGCCGTCGCGCCGGGCGATCCGGGCACGGTGTGGGCCGGCACGGGCGAGGCCTTCATCCGCAGCAACATCTCGATCGGCAATGGCATCTACAAATCGATCGACGCCGGCAAGACCTGGTCGCGGATGGGCCTCGACAACACCGGCCGCATCGCCCGTATCGTTGTCGATCCGAAGAACGCCGACGTCGTGTTCGCCTGCGCGCTCGGCCACGCCTACGGACCGCAGCAGGACCGCGGCGTCTACAAGACCGCCGACGGCGGCAGGACCTGGGCGCGCGTGCTGTTCGTCGACGAGAATACCGGCTGCTCGGATGTCGCCATGGATCCGAACAACCCCCGCGTGCTCTTTGCCGGCATGTGGCAGCTCGAGATCCACACCTGGGGCCGGACGAGCGGCGGACCTGGAAGCGGGCTGTTCAAGTCGACCGACGCCGGCGCGACGTGGAAGCGGCTCACCGGGCACGGTCTGCCGGCGCCGCCGGTCGGCAAGATCTCGCCGCAGGTGGCGCGCAGCAACTCGAACCGCGTCTACGCGCTGATTGAAACCGGCGACGGCATGCCGACCAACGGCGGCCAGAAGACGCAGAGCGGATCGCTCTGGCGCAGCGAAGACGGCGGCGACACCTGGACGATGGTCAGCGCCGATCGCCGGCTGCGCGGCCGGACGCACTACTACACCCGCTTTGCCGTCGCGCCGGACAACGAAGACGAGGCCTATTTCCTGGCAGCGGAGTTCACCAAGACGGTGGACGGCGGCTTGAACAGCATCGACCTCACCGGCGCCGTCGCGCCGGTCGGCGACAACCACGACATGTGGATCGATCCCGCGGACGGCAACCGCATGGTCGTGGCGCACGACGACGGGATGAGCTTTTCCGTCAATCGCGGCAAGAGCTGGCAGCACATCCAGCTGCCGATCGCGCAGATGTATCACGTCGCCACCGACAACCAGGTGCCGTACAACGTCTACGGCAACCGCCAGGACGGGCCGTCGACGCGCGGGCCGAGCAACAGCCGGCTCGCCAAACAGTCGGACACGGCGGAGTCGGGCCCGATTCCGCGCGGCATGTGGCACTCGGTTGCAGGGGGCGAGAGCGGCTGGGCGATCCCCGATCCGGTGGACAACAACATCATCTGGGCGACCGGCACCGGCTTCGGCAGCCTCGGTGGAACCGTCGAGCGATTCGACGTGCGCACGCGGCAGGCGCGCGAGGTGGAAATCTGGCCGGAGGTCACGGTCGGCGCGCCGGCAGCGGGCGTGAAGTACCGCTTCAACTGGACGTTCCCGCTCGCCATCTCGCCGCACGATCACAACACGATCTACGCCGGCAGCCAGCACGTGCACCGCACGGTGAACGGCGGCCAGAGCTGGCAGGTGATCAGCCCGGACCTCACGCTGGGAGACGCGTCGCGGCAGCAGTCCTCGGGCGGGCTGACGCCGGACAACGTCGGCGTCGAGTACGCAGGGGTCGTGTTCGCGATCGCGGAGTCACCCAGGGAGCGCGGCGTCATCTGGGCCGGAACCAACGACGGCCAGGTGCAGGTGTCGCGCGACGGCGGCGCGCGCTGGACCAACGTCACCGGCAATATCCCCGGCCTGCCGGCATGGGGCACGGTCAGCAACATCGAGCCGTCGCGCCACGACAACGGGGCCGCCTACGTGACCGTCGATCTGCATCAGGTCAACAACCGCGATCCGTTCGTCTACAAGACCACCGACTACGGGCGCACCTGGACGTCGATCGCCGGCGATCTGCCGAAGAGCGTGTTCAGCTACGCGCACTGCGTCCGTGAGGATCCGGTGCGAAAGGGCCTGCTGTTCCTCGGCGTCGAGAACGGCGTGTATTTCTCGATCGACGACGGCCGGCGGTGGGTGCCGCTTCAGTCGGGGCTGCCGCACGCGCCGGCGCACTGGATCACGATCCAGGAGCAGTTCAGCGACCTGGTCGTCGCGACCTACGGCCGCGGCTTCTTCATCCTCGACGACATCACGCCGCTGCGGCAGCTCGCGGCCGAGAACCAGGGCGGCGGCACGCGGCTGTTCGCGCCGCGGCCGACGTATCGGCTGCGCAACACAACCGAGCCGATGATGATGCCGGACGATGCGACGGAAGGCGTCAACCCGCCGGACGGCGGGCCGATCACCTTCCGGCTCGCGAGCGCGCCGCCCAAAGATCCGAAGGATCCGGCCAAGGTCGTCGTGAAGATGGTGATCAAGGACGCGGGCGGGCAGGCGGTTCGGACCCTCGACGTCAAGGAGCCGAAGGCCGGACTGAATCGCGTGTGGTGGGACCTGCGCGGCGAGCCGTCCACGGAGGTGACGCCGCGGATGCGGCCGGTCAACGCCGACGACTTCAAGATGAATCCCGACGGCACCCGGAAGTTCGCGATGGCGGGCGCGAGCCGGGTGTCGGTGCTCGTGCCGCCGGGGACCTACACGGTCACGCTCACCGGCGCAGGGCCCGACGCGACCGAGCGCATGACCGTCCTCAAGGATCCGAACACGGCCGGCAGCGACGCCGACATCCAGGCGCAGACCAGGGTGAGTCGCGACGTGCACGAGCAGATGAGCAGGACGGCGGCGCTGATCAACCGCTCCGAGGCGATCCGCGCGCAGATCGCCAACCTCAAGACGTTCGTCGGCGACGATGCGGCGGCGAAGGAGTTGATCGCGGCGGGTGAGAACCTGGACAAGCAGGTGATTGCGGTCGAAGAGCGGCTGTTCAACATCACCGCCACCGGCCGCGGCCAGGACTTCCTGCGGATGCCGAGCCAGCTGCTCGAAAAGCTGTCGCACCTGGCCGACACGCTGCAGCTCGGCGACTTCGCGCCGACCGATCAGCAGCTCGAGGTGCAGAAGCTGCTGACCGATCAGGTCGCGGCGGCCACCCGCGATCTCAACGCGGTGGTGGAAAAAGATGTGGCGGCATTCAACGACATGCTGCGCCGCCGCAACATCGGCGCTGTCTTCGTCCGCTGACGCTCAGAGGCTCTGAGACTCTGAGACCCTATCTTGAGCTCTGTGTCTTCGTCTTCTCGAAGCGTTTGAAGAAGCTGTCGCCGTTCCACGACGGCCGCGTCGAGCGATTCGCCACCGCCTCGACCACCGCGACGTAGACGCGGTTGAAGTCCTCGGCCGCCTTGCGGTCGATCGGCTGCGCCAGATCGTCCGACGGCGCGTGATACCGCTCGGTCCGCCACTTCTTCACCAGCTCGTGCTCGGGCGATCCTTTCGTGAACCCGACCTTCAACGAGATCGACGGCACGCCGGTGCGGATGAAGCTGTACTGATCGCTGCGGGTGAACGCGTTGCGCTCCGGCTCCGGATCCGTGTAGACCTCGACGCCCATCGGCCGCGCGATCGACCGCAGGTCGTTCGCCAGGTCCGATTCCTCGAGCCCCTGCACGACCAGGCTGTGCAGCGGGAAGAGCGGCAGGAACATGTCGGTGTTCAGGTTGGCCACCAGGCTCGTGGCCGGAACCGTCGGACGGTTGGCGAAGTAGCGCGAGCCGAGCAAGCCCTTTTCCTCGGCGGTGACCGCCGCGAAGATCACCGAGCGCTTGAATCCCTTCTTCGCCGCCGCGGCCGCGGCGGTCTCGATCAGCGTCGCGATCCCCGACGCGTTGTCCATCGCGCCGTTGTAGATCGCGTCGCCCGTCATCGTTCCGACGCCGATGTGATCGAGGTGCGCCGACACGACCACGTACTCGTTCTTCAGCACCGGGTCGGTGCCCGGCAGGATGCCGATCACGTTGTCCGAGCTCAGCGACTGCGCCTCGATGGTGCAGGTGGCGCGAATCGATGACGGAATCGGGAAGCGCGGCAGCGCCTGGCCGGCGTTCGAGAGGTCGAGCAGCTCCTTGAAGGTGTGCCCGCTGCCGTCGAAGAACTTTTCGGCCGTCGCCGGGTTGACCGTCACCGCGAGCTGCTGCCCGGCGGTCTCGTCCAGCGCCGGATCGGCAATCGCCATCGAGGGCAGGAAGCGCGCGAGCTTCGAGCGATCCCACGGGATGTCCTGGCCCTTCGGGTTCTGGATCGAGACGACGCCGATCGCGCCGGCCGCTTTCAGATACGACCAGCGGACGTTCTGATAGTGCGCGAGCAGCGGACCCGGGATGTTCGACGGCCCGCCGGTCAGCAGCAGCACGACCTTGCCCTTCACATCGAGGCCGGCCAGATCGTCGTGCTTCGACTCGGGCACCTGCAGGCCGTAGCCGGCAAAGACCATCGGCGCGTCGACCTTCGGCGCCGGCTCGATGCGCATGCTGAAGGTCGCCTCGTCGCCGAGCACCACAGGCGTCGTCTTCCCGTCGCGCACCAGCGCGAGGCTCGACTTCTCCTCGACGATCTTCCGCGAGCGGAACGGCACCGGCTGGAAGTAGCCGTTGGTGCCGCCAGGCTTCAGCCCCGCGTCCTTGAAGTGCCGGGCGATGTACTCCGCGGCTTCGCGGTGCTCGGGGCTGCCGGTCTCGCGCCCCTTGAGGCGATCGTCGGCGAGGAAGGTGACGTGCGCCCACCACTTCGCGGCCGGCGCCTGCGCCGGAAGCGTGGCGACGGCAGAAACGAAGAGCGCGGCGGCAATCAGGTAGCGATCGCGGAACATGGATCCTCCGGCACAGGGATTGGTCGCATCAGTTAGCAGGGCGCGGCGCGAACTCGGGCTGAACGTTGAAGACGCCGTACTTGCGATCGTCGCGCTCGCGGTGCGCCGCCATCATCCACAGGAAGTTGATCGATCCGCCGGGCGCCGCGACGTTGGGATGGTAGCCCTGCGGCATCAGCACGACGTCGCCCTCGCGCACGATGGTCGCGAGCTCCGGCTCCTGGGCGTCGGTGTAGACCAGCTGCAGGCCGAACGCCGGCGCCGGCATGTCGATGTAGAGATACGCCTCTTCGAGCATCGCCGCGTGCTCGTGCGGCGGCCACGACGTCCAGTTGCCGGGCGCGCTGAAGGTGACGCCCGCCATGATCCGTCCGGCCTCGACGTTCTTGCCGATGAGGATGTTCACCTCGCGCTGGTTCGTCTCCTTGCCGGCATTGAAGCGCAGCGTCGAGTCTTTCTGCACTTCCGCGAACGACACGAACTGCACCGGATATTTCTGGTCGACCGGCGCGGCGATCTCGGCCAGGTCGCAGCCGCCCTGGCCCGGCGCGACCTCGATTGAGCTGTCGCGCGGAACGTAGAGCGAGTCGAGCCGGCCGAGCGTGTAGGCCCGGCCGTCGGCCTTCACGGTGGCCGTCCCCTTCAAACACACCAGCCCGGTCTCGCGCGCGCTGGTGTCGAACCGAATCGGCGCATCCCCGTCATCGAGGATGATGCGGCCGTAGTGCAGATACCGCGAGGCGGTCGATCCCGGCCCGACCGCGCTGGTGCGCCCTTTCCGGCTCGCGGTGTCGCGGACGATGCAGGTGTCCTTGGCGATCTGCTGAAGCGTCATGCTCTCCCCACTGTAGAATCACGCTAGTTTACGCCATGAAATCCGCCTCGCGCGCCACGGCCACCGCCTTCGCGGCGCTCTTCTGCGTCGTCGGGCTCTCCCTGTATGGCCTGCCGCTCTACTACGACTTCATGGTCCGCGAGCTGGGATGGTCGCGGCTGATGGTCACCTCCGGCAACGCGATCAGCAAGCTCGTCGTCGGCCCGCTGTTCGGGTTCGCGGCGGGGTGGATCGTCGACCGCTTCGGCCCGCGCCGGCTGATGATGGCCGGCATCGTCATGGCCGGCGGCGCGCTGGTCGGGCTCGGCGCGGTGTCGGCGGCCTGGACCTTCTATTTCTTTTACTTCTTCAACGCGCTCGGCTACGTGTGCGGCGGACCGCTGCCCAGCCAGGTGCTGCTGTCGCGGTGGTTCGATCGGACGCGCGGCCAGGCGATGGGCATCGCCTATCTCGGCATCGGCGTCGGCGGGGCGCTGGTGCCGCTGCTGGCCAAGGCGATGAACGACGCGTTCGGCTGGCGCGGTTCGTTGCAGGCGCTCGGCGTGCTGGTCATCGCCATCGCGTTTCCGTTTGCGTATTTCGTCCGCGAACCCGGCGTTCGTTCGGCCCGCCTCGGCTCCGCTGTTGACGGGCCGAGCGAGGCAGTCGACAGTGCTGCGGTGCGCGCGGACCGCGCCGCGCTGCGGCCGATCCTGACCACGCCGGCGTTCTACCTGCTGGCGCTCGGCAGCATGTGCTCGATCGCGGCGGTGGGCGGCACCAACCAGCACCTCAAGCTGTATCTCAGCATCGACCGCGCCTACTCGCAGGGCGACGCGGCGCGGATCATCTCGCTGGTGCTCGCGATCAGCATCGCCGGCCGGCTGCTGATGGGATGGCTCGCGGATCGGATGCCGCGCAAGCACGTCATGCTGCTGATCTACCTGCTCGTGGCCGCGGCAATTCCGCTGCTCCTGCTGTCGCCATCGCCGTCGCTGATGCTGCTCTTCGCGGCGATTTTCGGTCTCGGGCTCGGCGGCGAGTACCTGATCATCCCGCTGATGGCGGGCGAGCTGTTCGGCGTCGCCACGCTCGGCCGCGTCATGGGCATCGTCCTCACCGCTGACGGCGTGGCCGAGGCGACGGCGCCGATGCTGGTGGGCTACCTGCGCGATCGCACCGGCAGCTACAACACCGGCTTCATCGTGCTGATCGCGGCGGCACTGGTCGGGGCGATTGCGATCGGCTTGCTTCCACGCCGTTTGACGGGAATCCCTGCGACGTCCAGCGCTCCGCCGCGAGTCCCCAGCCCCCAGCGAGTGTCGTAACGATGCGCATCGTCGAAGGCAAGGTCATCGTCTGCAGCCCGGGCCGCAACTTCGTCACGCTGAAGCTGGTGACCGAAGACGGCGTCCACGGCGTCGGCGACGCGACGCTCAACGGCCGCGAGCTCGCGGTCGCGAGCTACCTCACCGACCACGTTGTGCCGCTGCTGATCGGCCGCGACGCGCGCCGGATCGAGGACATCTGGCAGTACCTCTACAAGGGCGCCTACTGGCGTCGCGGCCCGGTGACGATGACGGCGATCGCGGCCGTCGACACGGCGTTGTGGGACATCCGCGGCAAGACGCTCGACACGCCGGTCTATCAGCTGCTCGGCGGCGCGTCGCGCGACTCGGTGATGGTCTACGGCCACGCGAACGGCGGGACGGTTGACGACACCGTCAGTGCGGTGCAGCACTACATCGGCCTCGGCTACCGCGCGATTCGCGCGCAATGCGCGATTCCCGGCGTGCAGCACGCCTACGGCGTCGGCCGCGGCGAGCTGTATTACGAGCCGGCGCAGAAAGGGAGGCCGCTCGAGAGCGTCTGGAGCACCGAGCGGTATCTCGACTTCGTGCCGCCGCTCTTCGAGCGGCTGCGCCGCGAAGTCGGCTTCGAGGTGCATCTGCTGCACGACGTCCATCACCGGCTGACGCCGATCGAGGCGGCGCGCCTCGGCAAGGCGCTCGAACCGTCGCGGCTGTTCTGGCTCGAGGACCCGGTGCCGGCGGAGAACCAGGGGTCGTTCCGCACGATCCGGCAGCACACGACGACGCCGATCGCGGTCGGCGAGGTGTTCAACAGCATCCACGACTGCGCCCAGCTGGTCGAGGAAGAGCTGATCGACTACCTGCGGATGACGGTCGTGCACGGCGGCGGCCTCAGCGCCCTGCGCAAGATTGCGGCGCTCGCCGAGCTGCACCACGTCCGCACCGGGTGCCACGGCGCCACCGATCTGAGCCCCGTGGCCATGGCGGCCGCGCTGCACTTCGACTTGAGCGTCCACAACTTCGGCATCCAGGAATACATGCGGCACACCGACGAGACCGACGCGGTGTTTCCGCATGCCTACACCTTCGACCGCGGGGCAATGCATCCGGGCGACGCGCCGGGGCTCGGCGTCGACATCGACGAGACGCTGGCCGCGCGCCATCCGTACGACCCCGCGTACCTGCCGGTCAACCGCAAGCTGGATGGGACGGTGCACTCATGGTGACGCGCAGAGAAATGCTGGTGGGTCTGGGATCACTCGTAGCGTCCGGCGTTAGCCGGACCTTTGCAGCCGCGACGATGAAGTTCGGCTACGCGGCGATCACGTGGGGCGCCGAGCTGACGCAGGCGATGGACGACATCGCGGCGGTGGGGTTCCGCGGCATCCAGCTGCGCAGCGAAGCGTTTCAACAGTACGGCGAGAAACCGGCGGCGCTGCGCGAAGCCCTGGCGAAGAGAAACCTCGCGTTCGTCGCGCTGTCGAGCGGCAACCTCTCGATCGATCCGGCGCGCGAGAAAGAGGAGCTTGCCAGGCACCTCGCCCACGCGCGGTTCCTGCGCGATGCCGGCGGGCGCTACCTGCAGATCATCGACGAGCGCCCGAAGGGGCGGACCGTCGTCGCCGCCGACTACCGGCGCCTCGGGCGGCTGCTGACCGAGCTGGGCAAGCGGACATCCGATCTCGGCATCCCGATGGTCTATCACCACCACATGAACAGCACGGGTGAGAAACCGCATGAAGTGGCGGCGGTGCTCGACGCGGCGGATCGAAAGGTCGTGCGCGTGCTGTTCGACACCGCGCATTACCAGCAGGGCGGCGGCGATCCGGTTGCCGCGATTCGCCAGTATCGGGAATGGATCGAGGTGCTCCACTTGAAAGACGTGAGGGCAGGTGGGGCAGGAGGGGCCGGTGGGGAAGGCGCGTACCAATTCGTCGAACTGGGACGCGGCCGGGTCGATCTGCCCGGTGTGTTCGCGGCGCTCGACGAGATCAACTTCTCGGGCTGGGGGATCGTCGAGCTCGATCGCGTGCCGGATCCCGGCGGCTCGCCGAAGCAGTCGGCCGAGATCAATAAGCGCTACCTGGTCGACACGCTCCACCAGCGCGTGTAATCCGCGGCGCCTGAATCGGGGCTGGAGGCTGGGGGCTGGGGGCTGGCTGTCGGGCCTCGCTGCTGGCTAGCAAGCGAGTTAGGTCCGGCGGCGCGCGGCTTCGTCTCTCTCGATCTTTTCCTCGAGCGACCGATGTAATCCGCTCAGTACTTTGCCGACCAGCTCGATCTCGTTTTCGAGGCTTTCGCACTCCTTCGAGGAAACGTATCCAAGCCGCCGGGCGAGCTCGATGCACGTTTCGAGCTCGCCGTGAGATCCGAGCGAAATCGTTACGTGGTGCGCGTACGTCTTTGTCTTGCGGCGGCAATACCCTTCGGCCACGTTCGCCGGAATCGAAACCGCTGCTCGCCGAATCTGCGAGGTAATGCCGTACAGCTCCTCGCGAGGGAACGACGCGGTCGTCCTGTAACAGCGCTCGACCAGGTCCATCGACAGCTGCCACGCTTCGAGCTTCTTGTATGCCGGTTGTGTCCGCATGCCGTGGAATGAGCACAACCGATGCCGGCGAATTTTGCCCGTATCTCTATGATCGAAGCGACAACCGGCGTCACCGCGCTACCCGAAGGGGTCGCCGCTTCCCAGCCTCCAGCCCCTAGTCTCCAGCCCCTACTCGAGCCGCACCGGCTCTAAACGCGGCGACAGCACGTGCACGACGAGGAGCGCCGTCAGGTACGCGGCCGCAGCCATCATGAACACGGTCACGTAGCTGCCGGTCACTTCGAGGAGATAGCCGGTCAGCTTCGCAATCAACATCCCGCCGACGGCGCCGGCGAATCCCGCGAGCCCGACGACCGAGCCGACCGCCTGCCGCGGGAACAGGTCGGATGCGAGCGTGAACGCGTTCGCCGACCAGCCTTGATGCGCGGCGGTCGCCAGGCTGAGCAGCGCAACCGCCCCCCACATGCTGCGCACCTGGTACGCGAACACGATCGGCACCACCGACGCCGCGCAGACGAACATCGCCGTTTTCCGCGCGCTGTTCACCGACCAGCCGCGCCGGATCAGCGTCGACGACAGCCAGCCGCCGCCGACGCTGCCGACGTCGGCGAGGAGGTAAATCACAATCAGCGGCGGCCCGAGCTCCAGCAGCGACAGGCCGTAGGTGCGGCTGAAGAAGTCGGGCATCCAGAACAAGTAGAGCCACCAGACCGGATCGGTGAGGAACTTCGCCATCGCCACCGCCCACGTCTGGCGGTAGCCGACGAGCCTCGCCCACGGAACGCGAACCGTGCTCTCCGGCGGATCGCTGGTGATGTGCGCGAGCTCGCTGGCGCCGACGCGCGGATGTCCGGCGGGGGGGCCGTAGAACGCCCACCACAAGAGCAGCCAGCCGAACCCGAGCGCGCCCGTGAGGATGAAGGCCCAGTACCACCCGATCCGCGCCGTGATGAAGGGGACCGTCATCGGCGTGATCACCGCGCCGATGTTGGTGCCGGCATTGAACAGCCCGGTCGCGAACGCGCGCTCGCGGCGCGGGAACCACTCGGCCACCGTCTTGATCGCCGCCGGGAAGTTGCCCGACTCGCCCAGCCCGAGCAGAAAGCGCACGAACATGAAGCCGGCGACCGATGACGAGTACGCGAGACCGAAGCCGCCGAGCACGAACGCGATCGCCGGGCCGACGCGCGTGGCCTCCGCCGTGGCCATCGCCGCCAGCGACCAGATGATCAGCGCCAGCGAAAAGCCGCGGCGCGTGCCGAGCCGATCGATGATCCGGCCGGCGAACAGGAAGCCGATCGCGTAGGCCAGCTGGAACGCGAAGACGATGTCGCCGTAGTCGATCTCCGACCAGCCGAACTCGCCCTGCAGCGTCGGCTTGAGGATGCCGATCACCTGGCGGTCGACGTAGTTGATCGTCGCGGCGAGAAACAGCAGGCCGCAGATCGTCCAGCGAAAGCGTCCGACGCGCGGCGTGGCGACGGCAGTGTCCATGATGCTCAGCCTGACTTCTTACTTCGAACTTCAGACTTTGTACTTCGAACTTCGAACTTCGAACTTCAGACTTTCAATGCAGGCTGTTCTGTTCAGCAGCCTGCTCTCTAGAACGTCGGGTTGCGGCGATGGATCGCGAACTCGCGGTGGCCGAGGCGCTCGGCCGCGGTCGGCCGCCCCGACGCCACCTCGACGAGCTCGGCGAACACGCGCCCGGCTGCCGCCTCGAACGACTCCGCGTCGGCGAGGACGCCGCTGACGTCGATGTCGGTGTTGTCGGCCATCGTCGACGCGGTCCGCGCGTTGCCGGTGATCTTGATCACCGGCGCAATCGGATTGCCGGTCGGCGTGCCCAGGCCGGTCGTGAACAGCACCACCTGGGCGCCGCCGCCGACCATGCCGGTGACCGACTCGACATCCAGCCCCGGCGTGTCCATCACGGTCAGCCCCGGCTTGCTGACCGGCGCCGCATAGCTCACGACGTCGACCAGCCGGGTGCGCTCGCCTGCCTTGTGCGTCGCCCCCAGCGATTTCTCCTCGATCGTCGTCAGGCCGCCGCGGATGTTGCCGGGCGACGGCTGCGTGCCGCGGATATCGAGGCCGAGCGCCATCGCTTCCGCTTCGACGCGGTTGACGACGCGCAGCAGCCGCGTCGCGGCGGCCGGCGTCGTCGCGCGCTCGGCCAGGAGATGCTCGGCGCCCATGATCTCCGCGATCTCACCGAGCACCACCGAGCCGCCGAGATCGACCAGCTGGTCGGCGACGCGGCCGACGACCGGATTCGACGCGAGGCCCGACGTGTAATCCGACCCGCCGCACTTGACCGAGAGCACCAGCGCCGACGCAGGGCACCACGCGCGCTCGACGCGCGCGGCCGCGTCGGCCAGCTCGCGCGCGATCTCGATGCCGCGCGCCGTGGCGCGCACCGTTCCGCCCTCGCCCTGAATCGAGACGATGTGCGCCGGTTTGCCGGCGGCGCGCGCGCTCTCGGCCAGCTGCTGCGCCACCACCTGCTCGCAGCCGAGCGCGACGACGATGACTGCGCCGACGTTCGGGTGCCGCGTGTAGGCGGCGAGCGTGTCGTGCGTCATCGACATGTCGGGGCCGAGCTGGCCGCAGCCGGCGAGGTGCGGCAGCGCCGCGCCGATCGGCGCGATCGAGGCGGCGACGCGCTCCGCCACCACCGCGGCGCAGATCACCGTCGGCACCACGAGCACGTGGTTGCGCACGCCGATCCGCCCGTCCGGCCGCGCGTAGCCGAGAAACGCCGACCCTGACTTCATTCTTCCCTCGACGTCTGGCCCGCGAGGTCGCCGCGCCCGCGCGCGCTGGCGACGTTGTGCGTGTGCACGTGCGCGCCCGGCGCGATGTCGGCCGACGCGCTGCCAATCGAGCTGCCGTATTTGACCACGGGCTCGCCGGCCCGTATCGCCCGCAGCGCGATCTTGTGGCCGCGGGGAATGGCCTCGGCGGCGGTGATCTGCACGTCTCCAATGCGCAGCCGGCGCCCCGCGTCGAGCGGCTCGAGCGCCGTGGCGACGTTGTCGGCCACGCTGATGATGATGGCCGCGTTCATTGATTGACCCCGCTGGCGAGGAAGCCGCCGTCGACGGCGATCACCTGGCCGGTGACGAACGTCGACGCATCGGACGCAAGGTACACCGCCGCGCCGACCAGTTCCTCGACCCGGCCGAAGCGCGCCATCGGCGTCCGCGTGAGGAATTCCTGGCCGCGCGCCCCCTTCAAGATCTGCCGGTTCAAGTCGGTCTCGAACACGCCCGGCGCGATCGCGTTGACCGTCAGCCCGTGGCGCGACCATTCGACCGCCAGCGCGCGCGTCAACCCCGCCACCGCCGCCTTGCTGGCGGTGTAGGCGGCGACCTCCTGCAGGCCGACGAACGACGCCAGCGACGCGACGCCAATCAACCGCCCGGCGCCGCGCTCGATCATCGCCGGCGCGAACGCCTGATACGCGCGAAACATCCCGGTGACGTTGGTGTCGAGGATCGCGTTCCAGTCCTGCTCGCTCATCTCCAGCGTCGCGACGCGCTTGGTGATCCCCGCCGCTGCGACCACGATATCGACGCGGCCGAACGAGGCGAGGCAGGCGTCGCGCAGGCGGCGCAGCGCGGCACTGTCGCCGACGTCGGCCGGGTGGCGCAGCGTGCGGCGTCCGCGCGCTTCGATCGCCGCCGCCACTTCCTCGACGGCGTGCGGCCGCCGGCCGGTCGCCACCACGTCGGCGCCCGCATCCGCCAGCCCGAGCGCGAGCGCGCGGCCGATGCCGGTGGTGCCGCCGACGACGACGGCGGTGCGGCCGGTCAGGTCGAAGAGATTCGCCACGACGGGATAGTACAACGTCGGACGTGGTCAGGTGGGTCGGGTAGGTTGGTTGGGTTCGGGTAAGAAGGTCGATGGGTTTTGAGCGGGGCGAGCCGAAAGGCGTATGCTAGCGGCCATGGCGCTTACACGACGTGCCCTCCTCACGGGCTTCGGCGCTGCTGCGGCCGCCTCGGCCTGGCGGCGCGCGGCGTCGGCCGCAGCCTCCTTGAAACTCTCGGTCCTGACCGACGAAATCTCGCAGGACTTCGGCCACGCCTGCGAGGTGGCGTCGCGCGAGTTCGGGCTCGGGCTGGTCGATCTGCGCGAGGCCGGCGGCAAGAACATCATGAACTGGGACGCCGCCCGGATTGCCGACACGCGCAAGGTCCTCGAGCGCTTCAAGCTGCGCGTCGCGTGCATCGCCTCGCCGATCTTCAAGGTCGACTGGCCCGACGCGCCGAAATCGAGCTTCAGCCCGAAGCGCGACGAGTTCGGTGCCAGCTTCACCTACGCGCAGCAGACCGAGCTGCTCGAGCGCGCGTTCGAGCTCGCGAAAACGTTCGACACCGATCGCATCCGGATCTTCGACTTCTGGCGGCTCGACGATCAGGCGCCGCACAGAAAAGCGATCGACGACGTGATCCGCGCCGCGGCCGTGAAGGCCGGAGCCCGCGGCCTGACGCTGGTGCTCGAGAACGAGTACGCGTGCAACACCGCCACCGGTGCGGAAGCGGCGCGGCTGCTGAACGCGATCCCCGAGAAGGCGCTGCAGCTCACCTGGGATCCGGGCAACGCGCAGTTCCGCGACGAGGTGCCGTTCCCGGGCGGCTACGCCGCGATGCCGAAGGATCGCATCGGCCACGTCCACTGCAAGGACGCGGCGCGCGGCGCCGGCGGCAAGTGGGAGTGGATGGCGATGGGCCGCGGCGTCATCGACTGGGCGGGCCAGTTCCGCGCGCTGCAGCGCGACGGCTACCGCCACGCCTGCACGCTCGAGACGCACTGGCGCGGCGGCGGCACGCCGGAGGAATCGAGCCGTCAGAGCTTTGCCGGCATGAAGACGCTGCTCGAGAAAGCGACCACCTGACCGCGCTTTGACGATCCACGTCGGGCTGATAGGCGCCGGCAACATCAGCGCCACCCACGCACGTGCCGCCGCCGCGATCCCCGACGTCGTCGTCGCCGCCGTCTATGCGCCGACGCGCGAGCACGCGCACCGCCTCGCGGAAGCGCACGGCGCGGTGGCGTGCGCCTCGCTCGAACAGCTGCTCGTCCATCGCCCGCTCGATCTCGTCGTCATCGGCAGCCCGTCGGGCCTGCATGCCGAGCAGGGGATTGCCGCCGCCGCGCACGCGCTGCATGTCCTGGTCGAGAAGCCGATCGACATCAGCGCCGCCCGCGCCGATGCGCTGATCGCCGCGGCCGAGCGCGCCGGCATCCGGCTCGGGGTCATCTTCCAGGACCGCCTCAAGCCCGACATCCAGCACGCGCGCGCGCTGGTGGCCGCCGGCAGCCTGGGCCGGCCGATCCTCGCCACCGCGGAAGTGAAGTGGTACCGGCCGCCGGAGTACTACGCCGGTTCGCGCTGGCGCGGCACCCACGCGCTCGACGGCGGCGGCGCGCTGATCAACCAGGGCGTCCACACGGTCGACCTGCTGCTGTGGCTGTTCGGTCCGGTGCGGCGCGTGTTCGGCCGCACCGCGGCCCTGCTCCACGCGATCGAAGCCGAGGACACGGCGGTCGCCGTCCTGGAGTTCGAGAACGGCGCGCTCGGCACCATCGACGCCGCCACCTCCGCCTACCCCGGCTACTCGCGGCGGATCGAGCTCACCGGGTCGCGCGGCACTTTGATCATCGACGGCGACCGGCTTTTACGCGTCGATCTCATCGAACCCTTGGACCAGCGCGACTCGAACCCAACCAACCCACCCGACCCGCCTCCGCCCGCAGGAGTTCGCGCGGGCTTCGGCGCGCCAGGCCCACGCGAGCCGGGGCGTTCAGCGGCGAGCGCTTCTTCGCCGGTCGTGGCGGACGCGTCGGCCCATCAACGGGTCATCGAGGACTTCATCCGCGCGATTGGCACCGGGTCGGCGCCGGCGTGCGACGGCCCCGAGGGGCGCCGCAGCGTCGCGCTGATCGAGGCGGTCTACCAGTCGGCGCGGACCGGTCAGCCGGTCGAGCCGTCGTGAGGCTGCCGCCGCCGGGCGCGGCGCCGCGTTATAGTAGTCGTCGCCTGGCCCTCTCCTGCCGCACATTGTGGATGGCATCATGCCCGCCGTGACACCCGCACACCGCGCCGCGGTCACCGCCCGCATCGAAGCGCTCGGCGTGGTCGCGGTGATCCGCTTGAGCGATCCGGCGAAGCTGCGCGAGGTGGTCGACGCGATCGCGCGCGGCGGCGTGCGCGCGATCGAAGTGACGATGACCGTGCCGGGCGCGGTGGGTTTGATCCGCGAGCTGGCGCCGGCGCTGCCCGACGGGTTCCTGCTCGGCGCCGGCACGGTGACCGATGCCGCCACCGCGCACGCGGTCGTCGACGCCGGCGCGGTGTTCGTCGTCAGCCCGGTGTTCAAGCCGGACGTGGTCGCGGCGTGCCATGCGCGCGACGTCGCGGTGATGCCCGGATGTTTCTCGCCGACCGAGATTCTGGCCGCTCACGAAAGCGGCGCCGACATGGTCAAGCTGTTTCCGGCGACGGCGCTGGGGCCCGGCTTCATCAAGGACGTGCGCGGGCCGCTGCCGCAGGTGAAGCTGATGCCGACCGGCGGCGTGACGCTGACGAACGCCGGCGACTGGATTCGCGCCGGCGCCGCGGCGGTCGGCGTCGGCTCGGCGCTGGTCGATCCGCGCGCGGTCGACGGCGGCGCCTGGGACCAGATCACCGCGAACGCGCGCCAGGTGGTGGCCAGCGTCGCCGCCGCCCGCGGATGACGAAAAAAATCGTCACCTTCGGCGAGCTGATGCTGCGGCTCAGCCCGCCCGGGTTCGAGCGGTTCCTCCAGTCGCCGGTGCTCTCGGCGACCTTCGGCGGCGGCGAAGCCAACGTGGCCGCGAGCCTGGCGCAGTTCGGGCTGCACAGCTGCTACGTCACCTGCCTGCCGCCGCACGCGATTGGCGACGCGGCGGTGCGCGCGCTGCGCGCCGAAGGCATCGACACCTCGTTCGTCGTTCGCTCGGGCGGTCGGGTCGGCATCTATTTCGCCGAGACCGGCGCCAGCCAGCGGGCGGGCACGGTGATCTACGACCGCGCGCATTCGGCGATCAGCGAGATCGCCCCCGGCGCGGTGAAGTGGGACGAGGTGATGGCGGGCGCGGCCTGGTTCCACGTCACCGGCATCACGCCGGCGCTCGGGCCGCAGGCGGCGGCAGCGACCGCCGCCGCGATCGGCGCGGCGAAGCGCGCCGGCGCGCGCGTCAGCGTCGATCTGAACTACCGCAAGAAGCTGTGGACCGAGTCGCAGGCCCAGGCGGCGATGCGGCCGCTGATGCGAGAGGTCGACGTCGTCGTCGCCAACGAAGAGGACTTGCAGGCGGTGCTCGGGATCGAGGTGGCCGGCGCGGACGTCACCGCCGGGATGCTCGACACGCGCGGCTACCGCGATGCCGCCGAGCGCGTCACGCGCGAGTTCGGCCCGGCGCTGGTCGCCGTGACGCTGCGCGAGAGCCTGTCGGCCAGCGACAACGGCTGGAGCGCGCTGCTGTGGGATGCGGCGACCGCGACGCTGCACGAGAGCCAGCGGTACGTGGTGCGCCTGGTCGACCGCATCGGCGGCGGCGACAGCTTCGCCGCCGGTCTCATCTACGCGCTGCTCGACGGCCGCCCGCTCGACGCGGCGCTGCGCTTCGCCGTCGCCGCGAGCGCGTTGAAGCAAACCATTCCCGGCGACTTCAACCGCGCCACGGTGGCCGAGGTCGACGCGCTCGCCGGCGGCGACGCGTCGGGCCGCGTCCGCCGCTGATCACGGCGCGCAGCGCCGTCAGCGGCGCCAGCGCCGGCACAGGGTCGTGGCCGATCCTCGGCAGCGTGAGATCGCACCGGCGCAGGTCGCGTGCGCACAGCTTTGGACGACTCTGGCGCCATCGCCGGCAGGGTCGTGGCCGCCGGCCGTGACCATCGCGTGGGAAACGCATCCGCCGGCGATTGTCCTGCCGCTGGAGCACGGCGCCTCTCGTACCTCGG
>Ga0207675_100001729_pt1 | contig 21865 bp, 19 predicted proteins | sample KBSSwiS42_FD_184305 | JGI IMG/M metagenome (GOLD analysis project Ga0207675, IMG submission 184305) | Switchgrass rhizosphere microbial communities from Kellogg Biological Station, Michigan, USA - KBS Switchgrass S4-2 (SPAdes) (version 2) | ecosystem: Host-associated > Plants > Roots >...
GGAAGAGATCTTCTCCGGTGAAGCCAAGTTTGTTGCGCTGCCCGGTGACATGGGCGAGCTCGGCATCTATCCCCGTCACACGCCGCTGATCACACGCATCAGGCCCGGCGCGGTGCGCATCCAGCGCGCGGACACCGGCGCCGAGGAGCTGGTGTTCGTCGCCGGTGGCATCCTCGAGGTTCAGCCCGACCGCGTGACCGTGCTCGCTGACACCGCGATCCGCGGCCAGGATCTCGACGAGGCCAAGGCCAAGGAGGCCAGAGTGCGTGCCGAGGAGGCGATGCGCAATGCCAAGAGCGAGATCGACCTCGCGAAGGCGCAGGGCGAACTGGCGGCGATGGCGGCGCAGATCGCCGCGATCACGCGCTTCCGGCGCAAATAAGGCTGGCTGCTCACGAACGAACGGCCCGCTCGCGCGGGCCGTTGGCGTTTGCGGCGCAGCGACGTCACTTCTTGTCTTTCCCGACCTGGTTGCCGATCACGCCGCCCACCGCCGCACCACCGAGCGTGCCGGCGGTGTTGCCGACCACCGCCGCACCGGCCGCGGCGCCGACGCCAGCGCCGATCGCTGTGCTCTTCTCGCGGTGCGACATGCTCTCGCACGCACCCAGCGCCAGCACGCTCAGTGCCAGGGTGGACGTCAGGGCCAGTCGTTGCATTGCTTTCATGCGGGACTCCTTCGAGGAGCGCGGCGCCTCGGCGCCACGCGACGCCTTCACTGTGGCGCGCGCCGGCGTGGCGGTCGATCGGCCAGGCGAGCGTCGCGCTGTCGGTGCGTTCCTACAGCGGCGCGGCGCCGATCAGCGCAAGTCGGGTGCGTCGGGAAGCTCGTTGGGGTTGTCCTGCCCCGGCGCGAGTGCGAAGTGCCGGCGCAGCAGCGCGTCGACCGCACCGATCGCCGCGTTGAGCCCCTGCTCGTGCTGGTGCGCCCGGAACGCCTCGCGCATCGTGCCGACGATCGCCGCCCACTGCGCGGCGCTCACGTGCGCATTGAGCCCGCGGTCGGCCACGATCTCGATCGCGTGTTCGGCCAGCAGGAGGTAGATCAGCACGCCGTTGTTGTGCTCGGTGTCCCACACGCGCAGCTTGCCGAACATCGTCACCGCGCGGTCGCGCGCCGTGAGGCCGCGCCACAGGTACGACAGCGGCAGCCCGGCCTCGACGCACAGGCGGATCTCGCCGGAATGCGCCCGCTCGCTCGCGGCCACGCGCTGCCGCAGGCGCTGCACGACGTCGGGCTTCAGTGCGCGCTTCGTGTCGCGCTCGTCGAACCAGCGGTGCTTCAAGATGCGCAGCAGCTTGTTCATCCGCGTCCCCGCTACCAGTCGCCGGAGGCGCCGCCGCCGCCGAAGTCGCCGCCGCCGCCGGACGAGAAGCCGCCCCCACCGCCGGACGAGAACCCGCCGCCGCCACCCCCCCAGCCGCCGCCCCAGATGATCGGCGGGCCGCCGCCACGGCCGCGCGCGCCGGCGCCGACGCCGAAAACGCCCACCATCAGCAACGCCGCCAGCGATGCCGCGCCCGCCATCAGCAGGCCGGCGCCCAGCACCCACGCCAGGGCCCCGGCGCCGCCGCCGGTGAGCAGCGCGCCGAGCTTGCGGCCGAAGATGCCCGACAGCACTGCACCGACGATCGGTACGCCGACGAAGAAGAACATCGCCAGGCTGCCCCAGTCGAACGCGCCGTCGCGCTGCCCGCGTCGCGTGTCGTGCGCGTCGGGAGCCGGCAAGCCTTCGGGCTTGATGCGGGCGGCGATGCGATCGATTGCCGCGTTGAGGCCGCCGGCGAAGTCGTTTCGCCGGAATGCCGGCGTGATGGTCTCGGTGATGATCTGGCGCGCTGCCAGGTCGGGCACCGCGCCTTCCAGCGCCTTGGCGACTTCGATGCGCACCTTGCGATCGTTCTTCGCCACCACGATCAGCAGCCCGTCGCCGACGTCGCGGCGCCCGATCTTCCACTGGTCGCCCACGCGCTGCGCATAAGCCGCAATGTCCTCCGGCAGCGTGGTGGGCACCAGCAGCACGACGATTTGCGTGCCGAGATCGCGCTCCACGTTGGCCAGGTGTTGCTCCATCGCCTGGCGCTGCGCCGGCTGCAGCGTGTCGCTGCGGTCGATCACGCGGCCTTCCAGCGGCGGCACTGCGACCAGGTCCTGGGCCAATGCGAGGCCCAGCCAGGCCAGCAGCAGCGTCGCCAACCACGGCCCCAAGCCGCGGCGTGCGCCCGCGCGGGATCCGCCGCCGCTGTCGCTCATGCTCGCGCCTTCCGTGCGCCGCGCGGGCGATCAGCTCACTTCGACGCGGCGGGAGCCGGCTTGCTGAAGTCGACCGCGGGCGGTTTCGAGATCTGCGCCTCGTTGTCGACCGTGAACGACGGCTTGACCGAGTAGCTGAACAGCATCGCTGTCAGGTTGGTCGGGAACTGGCGCGCCAGCACGTTGTAGTCGGCCACCGCCTTGATGTAGCGGTTGCGCGCCACCGTGATGCGGTTTTCGGTGCCCTCGAGTTGAACGCGCAGATCCTGGAAGCCCTGGTTGGCCTTCAGGTTCGGGTAGTTCTCGCTCACCGCGATCAGGCGCGACAGCGCCGACGACAGCTCGCCCTGCGCCTGCTGGAACTTGTTGAACGCCTCCGGGTTGTTGAGCGTCTCGGGCGTCACCTGGATGCTGGTGGCCTTGGCGCGCGCCTCGATCACCTTGGTCAGCGTTTCCTGCTCGAAGCCAGCCTCGCCCTTGACCGTGTTGACGATGTTGGGGATCAGGTCGGCACGCCGCTGATACTGGTTCAGCACTTCCGACCACGAGGCCTTGACCTGCTCATCGAGCCGCTGAAAGTCGTTGTAGCCGCAGCCCGAGATGCCCAGCACGCCGGCGAGTGCCAGCAACCAGCCCCACCCACGCGATGCCTTGCCCATGATGGCTCCTGTCCTGAGTCCGACGCGCGACGGATGCTAACCGCGTCGGCAGCCACTTGGGGCTCGGAACTCGATGTTCAAGCCCGCGCGGCCGCACCTGGGAGAAATCCTCTTCGCCATTGTGCGATGGGGATGCAGGCTTGCGTCTTTCGCGTGCCCTTGGGCTGCGCTCGCAATACATCAGGAGGAAGTCACCATGACAGGAGTTTTTCGCGCCACCGCCAGCGTGGTGCTGGCGCTGGGCTTGGGTGCCGGCGCGCAGGCGCAGGAGGTGACGCTGCGACTGGTGAGCGCGTTCGCCGAGAACGGCACCTATGTGCAGCGCCTGCTGCCGTGGGTGCAGAAGGTCAACGCCGAAGGCAAGGGCGTGCTGCAGATCAATTTCATCGGCGGACCCAAGGCGATCCCGACCTTCGAGGTCGGCAACGCAGTGAAGACCGGCGTGGTCGACGTCGCGATGAGCACCGGCGCGTTCTACACCAACGTGATGCCCGAGTCCGACTTCCTGAAGCTGACTGAAATCACCGTCGCCGAGCAGCGCAAGAACGGCGCGTTCGAGGCGATCAACAAGGTCTGGAACGAGAAAGCCAACATGCAGTACCTCGGCCGCATGGTCGAGAACCAGCCGTTCCACCTCTACGTCAACAAGAAGATCGAAAAGCCCGACCTCACCGGCTTGAAGATCCGCATCACGCCGGTGTACCGCGAGTTCTTCTCGGCGCTCGGCGCCACGGTGATCACCACGCCGCCTGGCGAGGTGTACAGCGCGCTGGAGCGCAACGTGGTCGACGGCTACGGCTGGCCGATCGGCGGCATCTTCGATCTCAACTGGCAAGAGAAGACCAAGTACCGCGTCGACCCCGGCTTCTACGACGCCGAGGTGTCGCTGGTGATGAACCTGGCGGCCTACAAGAAGCTCACCGATGCGCAACGCGCCTATCTGACCAAGCAGGTGCTCGCGCTCGAGGCCGACAACGGCTTTTGGGTCAAGAATGCGGCCGACGAGACCGCGCGCCAGCAGCAGGCGGGCATCGAGGCGATCCGCTTCGACGCGGCCACCAGCAAGGCGTATCGCGACAAGGCCTATCAGGTGGCGTGGGAGGCGGCGGTCAAGCAAAGCCCGGAGATCGCTGCGCGCTTCAAGCCGCTGTTCACCAAGTAGCGCCGCGGCATGGCGTTCGAGCGCGTGTCCGGCGTCTTCGGGCGCCTGCTGGCGGGGCTGGCGGTCGTGGGATGCGGGCTGCTGCTGGCGATGCTGACGATCATCGTCACCGACGTCGCGCTGCGCAACCTGGCCGTGCCCGGGTTGCCGCGAGGCCTCGCATGGAGCAACGAGATCTCCGAGTTGCTGCTGTACCTGATCACGCTGTGCGTGGCGCCGTGGCTGCTGCGGCAGGGACAGCACATCCGCGTCGACATCGTGTTGCGCGCGATCCCGCCGCAGTTGGCGTGGTACCTGGAGTGGCTCGGCGACCTGATCGGGCTGGCCTGCTGCATCGTGCTCACCGCGTTCGCCGCGCAGGCGGCGTGGTCGAGCTACCTGGCCGGCGCGGTGAACATCAAGACCCTGGTCACGCCCGAGTGGTGGTGGCTGTCGCCGCTACCGCTGGTGTTTGCGCTGCTGAGCATCGAGATGGTGTTTCGCATGGCGAGGCTGGCGCGCGCCGATCGTGCGCCACGCAGTGATGCAGTGAGTGCCGCGTGAGCGCTGCGCGGCCGCTCCGAAAGCGCTCGCTCCCCCTCGGGGGAACGGACCGCAGGGCCAAGGGGGCGCTGTGAGCTGGGAGGCCGCCGCCTGGCTGATGCTCGGCGGTTCGACGCTGCTGCTGTTCATCGGCATGCCGGTGGCGCTGACCTTCATTGCCATCAACATCGTTGGCGCATGGCTCTACATGGGCGGCGCGGTCGGCCTCGGGCAACTGGCGCGCAGCAGCGTGGTCTCGCTGACCTCGTTCTCGCTGACGCCGATTCCGTTGTTCGTGCTGATGGGCGAGATCCTGTTTCACACCGGCCTGGCGCTCAAGGTGATCGAAGGGGTCGAGCGCTTGATCACGCGCATACCGGGCCGGCTGGCAGTGGTGGCGGTGGTGGCCGGCACGGTGTTCTCGGCGATCTCGGGCTCGACGATCGCCACCACGGCGATGCTCGGCTCGCTGATGCTGCCGGTGATGCTCCAGCGCGGCTACCACCCGACGCTGGCCACGGGTCCGATCATGGCAATCGGCGCGGTCGACATGTTGATCCCGCCGTCCGCGCTGACCGTGCTGCTGGGCTCGTTGTCGGGCCTCTCGATTTCCAAGCTGTTGATCGGCGGGGTGATGCCGGGGCTGATTCTTTCGGTGGCATTCGTGGTGTGGATCGTGGTGCGCGTGCGCTTGGCGCCGCATCTGGCGCCGGCCGAGTCCGATGCGCCGGCGCACGTGGGCTTTGCGCGCTGGCGGCCGTTCATGCTCTACGTGGTGCCGTGCCTGTCGATCTTCGGCGTGGTGGTCGGCGCGCTGGTGGCCGGTTGGGCCACGCCCACCGAATGCGCCGCGGTCGGCGCCTTCGCCACAATCGTGTTCGCCGCGCTCTACCGGGCGCTGACCTGGAGCGCGGTGATGCAGGCGCTGCGCGGCACCGCCTCGATCTCGTCGATGATCCTGTTCATCATCCTGGGCGCCACCACGTTCGCGCAGATCCTGTCGTTCTCGGGTGCCAGCAACGGGCTGGTGCAGATGATCACCGGCCAGGGCCTGTCGGCCGGCGCGATCGTCGCCGCGATGATGGCGATGCTGATCTTCCTCGGCGTGTTCGTCGACCAGGTGAGCATGATGATGATCACGCTGCCGATCTTCATGCCGGTGGTGCAGACGCTGAACATCGACGGCGTCTGGTTCGGCGTGATGTACCTGATCTGCATGCAGCTGGGCCTGCTGCTGCCGCCGCATGGGCTGTTGCTGATGACGATGCGCGGCGTCGCGCCGCCGACGGTGACGATGGGCCACATCTTCGTCGCGGTGGTGCCGTACGTGGCGATGAGCATCGTGCTGCTGGCCGCGGTGTTCTGGTTGCCGCCCATCGCCACCTGGCTGCCGAAGCTGATCGGATAGGCAGTCTCAAGGCGCTGCATCCAGGCCGGCATTGCCGGCGTTGGCGCGGCTGCGCGTACGCCTCAACGCGACCGCAGCGCAACGAAACGCCGCAGCTTGCCGGCTCGTTGCCGCTCGATCGAAGCCATCCGTGTGACGGTGACCTCGGGCGAACACAAGCCGGCGCCCGACAAGTTGTCGGCGATCTCGCGCCGCACGCCGTCCAGATCGAGAGGCCCGCTGGCACACACGGCGACCGCCGCACCGTGCGGTGTCTGCCGGACCTGGTACTCGGTGACCTGGCTCGCGCGCTCCAGCGGCGTGCAGAACAGGACCGGGTGGATCGTCAACGCGCCGTAGTGGAAGATGTCCTCGAGGCGGCCCTGCACGTCATCGATCAGCCGGTGCGCGGAGCCGCAAGGGCACTTCGCATCGAGCACCGTGACCTGGTCGGTGATCTCGTAGCGGATCAACGGCAGCGGCGAGCGGTTGAACAGGTTCGTCACGTAGACCTTGGCCGCTCGAACGCCAGGCCGAACTGCCCGGCCCTTCACATCCACAGGCTCGACGATCAAGTTGTCGTCGCAGAGGTGCATGCCGCGCCCGCATCCGCACGACATGGCGATGCCGGCTGCCTCGGTGGTGACCCACCAGTTGATCAGGCGCGCGCTCCAGGCCCGCTCGATCGTGGCGCGCGCGACGGGGGTCAGCGGCTCGGATGCACTGACGATGACGCGCGGTGCGATCGTCAGCGAGCCGTCCAATGCGGCGAGCGCCAGCTGGTGCAGCATCGACGGATAGCCGACGATGAAGTCGGGCTGCGATGCCGCCAGTCCCGCCACGATCTGCTCGAAAGGAAGGTTCACCGGAAAGCGGTGCCACTCGGTGGACCCCGGGTCGTCGAAGGTCTGCGGCATCGCCGTCGACATGTGTAGCGGGTCCATCGCCGCCACCACCGCGCCGATCGGCACCCGGCCCTCGGTCCGTGTCGCGGCATCATGCTGCTGCAGCCGGCGCAGGCCGCGCAGCAAGCTGATGAACCCGTCGGACCAGCCGTCCCAGTCGGTCACCATCACGCCGCGGCGCCCCGTCGATCCGCCCGATGCATTGACGTGGTATCTGTCGTACAGGTAGGCGTCGCCGGTGAGCGCGGCCAGGTGCGCCTCCGCGACCTCGAGCGTCACCCGCGGATCGGTGCTGATCTGATCGAAGTGCGCCATGACGTCGTGCTTCGTCATGGGCGGGATGTCGACCAGCCCCGATTCGGTCAAGGTGTCGGCGTCGATGTGTGCGAGCCGCTGGCGATGCCAAGCGGATCGCTCCTTGGCGAAATGCAGCAGTTCGCACAGCCGGGCCTGGCGGTACGCCTGCAGGCGCTCGGCCGACCAATCCAGGCGCTCCAGCGCTGGCGCCAAGCGCGCGCGCATCGCCAGCAGATGACGCCGACGAAGCGCGTCGTACGGCTCGCCGGCGCGGCCTTGCGCTGCGCGCGAGGCAGTGGCGGCGTCATCGGACTCGCGTTGAGTCAGCATGGCGTCTCCTTGGCCGCTCATTGCGCTTCGATCCCGAGATCGCGGATCAGCGGCAGCACGTTCGCGAGGTCGTCCTCGAGCGCCGCGTGTGCCGCAGCAGGGCTGTTGGCGATGCGCTGGAATCCCGAGGAGTCCAGCATGTCGCGCACTTCGGGTGCGTCGAGTGCGGCGATCACGGTGGTGTTGAGCAGTTCGACGATGTGCCGCGGCGTACCCGCCGGGGCGAGCACAGCACCCCAGGGGCGCATGCGCAGGATCGGCTCGATGTAGCCGAGCTCGGCGAACGTGCGCACCTGGGGCACTTCGGCCACCGCCGTGTCGCCCGTCAGGCCGAGCATGTGCAGCCGTCCGTCGGCCGCGAAGCCGCGGTAGGCCGGCATGAGGCCGAACCCTGCCGTGATCTGCCGGCCGACCAGATCGACCGTCATCGGGCCGACGCCGCGATACGGCACGTGGGTCGCGCCGAGGCCCAGACGCTGGTTCAGCAGCACCTCTGCGGCCAGGTGGAACAGCGTGCCGCTGCCTGCCGACCCGTACGAGATCTTGCCGAGGGCCCGGGCTGCGCCGGCGAACTCGGCCGGGTTCGACACCGTTATGCCGCCGTGGGTCGCCAGCACCAGCGGGAGTGAGCCGACCTGCGTGATGAACGCGAAGTCTCGCCGCGGGTCGTACGGCAGGTGTCGATAGAGCGCGACGTTGTTGACCAGCGTGTCGGAAATGCTGAACAGCAACGTATAGCCGTCAGGCGGCGCCTTGGCGACGGCGCCGGCGCCGATGCTGCCTGCGGCGCCAGTGCGGAAGTCCGGCACGAACGGCTGACCGAGGCGGCGCCGCAGGTCCTCGGCAATGGCGCGAACCAGTCCGTCGGCCGGCCCGCCGGCTGCGAACGGAACGACGATGGTCACCGGCCGCGCTGGATAGGCGGCAGCGCGCGATGCGAATGGCCCGAGCGTCGCGCAGGCAGCCCCCGCGCCGAGCAGCCGGCGGCGTTGCGACGAGCCGGGTGGCAGTGGTTTCGATGACATGACGCACCTCGTTGAACAGGTGCGTGCAGGCTAGGCGGCGTGCGCTGGTCAAGACCAGACAATGCCTTGCCAATTCGCTGTCGAAAATTGCAACCGGGCTCCACGCGCTCAGAGATGAGCGCCGGCATCGATCTCGCGCGCCCAGAGCCAGCGCGTGACGCGTTCGACCCCTTGGCCGAGCTGGTAGCGGTAGGTCGAGAACGGCAGCTCCAGCGCTTCGGCGGCACGCTCCTGCGACGGCGCCGGCTCGAGGAACGTGCGGCGCAGGACCTGATACAGCTTCTCGTCACGATGGTGGCTGCGCAGGCTCTCGCACGCGTCGCGCAGCAGGCTGCGCAGGGTCTCGACCTCCGTCTCGGGGCCGGCGGCGGTGGTCAGTCGAGAGCGCAAGAGGGGATTCGCGCCCAGCGCCTGCGGGCTCGCGAAGTCGCGCAACGCACGCTTGACCGCCTGCGCGAACTCTGGCTCGGACAGCACGATCAGCGGTCGCGCGGCCTTGACGACGGTCCAGGACTCGTCAGGCTCGACCAGCTTGGCTTTCACCCAGAACCATTGGCGCGCGGGTTCGACGCGCCAGTCGTGCGCGAAGACGGCCTGCCGGCAGTCACCGATCGCGTAGTCGGCCTGGGGCACGCGTGCGTAATGGATCGCACTGAACGTTGGCTCCATGAATTGCGGAAAGGCGGCGCTGACGAAGGTCCACGCCAGGCGCGGGTGCCGGCTCCACTGCGTGTTGGTGATCGCCGCCGTCATGTTGATCGCGGCCGAGGGCTGCTGATAAAGCTCGAAGTGCATCCAGAAGCGCGCGAACTGGATCGCTTCGCCCTGGCGCGCCGGGGCGTGCCGTTGCGTCCATGACAGCACGGCGGGCACCGCCGGATCGACCGCCTTGTCCTGCGCCGTCGCATCCTGCAGATCGATGTTGGCCATGAACCCGAACGCCTGGCCACGGTGGTCGCAGAACACCCAAAACGCCTGTGGTTGCCGCGCCAGCCAGTGGCCCGCCACGGTGGCTGCCGCCGCGCCTTCATGACGCCGCACCGCGGCGACGATCTGCGCATGGTGCTCGGGCCGAGCACGCTCGGCGCTCGTGGCGTGCAGGCTGTCCCAATCGAAGACCGACTTCATCACCGGGCTGCGCCGCTCGAGATAGAGGATGTCGACCCAGATGCGTGCGCAAGCGGATTCCTCCGCATGGAGCAGACGCTCGTACAGCGTGACGACCAGTTGCTGAACCATCGCGCTCCATTGCGCGGGGTCGCGCCAGCGAAAATCGGCTTCCAGCACCTCACGCACCAGGTCGTGCGGCACCAGGCCGAGCGGACTCGCTTCGACGAATGACAGGCCGCGCAGCCACTCGAAGAGTTGCTTCGCATCGGCATCGGGGAGCATCTGCGCCAGCAGCGATTCGCTCGTGGCCCAGATCATCGTCAGCAGCTGCAGTGCGCGACGATGATCGGCCGACGGCGTGGCATCGACCAAGCTCGACAGCAGGGCCTGTACCGCGTCGGGGGCGTCGCGCAGACTGAACGCGCCCTCGCCGCCGCGGCGCCTCAGCTCTTCGGCGGCCAGTGTCAGCGCCAGCGGATGGCCATGCGTGCAACTGAGCAGTTCGGCGTGGTGACGGCTCGGCACGCCACGCAGCGTGAGCAGCGATTCACTCTCCGGCGGCGACAGGTTGCGCAACGCGTGCGTGCGGGTCAACGCGCCCCAGGCCAGATCGGACAGCCAGTCGCGCGATGGCGGCCTGCGACTCCCGATCACGACGAGCGTGCGTGCAGGCAGCTTCGGCAGCAGTAGCGTGCGCAGCCATGCCTCGCGCGAGGCCATGCCTTCGGCATGATCGATCAGCAGCACCGGATCGGTCGGCCAGTCGGGCAACTCGTCGAGCGGGGCCGCTGGCGCCCCGGCGGCGGCGCGCAGTGCGGCCACGACCTCACGGTCGGCCAAGCGCTCGAGCCGTTCCAGGCGAACGAGCGGGCGCCCCTGCTCGCGCGCCAGCCGCGCGTACTCGTCGAGCAGCGCACTCTTGCCGATACCGCCCGGGCCGTGGACATGAAGCACCGAGAACGACGGCTCGGCGGCGGCCAGCGCGTCACACAGCAATTGCAATTCGAACTGGCGACCGACGAACCGGTCGTGGCGCGCGCGCGCCAGCCGCGCGGCCAGTGGCGGGTCGGGTGCTGTGCCGGCGTGGCCGGACGGCGTGAGTGGCTTGTCCACGCGTACCTCACAAACTGCGCCACCACTGTATGCCAGCGACCGCAGCGTCGACAGCTCCATCACGGCGACCATTGCGGCTACGGCTCGGGAGGCCGGCAGCGGCTCGGCCGGCCACAGGCGCACGCGCACGTCGATGCGTGCACCGGCAGTGGGCTCAACACGCCGGTCGGCGACCAGCGATGCACCCGGTTCCCGCGGTCACGGCAACCACTCCTGCGCCTGCTCTTGGGCCAGCACGCGCTGCGCCGCGCTCATCGGCCGCATGCCGGCCAGGATCTGGCGCACGCGCTCGCGGTCGATCTCCTTCGACTGACTGTAGTGGCGCAGCTGCGCATCGGGATTGCGCAGCAGGCTGACCAGCCAGGCTGCCGACACCGGACCCACCTTGGCGGCGCTCTTGCCGAGGTACACCTGCGAGGCCCGCTCGGCGCCGCACACGCCATCGCCCCACGGCGCGAGCGCGAGGTATAGCTGCAGGATGCGCGCCTTGCCGAGCGTGCGCTCCATCTCCACCGCATACAGCAGCTCGCGCAGCTTGCGCGCGGCGCTGCGGTCGTCGCCGGTGAACGTGAGCTTGGCAAGCTGCTGCGTCAGCGTGCTGCCGCCGCGCAGTGGGGCCCCGTCGCGCTGGTTGTGCTGGCTTGCCGCCAGCAGTTCGTCGAGATCGTAGCCGGGGTGTTCGTAGAAGTGCGCATCCTCGGCGGCCACCAGCGCGCGCGGCAGCCAGCCGGCGAGCGCAGCGGAGTCGCCCGCCATCGTGCGGCACGCCGGCGGCAGTTGCGCGGTGAGCAGCTTCTCGGTGCCGAGGCCGGCGACGGTGAAATCCTGAACCACCGGCTTGGCCTGCCAGCGGCCCTCCGGCCACTGCCCGGTGGCGACGAAGGCCAGCGTGCCGGTCACTTGCGTCGTCGCTGCCTCCGGCAGGTCGTGCCCGAACACCGCGACCAGCGTGGCCATCGGCGTGGCCGGCATCGACAGGCGCAGGTCGAAGCCGCGCCGCTGCAGCTGCGCGCCGAATGAAACGTCGACGCGCTGCGACCCTTCCAGCAGCGACAGCGTGCCGGCAAAGCGCCCGGCGCCTTCGTGCTGCGCCAGCAGCTCGGCGCGCGACAACTGCAGCGGCGCCGGTCCGAGCGCGCCAATCTGCAGCTGGCACGGCGCGCACACCGCCTGCAGTTGCGCGCCGCTGCGCAGCAGCTGCCAGCGGCCCCAGCGCGTGTGCAGCGTGCGCCCTTCGAACAGCGGTGTGGCCAGCGGGTGCGCGGCCCAGCGGATCAATCCCGGCACGCTGAGCTCGCGCTGCCACGGTCCGAGCTGAACCGTGGTGCGCCACTCGTCGGGCGCCGGCTTCAGCGCCTGCAGCGCGATCAGCAGCACGGCGCCCGCGAACAGCACGCCGGCCACGGTGACGAACGCCAGCGCGAACGCGGCGCGGCGCAGCAAGCGGCGGCCCTTCAGGCTCATCACAACATCTCCACGCGCGTCATCGCGCGCCAGGGTCCGCTCGAATGCCCGAGCAACGCGGCCCAGAACCACGACGACGCGTCGATGAACTGCCGGCCGCGCGCGTCGACGATGCGCTCGCACACGCGCACGCGCTCGCCGTCGCGCTCGGCGACGAAACAGCGCCACAGGCGGGCCTCGCCCTCGCGCTGCAGGTCGGTGTGGTCGATGCGGTAGCCGAGGCCGCGGAAGCAGTCGCTCGCGGGATGAAGCGCGCGCGTCGGCTGCGCGATATCGCGCAGCACCCAGACCCGACCTTCGGCGGCGAAGCGGCCGATGTGGCCCGGGAAGCGCTCGGCGAAGCGTTGCTCCACCGCCGTCAACGCCAGCGGGCGCAGTGCGTCGCCATCCCATTCGCGCGGCCATTCGTGCGGCACCTCGAGCCCGGCGCTGTCGGATGCGCCGCGTCCGGCCAGCGGCCACAGTGCGGCCGTCAGCAATGCGGCCAGCAGCAGGCGCGGCCACTGCTCGGCGAGCGCTCGCCGCAGCGCGGCGATGCGGCGCTCATGCACCGCGCGCTCCGGTGCGCTGGATCAGCGTCCACACCGCGGCACACACGGCGGCCAGCACGGCCAGGCCGATCACTTCGTGCCAGGCGCTCGCCAGCCCGTGCGGGCGCGACTCGAGTGCGACCAGCACGGCGTTGCGCACGACGTTGCCGGTCAGCACGATCGCGCCGACCCACGGTGCGCGGCGCAGGAACGTGCGGTCGCGCTGTCCACCGATGGCGGCGGCAGCGCAGGCTGTGAAGTAGGCGAACCAGGCCATCTGCACGCCCGAGCACGGCGCGTCGACGATCACCCAGCGCCCGTCGACCACCATCGTGACGCCGCTGCGCGCGGCGGCGAATCCGACCAGCTGCAGGCTCCAGGTGCTCAACTGTGCGGTCAACACGCGCAGCGGCCAGCCGAGGTAGAACTGCAGCGTCGCCAGCCACGGCAGCGTCAGCACCACCAGCCCGAGCAGCGGTGTGCTGGCGCGCTCGCGCGGCCACCACGCGAGCAGCGCGCCGCCGAGCGACAGCGCGGCCAGCAACGCGCACAGCAGCGACGGCGCCCCGGCCCACCACGCGCCATTGGCGCCCAGTGCGAGCAGCGCGGCGCCAACCAGCCAGCCGAGTTGCGGCGTTGCGCGCAGGCGGCTGTGCTGCGAGGCCACCAGCGCGGCGAGCGCGACGAGCGCGATCAGGCCCAGCGGGTCGTCGGAGCCGTCGCGAGCCCGCTGCACCAGGTAGGCGCCGTGCGGCCACAGCGCCAGCGCGTGCAACGCCAGCCAGTGCGGCGCGCCCAGGCGCACCGGGCGGCAATCGAGCGTGTGGGCCAGTGCCATCGTCGCGCCGCCCGTTCAGCGCCACACCGGGCGGCGCCACAGCGCCGCGATGCCCACCAGCAGTGTCAACGCCAGCGCGAGTGCCCAGTGCGGCTCGGGCGTGCTCGGCACGAGCGCGGTCAGGGTCGTTCCTGGTGCGGCGCCCACGGCCAGCGCGCTGACGCCTTGCGGCAGCGGCAGCGGCTGGTTCACCGGCGTCGCGGCCTGCTGCGTGCGCACCAGCTGGTCGACCGCGATGAAGCTGGTGTAGGAGGTCAGCAGCCCGTACTTCAGGCCCAGCGCAGTGATCGGTTCGCGCTGCGCCTGCCCGCCGGTCAAGGCCTCCTCGTCGGCGAGTTGCGCGATGCGCTGGCGCGCCCACAGATGCTTCAGCGCCACCGCGTCGGCGTCGGGCGTCGGCGCGTCGATCACGTCGACGTGGTTGCCACCGGCGGCCTGGCCCCGCAGCACCAGCTTCGCGCCACGCGGGTCGCCGCGCCACTTGCCCCACAACACGACCGGCCGGCCCGCCATCACGTCCGGCAGCGCGGCCGGCTCGACGTCGTACACCTCCAGCCCGCTGAAGCGCGCCTTCAGCTGCGTCAGCACCGGCGAGTCGATCAGGCGACGCAGCCGCTCGGCCTGCTCGGCCGCGCGCTCCGGCTTGGTGACGATGAACGCCTCGCCCTGGCCGGCGCGCGCCAGCCCCTCGATCAAGTGACGGTTCACCGCGCTGCCGATGCCGAACGCGAACACGTTGGCCTGGTCGAGTTGGCGGCGCACCAGTTGGAACACCTCGTTCTGGACGGTCACGTAGCCGTCGGTCACGACGATCACGCTGCGCGACACGTCGGCCGGCTTCGGCAACCCGGCCACGCGGCGCAGCGCCGGCACGATCTCGGTGCTGCCGCTGCCGCCCATGCGATCGATCGTGCGCAGCGCACGCTCGATATTGGCCGGCGTGGCGGGCACCGATTGCTCCGACAGCACGCGGTTGCTGCCCGAAAACAGCACGACGTTGAAGGTGTCGCTGGGGCGCAGTGCGCCGATCAGGTGGCGCAGCAGCACTTTGGCGGTGTCGAGCGGATAGCCGTGCATCGAACCCGAGATGTCGACCACGAAGATGTAGTCACGCGGGTTGATCTGCGCCGGCGCCACGGTGTGCGGCGGCTCGACCAGCGCGAGGAAGAAGTTCTCCGCGTCCTCCGATGGCGGCGCCTGGTACAGCATCAGGCCGCTGGCTGTGCGCTCGCCGGCCAGACGGTACTCGAGGATGAAGTCGCGGTTGTCGCGCGCGCCGTCGTCGGCCAACGCGAGTTGCACGTGCTCGGTGCCCAGGCCCGTCACCTCGAGCCGGTGACTGTCGCAGTGCACTTCGTGCACCGGCAGCGGTGCAACGAGCCTGACGTTCAGATCGAAGGCGACGTTGGACAGCACGCCCGGGCGCAGGTGTGCGGTGGCCGGGAAGCTGCCGTTGGACGGCGCAGCGCTCGGCGAGCGATAGCGCGGGCCGACCACGGTGGGGAACACGTAGCGGTACAGGCCGTCGTGCGGCGCGACCATCTCGGTGTACTGCAGTTCGACGCGCACATCGTCGCCCGGCAGGATGTTGGCCACGTTCATCGAGAACACGTTGGGCCGCTCCTGCTCCAGCAGCGCGGTGGTCTTGCCCTCGCGCTTGGCGCCCTCGTATTCGAGGCGCGCCTTCTGCTTCTCGCGGATCTGCGCGACGATGCGGCGCTCGCCGACCTGCACCGTCATCGCGTGCACCGCCGATTGCGTCGAACCCGGGAACACGTAACGCGCCTCGATCGGGCGCTGACCTTCGTTGCGGTAGTGCTGCGTCACCGTCACCGCGGCGATGACGCCGGCGATGCGCACGTCGACCTGCGTGGCTTTCAGCGGCAGCGCATCCAGCCCCGGGTCGTCGCTGTGCACGTGAAAGTACGGGCTCTCGGCCACGCGCGCGTCGGTGTCCTCGGCATGTGCCGGGGCCCACCACACCAAGGCCAGCGCGGCCATCAGTGCCAGCGCGGCGCAAGCCAGAATGCGGCTCATCTGCAGGCGCCGCGGGGTTTCGTACAGGCTGCGCATCGGAATCCTCCCAGCTGGGCGCCGCATCGCACCAGCGCGGTGACGGCGTGGACGCCACTGTGGGTGGCGGCCGCGAAGCCTTGGCGAAGCCGCCGCGGATCCATGCGAACCCGGTGTGAACCGCATGTGAAGTGCCGCGGGCGCGCTGCTTGCCTGTAGCGAGGGTTCGCGCGCCGATGCGAAATATTTGAAACGGCGGCGTGTGTAACGGCCCTGTGCTTCAGGGCCATTGAAGCGGGCGAAAGCGGCGGGCGATGAGCGTGTTGTCGGGCGTGGGTGCGTGGGATGGCCGGCTCGTGATGTGGGCCAACCATGTCGTCGGTCGCTGGCCTGAATTCGACCTGTTCATCGTGTGGCTGCTGAAAGCGCATCTGCCGCGCTTCGTGCCGCTGATCCTCGCGATGTGCTGGCTGTGGTTCAAGCCGCACCCTCGACAGGCCCAACGGCGCGAGATGCTGCTCGAGACGCTGGTAATGAGCATCGTCGGGCTGTTCATCGCGCGTGGGTTGGCGCTGATGCTGCCGTTCCGCGAGCGACCGCTCGCGGACCTCGAACTCAGCTTGAACATACCGGCGTCGCTCGAGACGGGTTTGCGCACCTGGAGCTCGTTTCCGAGCGACCACGCGGTACTCGCATTCGTGCTCGCGGTGTCGCTATGGCGCATCTCGCGCCCGGTGGGCATCTGGGCGGTATGCCACGCGATCGTCTTCATCTGCCTGCCGCGGCTCTATGTGGGCTTTCACTTTCCGAGCGACCTGATCGCCGGCGCGGCGCTCGGCACCGCGCTCGCGCTCCTGACGCCGTTGCTGCAGGTTCGTCACGCGATCACCGGCTTCCTGATGCAGGTGGAAAGCCGCAAGCCGGCCACGCTCTATTCGGTGGGCTTCTTCGTGCTGTTCGAGATCGCCGAGATGTTCGACTCGGTGCGCGTGGTGGTTGGGCACGTGTTCAAGGTGCTGCGCCACTTGGCTTGAGCGCGCGTCACTCGCTGCACGGCAGGCTCAGCGTGGCCAGTGCGCCGCCACCATCGGCGTTGCGCAGGCTGACGCGGCCGCGATGCAGCTCGGCGATCTCCTTGACGAACGCCAGGCCGAGTCCCGTGCTCTTGCGTTTGCTGTGCGGACGCGCCAGCGAGAAGAACTTCTCGAACACCTTGGCGTCGGCGAAGTCGGGGATGCCTGGACCGCGATCGCGGATCGTCACGTCGGCGCGGCGCCCGCTGCGCATCAGCGCCAGCTCGATCGTGCCGCCGTCGGGCGAAAAGTCGAGCGCGTTGTCGAGCAGGTTGCCCACCGCACGCCGCAGCAGCAGCGGATCGCCGTCGACCACGGCGTCGGCGCCATCGTGGAGCTGCACCCGCAGGTGGCGCGCCGCGCCGGCGGCTTCGGCGCTGCTGGCCAGCTCACGCAGCAGCGCCCGCAGCGCCACCGGCTCGGTCGGCCCGAGCGTACGGCGCCGCTCCAGCGCGGTGAGCTCCATCATGCGATCGACCAACTCCTGGATGCGTTGCGTCTCGCGGTCGACGTTGGCGACGAAGCGCTGCCGATCGGCCTCCGGCATGCCGGGCTCGCGCAGCAGTTCGGCTGCGCCGCGGATCGCCGACAGCGGGCTCTTCAACTCGTGCGTCAGCGTCTGCACGTAGTCGGCGACGTAATGACGACCTGCCAGCGCGTCGCGCATCTCGTCGTAAGCGGCGCCCAACGTGCCGAGCGCACGCCGGCCCAGGCGCGGCAGGCTGAGGTGGCGCTCGCGCCGCACGTAACGCAGGTAGTCGCTCACCATCCCGAACGGCCGCACCAGCCACGCACTGACGATCACCACCAGCAGCAGCACGGCCACCACCGAGATGCCGCCGACGATCAGCGTCTTGCGCCGCGCGGCCGCGACGAACTGGCCGAAGCTGAGCGCCGGCTTGGCCACCGACACCGCGCCGACGATGCGCCCGTCCTGGCGGATCGGCACCGCGACCACCATCACCGAGGTGTTGGCATCGCCGTCCAAGTCGGCGCTGGTGCGCGCGCCGTACTGGCCCGCCAGCGCGAGCTTGACGTCGCGCCACTGCGAGAAATCCTTGCCTTCGTGGCGGCCCAGCGAGTCGAACAGAACGATGCCGCGCGCATCGACCACGGTGGCACGCAGGTCGATGGTCTCCTTGCGCACGCCGAAGATGTCGGCCTGGAAGTGGCGCGCGTAGAGGTCGCGAAACAGGGGCTCCAGCCATTCGGTGTCGAGCGGCACGCCTGAGCCGCTGCGTTGCTCGACCAGCGCGGCCATCAGGTTGGCGGTCTCGACCAACGACTCCTCGGCCGATTCGCGGTAGCGCGGATCGATGTCGGCCAGCAAGCGCCACATCAACACGCCGACGCCAAGCGCGTAGACCAGCAGGATGCCGACGAAGATGCGCGTGCGGGCCGTCATGGCGTGGCGCATCGCACGGGGCAGCAAGCCAAGGCGGATGCGACATCGAATTGGGGCCGGTTCACCGCGCAATTTTGCGGGGTCAAGACGGCGCGCCGGTGGACGATGGCGCCCTGCGGTATGCGGCGGACGTGCGGGCGCCGTGCGCCCGGCGATCCAGAACCATGACCCACGCGGTCCGGCTCGGCCGGCCCGAAGCACTGGAGACCACGATGAAGTCGTTCATGGGCAGCCTCGGCCTGAACGGTCAACTGACACTCGGGTTCGGCGTGTCGATCGGCAGTTTGGCCGCGCTCACGCTGCTGGCGGCGTGGCAGACCTCGGGCGCTGCGCGCGACACGCTGTGCTTTGCCGGCGGCGCGTTGATCGTGATGGCGCTGGCCCAAGCGCTGTGGATCGCCGCTGGCATCGGCAGCGCGCTGGCGCAGTCGACCGCGCTGGCGCAGCAGCTCGCCAACGGTCAACTCACCGACGACGCGAGCGCGCCCGAGCACGGGCCGTGCGCGCCACTGAACCATGCGCTGCAGGCGTTGCGCACCCGCCTGTCCACCACGCTCGGCCAAGTGCACCGCGGCATGACCGCGGTGGCGGCCACCTCGTCGAAGATGTCGCGCGACAACAGCGCGCTGGTGACGCGCACGCGCGAGCAGTCGGCGTCGCTGCAGCAGACCGCAGCCGCGCTCGCCGAACTGACCGGCACCGTGAAGCGCAACGCCGATCACGCACAGCAGGCCAACCAGCAGGTGGGGTCGGCCGCCGACCAGGCGAACCGTGGCGGCGCGGTCGTCGGCGAGGTGGTCACGACGATGGGCTCGATCAAGCAGAGCTCGCACCGCATCGTCGACATCATCGGGGTGATCGACGGCATCGCGTTCCAGACCAACATCCTGGCCCTCAATGCGGCCGTGGAAGCGGCACGCGCCGGCGAGCAGGGGCGCGGCTTCGCGGTGGTGGCCAGCGAAGTGCGCACGCTGGCGCAGCGCTCGGCCGCTGCGGCCAAGGAGATCAAGGCGCTGATCGGCGAATCGGTCGACTGCGTCGAGAACGGCGCGCAGCTGGTCGACGAGGCCGGGCGCACGATGCAGGCCATCGTCGCCTCGGTGCAGTCGGCGGCCGAGCTGATCCGCGGCATCGACCTGGCCAGCCAGGCGCAGAGCCAGGGCATCGAGTCGGTGAGCCAGGCCATCGAGGCGCTCGACGGCATGGTGCGCCAGAACGACGTGGTGGCCCACGACGCGCACGGTGCCGCCAGTTCGCTGAACCAGCACGCGGTGTCGGTGATGAAGGGCATGTCGGCGTTCGCGATCGGCGTGCGCGAGCACGGCAACGCGGACGAGGCGCAAACGCTGGTGCGGCGCGCGTATGACTACTTCAAGCAACAGGGGCGTGACGCGCTGATCGCCGACATCGCGCGGCTCGACCAGGGCCAGTTCGTCGATCGCGACCTGTACCTGATGGCGATCGGCATCGACAACGCGCAGTTCGTCGCGCACGGCAACAACCCGCGCGTGATCGGCAACGGACCGGCGAGCAAGGACGTCGACGGCAAGCTGTTCGTGGTCGAGATGGCGCGCCTGGCCCGTCAGCAGGGCAGTGGCTGGGTCGAGTACAAATGGGCGCACCCGGTCAGCAACGAGGTGCTGGTCAAGGCGAGCTACGTACAGCGCATGGGCGACCTGGCAGTGGCCTGCGGCATCTACAAAAGCTGACGCGTCGGCGCGTCGCGCACTCACGAAGGCAGGTGCTCGGGCAGGTCTTCGGCGAGCGCGTACCCGACGCCGCGATGCGTGCGGATCGGCTCGAGCGTCGGCGCCACCGCCTTCAGCTTGGCGCGCACGGTCTTCACGTGCGCGTCGACCGTGCGATCGAGGCTTTCGCTGGCGTCGTCCCACACCAACTCGAGCAGCGCGTCGCGCGTGTACACATGCCCGGGTCGGCGCACCAGCGTGCGCAGCAGGCCGAACTCGTAGCGCGACAGCTCGAGCGGGCGGCCATAGAAGCGGATCTGGCGCCGCCCGTCGTCGACCTCGAACGGCGCCGATGCCACGGGTGCCGCGGGCGCTGCCGCCGTGCGCGCCGAGCGCCGCAGCACGCTGCGCACGCGCGCCACCAACTCGCGCGGCGAGAACGGCTTGGGCACGTAGTCGTCGGCCCCGAGCTCGAGCCCGACCACGCGGTCGATCTCGTCGCCGCGCGCGGTCAGGAACACCACCGGCACGTCCAGGCGTTCGCGCAACCGCTTGAACAACTCGAAGCCGCTCATGTCGGGCAGGCCGACGTCCAGGACCACCAGCGCCGGCGTGCGCGCGGCCGCGGCGGCCAGGGCCGCTTCGGCGCTGCCGCACCAGGCGGGCTCGAAACCCTCGGTGCGCAACGCGTACTGCAGCGTGTCGGCGATGCCGGGCTCGTCTTCGACGATCAGGATCAGCGGTTTCACCATCGGCGCGCGGATCATAGGGCTGCGCCGCCGATAATCGCCGGGTGAGCGCGCCGCTGGCCAACGACGTCTTCCTGCGCGCCTGCCTGCGCCAAGCCACCGAGTACACCCCCGTGTGGCTGATGCGCCAAGCGGGCCGCTATCTCGCCGAGTACCGCGCGACGCGCGAGCGTGCCGGCAGTTTCATGGCGCTGGCCACCAGCCCCGCCTTCGCCACCGAGGTGACGTTGCAGCCGCTCGATCGGTTCGCGCTCGACGCTGCCATCTTGTTTTCCGACATCCTGACGGTGCCCGACGCGATGGGCCTGGGACTGACTTTCGAGGCCGGCGAAGGGCCGCGCTTCGCGCGCCCATTGCGTGACGAGGCGGCGATCGGCGCGCTGCAGGTGCCCGACCTGGAGCGCCTGCGCTATGTGTTCGATGCGGTGTCGTCGATCCGCCGCGCCTTGGCCGGCCGCGTGCCGCTCATCGGTTTTGCCGGCAGCCCGTGGACGCTGGCCTGCTACATGGTGGAGGGTGGCGCGTCGGACGACTACCGCCACGTGAAGGCGTTGATGTATGCTCGTCCCGAGCTGTTGCACCGCGTGCTTGCCGTCAACGCGCAGGCGGTGGCGGCCTATCTCAACGCGCAGATCGATGCCGGCGCGCAGGCCGTGATGGTGTTCGACTCCTGGGGTGGCGTGCTGGCGCACGACTGCTTCGAGCCGTTCAGCCTGGCTTACACACGTCAGGTGGTGGCCGCGCTGCAGCGCGAGCGAGAAGGCCGCTGGGTGCCGCGCATCGTGTTCACGAAAGGCGGCGCCCCCTGGCTCGAAGCGATTGCCGATGCGGGCGCCGACGTCGTCGGGCTCGACTGGACCACGGCGCTGCGCCAAGCGCGCCTGCGCATCGACGACCGGGTGGCGCTGCAGGGCAACCTCGACCCAGCGGTGCTGTTTGCGCCGCCCGAAGTCGTCGCCGCCCGAGCGAGGGCGGTGCTCGACGATTTCGGCGCGCCGCAGCGCACCGATGGACGGCGCGGCGGCCATGTGTTCAACCTCGGTCACGGCATCAGCCAGCACACGCCGCCCGAGCACGTGCAGGCCCTGGTCGAGACGGTGCATGCGCATTCGAAGCGGGCGTTGCGGCAAGAATCTCCACGGTGATGAATGCCTTGCCGCATGAATAGCCGCTCGTGCGGAGCCGCGAACCATCGACCACCCCCGCAGCACGGGCCTTTCGAAGGCGGTAAGTGAGCGCTCAGAACTTGACTTATCCCCACAAATTCGGTTGATGAAGATTCGGTGACAACGGCATGACGCAGCGCGCCGGAAGTGACGGAATATCGTGTTAAGTGATTGA
>Ga0207675_100001730_pt1 | contig 21862 bp, 23 predicted proteins | sample KBSSwiS42_FD_184305 | JGI IMG/M metagenome (GOLD analysis project Ga0207675, IMG submission 184305) | Switchgrass rhizosphere microbial communities from Kellogg Biological Station, Michigan, USA - KBS Switchgrass S4-2 (SPAdes) (version 2) | ecosystem: Host-associated > Plants > Roots >...
CGCCAAGCAGAAGGTGTCGGCGCGCGTCGCGGCGTCGAAACTGGGTCGCTCGCCGGGTGCGGTGCGTTACAAGGCCATGATGGAAGGCGTGTCGTTCCGCTCCATCAACCGCAGGAAGTAATCAGTCCGACATTTCCCTGTGCGCCTCGTCCAGCCAGGTGCGCTGGGCCTTCTTGTAGTGCGCAGGCGCGTATTTCGCGCGGTCCAGCAACGCTTTGAGCGTCTGCTGGGCCTGTTCCCGCTTCCCCAGGCGTTTCAACAACACCGCGTAGCGCACGCCCGCCTCGGCGCCCGGGAAGTATTCCGCGAGTGCCGCGAATTCGGACAAGGCCTTTTCGGTGTTGCCTTCGGCGTCCAGCGCCCGTGCGTACAGCAGGTGTCCGTCCGCGGACTTGAAATCGGGATTCTTCTGTATGAGTTCGTCGAGTGTCTGGCGCGCGCCGGCCGCGTCGCCGGCCGCGTAGCGCGCGTGCGCATAGCCGAGCAGCAGCTTGGGATCGTCGGCGAAAACCCCTGTCAGACAAGTCTGATAGATAGGCACCGCCTCGGCGGCGCGCCCCAGGCGCACCAGCTCGTCGGCGTACTTCTGCCGCGCCGCGACGGTACCGCTCACGTGCATGGCGTTCTCGGCCTTGCGCAGGTCGCCCTCGGGATCGAGCGTGCTGCGGATGCCGCGCATGGCGCGCCGGCTGGTGCGCGAGCGCAGCGCGTCCGGCAACACCTCCGCGCCCAGGTACACCAGCGAGCCGATGAACGGGAACGACATGAGCACCACGAGCACGTACACCCAGATGGTGTTGCGTCCCGTCTTGATGCAATGAACGATCAGTCCGAGTGACAGCAGTCCCGATGCGATGTAGATGGCCCAGGGCAAGCGGCGAGTTCCTCGTTAGTTAGTCTCGAAGTCGACGGCCAGGAACACGGCGCGGCCGCGGCCCGGGAAGTAACGGTAGTTGCCGAACGCGAAGTCGGCGCGATCGGCATACGCCGTGTCGAAAACGTTGTCGACGCGCAGTGTAGCGCGCCATGAGTCCGATGCCAGCCACTGGACCCGCAGGTTGGCCAGCGTGTGACCCGGGTAACTCGCGGTGTTGGCGGCGTCGAGGAAATACCGGTCGACATAATTGGCGTCGACGGACGCGTTCCATGCACCGTTGAAGCGCGCGTCGATGCCGAGACTGTGCAGCTGGTGGGGCGCGGTGTCGATGTCGTTGCCGTCGACGATGTTCTCGCCGCCGTCCACCGCGCGGGAGAAATCGTACCGGTGGCGCGCAAAGGTGCCGGCGGCGTTCAGCGTGAATATCGGGCTCAGTCTCAGGTGCGCGTCGTACTCGACGCCGCGATGCGAGGTGCGGCCGTTGCTGACGTTGAAGCCGTTGGCTTCGCGCAGGATCAGGTTCTCCTTGCGCATGTCGAACGCGGCGAGATTCAGCATCAGCGTATTGCTGCGGAATTTCCAGCCTGCTTCCACCGACTGGAGCTCCTCGCTGTCGAGGTCGGTCTGCGACTGCTGACGCTGCAGCCGGTAGGCCTCGGTCATCTCGGGCGGCCGGAAACCGCTGGAAGCGCTCAGGTACAGCATCGAACGTTCGCCCGGCTGCCAGGACAGCGCGAAACGCGGCGCCACGTTGTCGAACTCGTCGGTGCGGTCGCTGGGCCGCGAATACAGGCAGCCGCCGGGGCAGGCGACACCGGCCGCGTCGGTATTTCCGGCGATCATGTGGTTGTCATAGTCATAGCGGGTGCGATCGGCGCGCAGCGCAGCCTCCAGCGCCCATTGCTTCGCGAAGTGCCAGTCGACGGCGAGCGTCGCGCCGAAGGTATTCGACGCCACGGTGTAGTCGTAGTGCAGCCCCGCCGGCCGTATGCGGTTTTGCGCCGGCGAGCCGTCAGTGGCGGGGCCGGACTGGAATTCCGTGAGCTCGCTGTCGGCGGACTCCGCGTCGACGGACAACCGTCCCTCGAGCTGCCCGGAAAAGAACTTCATCGCGAGCGAGCTGCTGAGCATGTAACTCGTTTGCGCGTTGTGTTCGAAGGGTTTGCCGATGAGGAAATGCTGGATGAAATCCATGCGGGAGCGGCGGTAGATGCCGGCGATGTCGAAGCTGCAATCGCGTTCGAAGCAGTTGTCGCGCCGGAAGTCCGCCGAGACGCGCGCGCTCGAGGCGTCGCGATAGGCCTCTGGATTCGCATTGCTCTTAGCGATGTCCTCGTCGCGGTAGCTGTTGTAGCCCACGATGAAGCCCGCGGTCTCCTGGTTGAGCACCGTGCCCGCGGCGCGCAGCCGCAGCGTGCCGCCGCCCAGCTCGCCATCGGCCAGCAGGTTGAGCTTGGCCTCTTTCACTCCTGATGAGTCGCGCCAGCCCGGCGCGTTGGTGCCGATGCCGTACGCGCCGATACCCCAATCGCCCATTTCGTGGCCGAGGACGAAGCGCATGCGTCTGAAGGAATCCGAGCCGGTTTCGAGGCCGCCAGAGAACTGCGGCAGGTCGGCGACCCGCGGGGTGAGGGCATTGACGATTCCGTGCACGGCGCTGGCGCCGAACATGGCCGAGCCGGGACCGCGCAGCACTTCGATGGCGCCGGCCTGTTCGTAATTGAGCTCGAACATTTCGTTGACGTTGCAGAATCCAACGGGGCGGATCGGCAGGCTGTCCTCGGTCACGAGGAATGCCCCGCAGGACCCGGCGCCCGTCAGCACCGGCGAGCGGATCGCCGTCAGGCTCTCCGCGCCGCTGCCCCGCTGGACGTAGACGCCCGCGACCTGGTTGAGCGCTTCGGACTGGTGCTTGGCACCGAGCGCCTCGAGGTCGGCGCCGTCGACGCGCGACACGCTGGCGGGAGTGGTGAGTGCGTCGCTCGGTGCGCGATTGGCCGTCACCACGACCGTTTCGACATACGGCACGGCCGCCTTCTCGGCGGGTTGCGCGTCGGTGGCGTCGGCGGCGTGTGCCGCGAGCGGCAACAAGGCCACCGCGGTGAAGGTTATGCGCATGATTGGGTGGCCGATTATCGCCACTAACGTCTATCCTTAGCTACGGTGGTAGTGAACAAGAAAGCGGGAATGGCAGCGTGGTTTGCTGCAATTTCCCTGTCGGTAGCGTTCGGAGCGTTTGCGCAGGAAGCCGTGCCTCAACGCGAGCCCGGTCGCCTGCGGATCGGGCTGGTGCTCTCGGGTGGCGGCGCACGCGGTGCGGCGCATATCGGCGTTCTGAAGGTGCTCGAGGAGAACCACGTTCCCATCGATGCCATCTCCGGAACCAGCATGGGCGCGGTCGTGGGCGGGTTGTACGCCTCCGGGCTAACTGCCTCCGACATCGAACGTGTCATGACATCGGTGGACTGGCAGGACGCATTCAGCGACCGGCCGGCGCGCAAGGACCTGAACTTCCGCCGCAAGCTCGAAGACCAGACCTACCTGGTTAAATTTCCGTTAGGTTTGAAGGGCAAGAAGTTCCGCCTGCCACGCGGACTGGTGCAGGGGCAGAAACTCTCGCAGATCCTGCGCGGGCTCACGCTGCCGGTGTCGCAGGTGCAGAGCTTCGACGACCTGGCCATCCCGTTTCGCGCGATCGCCACCGACATCGTCACCGGCGACCGGGTGGTCCTCGATCATGGCGACCTAGCTACCGCGATGCGTGCCAGCCTGTCCGCGCCCGGCGTGTTCGCGCCGGTCGAGACCGACGGGCGCATGCTGGTGGACGGCGGCCTGTCGTCCAACCTGCCGGTCGACGTGGCCCGGGAAATGGGCGTGGACGTGCTGATCGTGGTCGACTGCGGATTCCCGCTGCTGGAGCGCGGCAAGCTGGACTCGGTGGCGACCGTTTCGCAGCAGATGCTCGCCATCCTGATCCGGCACAACACCTCTGCGCAGCGCAAGACTCTCACCGATCGCGACGTGATCATCGATCCGGCGCTTGGGGATTTCTCCTCGCTCGATTTCACCGAACACGCGAAGGCCATGAAGATCGGCGAAGAGGCCGCGCGCGGCGTCAGCCAGCGCCTCGCGGCGCTGGGGGTGCCTGCGGACGAGTTCCAACGCCTGCAGGTGGCGCGCGCCGCCGTGCGCAATACCCCACCGACCGTGTCGTTCCTGCGCGTCGAACCGGAATCGGAGAAATACGCCGGCGCCATCCAGGCATTGTTCGGCGACCAGGTCGGCAAGCCAGCGGATGCCACCTGGCTCGGCAAACGCGTCAATGAACTCTACGGCCAGGGGAATCTGGAAGTGCTGGACTACCGGATCGTTCCGGCCAGCAGCACCGACCCGGATACCGGCGAAGATGCCGCGCCGGACGCCGCCGCGGCGAGCCCGCCGCCCGCCGGTTCCGACACCTACGGTCTGGCACTCACCGCGCGCCGCAATTCCTGGGGTCCCAACTACCTGCGATTCGGTCTGCAGCTGCAGAATGACTTCGAAGGCAATTCCTCGTTCAACATGGGCATGCGTGGCACGCTGGCGGAGATCACCAAGTACGGCGGCGAATGGGTCTGGGACCTGCAGGTCGGCGAGACGCCGCGCGCGGCGACCGAGGTCTACCTGCCGGTCGGCTACCGCTCGCGCTGGTTTGTCGCGCCGCACGCGCAATTCGAGATCCGCACCTTGCCGCTGATCAACGAAGACGAACACGTGCTGGCCGAGTACCGCGTGCGCAGCACCGACTACGGCATCGATTTCGGCCGCGAGCTCGGCAATTACGGTGAGGTGCGCATCGGTTGGGGCCGAGACTTCGGCGAGTCCACGGTGCGCGTAGGCGATCCGGTCCTGCCGACCCAGGAATTCGAAGCGCTCACCTACTTCGGCCAGTTCCGCTACGACACCGTCGACAACGTGAACTTCCCCCGGTCCGGCAGCACTTTCTCGATAGGTTGGCGGGCGGAGCGTGAGGGCAAGGGGGTGCTTGCCGACGCGAATGCGGACCTGGCGGTGTACGACCAGCTGTATGCCCACTCCTGGGGACCCAATACCGGCATTCTCTGGGCTTCGGCAGGATTGCGGACCGATAACGACATCGACCTGGTGCGCAACTTCTTCTCGCTCGGCGGGTTCCTGAATCTCTCGGGCATCGCCCCCGACGCGCTGGCGGGGCCGAATTACGCCATTCTGCGCGGCATCTACTACCGCCAGATCGGCGATCAGGGCACCGGGTTCCTGAATGTTCCGGTGTACCTCGGCGCGTCGATCGAGGAGGGCAACATATGGGCCGACCGGCGCGACATCTCGTTCAAAAGCGCGCGCACCAATGGCAGCGTATTCCTCGGCCTGGATACGATCCTGGGCCCTGTCTATCTAGCCCTTGGATTCGACGACGAAGGACACTCGGCTTACTACCTGGCCCTCGGCCGGAGTTTTTAGGGCTTGCGCCCACATCGGAAATCGGCGCCCCTTGTTCAACAAAGACTGGGGCGCCGACCGTCTGATCAAAGAATGGCTTCGCTCAAAGCCCGCGCGATTCGTGCAGCTTCTCGACCTTGTCGAACTTCAGCGCGGGTTTGTCGCTGGCACGCGAGTATTCGTGCCGGCGCGCCATCTCGACCAGCGCTGCGTCGCGCTCGGCGGCCGTGCCAAACCAGTGCGTCTTGTTCCAGTCCGCGCCCAGCAGTTTGCGGAACGGATCGCCCTGCTTCAGGGTGATGCGCAGGCCATACGGACGCTGAAATCCTGCATCGGGGTTGCGCAGATTGTGAGGATGCACGATCGCCATGAATTCTCCGGATGTCGCCGTTCAGAAATCGGCGTAAGGGTACGAATGGAACAGCGTGGGCGCAAGGCGATATCGCCCAGCTTTGGTAAAGAACGTTGCTACTTTGCTCGGGCGGCCAATAACATCGGCCATTAATGAGGAAGCGCAAGCCACCGGCGGTTCGGCCGGTCAAACCCGATGACTACGACGCCTGGAAACCGCTCTGGGACGAATACAACGCCTTCTACGAGCGTACCGGCCCGACCGCGCTTCCTGACGAGGTCACGGAGACGACATGGCGCCGTTTCTTCGATGCCAGCGAGCCGGTGCACTGCATCGTAGCGGAGCGCGACGGCAAGGTGCTCGGCTTGTGCCACTACCTCTTTCACCGCAGCACCTCGCGTATCGAGAACGTCTGTTATCTGCAGGACCTGTTCACGCACGCGGACGAGCGCGGCCACGGCATCGGCCGCGCGTTGATCATGGCCGTGTACGACATCGCGAAGGAGGCGGGCTGCAGGCGGGTGTACTGGCTCACGCACACCACCAACACTCCTGGCCGCACGCTGTACGACAAGGTGGCAAAACACCTCGGGTTCATCCAGTACGTGAAGGACGTGTGATCTGGTGGTGTATCTCGCGCCGTATTTCGCGAGGCAAGAGCTGTCTATATATAAAGAGTCTCGCGGACGTGGATCTCGCGGTGCTGGAGGAACTCGTTCGCCAGTCGGTGGAGGAGAGCCGCAGGCGATATCCATCCGGGCAGTGAACCGCATCACAGGTCCCGCGGCCGGGCTTTACTTCTAAAGCCACATATGTAGACTTAGCGACATGCCCAGAATACGCCGCTCGTCCGGACAGACCTTGAACCTGCTGCGCAGCCTGATGGATGAGCCGCGCAAGTGGCACCACGGCTACGAGCTGTCCAAGGCGACCGAGCTGCTCTCGGGCACGCTGTATCCCATTCTCATGCGGCTCTCGGATCGCGGGTTCCTCGAGCACAAGTGGCTGCCGTCGCAGGAAGCCGGGCGCCCACCGCGTCACGTGTATCGCCTTACCGCAGCCGGCACCGCGCACGCCAGGCAGCAGTTCGAGATCGCCGACGAGGTCGGTGCGACCGTGGCGGGCACGGTGAGCCGCGCATGAACCGCTTCGCCACACGCGCGTTGCTCGCGCTCGCCGAGCGCGTTGCCCCCACGGAACGCCGCGAGTGGGCGCATGCCATGCGCGCCGAGGCTGCCTATCTACCGGAATCCGCGCGGGTGCGGTGGGCATTTGGCTGCCTGGTAGCCGCCATCAAACAGAGGTTCACGCCCATGCAGACCGGCTCTCTCCGAATCAACCCCTGGATCATGGTGGTCGAGTCGCTAGTTTGCTTCGCACCGATGCTGCTCGTCTGGTGGCGTTTGTCATTCTGGGATCCGGGCGTGCTCACTCACGATCTCGCGCCTTTCGAGCGCTACCTTGTCGGCGTGCTCCGCATGCCCGACGCTCGGACGGTGATTTGGATGCTTTACGGCTACGCAGTGTGCAGCCTGGTCGGTCCGGTCGGATTGTTCCTGGGATTGCGCTATGCGCTGTTGCGCCGGGGGTTGCGCAATCGTGTGCTGGGTTATGGCCTGATCGCGGCTGCCATCGCCATGAGTCTTTCCGGCGCCCTGAACAATTTCTGGGTTGGAAAGGGCGATCTGTGGGAACGGATCCCGCTCGTCATGATGTTCACCATCCTGCCGGCGGCCGGCATCCTGCACCTGATGTATCTCGGCCGTCCCGCGGCGCCCATCGCGGGTGACGCAAGACTGGCGGCGGGTTGACATAGGTGCGACCGCGGCCGGCACGGTGAGCCGCGCATGAACGGCTTCATCGCAGGCGTACTGCTCGCACTCGCCGCCCGCGTGACTCCCGCGGAACGCCGCGAGTGGGCACGGGCCATGCGCGCCGAAACGGCCTGTTTGCCGGAATCCGAACGTCTGAGCTGGGCGATCGGCTGCTTCCTGGCCGCCATCAAACAGAGGTTCACGCCAATGCCAACCAATATGCCGCGTATCTCGCGCTGGGTGATGTTCATCGAATCCGTGGGCGCGTTTGGGCCGTTGACGGTTGGCTGGTGGGAAGTCACGTTTGGCGGCTCGGGGTTCGTGCGTCTCACGTCCGGGAACATTCACTACTACACGGATTATCCCGGCGGAACATACCTCCTCACGATGCTGTGCCTCGCAACGGTGGTCGCACTCCTCGGGCCCATCGGATTGTTCCTCGGACTTCGCTACGTGATGTTGGGACGCGGGATCGCGAATCGCGCATTTGGCTGGGCGCTGGTCGGTGCGATGTGGGCCTACTGCTTGTTCGGGACGATCGCCGGATATCTGTACGGACCCGACGACTGGAGATTCAACTGGGAGCACACGCTGGCATTCAACCTGCTGCCCACGGCGGTCGTGCTGCACCTGATGTACCTGGGCAAACCCGCGATGCCCGCACCCGGCGACACAAGACTGGCGGCAGGTTGACGTAGTACTGTCGTGTCCGCGAATTGGTATCCGCTCGACACTCACGGACAGGGACATGCAAATCGATTCAACGCGCGTCAAGAACGCCGGTCTGGCAGCGTCGCTGGTCTTGGCGCTGGGCATCTTCTTCATACGCGACGCGCACGCGGGCGAGGTCATGCTCGACGTGGGTGTGACGGTCGACAAGCAAAAGCTCGGCCAGCACCAGATGGTCGCCGCTGAGGGCAAATCCGCCGAGATCAAGCTCGAAGGCCAGGTCCGCGTGTTCGTGAATCCCATCGTCACGCAAAACGGCAGCATCCTGCTGTCGATGCGCATCGAGGAACCCGCGGGCAGCAGCTGGAAGGAGATCGGTGAGCCACGCATCATGGTGGTCAACGGCAATGAAGGAACAGTGAAGGTCACCTCGCCCAAGGGCAAGGTGTTCGAGATTGCGGTTCGGCCGCGACGGATGTAGTCAGGTGTTTGCCGGTATTCACTGCCGGTCGCCGGCCCCCTCGCGGTCGCGCCAGCGCAGGATCTTCCGCGTGATGAATAGATAGACTGGCTTGCCGGTCGCCATCCAGGCGCGCGCGACCCGCGAGGGCCTGGCAAGGATGCGTCGCTCCCGCGCCGTGAGCAGATGCGGCAGGTAGCTGCGCTTGTGCTTGAGCAGGTGGCGAAGATCGTCGTGACCCAGCGCGCGGGCGAGGGCGCCGCGGCGCTCGAGCGTCATCGCGAGCTGGAAATCGACCAGCGCCGGGCGCCCATCGGGCGTCACCAGCCAGTTGGTTTCCTTGGCGAGATCGTTATGAATCACGTTGGCGGCGTGCAGGCGGCGCAACAGGCGCAAGGCGGCCCGGAAGTAGGCAGGATCGCGCTGTTTCGCGAGGTGCATGGGCAGGCCATCGATCCAGGTGCGCGTGAGTCGCGCGGGCTCGAAGGCGATTACGCGTGGGATGCCTTCGATATCGGTGAGCGCGAGCCGCAAAAGGGCGCGATGCTCGCGGCGCATGAGATGGAGCGCCAGCCAACGCGCCCAGGGGCGTGCCGCGCGCGCGTCGCGCACGACCGCGTCGCCGATTCGAGAGATGGTGCCGAAGGTGTCGGACTTCAGTAAATGGGGACATTCCTCATTTTCTTGTAACAATCTACTGCGTCCCCTTAACGTCGGCCTTGCTGGCGATTGTTACAGGAAAATGAGGAATGTCCCCATTTATTGCCACTCGCCGCGCAGGCCGGCAACGATGCGCTGCAGGCCTTCGGCGCTGGCTTCGTCGCCGTGCACCGGCGCGGTGGCGATGAGCTCGATGCGCGACCAGAAGCGCTTCGGCATCTGGCTCATGGCCTGCTTGCCGTCGCGGTGGCTGAAAAAGCTGCCCCACAGTCCGCGCAGCGCCATGGGCACCACGGGCACCGCGCGCCTCTCGAGGATCCTTTCCACGCCGCGCTTGAACTCGTTCATCTCGCCGTGCCGCGTGAGTTTGCCCTCGGGAAAGATGCAGACGATTTCGCCCTCGGCGAGCTCGGCGTCGATCTGGTCGAAGGCCTGAGCAAGCGCCGCGGGATCTTCGCGCGCCGGCGCGATGGGAATGGCGCGCGACGTGCGGAAGATGAAGCCCATCACCGGTATCTTGAAAATATTGTGGTCCATGACGAAACGCACCGGCCGGCGCACGCTGCCGCCGATGACCAGCGCATCCATGAAGCTCACGTGATTGCAGACCAGCAGCGCGGGGCCGGTTTCGGGAATGTTCTCGAGGCCGCGCACCTTGATGCGATACATGATGTTCACGAACACCCACGAGAGAAATCTCATGAGGAACTCGGGTACCAGCGTGTAGATGTAAATCGCGACGATGGCGTTCAACACTGCCGCGAAGATGAACAGCTGCGGGATGGTCAGGTGCAGCACCTGGGTCCACAGGATTGCGAGCAACGCGGCGATCACCATGAAGCCGGCGTTGAGAATGTTGTTGCAGGCGATGATGCGAGCTCGATGGCTCTCGACGCTGCGCGACAGGATCAATGCATACAGCGGCACGATGAAGAGTCCGCCGAACACACCGATCAGCGCGCAGTTGAGGGCTACCTTCCAGCCGCCGGCGGCGAGGAAGCTGCTCCAGGTGAGCACGGTGGCGCCGGCATTGGGCTCGGGCGATGCGAAGTAGAGATTGAGCAGGCACACGGTCATGCCGATCGAGCCCAGGGGCACGAGGCCAATCTCCACCTTGTGGCCCGACAACCGCTCGCAGGCCAGAGATCCGAGCGCAGTGCCGACCGAGAAGGATGCGAGCAGCAGCGTGTACACCGTCTTGTCGCCGCCGAGCACGTCCTTCGAATACACCGGTAGTTGGGCGAGGATCAGCGCGCCCACCAGCCAGAACCACGAAATGCCCAGAAGCGAGTTCATGATGGCGCGGCTCTGCGCGGCGAAACGCAATGCCTGCCAGGTCGCTCGCAGCGGGTTGAAATCGACCTCGAGGCCGGGATCCGTGGCTTCGGCGCGCGGGATGAACCGCGAGCACGCGTAGGTCCCGAGGGCAACGACAATCATGGCGATGGCCGCGGCGGTGTTCGCCGTGCCCGGCCCGGCCGCCGGCACGGCGGAGGGTGTCGGTACCAACAGCCCGCCGGAGATCGTGCCGATCAGGATGGCGATGAAGGTGCCGGCGTCCACCAGCGCGTTGCCTCCCACCAGCTCGCTCTGCCGCAGGTGTTGCGGCATCAGCGAATACTTCAGTGGGCCGAAAATGGTGGCGAGCATGCCCAGCAGAAAGATGAGCGACAGCAGCGTCGGGATGTGCCCGACATAGAGCGCCGCGGCGGCGCAGAACATCAGGATGACTTCGGCGAGGCGCGTCTGGCGAATGAGGCGGCTTTTCTCGTACTTGTCCGCGAGTTGTCCGGCCAGCGCGGAGAACAGGAAGAACGGCAGGATGAAGAGGCCCTGCGCGGCGTTCGACAATACCGCGGCTTGTCCGGCGGAAGCCGTGGCGCCGTAGGTGATGGATACCACCAGCGCATTCCGGAACAGGTTGTCGTTGAAAGCACCGAAGAACTGGGTGAGGAAGAAGGGCAGGAAGCGCCGGACTTTGAGCAGGGCAAACTGCGAGCGCTCGGCGCCCGGCACCTGTTCAGGCAAGTCCATCAGGCTCTGTTTGGCTTGCGCCAGCGCTCGCGACTGGCGGCGTTGCGGTGCTGAATGACCACTTCCTTGCTCTTGAGCAGCGTCGCGGAATTCGGTGCGAGCTCGAGACCGGCGTTGACGTCCGTCATGGCGAGATCGAACTGCTTCATGCCGACGAACACCGCCGCACGATTGTTGAAGGTGCGCCAGTTGGTGCGATCGAGCTCGAGTGCGCGATTGCAATGTTGGAGCGCCTCTTCCCAGCGCTTGAGCGCCGCAAATCCCGCGCAGACGTTGGAGTGGCCGGCCGCCTGGTCGTGCTCGCTGCTCGGCTGCTCGAGGCCGGCGAGCGTCAATCGCACGCCTTCTTCATAACGTCCTAGCTGCAGCGCATCCGAGCCCTGAGAAAGCAGCGGATTCATCGGGCCAAACACCGTCGCGGACTGGGCCGCGCTCAACGGCTCGGCGGCCGACGCCGAACCCGCGGCGAGGGCGACTGACAACGCGAGCCAAAGAACCGGTCGCAGCATGGCCGGTATATAGCGCGAAGGAATGCAACTTGCCAGAACGCGTTCCCGACTTCACGGTCGAAAAAAGGCTACAGTCCGCAAATGGCTCGTTTAACGCTCCTTCTGGTCGCGACAACAGCCCTGGCCGGTTGCGGAACCATGCCGGGATTCAATTCCTACAAGATGTGGACGGAAACCGCCGCCGACCAGGACGCGGGACTGGTGCAGCTTTCTTACGAGTACAAGAAGTGGGAAAACCCGCAGCCCGATGAACGTGCCGCGATCAGCCTGGCGCGTGAACGCTGCGGAGACTGGGGTTTTCGCGATGCCGCGCGCAAGGGTGAAGACCGGCAATGCCTGGAAGGCAGCGACCAGGACTGCGGTCGCTGGCAGGTGACCCGCGAGTACCAGTGCCTGAAGCAGGCCGCGAAGTAGCGCCCCGCGACACTTCTACAAGGTCGGCATAAGCCGGTCGACGTTCTGAAGCCGGTACTCGGTGGCCAGGGCGACGAGAAGATAGAGCAGGAAAAACGATCCGGCGTCGAGGAAGGATTTCCAGAAGACGGCGGGCAGCACGTCCAGGTGCTCGGGCCACGCGACGCCTCGTCCTTTCGGCAACCACTTGCTGGGTGTGGCCGCGACGTAGGCCCTGAAGCGCTCCGGGAAGGCGTCGGCGAGGAACTGCTCTTCGCAGGCCGCGGCGTAGATGACCAGGGCGGAAATCAGCGCCACGACGCTGACGCACAGCAGGGGCGAGCGCGTGGTCAGGCCGAGCCCGAGCGCTCCGAGAATGGAGCAGCCGTAGAGCGGATGCCGGCACAGCGCATACGGGCCGCTGGTGACCAGCTCCTCGTCCTTGTGCCCGGCGATGAACAGCGACGTCCAGATGCGTCCCAGGCAGGCGAGCGTGACACAAACGAATCCGAGCACGCCGCACAGGTAGTACCAGCCGGTCGGCATGATGCGCGGACCGACTACCGCAGTGGCGGCGACCAGCGCGACGTAGATGGCGAAAGTGGCGCGCAGGCGCGGCGTACTGGCGGAGTCCATGCAATAAAACCCAGCTGAACCGGGTCTGGAGTATAGGGCGCCGCGCATGGTTGAGAAGGCGCGGACATGCCCCCACACTCCCGCTCCGTCCAGCACTCACACCTCTCTAAAAGGAGGCTCGCCATGGCTCTGTTCGCCAAGAAGACCACCATCCCTGGACAAGACCAAGCGCTGCCAGGCCGTAACACGCCGCTGCCGCTGTCGGGCAAACATTTCGTCAACGGCAGCAACATCAAGCAGCCGGCCACCGGTGGGCTGGAGGAAGCCGTGTTCGGTCTCGGGTGTTTCTGGGGTGCGGAGCGGAAGTTCTGGCAGATCCCGGGCGTGGTGACCACGGCCGCCGGTTACGCCGGCGGTTACACCCCCAACGCGACCTACGAAGAGGTTTGCAGCGGGCGCACGGGTCACACGGAAGTGGTGCGTGTGGTGTACGACCCCGCGAAAATCGGCTACGACACGCTGCTGAAGGCGTTCTGGGAATCGCACGATCCGACCCAGGGCATGCGCCAGGGCAACGACGTCGGCACGCAGTACCGCTCGGCTATCTACTACACCACGGAGGCGCAGAAGAAGGCGGCCGAGGACAGCAAGCGGCGCTACCAGGAAGCACTGAGCCAGGCACATCGCGCGCAGATCACCACCGAGATTCGCGAGGCGCCGGAGTTCTACTACGCCGAGGAGTATCACCAGCAGTACCTGGCGAAGAATCCGGGCGGTTACTGCGGGATCGGCGGCTGTGGAGTGACCTTCAAACTCGCGGATTGACCTGGAGGAGAAAAGTATGCGGCACGCTTTCGACAAGCCTTCCAGGACCGTGGTGATCCGGGTCAAGGACATCGACAAGCCGGTGATGGTCGTGATCAAACAGTAGCCGTTGCCGGCGGCTCGTCGTTCAAACCTGTGCGTTCGCCCGGCGACGCAGCCTACGCGGTCCAGGAGGCGGATTTCGCCGTGAAACGTTCGGTTGCCAGGTAGCGTCGGACGAACACTGCGATCGCCGCCCAGGCGATCACGAATCCCTTCATGCCACCCATGAACAGGAAAAACAGGCGGCCATCGATGCTCGCGAAGGGATGATTGAGCCAGGCGGCGATGCCCACGCCCAGTGAGGTCGCAAGGACTGCGAGTGCCGCGCCGATGCGCGCCAGATTCGAAATCCGGCCTCCATCTGTCGCGGTGTGTGGCGACAGCGGTGGCGTTTTTGCCGGCGCTCTCACGGCCCACACCAGCAGCGCGATTCCACCGACCAGCGAGCTCAGGATCTGCAGCAACCAGAACAGCTGGACCGTGACCCCATGGACTTCGAACAACGGGGTTCGAAACACCGGAAAGATTTCCGTAACAGGTGTGAATGCGTGTGTGAAGGCGTCCCACGCGATGTGTGTCATCGCGCCGACCACGATGCCCACCGACACGAACCACAGCGCGCGAAGACTGATCGGTTCGGGACCCCGAGTGAAATGTGAACGCCACGGGTCAGGCAGCAATACGACCGTCGGTTGCTCGAGCACGCGCACGTACAGCAGCCAGACCGCGAGACCCACCGGCAGGCAGAAAGTGAACAATCCCGCGAGCGTGTGCGTCTGCATGCGGTTCGCGGCGAAGGACACGAGATAGGCAAAGTCGGGCGACATCGCGCCTATCATCAGCGCGGGAAGCGGCAGGCGGCCCTTCGACAGGCGATGAACGGGCAGTGCGGCCGCGGCGTGTGAAACCGTGAATGGCATGGGTGCGAATCGTACCAACGGGCCCGTTGCCATCCCGTGATCAATTGTGGCAAGGCGACGGGGTGTGCTCCAGCGCACACTTGTCATACAGCACTGAGAGGCGAGAACGGCGGTTTGACGCGTGGTCTGATCGATCCATGAACGCACCCGGTATCGAAACCGAGATCATGTATCTCGCGCCCGGTTCCTTCATCAACCGGCGTTTCGTGGCGCCGGGACGCGAGGTCAACACCGGCGAATATCGGCCGTACGCCGTTACCATCCGCGACGCGCGCCCGCGCCAGCACGACTTCACGCTCGCGAGTCACGGCTTCGAGTTGATCCATCACGTGAGCGCGGTGCGGGACTTCCTGAACAAGGAAGAAGTCGAGTCCACGTACCCGGTCGAAGTGGCCGCGGCGATCGCAAAGCAGACCGGCGCGGACCGTGTGCATACCATGAGCTGGATGGTACGTACCTCGGGCGATCTCGGCGTCCAGGAGCCACAGACCGGATACAGGCACTACGGCGGCGTGCAGCCACCCGCCGCCGAGGCGCATTGCGACAGCGAGCCCGGTCGCGTGGACGCCATGGCGCAGCGCTACTACCAGCAGCGTTATCCGGACGCACCGCCTTACAAGCGGTTTCTGTACACGAGCTTCTGGCGGACCTTCTCGCCGCCGCCCCAGGACTATCCACTCGCGCTCTGCGACGGCAACAGCGTCGGCGACGGGGAGGGCGTGCCCAATACGCTGCACATCGTCGACCGGATTCCCGATCGCGAGGAGATGCTCAAGCCCATGCCCGACGAGGACAAGGCCATCGCGGCCGCGATCTTTCATCACAACCCGGCGCATCGCTGGTGGTTCTTCTCGAACATGACGCGCGACGAAGCGCTGGTGCTGGTGTTCCACGACAGCCGCCGCCATCGTCCCTGGCGGGTACCGCACACGGCGTTCCACGACACCAGCCGCCCGGATGCGCATCCACGCTCGAGCATCGAGTTCCGCTCGATCGCCTACTTTTCGTGAAGCGTGAACGCGCCGCGCACAGTCGTCGGAAAACTCGGCTTCAGCGAGCCGATGCAGGTGCGCCCGAGGTTCCACGCCAACGACACCTCGCGCGATGTGCTCAACGTAGTTCCGCGTGCCGTGCCCATCGAAGACGCGCGCCCTCGTTTGCCACAGCCCGCGCTCGACGTCGAGGGATTCTGCATTCGCGCGCACCCCAGCGTGGTGCGCGACTTCCGCGATCCGTCCGAAATTACGCGAGTGCACGTCGAGGAAATCCGCCGGCTGCTGCTGGCGGAATCCGGTGCCGACCATGTGCACGTCAACGGCACCGCCGTATTACGCTTCGGCGAACGCTCGCGCGAGTCCGGGGCGCTCCACAATTCACGCCCCGCGCGATTCGTGCACGTGGACGTGAGCGATGCGACCGCGGCCATGTTCTACGATCGCTCGCGTCCCGGCGGCGGTCGGGTGGTGCGCCGCTGCGCGCAATACAACGTGTGGCGAGTGCTGACACCACCGCCGCAAGACGTACCGCTGGCCGTTTGCGATGCGCGCAGCCTGTCGCCCGCGGATTTCATTGCAGCGGACGCAATGTTCGACAAGGACGGCGTCATCGCGCTGTCCTTCGAGGCCTGGTTGCTGCGACACAATCCGGCGCAGCGCTGGGTGTTTTTCTCCGGCATGAGCCGCGACGAGGCGCTGATATTCAAGACCCACGACACCGATCCGCGCGTCGCGCATTGCGTGCCGCACGGCGCCTTCGACGATCCGGGTTGTCCGGCGGATGCCCCGCCGCGCGCCAGCGTTGAAATGCGCGGGATTGCATATTGGTTCGACTAGGCGTGAACTACGCGCTCGAAGTTCTGGGGGTCCGTTGAAGAACCGGTTCGTCGCGGCAACGATTGCCGCCCTGTTCCTGCTCGTGCAAGCCGCGGCGGCCCAAGCTCCATCAGGAGAGGCGCCGCCGGCCGCGAAGAAAATCCTGTTCCTCGCTGGCCCGCGCGACCATGGCGCGCCCGGGCGGCACGAGTACGAGCGCGACCTGAAGACGCTCGCGCAGGCGCTGGAGCAATCGACGAATGTTCATGGACTCACCACGCAGCTCATCGTGGGCGCATTGCCGCGCGATCTTTCGCCCGTGCAGGACGCGGCCGCCATCGTCATCGATTCGAGCTCGGATCGAGCCGAGGGCGAGACCCATCCGCTGTTTCCGCCGAATCCCTCCACCAACGGGCGCGGCTACGATGCCGACACCAGCGAGTACCTGAAGAAGCTCGACGACCTGATCAGGCAGAAGCAGATCGGCGTCGTCATCCTGCACTACGCCAGCTGGGCCGAGAACTGGCGCGCGCGCGAGTACTACCTGAGCTGGACGGGCGGGCTGTGGGTACAGATCGGCTCGAAGAATCCCCAGGACGACTGGAGCATGACGCTGGAGAACCGGCGGCATCCCGTGCTGCGTGGCGTGAAACCCTGGAGTTACCGCGACGAGGTGTTCTGCCGCTTCTTCCTGCCGAACGACAAGCGGCGCACCAACCTGCTGCTCGCCACGGCGAAGGAAGACAAGGTCAGGATTGGTCCGCAAATCGCCTCCTGGGCGTACCAGCGCGACGACGGCGGCCGTGGCTTCGTGTTCGGCGGACTCGATTTCCGCGACAACCTGGCGCTCGACAACTACCGCAAGTTCCTGCTGAACGGCATTGCCTGGGCCGCGCACGTCGACATTCCGCGCAGCGGCGTGGAATCACCAACACCCGACGTCAGTGACGTCACGCCCCGCAAGGTCAAGTAATCCTCTAGCTACCATGCGGCGCTTCGCCACATTCTTGCTGCTTGCCTCGACGATGGTATCGGTATCACGTGCCCAGTGGCCGGATTACGGCGGCTCACCCGACCAGTCGAAGTTCGTCGAGACCCGCGACATCACGAAGCAGAGTTTGTCGCGGTTGCAGGTGGCATGGACCTATTCCACCGCCGACGAACGCGCGTACCAGTTCAATCCGGTCATCGTCGACAATGTCATGTACGTGCTGGCGAAGAACAACTCGCTCGTGGCCATCGACGTGCAAACGCGCAAGGAACTGTGGATCCACGCCAACCTGCGCGGCATCACCAATCGCGGCATCAACTACTGGGAGTCGCGCGACCGCGAGGACCGGCGCCTGCTGTTCACGCTGGAAGACACCTTGCAGGCCATCGATGCACGCACCGGAAAATCGATCCTGTCGTTCGGCAAGGACGGCATCGTGGACCTGCGCGAAGGATTGGGCCGAGATCCGGCGAGCGTGCGGCGTGTGGCGTCCGCGACGCCGGGACGCGTGTTCGAGAACCTGCTGATCCTGGGCAGCTCGCCCGGCGAGGCGTACTTCTCGCCACCCGGGCACATCCGTGCCTATGACGTCGTCAGCGGGAAGCTCGTCTGGACCTTCCACACCATTCCGCAGCCCGGCGAGTTCGGCTACGACACCTGGCCCAGGGAGGCGTGGAAATACGCCGGTGGCGTGAACGTGTGGGGTGAGATTTCCATTGACGCCAAACGCGGCATTGCATATTTCCCGGTGTCCTCGCCGACGTACGACTACTACGGCGCGGACCGGATCGGCGCCAACCTGTTCAGCGATTGCCTGCTGGCGCTCGATGCGCGCAGCGGCAAGCGGCTGTGGCATTTCCAGATGGTGCATCACGACCTCTGGGACTACGACCCGACCGCCGCGCCGCAACTCATCACCGTGCGCAGAGATGGCAAGGGCATCGACGCGGTCGCCCAGGCCACCAAGCAGGGTTTCGTGTTCGTGTTCGATCGCGTGACGGGCGCGCCGGTGTGGCCGATCGAAGAGCGCGCCGTGCCGAAGAGCGACATGCCCGGCGAACAATCGTGGCCGACGCAACCCTTCTCGACCCTGCCGCCTTCGGCGCGTCAGGTGGTAAAGCCCGACGACCTCACGCCGTATCTGATCACCGACGCCGAGCGCGATGCCTGGCGCGAAAGAATCTCCAGGGCGCGCACGGGCATGTTCACACCACCGGCGCTCACCGAAGCCGCCATCGTGCCGGGCGCCGTCGGCGGCACCAACTGGGGAAACACGGCGGCGAATCCGCGCGCCGGCATGCTCTACGTGCTGAACCAGGATTTCCCGTCGTTCTACAAGCTCGAGTTGCTGGACGATCGCATGCTCGCGGATCGACGCTCGCGTTTTGGTCCGCCCGATGCCGCCACAGTGCAGCGCGGCCAGACGCTTTACACCGAGTCGTGCGCGCCCTGTCACGGCGCCGATCGGGCCGGCACGCCCGCGGCGCCCGCGCTGCTGAATGCCGGCAGGCAAATCGGCTTCCCGCAACTCAAGCGCACGATTCTCTACGGCAACGGACGCATGCCGCCGATCGGGCACATCGGCGACGATCAGATCGGCGACATTCTCGCGTTCCTCGGCGGTGGCGCTCGGCCGCGGTTCCGCGGCGATCCGGGCGCGCCGCAGGTGATACCCGTGGGACCGGTGGTGGCCTCCGGCGGTGCGCCGCGCCTGGAGAACGCTCCGGCCGCGACTCCGCCGCCGCAAGAATCCTATCCGGCCGGCATCGAGGCACCCGCGCAGCGCTACATCACCGACTACGGTCTCGGCTATCCCTATCTACTCGCGCCGCCCTGGTCGACCATCATCGCCTACGACCTGAACCGCGGCGTCATCAAGTGGCGCATGCCGCTGGGTCAGGACCGCGACGTCGCGGCGGCGGGCGGCAAGTTCACGGGCCTGCCACGCGGCTCGCAGCGCCAGGGCATGATCGTCACGTCCACGGGCATCGTGTTCTCGACCGCGCGCGACGGCGTGTTGTATGCGTTCGATGCGGAGAGCGGCGAGGTGCTGTGGTCGGCCCAACTACCCATGGGAACCGAAGGCCTGCCGGCTGCGTACCAGGTGAAAGGACGGACCTACATCGTGGTCAATGCCACGACGCCGCGTACCTGGGGACTGAATTCGCGCGAGAGCGGGATCGGATCACCCGAGCCGCTGGGCAAGGGCGGTTACGTGGTGTTCGCGCTTCCCTGATTCTCGAGCGTGTCCTTGATGATGTTGATGCCTGTGTCCATCATCGATTCGACTTGGCCGCTGAGCTCGTTCGGCAGGAAATCCGCGGTCCAGATGAAACGCGATCCACGACCATACGGCTCCACGCGCGCCGCGGCGCTGTAGTAGCGGAAGGGTTCGTGCAGCACCGCCCAGGCGATGCGCCGGCCCGCATCGTCGACGCTGACAATTTCCTCGCGCGCCACCATGCCATTGCCGAAAGTCACGATGCGGGCATTGCCGTCGATGCGGGTATCCGTCACGAACCCCGGGACCAGTCGAGTGTGCAGGGCGCCGACGTCGCGGAGTGCGTCCCAGATTCGGTCCGCTGGTGCATCGATGGAGATTTCCTTGCGCACACTGGCCATGGGCGTACCTCAGTCTGACGTCTTCAAACTGCCACGAACAGGGTTCGCGCGATGTCAGCGTTCATCCCCAGAGCATTTCGGCCACGGCGATGCCGTTGCCTGTGATGTGCATGGCAATGGGAACGAAGATGGAGCCTGTGTGCCGGCGCGCATAGGCGAACAGACACGCGTCGACGAAGGTCTGTGCGACGCCGACGTTGCTTTCGAAGTCTCCCTTCCAGGCGAAGTTGTGCACGGCGACGAACACCAGGGCCTGCGCCACGACCGCGAGGTGCGCGTTGCTGAGCTTGCGCGTGAGAAAGTTGAGAAACAGGCCGCGAAATATGAGCTCCTCCCCGACCGGCGCGAGCAGGATCATGCCGACGATGTAGATCGCGGCCGCGAAGCCCGTGTGCTTGAAGGTGCCGAGAGAAAGATCGTCGTGACTCCACAGCAGCAGCTCCCAGCCCAAGGCAATCGCCAGGAACGGCAGCCACCAGCCGAGGGCCGCGAGGTAGGAGCGGGGACGCTGCCAGCCGATGTCCGCGAGCTGGATCTTGCCCAGACGAACTCGCACGACGACCACCGCGATCAGGAGGATGAACGGGGCGACGCGGAACAATGCGTTCAGCGCAGGGTTGTGAGACAGCCCGTCCAGGTTCACAACCCGGACGGTACTACACTTCGGCTCTCAAACCCGCCTGAAGTCGGCGACCCAGTTGGTCTCCCAGGTCGTGCCGCCATCCGCCGATGCGGCCTGTTCCCAATGCGGCGAATCGGTGCTGGTGCGGGACCACAGCGAGCGGACCTTGATCGGCTTGCCGCTGAACACGTCGTCACCGATCAGCGCGGCGTTGCCGTCGATGAATCGCCCGCGAACGGGCGCGCCGATGTTCGCCGCGTCGCGCCCATCCAGCCACCAGCTCAGCCATTCCTTCCGCTCCACGTTGTACGCGCGCACGCTCACGCCGCGATACGGATCCTTCGGACCGCCAAACCAGTTGTCGCCGACGTTGCCGCGGCCGCCGAGCACTTGCCAATTGCGGAGCGTGCTGTCGAACTCGTCCCAGTCCGTGCTGTTGGCGAAGCGCGCGCGCAGCCTGCGATTGCGCACCTTCCAGTTGCCTCGCAGGAAGTCCCACGCGCGCGCTTCGGGTGAGTCGTTCTCGATTCGTGGTAATTCGATCGCCGTGGCGCGCGTACGCGTGAAGTAGTTGCGCCAGTTGATTTCCCAGTTCCGGCCGCCGTCGGTGGAAAAGGCCTGGTCCCACCAGGGACGTTTGCCGTGGATCTCGTGCCAGCGGAAACGCACCGTGACCGCCGTGCCCTTCCAGGTATCGGTGCCGATGAACTCGCCTTCGTCGGCGTGAAAGTTGCCGCGCACCGGCGGATCGATGCGTTCGGGATTGCGTCCGTCGACCCACCAGATGGCCCAGCGCGCGGCCTTCGGGTCGTAGGCACGAATCCCGAGGCCGCGATACACGCCGGCGGGCAGATCGAGAGAGTTGTCATCGATGGTGCCGAGGCCGCCGAGCGTCAGCCACAGCGCGCTCTTGCCCGCGAACTCCTGCCATTCCGTCGAGCCGACCAGGCGGTCCTTGAGACGCGAATGCCACACGTCCCAGTTGCCGAGAAGCCAGGTCCAGTCACGCTCGCGCGCCGAGGGCGACGCGATCGCAAGAGGCGCGGTGCCGCAGGCGGCGAGCAATGCAAGACACTCGCGGCGCGTCAATCCCGGCGATGCTGCCATCAGAACCTCCGCTTTCGTCGCCTCAGTTGAGCGCGCAAAGTGGCGCCATGCCATCCCGGATGCGCCGAGCCGAGTGGCTGACGAGCCGGGGCTGTCCCGCACGCGGGCCGCGAATGGAGT